>JAESGW010000690.1_pt1 | contig 18255 bp, 18 predicted proteins | sample 9269791 | NCBI WGS metagenome assembly JAESGW01 (sample SAMN16773120, study PRJNA677053) | algae metagenome | isolation source: Aphanocapsa lilacina HA4352-LM1 and co-occurring heterotrophs from near cave... | place: USA: Maniniholo cave, near Haena, Kauai, HI | collected 2009-07-28 | reverse complement strand
GTCTGCACGATGCGGTCCTCGCGCACGGTGTGGAAGCAGCCGTGGAAGGACGTCTCGAAGTCCTCGCGGCCGTCGCTGCCGCGCGCGGTGTAGCTCCAGCTGCCGCCGTCGCGGGCGTCCCAGTGGGTGATGTCGGCGCCGACGCTCTCCGGTCCGATCCACTGCGCGAACAGCTCGGGGTCGGTGTGGGCGCGGAACAGCTGCGCCGGGGTGGCGGCGAAGTCGCGCCAGATGTGGATGGCGGGCACGTGCTCGTCGGCCAGGATGGCGGCCTCCGGGAAGCGGGTGGCCGTGTCGGGGGCCTGTGTTGTGGTCATGATGCGGTTCCTTCCGTGCGGTTGTCGCTGGTGTGGGTGGGGTTGTCCTCGTCCTGCATCCGCGCGAGCACGGCGTCGAGCGCCGCGTAGCGCGCCTCGGCCTGTCGGCGGTATCGCTCGATCCACTTCGTCATGAGGTCGAACACCTCGGCTTCCAGGTGCACGGGCCGGCGCTGGGCCTCCCGGCTGCGGGTCACCAGGCCGGCCTCCTCGAGCACCTTGAGGTGCTTGGAGACGGCCTGGAGGCTCACGTCGTAGGGCGCCGCCAGGTCGTTGACCGTGTGGTCGGCCTCGGTGAGGCGCGCCACCATGTCGCGGCGGGTCGGGTCGGCGAGGGCGGCGAAGACCCGGGAGAGCTGGTCGGTCACGTGGCACCTTCTTCAACTGATCGGTTGAATAGAAGGTAGGAGCCGCGCCGTGCGTTGTCAACCGTTTGGTTGGGAAAGGGTCACGTACGGGGGACGCGCACCCGCCGTGAGACCGCGCCCAGGCACTCGGCGCGGCCCGAGCTGTAGGACGGTGACACGGTCACGTAGTAGGTCGCGCGTCGCTTCGCGCGGAACCGCTGGCGGCCGGCGGCGGACGAGTTCGCCCCCTCCACCTTGACGTCCCGGCCGGGACGTACGCGCCACAGGCTGACCCGCACGCGGGAGGCGCAGGACGGCTCGGGCGAGCGGACCCGTGCCTCGAGCCGGTCGCGGCCCTCGAGCCACCGCAGCCGGGCCGTGCGGGAGGCGCTGGGGCAGCCGGTGGGGTTCGCCGACGCCACGGCGGGGCACCCGTCGACCAGGTCGTCGAGACCGTCGCCGTCGCTGTCGCCCTCCGCGGCAGTGGCAGTGGTGGCAGCCGCGGCCGGTGCCGTCGCGACGCGGGGAGCGGCCGCCGAGGCCGGCGGGGCACCGAGGGCCGCGGGTGACGCCGTCGCGACCAGCAGGAGGGCGACGGTGCGGCTGAGCAGTCGGGACCGGGACATCTGCCGCCAGCCTAGGCGCTGCCGGCGCGGTCGGTCACCACGCGCCGTACGGTCGCGCCGCTGCGCCTAGGATCGCTGGCGTGCGCCTGCGGATCGACTGTGCCTACGACGGCGCCGACTTCTCCGGCTGGGCCGCGCAGCCGGGTCGGCGCACGGTGCAGGGGACCCTCGAGGCCGCGCTGGCCACGGCGCTGCGCGTCCCCGAGGTGCGCGTGACGGTCGCCGGGCGTACGGACGCGGGCGTGCACGCGCGCGGGCAGGTCGCGCACGTCGACGTCGACCCCGACGTCGTGGCGGCGTCGGCGGGACGGTCCAGCGACCCGCCGCTGGACGCCCTCGCCCGCCGCGTGGACGGGATCCTGCCGCCCGACCTGCGCGTACGCCGGGTGGTCGAGGCGCCCGCCGGGTTCGACGCGCGCTTCTCTGCGACCTGGCGTCGGTACGCGTACCGGATCGCCGACGCCCAGGAGCTCGCCGACCCGCTCGTGCGCGGCCACGTGCTGACGTGGGGCAGGCGGCTCGACCTCGACGCCATGAACGAGGCGTCCGCTCCGCTCGTCGGCCTGCAGGACTTCGCCTCCTTCTGCAAGCAGCGGGAGGGCGCGACCACCGTCCGTACGCTCCTCGACCTCGACTGGCGTCGTGACGACGCGGGGCTCGCGGTCGGCACGGTGCGCGCCGACGCGTTCTGCCACAACATGGTGCGCGCGCTCGTCGGCTGCCTGATCGCGGTCGGCGAGGGGCGCCGGCCGCCGACCTGGCCGGCCGAGGTGATGGCCGGGCGCCGCCGCGACCAGGGCGTACGCGTGGTGCACGCCCACGGCCTCACCCTCGAGGAGGTCGGCTACCCCGACGACGACGAGCTCGCGGCGCAGGCCGAGCGCGCGCGAGCCAGACGAGAGGCGATCGATGCCTGAGCACTACTTCTCCGCCGACCCAGCCGTGCCCTTCGAGCGTGAGGCGTTCACCGCCGAGCCGTGGGGCCACGAGCTGCGCCTCGAGACCGGCTCGGGCGTCTTCAGCCGGGGCCACCTCGACCACGCGACGGCCGTCCTGTTCAAGGAGCTCGAGCCGCCGGTGCAGGGGCAGTTCCTCGACCTCGGCTGCGGCTACGGCGTCATCGGGCTCGCCATCGCGAAGGCGGTGCCGCTCGCCAACGTGACCGCCGTCGACGTCAACGAGCGCGCGCTGCTGCTCGCCAACGACAACGCCCGGGCGGCGGGCCTGGCCTCGCGCTTCGTCGCGTGCCTGCCCGAGCAGGTGCCCAGCGACCAGGTCTTCGACGAGATCTGGTCCAACCCGCCGATCCGGATCGGGAAGGAGGCGCTGCACGAGCTCCTCCTGACCTGGCTGCCGCGGCTCGCGCCGGGCGGGCGGATGGTCATGGTGGTCGGCAAGAACCTCGGCGCTGACTCGCTCCAGCGGTGGCTGGGCGAGCGGGGGTGGCCGACGCAGCGGCTCGCGAGCAGCAAGGGGTTCCGGGTGCTGGAGACCCGGCGCGGCCAGGGGTAGGCCGGCCGTGCCTCAGGCCGGACGGGTGGCCACGAGCACGCCGATCTTGTCGATGCGGTGCTCGGGGTTGTCGAACTCGTCGGACCAGAAGTTGCCGTTGGCGTGGTCCTCGAGGGTCGCGCACGTCGAGAGCGTGATCATCGCCCGCGTCGCGGTCTCCCCGGGACGGCCCGGTACCTCGGCCCGCTGGGCGCGGAGCGAGGCCGGCTGCCGGAAGGACGTCCACCGCGTGCGGCGCACCTCGTAGACGTACACCGTGGCGCCGGTGCGGACGCGGATGCGGTCACCGCGGCGCAGCGAGGGGGAGTCGCGCAGCGGGGCGGTGCCGGTCAGTCGATGCCCGGTGACGATGTAGTTGCCGACCTCCCCGGGGCCGGTGCCGCCGGCCGGTCCACGCGGGGAGGCCATGTCCCCGGCGTTCTGCAGTGCGGTGCCCGGGGCGTCGTCGGGCGACCCGCGGTAGCGCACGACGGGGAAGTCGCGCAGCCCGATGGCCGGGATGGTGACGAACGACCGCTTCGGCTCCGGGACCACCGGCTCGGGCTCGGGTGTTTCACTGGCCGTCGGCGTCGGCGTCGGGGTCTCGCTGGGGCTCGGCGCCGGCGTGGCGGGGCTCGTCGTACGCTCCGCGGTCGCCCGGCCGGCGGCCTCGCTCCCGCGTCGGGTGTCCTCCGACGAGCCCGACGAGCCTGCCGAGCACGCCGACACGACCGCGACGACGGTCGCGGCCAGGAGGACGACGGCTCTGGCTGCCACCCGTCCACCGTACGCACCGACCGGGCAGGATGGGGGCCATGGCCTACGACGCAGCCGACGACAGGTACGACGACTCCACCGGGATGCACTACCGGCACACGGGGCGGAGCGGGCTCAAGCTCCCTGCGCTGTCGCTGGGCCTGTGGCAGAACTTCGGGACCGACCGGCCCGAGGAGACGCAGCGGGCGATCCTGCGGCGCGCCTTCGACCGCGGCGTCACGCACTTCGACCTCGCCAACAACTACGGCCCGCCCTACGGCCGCGCCGAGGAGAACTTCGGCCGCTACCTGGCCGACGACTTCAAGCCCTACCGCGACGAGCTGGTGATCTCGACGAAGGCCGGCTACGACATGTGGCCGGGCCCCTACGGCCAGGGTGGCGGCTCGCGGAAGTACGTCCTGGCGTCCCTCGACCAGTCGCTCCAGCGGCTCGGCCTCGACTACGTGGACATCTTCTACAGCCACCGCTTCGACCCCGAGACCCCGGTCGAGGAGACGATGGGGGCCCTCGACACGGCCGTGCGGTCGGGGCGCGCGCTCTACGTCGGGATCTCGTCGTACTCGCCGGCGAAGACCCGGGAGGCGGCCGAGATCGCCCGCGACCTCGGGACGCCGCTGCTGATCCACCAGCCGTCGTACTCCATGCTCAACCGCTGGGTCGAGGGCGGCCTGCTCGACGAGCTCGAGGACCAAGGGATGGGCTGCATCGTGTTCACCGCCCTCGCCCAGGGCCTGCTCACCGACCGCTACCTCGACGGCGTGCCCGCGGACTCCCGCGCGGCCCGCGACGACTCCACGCTCACCGGGCTCGACGAGGAGACCCTCGAGCGGGTCCGGGCGCTGAACCGGATCGCCGAGGCGCGCGGGCAGAAGCTGGCGCAGCTGGCCCTCCAGTGGGTGCTGCGTGACCGGCGCGTGACGAGCGCGGTCATCGGCGCCTCGAGCGTGGAGCAGCTCGACACCAACCTCGACGCCCTGTCGGGGCCGCCGCTGACCGACGAGGAGCTCGCCGAGATCGACCGTCACGCCGTGGAGTCGGGGGTCAACCTGTGGGCGAAGCAGACCGAGGAGTGAGTCAGGCGAAGCGGGTGGTCGTCGTCGGCGCCGACGCCGCCGGGATGTCCGCGGCGCACCAGGCGCTGCGGACGGCGAGGCGTACGGGGCGCGAGCTGGCGGTCACCGTTCTCGACCGCGGCACCCACACGTCCTACAGCGCGTGCGGGATCCCGTACTGGATGGCGGGCGACGTCGACGGTGGCGAGGACCTCGTGGCCCGCAGCGCCGAGGAGCACCGGACGTCCGGGATCGACCTGCGGCTCGGCGTCGAGGTGGTCGCGGCCGACCTGTCCGGGCGCACGGTCACGACGGCCGACGGCGAGTCGATCGGCTTCGACGAGCTGGTCGTCGCGACGGGGGCGCCCGCCGTGGTGCCCGACTGGGCGCTGCGACCCGACGGAGCGACGTACGCCGGGGTCGGGGTCGTGAAGACGCTCGACGACGGCGCTGACTGGGTCGAGCGGTTCGCGGAGGCCGGTGACGGCGCGCACGTCGTCGTCGTGGGCGCTGGCTACGTCGGCGTGGAGGTCGCGGAGGCCGCGCTGCGGCAGGGGTTCGGCGTCACCGTCCTCACCCGCACGCGCGGGATGGGGATGCTCGAGGACGAGATGTCAGACCGGGTCAACGCGGCCCTCGTCGACGCCGGTGTCGAGCTGGTGCTGGGTGCCGAGGTCACCGGTCTGCACCTCGACGGCGACAAGGTGACCGGCGTGCGCTGGGACGGCGGCAGCCGCGAGGCGGACCTCGTGGTCGTGGCGGTCGGCGTACGCCCGGCGACGGACTTCCTGCGCGGGACGGAGGTCCCGCTGACGGAGGACGGCGCGCTGCGGCCGGACCCGCACGGTCGCGTGGCCGACCACGTCTGGGCCGCGGGGGACTGCTGCGAGGTGCGGCGCACCATCGACGACGCCTGGGTGTTCCGCCCGCTCGGCACCCACGCCAACAAGCACGGGCGCGCCCTCGGCGACAGCCTCGCCGGCGGCTCGCTCGCGTTCGAGGGGATGACGGACACCTCCATCACGCGCTTCTCCGCCTGCGGGCAGCACGTCGAGATCGCCCGCACCGGCCTGTCCCGCGCGGACGCCGAGGAGGCCGGGCTGGACCCGGTCGTGCTCGTGACCGAGGGCTCGACGGCGAGCGGCTACATGCCGGAGGCCGACCCCGTCGCCATCTGGGTCATGGCCGACCGGACCAGTCGACGGCTGCTGGGGGTGCAGGTGGTGGGCGGCCGCGGGGCCGGCAAGCGCATCGACGCCGCCGCCGCCGTGCTCTGGCACCGCGGGACGGTCGACGACCTCGCCTGGATGGACCTGGCCTACGCCCCTCCCTTCGCGACCGCGTGGGACGTGCTCCAGGTGGCCGCGCGCCGGGTGGCCGAGCGGCTCTGAGCTCTCGTTCCGTGATCCGCGGCTGACCGGGGATCACGGAACATGTCGGCCCGTGCACGGCCTGACACGTTCAGGGAGAGCCTGACAAGTCGGTGGCACCGGCTCTCGATCGCCGACGACAATCACTCGCATGGACCTCGAGATCGTGACGCTGGCGGAGCGGCCGGACCTGATGGACGTCTTCTGGGACATGGAGACGTCGTGGCCCGAGTTCATGAAGCACGACCCGATCGGCAACGGCTACTACGCCTCGCTCGAGGAGTTCGCCGAATACGTCCTGGTCTGCCTCGACGAGTCGGGGCGGATGGTCGCGAAGGCCCACTCGGTGCCGTTCCGGCTGCCCGAGGGCGACCTCCCCGACGCGGGCTGGGACTTCGCCATCCGCAGCGGCCTGCTGACGAGGCTGGGGGGCGAGGAGCCGGACGCCGTGTCCGCCGTCGAGATCGCGATCGAGCCGTCACTGCAGGGCGCCGGGCTGTCCGGGCGGATCGTCGCCGCCCTTCGCGACAACGCGGGCCGGCTCGGCTTCCCCGAGCTGCTCGCGCCCGTGCGGCCCAACGGCAAGCCGGACGTCCACGAGCCGATGACGGCGTACGCCGCCCGCACCCGCGCCGACGGGCTGCCGGTCGACCCGTGGCTGCGGGTCCACGTACGTGCCGGCGGCGCGATCGACCGCGTCTGCCCGCGCTCGATGGTCATCCCCGGCACCCTCGAGGAGTGGCGCGAGTGGACCGGCCTGCCGTTCGACACCACTGGTCCCGTGGTCGTGCCCGGGGGTCTCGTGCCGGTGATGTGCGACGCCGAGCACGGCACCGCGACGTACGTCGAGCCCAACGTGTGGGTCAGGCACCCGACGGGCGCGTGAGGGTCAGGCCCCCGCGACCGCCTTGCGGACCTCGTTGACGCAGAGCGCGACGAACGCGAGCGCGATGATCACCATCAGCACGTTGGAGTGCAGCTTGTTGCGCCACTCCGCAGGGGTGCGGTCGGTGTTGAGCAACCACAGCAGGGTGACGGCGAGGAACGGCATGAAGAACGCGCCGAGCACGCCGTAGGCCAGGATCAGCCAGACCGGCTTGCCGAGGAACATCATCACCATGGGCGGGAACGTCAGCCAGAGGATGTAGGCGCGGTACCACTTCCCGCCGGCGCGGGCGTCCTCGGCCGGGCCGCTGGTCACGTGGGTCATGAAGTCGGCGAACATCAGGCTGACGCCGTTCCAGACGCCGACCAGCGACGACATGGCGGCGGCCCAGAAGCCGACGAGGAAGAGCTTGCCGGCCCACTGGCCGTAGCGGTCCTGCAGCACGACGCCGAGGTCGAGCAGGCCCTGGTCGCCGCTCTCGATCGCGACGCTGGTGGAGTAGAGCAGCTCGGCGCCGACGACGAGGGTGGCGAGGACGAAGATGCCGGTGACGACGTACGCCACGGTGTTGTCGATGCGCATGACGCGCATGTAGCGGGGCGTGCTCCAGCCCTTCTCCCGCAGCCAGTAGCCGTAGGCGGCGAGGGTGATGGTGCCGCCGACGCCGCCGGCGAGGGCGAGCGTGTTGACCAGGCCGTCCTCCGGGATGCGGGGTGCCAGGCCCGTGAGCAGCTCGGCCAGGTTGGGCAGGGTCAGGAGCGCCGCCCCCACCATCGTGACGAACATGATCCCGACCAGCGCGGCGAGGACCTTCTCGAAGACGCTGTAGCGCCCGGTCCACACCAGCACCAGGCCGAGCACGCCGGAGAGGATGCCCCACCAGGTGGTCGACAGTGCGCCCGTCAGACCGGCCAGGGCGAGGCCGGTGCCGGCCATCGCGGCGGCGCCGTAGACGAAGCCCCAGATGACGATGTACGGCGCGAAGTACCAGGTCGTCCAGGCGCCCAGGGAACGCCAGCCCTCGAAGATCGTCCGCCCGGTGGCGAGCGAGTAGCGGCCCGCACCCTCGACGAGGACGATCTTCATCAGGCAGCCGACGACGACGCACCACAGCAGGGTGTAGCCGAACTTCTGCCCGGCGATGAGCGTCGCCACGAGGTCCGCGGCGCCCACGCCGGTCGCGGCCACGACCAAGCCGGGGCCGATGATGCGCCAGCGCGGGACGGTGGTCTGCTCTTCCGAGGTGGAGGTCGCCATGCCCAGCACCCTAACCGCGGTCTAGACCGTCGAGGGTGTGCGAGGCGGTGGGATAACCATGCGACGGCAGCGCGGCGGGCTTGCGACAATCGTCCTGTGGGACACGTCGACGTCGCTGGAGTGCGCTACGAGCTGCCGGACGGCCGGGTGCTGCTCGACGACGTCAGCTTCCGGGTGGGGGACGGGCAGAAGGTGGCACTGGTCGGGGCCAACGGCGCCGGCAAGACCACGCTCCTGCGGATCGTCACCGGCGACCTCAAGCCGCACGCGGGTGTCGTCACCCGCTCCGGCGGTCTCGGCGTGATGCGGCAGTTCGTCGGCCACGGGGGTGCCGACGAGACGGTCGCCGACCTGCTGCTCTCGGTCGCCCCGGCAGACGTACGCCGGTGGGCACACGAGGTCGCGGCGCAGGAGCTGCGGCTCATGGACGACGACAGCGAGCCGGTGCAGATGGCCTACGCCGAGGCACTGGGGCACTACGGCGACGTCGGCGGCTACGACCTCGAGGTCGTGTGGGACAAGGTCACCACCGCGGCGATGGGGATGCCCTTCGACCGCGCGAAGTACCGCGCGCTCACCACCCTCTCGGGCGGTGAGCAGAAGCGGCTCGTGCTGGAGTACCTCCTCCAGGGCCCCGACCAGGTGCTGCTGCTCGACGAGCCGGACAACTACCTCGACGTGCCGGGCAAGATGTGGCTCGAGGAGCGCATCCGCGAGTCGGCCAAGACGATCCTGTTCATCAGCCACGACCGCGAGCTGCTCGCCAACACTGCGACCCGCATCGTGACCGTGGAGCTCGGCAGTGCCGGGAACCTGGTGTGGACGCATCCGGGCGGTTTCGCGAGCTACCACGAGGCCCGCGCGGAGCGGTTCGAGCGGTTCGAGGAGCTGCGCCGGCGCTGGGACGAGGAGCACGCCAAGCTGCGCGCCCAGATGCTGATGTACAAGCAGAAGGCGGCGTACAACTCCGACATGGCCAGCCGCTACCAGGCTGCGCAGACCCGGCTGCGCAAGTTCGAGGACGCCGGGCCGCCCACCGAGCAGCCGCGCGAGCAGCAGGTGAAGATGCGGCTCAAGGGCGGGCGTACGGGCAAGCGCGCCGTGGTGTGCACCGACCTCGAGCTGACCAACCTGATGCGTCCGTTCGACCTCGAGGTCTGGTACGGCGAGCGGGTCGCGGTGCTGGGCTCCAACGGGTCCGGGAAGTCGCACTTCCTGCGCCTGCTGGCCGCCGGCGGCAGCGACCCCGACATCGAGCACCAGCCCGTCGGCGTACCCCCTGCGCCGGTCGCGCACACCGGCAACGCCCGGCTCGGGGCCCGGGTGCGACCGGGGTGGTTCGTGCAGACCCACGAGCACCCCGAGCTGGTCGGACGCACCCTCCTGGAGATCCTGCACCGCGGCGACGACCACCGCGACGGGATGGGCCGCGAGGCCGCGAGCCGGGTGCTCGACCGCTACGAGCTGGCCCACGCCGGCGAACAGCGGTTCGAGTCGCTGAGCGGCGGCCAGCAGGCGCGCTTCCAGATCCTGCTGCTCGAGCTGTCCGGCGCGACCCTGCTGCTCCTCGACGAGCCGACCGACAACCTCGACGTCCAGTCGGCCGAGGCGCTGGAGGCCGGGCTCGAGGCCTTCGAGGGCACGGTGCTGGCGGTGACCCACGACCGCTGGTTCGCCCGCGGGTTCGACCGGTTCCTCGTCTACGGCGCCGACGGCGAGGTCTACGAGTCCGACGGCCCGGTGTGGGACGAGGGACGGGTGGCGCGCTCGCGATGAGCGAACGCGTCGGTCTCGGTCGGCCCTAGGACCGGCGTCGGCGTACGAGGCCCGCGACCAGGCGGGCTGTGAGCCAGGCGGTGAGCCCGGCGAGCACGGCGGCGCCGATGCGCCAGGGCCACGGCCACGGGCCGCGGTCGACCTCGGCGGGCGCCACCACCCGCAGGTCGTCGACGGCGGCCGAGGCCATCTGGAAGCGGCCGACGCCGTGGCTCTGCAGGTCCTCGACCCGCGTCAGCGTGACCGGCGCAGTCCCGTCGACGGGAACGCTCGAGAGCGTGTACGCCTCCGGGCCGCAGCACGGGTCGTACCCCTCGACGTCGAGGAGGGTCACCACCTCGCCCGCGCCGGTCCAGCCGAGGACCCGGCCCGGACCGGCGAGCGGCAGGTCCAGCGGCGGCGGCACCTCGCCACCGGCGCCCGACGGGTCCACGAAGGAGAGGCCGGTCGGCCGGCCGGGGTCGGGGACGTCGGCGGGTGCCCCGGACGACTCGAGCGTCGTGGTGGCGAGAAGGCGCCCGTCCGGCGACCAGGCGGCGGGTCCGGCCAGCACGCCGTCCGCGTCCAGCTCGCGTTCGTCGCCGCTCGCGAGGTCCACGACCCGGAGCCTGGCCTCGGCGACGCTGTCGGTGTCGGCCTGCTCGACGGCGAGCTCCGCGCCGTCGGGGGAGAAGGCCACTGCGGTCACGTCGGTGTCGGGCAGCACGTCGGCCGTGTCGTCGCCGAGGTCGAGGAGGCCGACCTGGCCCGCGATCCGCTCACCGGTGTAGGGGTCGGACGGCTCGGGGGACAGGAGGTGGGCCAGCGTCCTGCCGTCCCGCGACCAGGCGACGGGCAGGACGCTGCGTCCCGTGGGGAGCGGGTGGGTGGTCGCGTCCCCGGTGAGCAGGTCGACCACGGCGACGTCGGGGCTGTCGGTGTCGTGGTCGCCGACGGCCACCTTGGTGCCGTCGGGCGAGAGCAGCATCGGGGCGGGGTCGCCCTGGGTCTCGGGCCCCGCGCGGTCCTCCGCCGCGTCCACCCGTCGGTAGACGTCGCCGGCGGCACCCAGCACCACGGCCTGGGGGAAGTCGAGCAGCTCGACGCCGTAGCCGTGCTGGTAGAGCGCCACCGCGGGACCGGGCGGAGAGGTCGAGACGTCGCCGGTGCGGAGGGAGTAGCCGGCGAGCCGCTCGGGGACCGCTGCCCCGTCCGGCCGGGCGGGGTCCCCGGCCGGGGCGGAGAGGACGACGGCGAGCCCGGCCGCGACGACACCCACGACCGCGGGCAGACCCGTCTCCATGCGCATGCGCCGACCCTAGGGGGAGACGGGCCCCGCGTCGGTCAGGTGAACGCGCTGATCCCCGTCTCCGCGCGTCCGATGATGAGCTTCTGGATCTGCGAGGTGCCTTCGTAGAGGGTCATCACACGGGCGTCGCGGAGGTACTTCGCGACGGGGAAGTCGTCGACGTAGCCCGCGCCGCCGTGCACCTGGATGGCGTTGTTGGCGGCGCGTACGGCGGCCTCCGAGGCGAACAGCTTGGCCTTCGACGCGGCCGTGCCGTACGGCTCCCCACGGTCGATCAGGTCGGCGCACCGCCACGCCAGCAGCCGGGCCGCGTCGGCGTCCACGGAGATGTCGGCGATCAGGTCCTGCACGAGCTGGAAGGACGCGATGGGCCTGCCGAACTGGGTGCGGTCGGTGGCGTACGCGACCGCGGCCTCCAGGCAGCCCTGGACGATGCCGACGCAGCCCGACGCGACCGCGAGACGGCCCTTGTCGAGGGTGCCCATCGCGATCTTGAACCCCTGGCCGACCTCGCCCAGCCGGGCGGTGTCCGGGACGCGTACGTCGTGGAGGAACAGCTCGGCCGTCGCCTGGCCGCGCAGCCCGAGCTTGTGCCTGATCTCGCGCGCCTCGAAGCCCGGTGCGTCGGTCGGCACGAGGAAGGCCGTCACCCCGCGCGGGCCGTCGTCGCTGGTGCGCGCGAAGACCAGCGCGACGTCGGCCCAGGTGCCGTTGGTGATGAAGAGCTTCTGGCCGGTGATGAGCCAGTCGCCGCCGTCCCGGGTGGCCCGGGAGGTGAGGTTGCCGGCGTCGGAGCCGGTGCCGGGCTCGGTGAGCCCGAAGCACCCGAGCTTCGTGGCGGTGGCGAGCTGGGGCAGCCACTCCTCCTTCTGCTCGTCGCTGCCGTGGAAGAGGATCGACTTCCCGACCAGCCCGCTGCTGACCGAGACGATCCCGCGCAGCGCCGAGTCGGCGCGGCCGAGCTCCTCCATGGCGAGGGCGTAGGTGACGTAGTCGCCGCCCACGCCGCCGTGCTCCTCCGGGATGGTGAGCCCGAAGAAGCCGAGGTCGGCCATCTTCGGCACGATCTCGAGGTCCACGGACTCGTCGTGGTCCCACCGCATCCGGTGGGGGACGGCCTCGCGGTCGAGGAAGTCGCGCGCGAGGTCGCGGAACGCCTGCTGCTCCTCGGTGAGGGAGAGGTCCATCAGAGGGCCTCGACGAGGTCGTGGTCGGTGACCCGGTCCGCGAGCCGACGCAGGTGGTGGGGGCCGTTGCCGAGCCACTGGTCGAGCACCTCGAGGTGGGCGGTGCCCACGCCGACGGCGTACTCGGCGGTCATGCCGATGCCGCCGTGGAGCTGGATCGCCTCTTGGCCGATGTGGCGCCCGGCCCGGCTGACCTGCAGCCCCACCCGGTCGGCGGCGTCGGCGACCGCGTCGGGGTCGCCGCCGGCGATCGTCATGGTGGCCCAGTCGACCACGCTGTGCGCGAGCTCGAGCTCGACGTACATGTCGGCCGCACGGAAGGTCAGCGCCTGGAACGTGTTGAGCGTGACGCCGAACTGCTTGCGGCTCTTCAGGTACTCCGTCGTCGCCCGCACCTGTGACTGCATCACGCCGAGTGCCTGGTTGGCGCCCATGATGCGGGTGAGGTCGCTGATCGTGGCGATGCTCCGCGACAGGTCGCGGCCGGGCTCGCCGAGCGGCGTGGCGGCGGTGCCGTCGAGGCGTACGGTCGCCGCGCGCGTCAGGTCGGCGGTGGCGTACGCGCCCACCGTGGCGGCCGAGGCGTCGACGAGGAAGACGCCGGTCCCCGCGCCGTCGGGGAGGGCGGCGGTCACGACGAGCACGTCGGCCGCTGCTCCGCCCACCACGGGATCGGCGACGCCGTCGAGCGTCCAGGCACCGCCGTCGACGGAGGCGCGCACGCCGTCGGCGTGGGACGCCCACCGGCTGCCGGGGGAGGTGTCGGCGGCGGCCAGGACGAGGTCGCCCGCGCTCAGCCGGCCGAGCAGGTCGGCCTTCTGCTCGGGGGAGCCCAGGGCCGCGACCAGGCCGCCGGCGTGCACCACGCAGGCGAGGTAGGGCTCCGGCGCGAGCACGCGGCCGAGCTCCTGGCACACGATGCCGATCTCGACCGGCCCGGCCCCGACGCCTCCGTCGGCCTCGCTGAACGGGAGGCCCAGCACCCCCATCTCGGCCATCCGCCCCCACAGGGTGCGGTCGAACCCGTCGTCGGCGGCGACCGTACGGCGTCGCGCCTCGTGGTCGGCGTACGCACCGGAGAGCAGGCCGCGCACGGCGTCGCGCAGTGCCTGCTGCTCGTCGTCGTAGGTGAAGTCCATGTCGATTCCCCCTCAGAGTCCCAGGATCGTCCGGCTGATGATCTGGCGCTGGATCTCGTTGGACCCGCCGTAGATCGAGGCCTTGCGGAGGTTGAGGTAGGTCGGGGCGGCCCGTCGCGCCCAGCCCTCCTGCGGCGACTCGTCGTCGGCCCGCGCGGCCAGCGAGGCCGGTCCGGCGAGGTCGAGGGCGAGCTCGCTGACAGCCTGCTGCAGCTCGGTGCCACGCAGCTTGAGCACCGACGAGGCGGGGTGCGGCGCGCCGTCGCTCGAGTGCGCGACGACACGGAGCGCGGTGAGCTCGAGGGCCAGCAGGTCGTTCTCGAGCTCGGCGACCCGGGCGCGGACGAGCGGGTCCTCGAGCTGCGCGGCGGCGGTGGCCTTGAGGGTGGCGAGCGCGCGCTTGGTCGCGCCGACCGGGGCGACGCCGACGCGCTCGTTGCCGAGGAGGAACTTGGCGATGGTCCAGCCGCCGCCCGGCTCCCCGACCAGCAGGTCGCCGGGCACGCGGACGTCGGAGAACCACACCTCGTTGACCTCGTGGCCGCCGTCGATGAGCTCGATCGGGCGGACCTCCACGCCGGGGCTGGTCATGTCGATGAGGAGCATCGAGATGCCGGCCTGCTTCTTCACCTCCGTGTCGGTGCGCACGAGGGTGAAGATCCAGTCGCCGTGCTGCCCGAGCGTGGTCCAGGTCTTCTGGCCGTTGACGACCCAGTCGTCGCCGTCGCGGACCGCGCTGGTCCGCAGGCTGGCGAGGTCGGACCCGGCGTCGGGCTCGGAGAACCCCTGCGACCACCAGATGTCGAGGTTCGCCGTCGCGGGCAGGAAGCGCTCCTTCTGCTCCTGCGTGCCGAACTGGGCGAGGACCGGTCCGATCATCGATGCGTTGAACGCCAGCGGGATCGGCACCCCCGCACGCTGCATCTCCTCGTGCCACAGGTGCCGCTGCAGGTCGGTCCAGTCCTGGCCGCCCCACTCGACCGGCCAGTGCGGCACGGCGAGTCCCTCAGCGTTGAGCACCTGCTGGCTCTCGACGATCTGGTCACGGGTGAGGTGGCGACCCTCCAGGACCGTGTCGCGGATCTCCTGCGGGACCTTCGAGGTGAAGACCTCCCGCATCCGGTCGCGGAACTCCGCGTCGGCGGGGCTGAGCTCGAGCTGCATGGGGCTCCTCGGGGCAGGGGTCTGGCCTGGCCCCATCATGGCGGCCCGCCGGTAACGGGTCCACGTACGCACTCCCGCCCCCACCGGTGGGGGCGGGAGTGCACAGGCGGACCCGTTACCGGCGGGCGCGACGCCCGGCCCTTGCTGAGTCCCTCGGTCAGTCCCTCGGTCAGTCCCTCGGTCAGTCCTCGGTCAGTCCTCGGTGGCGTCCGAGTCGAGGGTGACGTTGGCGGACTGGCTCTCGCCGCCGCGCGTCCAGGTGACCTCCACCTGGTCGCCGGGCCGGTAGGAGCGGATGGTCGCGACGAGCGAGTCCGCTCCGGTGATCCGGCGGTCGTCGATGGAGGTGATGACGTCACCGGCCTCGATGCCGGCCTCCGCTGCGGTGGAGCCCTCGGTCACCTCGGTGATCCGGGCGCCGGACTCGTCGTCGCCGACGCGGATGCCGAGCCGGGCGTGGGTCGGGGTCTCGCCGGCGGCCATCTGGTCGACGATGGGCATCACCTCGTCGATCGGGATCGCGAAGCCCAGGCCGATCGACCCCGATTCCGACTGCCCGTACGGCGACTGCGACGCCGCGGTGCGGATGGAGGAGTTGATCCCCACCACGGCACCGGTCATGTCGACCAGCGGGCCGCCGGAGTTGCCGGGGTTGATGGCCGCGTCGGTCTGGATCGCGGGGTAGGTGGTGGAGTTGCCCTGGTCGTCGGATCCGACGTTGACCGGGCGGTCGAGCGCGCTCACGATGCCGCTGGTGACGGTCGCGTCCAGGCCGAAGGGCGAGCCGATCGCGACGACGCCCTCGCCCACCCCGAGGTTGGCGGACTTGCCGATCGTCGCCGGGGTCAGGCCGGAGACGTCCGAGGCCTGGATGACGGCGGTGTCGGTGAGCGGGTCGGTGCCGAGGACCTCCGCCTCGGCGCTGGTGCCGTCGTCGAAGGACACCTCGATCGAGCCACCGCCCTCCGCGGCGAGCTCGACGACGTGGTTGTTGGTCAGGATCGTGCCGTCGGCCGTGAGGATGATCCCGGAGCCGGACCCCGAGCCCTGCTGGCCGGTGACGTCGATCTTCACCACGCTGGGCAGGACCTGCTGGGCGACCGACTCGACCGAGCCCTCGGCGGCCGGAGCCTGGCTCTGCGACACCGTCGACGTCGCGACCGGGCTCGTCCCGGACGCGCTGCTCGATCCGTCCTGCGTGGCGTCCCACCACGCGGCCCCGCCGATGCCGGCTCCTCCGCCGACGAGCAGCGAGGTGGCGACGACCGCGGCTGCCAGGCCCGTACGTCGGCGCCGGGGCGGCGCGGCCGGCTGCGGGGCCTGCTGCTGCGGGGCGTGCTGCGGGAAGGCCTCCGGCGGGAAGGCCTGGGTGTGGGCCTGCTGGAAGGGGTTGCCCTGCTGCTGGGGGAGCTGTCGGTCGTCCATGTCATCGACGATGCGCCGCGACCCTGTGGATGCCCTGAGAAGCGGCTGGGAAGGTGCAGAGACCTGCTCGGTTCGGGCTCGGTTCGGGCTCTGTCTGCTCAGTGGGGCAGGTCAGGGAGCGCCATCCACGCAGCCCACGTGAGGTCGCGCCCGACGTAGCGCGGCCGTTCCAGCGGCCACTCCTCGGAGATCCAGCGGGGCACGAGCGCGTCGAGCGCCTCCTCGAGCTCGGTGCCGACGCACTCGTCGACCACCCACCACGAGATCTCGGCGTCGGCGCCCGGCTTCTCGGGCGGGTCGATGTAGACACACCCGAGCAGTGCCGTCTCGTCGGTGTCGAGCAGGGCGTAGTTGAACGACTCGTGCGTCTCCATCTCCGCGGCGTGCCGGGCCAGGTCGGCACGGTCCTCGTCGTGCGTCATGTCGGCCGGCGGCCAGCCCCACGCCTCGCCGTAGATGCCCCACAGCCGCTCGCGCGAGCCCATCACCGCGACCATGTCGAGGTCGGTGTCCTCGGCGCGGATCGGGCGCAGGTGGTGCCCGAACGGGACCTCGACCCGGGTGGGGTGGCGGAAGTCGGCGGGCAGCCAGGAGGTGGCGGGGGCGGAGGGGGTGGAGGGGGTGGAGGGGGTGGAGGGGGTGGTCGACATGGGGTTCCTCTCGGGTCATCCGGCCAGCGCCGTGTCGGCGGCGAGCCGGCGGAGCGCGGCGAGGCCGCGGCTGGTGTTGGACTTGACGGTGCCGGCGGAGCAGCCGAGCACCTCGGCGGTCTCGGCGACGCTGAGCTGCTCGTAGAACCGCAGGGCCACGGCAGCACGCTGCCGCGCCGGGAGCGCCAGCACCAGCCCCCAGACCTCCCGCGCCTCGTGGGGGTCGCGGAGGTCCGGGGTGCCGGTCGCCGTCTCGGGGAGCCCGGCGGAGACCACCTCGTCGCGTCGCCACGGCTGGCGCTGCCAGCTGACGTACTGCCGGGTGATGGTCCGCCGGACGTACGCGTCGGTCGCCGCGCCCTCGCGGATCGATCCCCAGCGGGGGAGGACCCGCACGAGCGAGGCCTGGAGCAGGTCCTCGGCGGTGTGCGGGTCCCCGGCGACGGCCCGCGCCCACCGGAGCAGTGCGGGGCGTCGCTCGGCGACGTACGTCTCGAAGTCGACGACCGGCGAGTCCGGTCCGAGCGGGGTGGACACGTCAGGCCTCGCGCGACGTGCGGAGCAGTCCGAGCGAGACGACCAGCAGCCACAGCGGACCGGTCATGCCCGCCATGTACTGCAGGGGGCTGACGAGGAACAGCGCGGACAGCCCGCCGAGGACGAGGCTGGTCCAGCCGAGCCACGACGCGTACGCACCCCGGCGGGCAGCGGCGAACAGGGCGAGGCCGGTGAGGCCCGCGCCGCCCCACAGCCACGGGATCGTGCCGATCCAGTGGTTGAAGAACGCTGCGCTCTCGGGGAGCACGAGGTCGGGGTCCTCCGCCAGGGCGAAGGCGAACTCGGTGGTCAGGCCGGCGCCGAGGAGCTGTGCGACGGCGACGAGGCCGAGGCCTGCCACGGCCACGCCCGGGACCAGGCTGTCGGGTGCCGTACGGTCGCGCAGCTGGCGGTGCAGGCCCACGGCGAACAGCACCAGCAGGACGCACGAGAACATCGTCGCGGTGTGGAACACGAGGATCTGCGGCACCAGCTCGGACAGGCGCGTGACGATCGCCGACGGGTCGCCCGCGGCGTCGGGGTCGTAGACCGCGTCGACCATGGCGCTGGCGACGCCGCCGACGATGCCGAGGACGGCGGCGCCGAGGCCGGCGAGGACCCAGCCGCGGCCGGGCGGGGTGCGGGTCGCGCCGGGACCGGCGGTGGTGGTGGACGGGTCGAGCGTGGTGCTCATGGCGACTCCTGGGTCGGACGGTGGCGGCACCGGTGCGTGCCGTGGCACCACCCTCGGACCGCGCGTCGCCGCGCACCACGCACAGCGGCCGGTGTGGGGGAGGTGTACGGGTGCTGTACGGGTCGGGGCGGCTCAGCTGCGCAGCATCGAGGCGGCGTCGACGGGCGCGAGCCCGCGGCCGGTGTCGAGGGCGTCGTCGTAGCGGTCGGCGCCGAGGTGCGTGCGCGCCTCGGCCGCCGCCGCCTCGATCGTCGCCGGGTCGGTGCGGTAGT
>JAESGW010000689.1_pt1 | contig 18576 bp, 14 predicted proteins | sample 9269791 | NCBI WGS metagenome assembly JAESGW01 (sample SAMN16773120, study PRJNA677053) | algae metagenome | isolation source: Aphanocapsa lilacina HA4352-LM1 and co-occurring heterotrophs from near cave... | place: USA: Maniniholo cave, near Haena, Kauai, HI | collected 2009-07-28 | reverse complement strand
AACGGCTCGTGGGTACCGGAGAGGCCAGGAGCCACGGAGACATTGACCCAGAACGCCAGCACCGGTGGCTTCACCCTCAAGACAGCCGACCAAGTGGCGTATGCCTTCGATGCGGCTGGGCTGCCCACCACCGTCAAGGACCGCAACGGACAAGGTCTGACCTACACCACCGACGGACAGCGAGTGACCCGGATCGCCGACGGGACACGCTCGCTCGAATTGCGCTACGAAGGAAGCCTGCTCACCCAAGTCCTGCTCAGCGACGGCCGGACCGTCGACTACGGGTACACAGACGGACGCCTGACGTCGGCGAAGGACGCGTCGGGTCGCACCAGTCAGTACACCTACGACAGCGCCGGCAACCTACAGACCATCACCAGCGCGAGTGGACGACAGATCGTTCGCAACACCTACGACGGGTCCGGTCGGGTCGTCTCGCAGGAGGACGCGAAGGGCAACGTCTCAACGTTCGAGTACCAATCCGATGGCGACGTCGTCATGACCGACGCCCGCGGCGGCACCTGGACCGACAGCTACGACAACGGCTACCTGGTCCGCAGAACGGACCCCACTGGAGGGGTCTGGCGCTATTACCGCGACGACGAGTTGCGAATGGTGGCGACTGTGGATCCAGGCGGTTCAGCGACGAGCTTCATGTACAGGGGCGCGGACCTCGCTGGTGTGAGGAACGCTGAGGGCGGGGTGGAGGCGTTCCGGTACAACGGCAGGCACGACGTGGTTGCTTCCTCCGATGCCCTCGGCAACCGAACCGACTACGCCTACGACACCGCGGGCAACCTCACGTCGGTCACGCCAGCATCGGGTCATGCCCGGAGGTGGAGCTGGGCCGCGGATGGCACCTTGACCTCAAAGACCGACGAAGCCGGCAACGTCACCCGATTCACCTACGGTCCCCACGGCGAACTGATCCGCCGCGAGCAGCCCGGCGACCTCGTCGAAACGTTCGCCTACGACGCCCGCGGGAGGCTCGAGAGCACCGTGTCGCCTCGCGGGAACGTCACGGGCGCACAGCCGGAGGACTTCCGCACCACCTTCGACTACGACGAGTTCGACAACCCAGTGGCAGTCACGAACCCGCTCGGACACACCACCCGAACCACGTACGATCCTGACGGCAGACCCACCTCCGTCACCGACGCCCGCGGCAACACCACCACCTACACCTACGACAGCACCGGCAAGCTGGACTCCCAGGTGTCGGGCGACGGTCGACGCACCTTCGACTACGACGCCAACGGCAACCTCAGCGCCCTCACCGATGAACGCGGCAACGCCACGGGCGCGACGGCCGCCAACTTCACCACCCGCATGCAGTACGACCAGGCCAACCGGCTCACCACGGTCACCAACCCGGCCGCCGGCACCACCACATTCGGGTACAACAGCCGGGGCTTGCGCACCAGCATCACGGCGCCGTCCGGCAAGGTCAGCACGTTGTCCTACAACAAGCTCGGCCTGCTCACCCGTGTGGACTACTCCGACGGAACCCCAGCAGTGTCCTACGCGTACAACACCGCCGGCCAACGCACCCGCATGAACGACGCCCTGGGCTACATCGCCTACACCTACGACACCAGCCACCGCGTCACCAGCGCGACCCGCACCTACGCGACAGGCACGAGCCCCGTCGCAACGGACCGCTTCGACTACACCTACGACCCCCGCGGTCTCCTCGCCAGCCGAACCTTCCCGGGCCAGCAAACAGACCACTACACCTACGACGCCGCCGGACGATTTAGCACCCTGAAGCGCGGGTCAGGAACCTCCGCCATCACCGTCGCCTCCGCGACCTACGACACACTGTCCGGTCAGGTCACCCTGACCAGACGCGGCGGCGTCGTCGAGACCCGATCCTTCGACCGCCTCGGCCGCCCCAGCTCGATCGAAATCAACCGATCAGGCCAGGCCGTCCTCACCCAGACGGTCCAGCGCGACGCCAACGGCAACGTCACCGGCCTCCAAGACAGCAAGTCCGGCCCTCACACCTACACGTACGACCACGCCAACAGGCTCACCGGCGTCTGCGACGCCGCCAGCTGCCCCACCACCAACACCATTGACTACACCTACGACTCCGTCGGCAACCGCGTGCGTGAAACCCGCGCCGGCCAGGCCACCAACTGGACCTACGACGCCGCGAACCTGATGCGACAGCGCACCGGACACCTCGGGGCCGCGACCTTCAGCTACGACGCCGACGGCAACCGCACCAGCGACCCCCAAGGCACCTACACCTGGAACGCCGCCGGGCGGATGACCAAGTCCGTCATCTCCGGGGCCACCACCACCTACCACTACGACGGCGACGGCCGACGCGCCTGGACAGCGATACCCGGCAGCAAGGCCGGCACCCTCAACAAGACCTGGAACATCTGGGACCCCCAGACCTACCAGCTCGCCTTGGAGCGCGACAACGCCGGCGCAGTCGCGAGACGCTACAGCTACTCCCTCGGCCTCGACACCATGAGCGTCGGAACCACCGACTACGTCCTCGCCACCGACATCCAAGGCTCTGTTCGCTCCGTCCTCGACACCACCGGCGTCGAGCACATCCGATCGGTCTTCGAACCCTACGGACGCACTATCAGCTCGACCAGCCTGACCAACAAGGCTCCAAAGGTGACGCTGGGCTACACCGGCGAACTGCTAGACGCCACGGGCCTCATCCACCTACGCGCCCGACAGTACGACCCCGTCAACGGCGTGTTCCTCAGCCCCGACGCCGGGGCCAGCGGATCAAACCTCGGCTACGCAGCAGGCAACCCTTTCACCTTCCACGACCCGATGGGTACAGACCCCGACGGCATCCCTTGGGGGACCATCTCGGTGGTCACTGGGTCGGCGGCAGTTGGGTGCGCCACCATCGCGGTAGCTCTCTGTGGGCCGGCCGTTCCGCTGCTGACCGTCGTCAGCGTCGGCACCGGTCTCGCCGACGTGCTTACCGGCCAGGACGCCCAAGCCTGCTACTCCGGAAAGGGCAGCTGCGGAAGCCTCATCCCCGCAGTCATGCTGAACGTGCTCCCCGGAGGCAGCTCCGCGAAACTTGCCCTGAAGTACGGCGACGAGGCTGTTGAGGTCGGGGCGAAGGTCTGTAGCGACAATAGCTTCACCGCTCAGACCATGGTCCTGATGGCAGACGGAACCCGTAAGGCGATTAAGGAGGTCCGACTCGGCGACAAGGTCCTAGCCGCAGACCCCGAGACCGGCAAACAAGGGCCTCGCAAGGTCATCGATCTCATCCGCCACAGTGGGCTTCACACCATGGTTGCAGTTCGACTTGCAGATGGGTCGATCATCGATGCCACAGATCACCATCCGTTTTGGGTCGAGTCTCGCCGGCAGTGGGTTGACGCCATCGAACTCAAGCGCGGCGACCGGTTGCTCACGGCCGACGGTCGGCGTGCCAAGGTCCTGACGGCATACGTCCGAACCGAGGACGTCGCCGCCTACAATCTTGCCGTTCAGGGTCTGCACACATACTTCGCAGGCGACGGTGGCATCTTGGTGCATAACTGCGACCCATCCGACCTGAGAGGCCTGAGCGACTCGTTTGTGAAGCGCCTTTTGAAGCAGTACGGCACTGATCCACACGCATTCAAAGAGGAGTTCGTTGGCAGAGCCAACGTTTCGAGATTCGACATCAAGTCTGGACCCAACGGCGAGCTTCACGTGGTGAGTAAAGACGGCAAAGTCGTGATCCCGACCGGTGTTTTCCGAGACGAGTGACGTTATGATTAAGGCAGTTCTTGTCGTTCAGAGTTTGGCACTGACGCTCGCTGAGGTTAGCGAAGCAATGGGCCAGCAACCAGATGAAGGGTACGACAAAGGCTCCCTAGCTGCGGTTCGCCAGGCTCCAAGGAACTGGACGCTGTGGTCGATGGAGTTGGCGTGGCCACATACAGCGCATGGCGGCACCGAAGGATTGTCGTCCGCAATTGAGTCGCTGGGTCAACCGTTAGCAGAGCGAGCCGCGAAGCTCGCTTCGCAGGGTTGCGATGTGTTGGTCAGCATCCACCAAGAGGTCACGGGTGCACCGGAGTCCGTCGGCTTGCATCTGACTTCCAGGGCCATCGAGTGGATGGCAGTGGCCGGTGCTGCTCTAGATGTCGATCAGTACGTCGACATCGGCCCAGACGCGCATTGACTGGCCTGGTGACCGACGAGCCTCGACGCTTGCGGGCTGCTGTCCCTTGTGGTGGCGGGTCGGGGTCTGGGCCAGAACAGGTGCGGGGTGCCCAACCTGTCCGGTGCGGGATGCTCCGCGAGCCCATCGACTTGTGGTCACGCTCCGCGTGACGATCCCGCACCGGGTCGCTCTGCGAGCCCATGCGCTTGTGGTGATGTGAGCTGTGGGCCTACGGGAGGAGTTCCCAGTACTGCTTGCGGGCTGGCATGGCGTGGATGACCATCTCGTCACCGCTCTCGAAGATCAAGACGACGGTCTCGAGCAGCCGTGCCTGGGTGTCGAAGCCGAGCCGTAGTTCGCGGTGCGGCCAGCTCTCCTCGTCGAGAGGTTCCACCCATAGCGGCCAGTCGGCGGCCTGGGCCGCGTCCTCGGGGAGTGCTCCATGCTTGAGTGCGCTGTCGTGGACCTTCACGCCGCGAAGCCGGCCAAGGCCCTGCGGATCGCTTCGGATCGTGAGATGTGCTCGCGTTCGGCGATCGCATCGACGGCCGCGAGCTCCTCGGCAGTGAGGCGTACCGCCACGACCTGCATCGGCTCGGCGCCACGGCCGGGTCGACCGCGTCCGCGCCTCTTCATCTCCTCGACGTCGTAGCCGGCCTCGGCCTCATCAGCCCACTGCTGAATCTGCTCCTCGCTCACCACGACAAAATCGTATGACGAAAAACTCGTCGGGGGAAGGAGCGCGCGGGGCGCAGAAACTTGCGCATCAACCATTTGAGGGGCGTCGCTGGTGGGGTCGAGCTGTGCTCGATGCCCGAGCCGACCACGCACGGTGGCGCGGCCGGGTCAACCTCTGGGAGGTGCGCCATGAGCGCACTGCTTGTCGGGTACGCCCGATGCTCCACCGATCAGCAAGATCTCACCGCGCAACACGACGGTCTCCTTGCTCTCGGCGTCGAGGTCGACCGTATCTACGTCGACCACGGCCTGACCGGCACCAACCGCGAACGGCCTGGACTTCGTGAGGCACTCGCCGCCGGCCGCGCAGGAGACACGCTCGTGGTCACGAAGCTCGACCGATTGGCCAGATCGCTACCCGACGCTCGGGCGATCGCGGACGAATTGACCACGAGGGAGATCAGCCTCAGCCTCGGCGGTTCGGTCTATGACCCCACCGACGCCGTCGGACGCCTGCTGTTCAACGTCCTCGCCATGGTGGCCGAGTTCGAGTCCGACCTGATCCGGCTGCGCACCGTGGAGGGGATGAAGGTCGCGAAGGCCAAGGGCCGGCTGAAGGGTAAGCAGCCCAAGCTCAGCCGCAAGCAGGAGGCGCACCTGGTCTCGCTGGTGCACAGCGGCGAGTACAGCACCCTCGAGGTCGCCGAGCTCTTCGGCGTCGGCCGGTCCACCGTCTACCGCGCCATCGAGCGCCAACGCGTCGCAGCGAAGGCCGGGCTCGTTGAGGCCCCGTCACGACGCTGACTCCTCCTATCGTGGGCGTCCCGCACCCGAGACCCTGCGGGACGCCAACGAGCCGATTCCCCTTATAGCCCGCCCTGGGACGTTCGCGTCCCGGAAGCGGTTTGGCGAGTGGTGACGTCGCTGCTACACCAGGCGGCTAGGCGGCTCGGGCGCTAGACGTGCACGAGGAGCCTCTGTCCTGCGCTTACCGCCGAGCATGGGTTCCACGCCCGGTCCGATCAGAGCGCGGCGTACACCGCCTCCTCAAAGTCTCCGTAAAGCTTCCAGGCCTCGTGACGCGTGATGAAGGGCAGCGAGTTGGTGTAGATCGAGGCGCAGATACCGGTCGTGCGGTCGATGAAGAAGTGGGTGTTGAAGAGCCCCGCCCACGACCCGGTGCCGGCGCGGCGGCGGCCGGGGATGTCGTGGCTGTTGAGCAGGAGTCCGTAGCCCCACTTGTTGCCGGGTCCGGCATACATCGTGTCGGTGATCGGCGGGTCGGCGGTCGGGATCTCGGCGGGGAAGTCGAGGTCGCCGATCTGGTTGGTGAAGGCGGCGTCAACCGTGGCCTCGTCCAGGATGCGCACGCCGTTGAGCTCGCCGCCTCGCAGGAGCGCCTGCTCGAAGCGGATGTAGTCGCGGGGGGTGGAGAAGAGGCCGTGGCCGCCCGCCCACCAGTCGGGTTCGGGATTGAGGATGTTGCCAGCCGACGCCCATGTGCCGTCCTCGCCCTTCACGTGGACGGTGACGGCGTTGTCCATCTGCGTCTGGTCCGGGTGGAACGTGGTGCTGCTCATGCCGAGCGGGCCAGCGATGCCCTCGTCGATGACTGCGTCCAGCTTCTTGCTGGCGACGGCCTCCACGACGCGGCCGAGCCAGTCGGTGTTGATGCCGTACACGTACTTCTCCCCGGGGTGCGCCGTCATGGGCGCACCGAAGGCGGCCATCGACCCGGGTACGACGTTCGGGACGCCAGTCGCCGCTTCGTACTTCACGAGCTGGTCGTTCCAGAACCAGTACCCCAGGCCAGAGGTGTGCGTCACGAGGTGGTGAACCGTGGCCTTCGTGCGCGGCTCGACCAGGATGGGGTCGTCCCCGTCGAAGCCCTCGAGCACCTTGACGTCGGCAAAGTCCGGGACGTACTCCTCCACCGGAGCGTCGAAGTCGAGCTCGCCACGTTCCTTCTGCTGCAGCGCAGCGACGGTGCAGACCATCTTGGTCATCGACATGATGCGGAAGTGGGTGGAGGTGCCGACCGGGTCATCAGACTCTCCCGCTATGCGGGTCCCGGCGCCGCCCTCGTAGAGGATGCCGTCGCGGTCGGCGACGATCGCGGCGACGTGCGGCACTGCGCCGTCCGACACGGCGTCGGCGAGCACGCGGTCGATCCCGGATCCGTCGATGTGTGTGGCCATGGCTGCTCCTCAGAGTGCGGGGACGGTTTCTCCGTCCGGCTGCCGACCACCGTCTTCCAACCGGTGGCGAGTGGGAACCGACAAGACGTCTGGGTCGGAGGAGTGACGACCGCCACATGGCGGTGGCAGGCTGGCGAGCCAGCCGATCTACTGAGGCGCCCTAGTCGGGATTCCCTGATTGCACGAGATGCGGAGAGACCTGTGACAGCCGAGGTGCAGCCGGTCGCGCGCCCGCCGTTCGACGCCGAGCTGCGGGCCGGCCTGGCGGTGGTCGGCGGCATGTTCCCGCCGACGATCACGCCCGACCTCATCGACTTCATGCGCGTGTCCTACGCCGCCCCGCCTATCGAGGACCTCCTTTCCGCCAAGGGCATCGTCTGCACCGACGACGTGGTCGTCGCTCCGGACGGGCATGAGGTCGCCGTGTCGGTGCTGCGTCCCAAGGATGCGCCCGGTGAGCGCCCGGGGGTGGTCTATGCGCACTCGGGCGGGCTGATGTTCGGCGACCGCTTCAGCGGGATCGACCTGGTTCTCGACTGGGTGTCCGACTTCGGCGCGGTCCTCGTGACGGTGGAGTATCGGCTGGCACCCGAGCACCGGCATCCGTACCCCTTCGACGACATGTACGCCGCGCTCGAGGCCGCTGCCTCGCGTGCAAGGGATTGGGGCTTGCGGCGTGACCGGCTCGTGGTCGCAGGAGCGAGCGCCGGAGGTGGGCTCGCAGCAGGCCTGGCGCTCGCAGCCCGCGACCGGAACGGACCGGCGCTACGTGGTCAGATACTTGACTACCCGATGCTCGACGACCGCGGCACCACGGCCTCGACCCACCAGTTCGACGGTATCGGCGTGTGGGACCGCGTTAGCAACGAGACCGGCTGGACCGCTCTGCTCGGCGACGCCCGCGGCACCGAGGCGGTGTCAGAGTACGCCGCCCCCGCCCGTGCAAGGGACCTCTCGGGCCTGCCGCCGGCGTTCATTGACGTGGGTGCCGCCGAGATCTTTCGCGACGAGGCGATCGCCTACGCGGACGGAATCTGGCGTGCGGGCGGTGACGCGGAGCTGCACGTGTGGTCGGGGGCCTTCCACGCATGCGACATCTTTGCCGCCCATACCTCGGTCGGCCGCGCCATGATCGGGGCCAGGAACGACTGGGTCGAGCGGATCATCGCCGACTGAGAACCAGACTACGCTCGCTCGCAGAAGGAGGTCGTCGTGCAGGAGCTGCTCGGCCGCATTGCCCGGCTCGACCCGAGCGCGAGCCTCGGGCTGCGCGTCATCGCCTGCTTCGACGAGCTCATGGTCGGCAACGTCAACACGCGCGCGCTGCTTGCCGCTGCCGCATCGCTCGCTGGCTGCGTCGCTGGCTTCCACTCCGAGACGCCGGCTCGGACCGTGCGCATCGATCCCCGCGGCCATCACGCGGACGACGTACGACCGGAGGTGGACCCGGCCTTCCAGCAGGATGTGAGCGACGGACTGACAGTGTGGTTGGAGCGGAACGGGGCGCGGCAGCCCAACGACGCCATCGTGCTGGAGCGACTCGCCCTGGCGGTCCGCATGCGGCACGGCCGCGGGCGTGAGAGCGATCACCGGCGCGACCTGAGCCTGCTGCTCGATCCCGACGTGAACGTTCAAGCCCGATGCGTCTCGGCCATCACCCTCGGACTGCGTCCGGGAACGCGCTACAGAGTGGTCTGTGCGCCGCTCTTCGCCGTGTGGCCCGAGCACCCCCAGGGCCCCGAGGACGTCGTTGCAACGCGTTTCGGTGCAATCCACGCAATGGTCCTACCGGCCAGTGCCCACGAGGTGACCGCTGTACCCAGTGGAGTCGGCGTGGCCACCGAGGTGGAGGACCTCCACCACTCCTTCCGCACAGCTCTCGTCGCGCTGCGGCTGTGCGATCCGCCGGCGGTCGGGTCGGTCCTGGCCGACGACTTCGGCGGACTGATCGGGCTGCTCGCCGACGCGCCGGACGGCTCCTTCCAGCCCGACGTCGCGCTGGTCGACGAGGTGATGGCCTATGCGTGGGGCGCGGAGACCTTGGCTTCGGTGGTCCGATCGCACTCGTTGCGGCAGGCAGCTCGCGAAGCCGGCGTGCACCACAGCACGATGCAGTCGCGCCTCGAGACCGTGAACGCGACCCTCGGGTTCGACCCGTTCGAGGGCTACGGGCGCACACGCCTTGGAACGGCGTACCTCGTCTGGCGCCTGCGCCACTCGCGCGTCTTGGACCTGCCCGCGCCCACCGCCACACCTTGAGCGTTCTGACGGTCGGTTCGGCTAGATCCGCGATCACACCGGTGTCTGAAAGGGCCCCGCTGTTGCGTCTTTCCGCCGGCTGTCGGGGACGCGCTGATCTGCGGACGGGCGGAGATTGCGAAAGGATTCGGTGCTGACATCGCGGTAGCGAACCGGAGGGCCTGGTCATGTCGGATGAGGAGTACGTCGCAACTCTGCTGGGCATCCTGACCAACCCCGCGCCGACGGGGATCGATCCGGCCGATCCCTACGTGCGGGCCGACGACGGCATCGATCGCTATGACGGGTTCGGCCGTGACGTGAAGGTCCTCGGCCTGCGGGTGGTTGATGGGCTCTACGGCGACGAGCTGGAGGTGTCGTTCGTCCTGCGACTCCCAGCCGGGGATCCCGAGCGGTACATCATCCAAAGGAAGAGGCTCGGTCCAGATCATCGCCGTCGCCTCGTTCGCCCTCACGCGTCGCCGCGACCTGCCCTTCGGGTCGTCGGTCCTGGTCGCGGCCGTCAAGCCCGGGCGGACCTGAGCACCGACGAGGCCGTCACAGCGAGGAGCACGGTCGCCGCGGCCTCGGCGGTGACGAACGCGTACGCGACCCGATCGACCGGACCGGCGCCCGCGAGCAGAAGCACGGTGGCGCCGGCGACGACGGCGAGGCCCCACGCGCGCGCCACCCGACCGGGACGGTCGAGGGCGAGCGCCCCGACCATCAGCACGACGGCGACGAGGGCGAGCGCGCAGCCCGTGGCGACCACCGCGGCGACGCCGTGCTCCACCTCGACGGTGGCGCCGAATACCGCCCGCACGAGCCAGGGCCCTGCGACCACGCCGGTGACCGCACCCACCGCGACTGTCGCGGCACCGAGCACCGCCACCCGCCAGGCGAGCGCGCGCAGCGCACGCAGCTCACCGGCCACGACGAGCCCGGTGACGTGGTGCGTGACCTGGGGCAGCGTGCCGAGCACGACCATGTAGGGGGCGCGGAACAGCGCCAGCGTCGCGAACATCGCCGTGACCTCGGCGGGCGAGCCGCCGACCAGCGCCAGCACCACTGCCCCGCCGGTCAGCACGCCCTGCGCCAGCAGCTGGGCCGTTGCCGCACCACCGAGGAAGGCCAGCGAGCCGGCCCGGCCTCTGTCGGACGCCTCGAACCGCCAGGCACCCGGCCACAGCGCGACCAGCGACCCGGCCACCAGGCACAGTCCGTGCGCGACCGGGTCGTGCACGTCGGCCAGAAGCAGGGCGCCCACGAGGACGCACCGCAGCGCGTTCTCCGCGACGAGGCTCCACGCGACCGCCGCCATGCGGCCCCGGCCGGCCAGGGCGCCCCGGAGCACGCCGACGGCGGCCGAGCCGAGGACCACCAGCACAACCAGCACCGGGAAGGCCGCGTCCTCACGCCCGAAGAGCCGCTCACCCGCGATCCAGGACAGGAGCCCGGCAGCGAGGGCAACGCCGGCGACGACGGCCCCCACCCGACCAGCGGATCCGCGCACCTCGCCCTCGCGCCCGGCCGTCAGGCAGCGGGTGATCCAGTGCTGCAGGGGGAACGTGAACGCCGCCCCGGCCAGCGCCCACACCGTCCAGAGCACCGACACCGGTGCCGCGGTGACCGCGCCGAGTCCGCGGGTGACGAGCGCGAAGAGCACGTAGGCCAGCACCCCGCTCACCACGGATCCGCCCGCGAGCAGGAGCGCGGAGCGACGCGAGGACCGGCGGCTCACGGGACCAGCGGCTCTGCGTGCCGGTCGTCCGGGTCGTAGCCGGCCGCCTCGCGCAGGTCGGCGATCTTCTCGTCGCCGAGCGACTCGCGCGCGTACCACTCCCACAGCGGCGCACTGCCGACGTACACGTAGTCGGGCTGGATCGAGGCCCGCCAGCGCTGCGAGACCGTCTCTCCCACGGCGACGAGGTCGGGCTCGTCGGCGACCAGGTCGCGCTTGAACCCGTCGAGCCCGCCGGGCCAGGTGTCCTCCATGTAGTCCTGGAGCCCGCTGCGGAACATCTGGTAGCGCGTGGGGTTGGTGCGGCCGGTCAGGACCAGCGGCTGCGGCGCCTCGATGGAGGTGATCGTCGCGCCGTCCGGGAGGGTCGCGAGCACCGCGTCGGTCGCCTCGCGCTGGTCGTCCAGCGAGTCGTCACGGCTGGAGACCGCGTAGGCCAGCGCTATGACCACCGCCGCTCCGGCGAGGATCGTGGCAGTCGCCGCCTGCCACCTCGGCGCGAGGCGGTGGCTCGCCACGGCGTACGCCGCCCCGAGGCCGAGCGCGGCGAACGGCAGGATCGGGAACAGGTCCGCCCAGGCGTCGTACTCCTGGAGGATCCACCACAGCCCGGCGAGCAGGCCCGCGGTCATCGCGGGCAGCGCCACCAGTCCCGGCTGCGCGGCCCGGGCGCGGCGCGACGCGGCGGCCAGGGACACCAGCGCGAGAAGCACCGGGCCGGCCAGCAGCAGCCACACCGACACCCCGTACGCGGTCTGGAGGTCCTCCCAGACCAGCTCGCGGTCGGCGGTGAGCGGGTTGGGGACGGTGTAGCGACGGTTGATGCCGTAGAACGCCTCGTACGCTTCGCGGAGCGAGCCGGCGAGCGCGAACCACACGCCCAGGACGACGACGGGCACCAGTCCGCCCGCGGCGACCTTGAGGAGCGAGCGAAGCCGCTCGCCGTGCGCGAGCAGCAGCACGGCGACGACGACGGCGGTGAAGGTGCTGAAGAAGGCCGTCTGGAGGCAGAGGGTGGCCAGGCTGGTCAGCACGCCGGCCGCGAACCACCGACGGTGCGACACCGCCCACAGCGCTCCGATGACGAACAACGCCATCGGGGTCTTCTCGCGCGGGCCGTTGGAGGCGTACTGGATGAAGCCGTGGAAGGCGAGCATCGCGCTCGCCGTCACCAGCCCGGCTGGCCGGGAGCGGAAGAGGTCGCGGCCGAGGAGGTAGGCCAGGCACACGGCCGCGACGGCCATCAGCATGAAGAGCACGCGCATCGTGACGACGTCGTCGAGCCCGCCGACGCGGGCGACCAGTGCCCCGACCCCGGGCAGCACGTGCGCGAGCGGTCCCGCGCGGTTGAGGACACCGAGGTAGGGAGGCACGCCGTCGGCGACCTGCTGGCCGGCGTAGGCATAGATGCCGAGGTCGCGGGTCAGGACGCCGTGGAAGCCCTGCAGCACGTAGACCAGCAGCGACACCCCGGCGACGACCGGGACGAGCGGGTCACGCAGTCCCCGCGGAAGGTCCCCGCCGCGCCGGTCGGTGTCGGGCCGGTCGGGTCGTGGGGACACGCGCACACCCTACGGAGTGCGGGTGGCCGCCACGTGGAGCCCGGGTGTCACAGGAGCGTCGAGGCAAGGGCGAACCCACCCGCGCAGGCCCCGAGCCCCACCACGACGCTCGCCAGGCAGTTCGCCGCCGCTGCCCGGGCCGACCCCTCGTCGAGGAGGCGGACGGTCTCGTAGGAGAACGTGGAGAACGTCGTCAGGGCGCCGCAGATGCCCGTCCCGACGAAGGCCAGGACCCACGGCGGGGAGTCCAGCTCGACCACGGCGGCCGCGGTGATGCCGAGGACCAGCGAGCCGACGACGTTGACGGTGAAGGTGCCCCACGGGACGTCGCTGCGGTGCCGCGACTGCACGAGGACGTCGATGACGTAGCGCAGCGGAGCACCGATCGCCCCGCCCAGGACCACCGCCAGGACCGTCACCGGGGCACCTCCCGCCGCGGGGCGGGCCCCAACCGGCGCGCCGCGAGCATCCCGAGCCACACCGCGACCAGACCGGCCACGAGCGACCCGGCCACGTAGGCCAGGGCCGTCGCCGGCCGCCCCACCGCCAGCAGGTCCCGGGCCTCGAGGGCGTACGTCGAGAAGGTCGTCCAGCCGCCGAGGAGGCCGATGCCGACGAACGGCCTGACGTAGCGGTGCGGCCGCCAGACCTCGAGCACGAGCACCATCAGCACGCCGAGGGCTAGGGCGCCGGAGACGTTGACCACGAAGGTGGCCCACGGGAAGGACGTCCCCGACCACGGCAGCAGCTCGCCGACGCCCCAGCGGCCCACGCTGCCGACGGCGCCACCGGCGCTGATCACCGCGAGCACGTCGGCGTGCAGCAGTCGGGGAGGCCGGGTCTCGTCGTTCTCCATCGCGGCGTGAACTGTAGCGGCCGCAGGAGCCGGCGACCCCGGGCGCGCCGCGATTGCCGGGCCCGGGGCACGCCTTCGTAGACTGGGACCAGCAGAGGGTTCAACGCGTCCTTGGAGGTGGGTTCGGCGCGTCGTACCGACGCACCCTGAAGGACCCTCGTGACCCCTCTCGCCTCCTACCGACGCCTCCTCCACCTCGCCGGGCCGACCTACGTCCTGGTGGCGTTCGTCGGTCGCCTCCCGCTGGCGATGAGCCAGCTCGGCACCCTCCTGCTCGTCTCGACCGCGTCCGGCAGCTACGGCCTCGGCGGCCTCAGCGCAGGCGCGCTCGCGGTCGCCAACGCCGTCGGCGCGCCGGTCGCCGGCTCCCTCGCCGACCGGGTCGGCCAGCGCCCCGTCGTGCTGGTCCAGTCGCTGCTCGGTGCTGCCGGGCTGGCCCTGCTCGTCGCCGTCGTGGGCGGTGACGCCGCACCGACGACCGTCGTCCTCACCGCCGCCGGCACCGGCCTGCTCCTGCCCCAGGTCGGCCCGCTCGCCCGCGTGCGGTGGCGCCCGCTGACCCGTACGACCGGCCCGCACCAGCGGCGCCTGGTGGATGCCGCGTTCTCCTACGAGGGCGCTGCCGACGAGGCGTCCTTCGCCATCGGTCCCGCCCTCGTCGGCCTCTCCGTGGCCGCCTTCTCCCCCGGCGGCGCGATGCTGCTCGCGGCCGTGCTGCTCGCGGTGTTCGGGTCCGCCTTCGCGCTCGACCCCTCCGCGCGCCTCACCCACGCCGCCGAGCGCCCCGCCGGGTCCGGTCGCCTGCTGGCCGCGGCGTTCGTGGTGCTGGTCGGCGCGCAGGTCTCGATCGGCATGCTCTTCGGGGCGACCCAGACCGGCGCGACCGTCCTGGCCACCGATGCCGGCACGCCCGGCGTCGCGGGCCTCGTGCACGCCACCCTCGGCGTGGGCAGCGCGATCGCGGGCCTCGCCACCGCGTACGTGCCCGAGCGGATCGGTCACGAGCGACGCGCGCTGGTCGCGGCGTCGGCGCTGCTGGTGCTGTCGCTCCCCCTGCTGCTCGTCGAGTCGCTGCTCACCACCACGGCGACGGTGCTGCTGCTCGGCTTCGCCGTGGCGCCCTACATGATCGCGGTGTTCTCGCTGGCCGAGCGTGTCGTGCCGGCGGCCCGGGTCGGAGCCGCGATGACGTCCCTGGCGAGCGCCACCGGGCTGGGCTACGCGCTGGGCTCGAGCCTCGCCGGACGCCTCGCCGACGAGTCCGGCGCCACTGCGGCGTTCGCCGTGACGGTGGGCGCCACGGTGCTCGCGGTCGCGCTCATGACCACCCAGCAGCGCCGCCTGCGCATGGCCGCGACGCCTCTCGCCGCGGACGTCGTCGCGGACGTGGTCGCCGTCGATTCCGGCACGGCGGTCGTCCGGACCGGGTAGGTTGGCAGGGTCCACGACGCCGGTGCACCCCCGCGCCAGCCTGCTGGACGGGGTCGGATGGCGACGTGTACGCAGGACGACGTTCGGAGCCGGGGCGGCACGAGCACCTGACGGCCCTGCTCGACGACGTGCACTCCGCGCGCGCCCGCCTCGAGGCCGCGCGGCACGACCAGCGGCCCAGCGAGCAGCAGCAGCTGCGCCAGGCGCTGCTCGACGCGCTGGAGGGGTACGCCGAGGCGCTCGCCGAGGCCGGTGCGCCCCTGCCGCACCGGCTGCGGACCGAGATCGACCTCTACCGCGGGCTGCGCGGACGGGGCTGAGCCGCCGACGGCGACGTCATGGAGCGCGGTCGTCCTGGCGACCGGTCGCCATGACGTCGTCGACGTACGTCATGGGAATCGGCGGTTCGGACCGCCGTGACTCATGACGTCCCCTCCCCGGTCTCCCACACGCGCACCCAGTCGACGTACATGTGCTGGGGCAGGCGCCGCTCGGCGATCTTCGGGATCTCGTAGTCGGCCGCGAGCAGGCTGAGGATGGGGAACTGGCGCACCGCGGAGATCTTCCCGCGCAGCCGACCGGTCTCCTTGCCGTCGATGCGGAAGATCAGCTGGCGGGGCGTCCACTCCACGGAGAAGACGTGGTAGTTCCTCGACCAGCCGTCGTGGCGGCCGGTGAGGAACGAGCGCGAGTTCGGGATCCAGCCGCCCGAGGGGATGCGGCGCTTGCCCTCGTAGCGGTGCATGAAGGACGCCAGGCCGCCCTGCGGATGCCGGTCGCCGAAGTACTCGACGACATCGATCTCGTTGCCGGCCGCACCGGGGTACATCCCGTCGACGGGCTGCATCCAGAAGGCGCCGTGCTGCCCGCGGAGGCGGTGGAACCTCACCCGGGCCGCGGCGATGCCGTAGCGGAACGAGAAGGCCCCCTCCGTGCCGATGTGGCCGTTGAGGCGGTGCGCGAAGCGGCCGGGACGGGCGTCGCGGCTCGTGATCCGGCACCGCTTGGTGGCGTCGGGGTCGACGAGGACGCTCAACCGGACCGCCCCGCCGTCGACACGGACCGCGCGGGGGTCGCCCTTGGCGCAGGAGCGCCGGCTCGTGGGGGCGTACTCCCGGCCGCGGTGGCTCCACGCCGGGCCGAGGTGGGAGCCGGAGAACTCGTCCGTCCACGTCGGTCGCAGCCAGCGGGCGGTGCTGACGGGGTTGCTCTTCATCGGTCCGGTGCGACCCGACGCCATCGCCTTGACGCGGTACGTCAGCGCCTCGCCGTCCGCCGACGCGGCCGTCCTGAACTGGGCCCTTCCCCAGCGGTCCTGCCGGGTGACGGCGACCGCGCGCCACGTCGCGGGCACGTCGGCGCCGTGGTCCTCGCGCACCTGGAGCTGCACCCGGCGTCCCGGGACGACCGGGCGCAGGGTGGCCGTCACGGCCGTACGCGCCGCGTCGGGGCTCGCCACCCGGCCGCCGGGCTGCACGACCTGCGGCAGCGCCTCCAGCCGGATCCGCTGGTGGCGGGTGGCGCGCACGGACACGCTGGCCGGCACCTCCTCGACCGCAGCGGCCGACGCGCTCACCCCGCCCGTGGTCGTGCCCGACCAGGTGAGCAGGGAGGCCGGCAGGGCGAGCGCGGTCACCGCGCGGAGGAGCATCGATCGGGGAGGCATGCGACTGGGACGCCGCCTGGCCCCGGTTGGTTGTGGCGGGCCGGCTGTGGGCTCAGCGCCCGAGCGTCGCGGCCTCCTGCGCCAGCGTGGCGACGCGGTCCCAGTCACCGGCGGCGAGCGCGTCGGCCGGGGTGAGCCACGACCCGCCGACGCAGCCGACATTGGGGAGGGAGAGGTACGCCGGGGCGGAGGCGGCCGTGATGCCGCCGGTCGGGCAGAACCGGGCGGCCGGCAGCGGGGAGGCGAGCGACTTCAGGTACGCCGCGCCGCCGGAGGCCTCGGCGGGGAAGAACTTCATCTCCGTGAACCCCGCCTCGAGCACGGTCATCGCCTCGGAGACCGTGGCGGTGCCGGGCAGGAACGGGACGCCCGAGCCCGCCATCTCGCGCAGCAGCGTCGGGGTCGTCCCGGGCGAGACCAGGAACTGCGCGCCCGCGTCGACGGCCCGCCCGACCAGCTCGGGCGACGTCACCGTGCCGGCGCCGACGAGGATCTCGGGGACCTCGTCGGCGATCGCCCGGATCGCGTCGAGCGCGACCGGGGTGCGGAGGGTCAGCTCGATGACCGGCACGCCGCCGGCGACGAGGGCGCGTGCCACCGGTACGGCGTGGGCGAGGTCGTCGAGCACGACGACCGGCACCACCGGGGCGAGCGACAGCAGGGACGACGGCACGGTGCGCGGTCGGACCTCAGACGTGCTGGACAACGGGGGCCTCCTCGGTGGGGGCGGGCAGGGGACGGATGACGCTGGCGCCGGTCTCGGCGGTGCCGACGATGGCGCGGAAGCCGGAGAACAGCTCGCGCCCGGTCCCGGCCCACTCGACGTCGTGCGGTGCGCGACCGGTGGCCTCGCGGCGCTCGAACTCGGCGTCGGCGAGCTCGACCTCGAGCACCCCCGCCTCGGCGTCGACCGTGACCAGGTCGCCGTCGCGCACGCGGGCGAGCGGCCCCCCGAGCGCGGCCTCCGGGGTCACGTGGATGGCGGCCGGGACCTTGCCGGAGGCGCCCGACATCCGCCCGTCGGTGACCACGGCGACGCGCTGGCCGCGGTCCTGGAGGACGCCGAGGGCGGGCATCAGCTTGTGCAGCTCGGGCATCCCGTTGGCGGCGGGGCCCTGGTAGCGCACGACCGCGACGAGGTCGCGACCGTCGAGGCGGCCCTCGCCGAAGGCGGCGAGGAAGTCGGCCTGGTCGTCGAAGACCATCGCCGGCGCGGTGACCACGCGGTGCTCGGCCTTGACGGCCGAGGTCTTGACCACGGCCCGGCCGAGGCGTCCGGACAGCATCCGCAGGCCGCCGTCGGGGGCGAAGGGGTCCTCGGCGCCGCGGAGCACGTCGAGGTCGAGGGACTGCTTGAGCCCCTCCTCCCACACGATCCCGGCCGCGTCGCCCGTGCCGTCGAGCCGGGCCTCGCGGGTGTGGCGCCACAGCCCCCGCCCGGAGACGGTGAGCACATCGTCGTGGAGGTAGCCGTGCTTGAGCAGCGTGTGCACGAGGAACGGCGTGCCTCCGGCGGCGACGAAGTGGTTGATGTCGGCCGTGCCGTTGGGGTAGATCCGGGTCAGCAGCGGGACGGCCGCCGACAGGTCCGACAGGTCGTCCCACGTCAGCGTGATGCCGGCCGCCGCGGCGATCGCGACGAGGTGCATCGTGTGGTTGGTCGACCCACCGGTGGCGAGCAGCGCGACGCAGGCGTTGACGATCGCCTTCTCGTCGACCAGGTGGCCGACCGGTGTCGGCTCGCCGCCGGCGGCGGTGATGGCGACCGTACGCTCCCCCGCCGCGCGGGTCAGCGCCGCGCGCAGCGGCGTGCCGGGGTTGGCGAAGGTCGCGTCGGGCAGGTGCAGGCCCATGACCTCCATCAGCATCTGGTTGCTGTTGGCGGTGCCGTAGAACGTGCAGGTGCCGGCCGAGTGGTAGGACTGCGACTCGGCCTCGAGCAGCTCCTCGCGGCCGACCTTGCCCTCGGCGTAGAGCTGGCGCACGCGGGCCTTCTCGGCGTTGGGCAGGCCGGACGGCATCGGCCCGGCCGGCACGAAGACGGTGGGCAGGTGACCGC
>JAESGW010000688.1_pt1 | contig 18594 bp, 16 predicted proteins | sample 9269791 | NCBI WGS metagenome assembly JAESGW01 (sample SAMN16773120, study PRJNA677053) | algae metagenome | isolation source: Aphanocapsa lilacina HA4352-LM1 and co-occurring heterotrophs from near cave... | place: USA: Maniniholo cave, near Haena, Kauai, HI | collected 2009-07-28 | reverse complement strand
CACCCACCCCCCCGAGGAACCCCGAGAAAGAAGGCAGCACATGTGTTACGGACATGATGGCGACGCCGCCCTGCGCGAGTCGCTCGAGAGAAAGGGCGCCAGCCGCCGCGGCCTGCTCCGAGGTGCGGTCGCCGGCGCGGCCGGAGCGGCCGTGCTCGGTGCCTCCCCGGCCGTGGCGGGCAAGGGCCCCGGCAAGGGTCACGGCCACGGCCACGGACACGGGCGTCACAAGGGCGTGCCGACCGACCGGATCAGCATCCAGCTCTACACGCTGCGGTCGCGGATGCGCGACGACGCCGAGATCCAGCTGATGCTCGACCAGCTCGAGGGGTTCGGCTACGAGCGCGTGGAGCGGGCCGGTCTCTACAGCTACACCGCTGCGCAGTTCAAGGCCGCGCTCGACGCCCGTGGCATCTGGGCCTCCTCGAGCCACGACGGCATCGCCGCCGACCCGGCGGGGCTCAACAAGAAGCTCGACGACGCCAACACGTTCGGCCAGAAGTACATCAACGTGGCGTACCTCAACTCGCCGGACAAGAGCGACTGGCAGCTGTGGGCCGAGCAGATGAACACCGAGGCGGAGGCCGCGCGTCGGCGCGGGCTGCGCTACGGCTACCACAACCACGCCCACGAGTTCACGATCGACCTCGGGGGCGGCGAGACGCCGTGGGACGTCCTCACCAGCGAGCTCGACCCCAAGCTGGTCCACTTCGAGATCGACCTCTACTGGGCGTACACCGGAGGCGTGAACACGGGCGCGGCCGACCCGCTCCGGTTCGCGATCGACGTGGTGAGGTCGTCCCCGCTCGAGGTGCGGCAGTACCACGTCAAGGACCGGCACGGCGCCGACGCGGCCGCGCTCTACGACGAGTCCCCCGGCGACATGGCCGACCTCGGCCTGGGTGTCATCGACTTCCCGGCGATCTTCAAGGCCCACCAGGTCGAGGAGTACATCGTCGAGAACGACAGCCCGGACTTCTGGCCGGCGGCGACCGCCAACACGGGTTTCCGCTACCTCGAGGGTCTCGACTTCTGATCCAGCCGGCAGCCTGAGCGCTCGGGCCCCACGTCCTCGCGGCGTGGGGCCCGAGCCGTGCCGGAGCCCGGCCCGAGCCTCCCTGTGGACGGCGCGGAGTGGCGTTATCGGGATGTGGCGCTACCGTTGCGGCGCTGAGCACCATCGCAGCGCACAAGTTGAGGGAGCAAACAGAAGTGGCAAAGCTCGTCATCGTCGAGTCCCCGGCCAAGGCCCGCACCATCGGCGGCTACCTGGGCTCGGACTACGTCGTCGAGTCCTCGATCGGTCACATCCGCGACCTGCCCAACAACGCCGCGGACACCCCGGCGAAGATCAAGGACAAGCCCTGGGGCCGGCTCGCGGTCGACGTCGACAACGGCTTCGAGCCCTACTACGTCGTGCCCCGCGACAAGAAGAGCCACATCGCCAAGCTGAAGAAGCTGGTCAAGGACGCCGACGCCCTCTACCTCGCCACCGATGAGGACCGCGAGGGCGAGGCCATCGCCTGGCACCTCCTCGACGAGCTCAAGCCGCCGAAGGGCCTGCCGGTCCACCGGATGGTCTTCCACGAGATCACCAAGCCGGCCATCCTCGCCGCCGTCGAGAACCCGCGCGAGATCAACGACGACCTCGTCGAGGCCCAGGAGGCGCGTCGCATCCTCGACCGCCTCTACGGCTACGAGGTCTCCCCGGTGCTGTGGAAGAAGGTCATGTCCGGCCTGTCCGCCGGCCGCGTGCAGTCGGTGGCGACCCGCCTGGTCGTCGACCGCGAGCGGGAGCGGATGAAGTTCAAGGTCGCCTCCTACTGGGACCTCGACGCCACCTTCGACGCCGGCACCGGCCACGACCCGCGGATGTTCCCCGCCAAGCTCCACTCCGTGGACGACGTCCGCGTCGCCCGCGGCGCCGACTTCGACAACACCGGCGAGCTCAAGGGGAAGTCGGAGAGGGTCCACCTCTCCCGCGCCGACGCCGAGGCGCTGGCCGCCGGACTGGGCGACACGACCTACGACGTCCGCTCCGTCGAGTCCAAGCCCTACCGCCGCTCCCCGTACGCCCCCTTCCGCACCACGACGCTGCAGCAGGAGGCCAGCCGCAAGCTCGGGATGAGCGCGAGCGTGACGATGTCGGTCGCGCAGCGCCTCTACGAGAACGGCTTCATCACCTACATGCGTACGGACTCCACGACGCTCTCGGACGCCGCGGTGGGCGCCGCGCGCGACCAGGTGCGCGAGCTGTACGGCGCCGAGTACCTCCCCGACTCCCCGCGCACCTACGCCTCCAAGGTCAAGAACGCCCAGGAGGCGCACGAGGCGATCCGCCCGGCCGGCGACACGTTCCGCACGCCCGCCCAGACCGGCCTGTCCGGCGAGCAGTTCCGCCTCTACGAGCTGATCTGGATGCGCACCGTCGCCTCGCAGATGAAGGACGCCGTCGGGAACTCGGTGACGATCCGCATCGGCGGTGCCGCCGCCGACGGTCGCGACGTCGTGTTCAGCGCGAGCGGTCGCACGATCACCTTCCACGGCTTCCTCAAGGCCTACGTCGAGGACATCGACGACGCCTCCAAGCGCCGCGACGACGCCGAGACCCGCCTGCCCAACCTCAGCCAGGGCGCGGCCGTGTCCGCGGCCACGCTGAGCCCCGAGGGCCACGAGACCAAGCCGCCGTCGCGCTACACCGAGGCGACGCTCATCAAGGAGCTCGAGGACCGCGAGATCGGTCGCCCGTCGACGTACGCCTCGATCATCGGCACCATCCTCAACCGCGGCTACGTCTACAAGAAGGGCACCGCGCTGGTGCCGGCCTGGCTGGCGTTCTCGGTGGTCCGGCTGCTGGAGGAGCACTTCCCGCGGCAGGTGTCCTACGAGTTCACCGCCTCGATGGAGGACGTCCTCGACGAGATCGCCGGCGGTCGCAAGGACCGCGCGACCGAGCTCGGCGAGTTCTACTACGGCGCCGGCGACGTCGTCGGCCTCAAGACGCTGGTCACCGACCTCGGCGAGATCGACGCCAAGGAGATGGCGACCTTCCCGATCGGGGAGGGCATCGACCTGCGGGTCGGCCGCTACGGCCCCTACGTCGAGGGCCCGGGCCCCGACGGGGGTGACGCCGCACCGGTGCGCGCCAACGTCCCCGACGACCTTCCGCCCGACGAGCTCACCGTCGCCAAGGCCAAGGAGCTGCTGGCCAACCCGGCCGGCGAGGAGCAGGTCGTGGGCAACCACCCCGACACCGGCCTGCAGATCGTGGCGAAGAACGGTCGCTTCGGTCCGTACGTCACCGAGGTGCTGCCCGACGACGCGCCCAAGAGCGCCAAGCCGCGCACGGGCTCGCTCTTCAAGTCGATGACCCTCGACACGGTCACGCTCGAGCAGGCGGTCAAGCTGCTCGACCTGCCCCGCATCGTCGGCACCGACGAGGACGGCACCGAGATCACCGCGCAGAACGGTCGCTACGGGCCCTACCTCAAGAAGGGCACCGACTCCCGCAGCCTCACGTCCGAGGACCAGATCTTCGACATCACCCTCGACCAGGCCAAGGCGATCTACGCCCAGCCCAAGCAGCGCGGCCGCGGCGCGGCCACCCCGCCGCTCAAGGAGCTCGGCAACGACCCCGTCTCGGGCCAGCCGGTCATCGTGAAGGCCGGCCGCTTCGGTGAGTACGTCACCGACGGCGACTACAACGCCACGCTCCGCAAGGACGACACCGTCGAGTCGATCACCCTCGAGCGCGCGGCCGAGCTCCTCGCCGAGCGTCGCGAGCGCGGCCCGGCCAAGAAGGCGGCCAAGAAGGGCGCGAAGAAGGCTCCCGCCAAGAAGGCGGCTGCGAAGAAGACCGCCAAGAAGGCCCCGGCCAAGAAGACCACTGCGAAGAAGACGGCGAAGAAGTCCTGACGCTACGCTCACTCCGACACGGGGGTGGGACATGACGGTCACGACGCAGCAGCCGGTGCGCTCGACGCACGACGAGTGGCGTGACCGCCGCTGGCGGCTCACGGGCGCAGTCATCGCCCTGCTGGCCCTCGCCACCGCGGCGCTGATGGTCACGACGGGCCTGCGCCCCGCCACGTACGGCGACCTCCTCGCCGGCGTCTCGAGCGGCACGGTCGACGAGGTGCAGGTGCTCGGCTCCGGCTCGACCGAGGAGGGTGGTTCCGTCGAGCTCCGCTGGAGCGTCTGGGGCGGGGTCCTCGACCAGTACGCCACGGTCGAGGTCGATGACAGCCGCACAGGGGACCCGCGCGAGACGTTGCGCAGCATCGACCCGGACGTCCGGATCACCGGGGGTCCACGCACCACCGACCACGCCTTCATGTTCATGGGCTGGGGCGTGCCGTGGCAGGTCGCGATCCTGGGGATGGTGTCGTGGCTGGCCGTGCTGCTCCTGGTCGTCGGCGGTCCCGAGCCGTGGCGCGCCACCCGCTGGGCCTGGGGCTGGGCGTGGCTGCTCACCGGTCCGCTCGGCAGCGTGGCCTACCTCCTGCTCGGCGGGCCCACCGGCTTCCTGCCGCCTCGACCCGGACACCGCCGGCTGACGGGTGGTTGGGCGTTCCTGCTCGCGTGGGTCCTGTTCGCCGGGTGGCGCGAGGGCAACGGCTGACGACGGCCTGCTGCCTGCTCAGCTCCGGAGCTCCCACACGGCGCCCACGAGCCAGGCGATGCCGCCGAACAGGGTGAGGAACAGCCCGATCGCGGCAGCCCCGTTCAGGTCGACGAGCGCGATCAGCGTCACGAGCCCGGCGAAGACCGCCGAGGCGACCTGGCCGGCCCTCTCGGGGATCGGGACCTGGTCCAGCAGCCCCGTGCGGGTGGCCAGCGAGATCGCGCCGGCGGCGGCGAGCGCCAGCGTGAGGACGCCGTCGACGTGGATGCCGTAGATCCCGACGCCGAGGAACGAGATCCACGGCAGGAAGGCGGCGCCGGCCACAACGAGGATCGACACGCCCGACACCCGCTGCGCGGTCGAGAAGCGCTCGGGGTCCATGGACCGACGCTAGCGCTGTGGCGGTGCTCCGCGCCCGGGACGTGACCCGGGTGAGCCGGGCTCGTGTCCCACCCCGCCCGTAGGGTGTGCCACGTGAACCCAGGTGCGTACTCGGAGACCGGGCTCTTCGTGTGCTTCGAGGGCGGCGAGGGGGCCGGCAAGTCCACCCAGTCCCGCCTGCTGCGCGACTGGCTCGTCGAGCGCGGCGAGACCGTGCTGCTCACCTTCGAGCCGGGTGACACGTCCGTCGGCAAGGAGCTGCGGCGCATCGTCCTCGACCCGGCCACCGGCGACCTGTCCGACCGCACCGAGGCGCTGCTCTACGCCGCCGACAAGGCCGAGCACGTCGACCACGTCGTGCTCCCGGCCCTGGCGCGCGGCGAGGTCGTGATCACCGACCGCTACGTCGACTCGACCCTGGCCTACCAGGGCGCCGGTCGCACCCTCGACGTCGCCGAGGTCGAGGCCGTCGCCCGCTGGGCCACGCACGACCTCCGCCCCCACCTGACGGTGGTGCTCGACCTCGCGCCCGAGGCGGGCCTCGGCCGCTTCGACGAGCGCGACCGGATCGAGGGTCAGTCGCTGGAGTTCCACCAGCGGGTGCGGCAGGGGTTCCTGGGCCTCGCCGCCGCCGACCCCGACCACTACGTGGTGCTCGACGCGCGCGCCCCGATCGACGACATCGCGGCCGCCATCCGCGAGCGGGTCGAGCCGCTGCTGGAGCAGCCATGACCACGCCGACCACGCAGCCGACCCGCACCGTCTGGGACGACCTGGTCGGCCAGCGCCCCACCATCGAGGTGCTCCAGCAGGCCGCCGCCGGCCAGGGCATGACCCACGCCTGGCTGTTCACCGGACCGCCCGGGTCGGGCCGGTCCAACGTCGCGCGCGCCTTCGCGGCCGCGCTCCAGTGCGAGCAGCGCACCGGCTGCGGGGCGTGCGAGGCGTGCCGCCTCGGGCTCAGCGGGTCCCACCCCGACATCACCTGGGTGAAGTCCGAGACCTCCGTCCTCTACGTCGACGACATGCGCGACCTCGTCCAGTCCGCGGCCAAGTTCCCCTCGATCGGTCGCTGGCAGATCGTGGTCATCGAGGACGCCGACCGTCTCGGCACCCCGGAGAACCCCCGCACCGGCAACGCGCTCCTCAAGGCCATCGAGGAGCCGACCCCCAAGACCCTCTGGCTGCTGTGCGCGCCGACCGTCCAGGACGTGCTCCCGACCATCCGCTCCCGGTGCCGCACCCTCACCCTGTCGACGCCCGGCACCGACGACGTGGCCGCGTTCCTCCATCGCAGCGACGGCATCTCCGAGACCATGGCCGGTTTCGCCGCGCGTGCCAGCCAGGGCCACATCGGCCGCGCCCGTGCGCTGGCGCTCGACGAGGAGACCCGTACGCGCCGCCGCGAGGTGATCAGCATCCCCGCCCGCCTGACGTCGCTGGGCTCGTGCATGACCGCCGCGACCAACCTCGCCGAGCTCGCCAAGGAGGAGACCGAGGCGATCACCGCCACGGCCGAGAAGCGCGAGCTCGAGGAGCTCCAGGCGATCTTCGGCAGCGAGCGCAAGGACACCACCAGCCGGTCCTACCGCGCCGCGCTGAGCGGCCTCGAGAAGCTGCAGAAGCAGAAGGCCAAGCGACGGGTGCTCGACGTCATCGACCGCGCCCTGATGGACCTCGTCTCGGTCTACCGCGACGCCATCGCGCTGTCCGTCGGCGCCCCCGGCCAGCTGGTCAACGAGGAGCTGCGCGGTGACGTCGCCCTGGTCGCGCGCGCGACCTCGCCCGAGCAGCTGCTGCGGATGATCGACGCGATCTTCACCGCCCGTGAGCAGATGCTGGAGTTCAACGTGCCCCCACAGCTCGCCCTCGAGTCGATGACGGTCGCCCTGCGGCTGCCCGGGGGTCGCTGATGCGCCGGGTCGTCGCGGTGCTGGCGGTGCTCGCGCTGGCGCTGACGACGTTCGTCGCGGTCGGCCTCGCCATCCGGGGCGCCGTGCCCGACGAGCCGCGCGCCCGGCCGACGCCGTCGCCGACCACCCCGCCGCCGGCGACGGTCACCGAGGCCCCCGACCCGACGCTCGCCGACCTCTACTCCCAGCGCATCGACTGGCAGCCGTGCGAGAGCAACGGCGACCAGGACTGCGGCTTCCTCACCGTGCCGGTCGACTACGCCGAGCCGCAGGGCGAGACCATCGAGCTGTCGCTCCTGCGCCTGCCGGCCCGCGGAGCACGCGTCGGCTCCCTGGTGGTCAACCCCGGCGGTCCCGGCGCCCGCGGCACGACGTACGCCGCCGCCGGCAGCCAGGTGTTCCGCGAGCCGCTGCTCGACGGCTTCGACGTCGTCGGCTTCGACCCGCGCGGGGTGGGCCGGTCCGCTCCGGTCGACTGCCTCAGCGACGCCGAGCTCGACGCCTACCTCGCCGGCGACCCGACCCCCGACACGGCTGACGAGCGCGCAGCCTTCCGTGCGTCGGTGCTGTCGTTCGGCGAGAAGTGCGTCGCCGGCTCCGGGCCGGTCGTCGGCCACGTCACGACCATCGAGGCGGCCCGCGACATGGACGTGCTGCGCTCGGCGCTGGGGGAGGAGCGGCTGACCTACTTCGGCGCCTCCTACGGCACCAAGCTCGGTGCGACCTACGCCGAGCTGTTCCCCGACAAGGTCGGTCGCCTCGTCCTCGACGGCGCCCTCGACGTCAGCCTCGACCCGCAGTCGCTCGCCCTCGAGCAGGCCGCCGGCTTCGAGACCGCGCTGCGCGCCTACGTGCAGAACTGCCTCGACTCCACCGACAACTGCTTCCTCGGCGACTCCGTCGACGAGGGCCTCGCCACGATCACCGGCCTGCTCGCCGACCTCGAGGACGAGCCGCTGCCCGCGGGTGACCGCGAGCTGACGCCGGGCACCGCGTTCTACGGGATCATCACCCCGCTCTACAACCGCGACGCCTGGTTCCTGCTCAGCACCGCGCTCGCCTCGGCCCTCGACGGCAAGGGTTCCGCGCTGATGGACCTCGCCGACGCGTACGCCTCGCGCAACGCCGACGGCTCCTACGCCGACAACACGATCGAGGCCAACTACTCCATCAACTGCCTCGACGACCCGACCTCGGTGCCTTTCGCACAGGTGCCGTCACTCTTCGACGAGTTCGAGGAGGCTTCGCCGACCTTCGGCCGGATCTTCGCCTGGGGGATGGCCGGCTGCCGCGGCATCGACGTGACCTCCGGCGAGGAGCCGCTCGACATCCGGGCCGAGGGGGCGGCGCCGATCCTGGTGCTCGGCACCAGCCGCGACCCGGCCACCCCGCTGCGCTGGGCCCAGGCGCTGTCGGCGCAGCTCGACTCCGGGGTGCTCGTCGAGCGCGACGGCGACGGCCACACGGCCTACAACTCCGGCAACGAGTGCATCGACGTGATCGTCGAGGACTACCTCCTCGACGGCGACGTGCCCGCCGACGGCACGGCCTGCTAGCCGCCGGCGGGTGACGCGTCAGCCCTCGAGCGCGGCGTCGAGCGTGATCTCGACGCCGGTCAGCGCCTTGCTGATCGGGCAGCCGGCCTTGGCCTTCTCGGCCGCGTCCTTGAAGCCGGCCTCGTCGAGCCCCTCGACCTCACCGCGCACGGTGAGGGTGATGCCGGTGAGCTTGAACCCGCCGGCGTCCTTGTCCTCGCCGAGCGAGACGTCGGCCGTGACCTCGAGGGCCTGCGGCGTGCCGCCGGCCTCGGCGATGAGCGCGGAGAGCTGCATGGCGTAGCAGGACGAGTGCGCCGCCGCGACGAGCTCCTCGGGGCTGGTCGTCCCGCCGGCCTCCTCGGCCGCGCGCTTGGGGAACGACACGTCGTACGTGCCGACGCCCGAGCTGGTCAGCTCGACCTGGCCGGAGCCGTCCTGCAGGCCGCCGTTCCAGGCAGTACGTGCGGTGCGAGTGGGCATGGATCCTCCTGGTGTGTGGCGATCGGTCTCTCCGACCCTAGCCAGCGCCACCACGCGGCACCGCCCCTGATTTCGGTCCCGGCCCGCGCGCTCCGTATACTCGCCCGCGGTCCACCGAGCGCGCTCGGCAGGCCACGCCGCCTTAGCTCAGTCGGTAGAGCGAATCACTCGTAATGATTAGGTCGTCGGTTCGATTCCGACAGGCGGCTCCGACTCCCCCGGGGACCCGAGACCCCGGGGGAGTCTCCTTTTCCCATGGCGGAGTGTTGCGCAAGACGCACCACTGAGCGTCGACCGCAACAGACCCTTGCCGGGTGCCCGGTCACGGCCCCATCATCGAGGTGCTGCCGACGACCGCGACGGTGGCGGAGGGACCGCGATGACCATCAGCGCCTTCGACCTCTTCAAGGTCGGGATCGGCCCGTCGAGCTCGCACACGGTCGGCCCGATGCGGGCGGCGTACCTCTTCGTCGTGGGCCTGCGCGAGGACGACCTGCTGCCGGACGTGGCTCGGGTCCACGTGGAGCTGTTCGGCTCCCTCGGCGCGACCGGGCACGGGCACGGCAGCGTCAAGGCGGTGGTCCTCGGCCTCGCCGGCGAGCAGCCCCACCTCGTCGACCCGGTCGCGGCCGACCCGGCAGTCCAACGAGTCCGGGACACCCACCGGCTCGACCTCGCGGGCACCCACCGGATCGCCTTCGACGCCGACGAGGACGTCGTCATGCACCGCCGCAAGCGCCTCGACTTCCACACCAACGGCATGGTCTTCCAGGCCCTCGACGCGAGCGGGGCCGAGCTCCGCCGGCGCGAGTACTACTCGGTCGGCGGCGGGTTCGTCCTCGGCGAGGACGACCTCGGCAACCCGGTGGTCGTGCCGGACGACACGCCCGTGCCCCACCCGTTCACGACCGCCGACGAGCTGCTCGCGATCACCCGGGCGACGGGGCTGCGCATCAGCGACGTGATGCTCGCCAACGAGCTCGTCCGCCGGTCCGAGGACGACGTGCGCCGGGAGCTGCTGGCGATCTGGCAGGTGATGCAGGAGTGTGTCGAGCGCGGCAGCCGTACGTCCGGGGTGCTGCCGGGCGGGTTGAAGGTACGCCGGCGCGCGGCCGAGCTGAAGGCCAAGCTCGACGTCGAGTGGGCCTCCGGGGTCCCCGACCCGCTCGGCGCGATGGAGTGGGTGACCCTCTACGCACTCGCGGTCAACGAGGAGAACGCCGCAGGCGGCCGGATCGTCACCGCACCGACCAACGGTGCCGCCGGCATCGTCCCCGCGGTGCTGCTCTACTACCACCACTTCGTCCCCGGGGCCGACGACGACGGCGTGGTCCGGTTCCTGCTGACGGCTGCCGCGATCGGACTGCTCTTCAAGGAGAACGCCTCGATCTCGGGCGCCGAGGTCGGCTGCCAGGGCGAGGTCGGCTCGGCGTGCTCGATGGCGGCCGGGGGTCTGGCCGAGGTCCTCGGCGGCACGCCCGAGCAGGTCGAGAACGCCGCCGAGATCGGCATCGAGCACAACCTCGGGCTCACCTGCGACCCGGTCGGCGGTCTGGTGCAGATCCCCTGCATCGAGCGCAACGCCGTCGCCTCGGTCAAGGCCATCACGGCCGCCCGGATGGCGGTCCGCGGCGACGGGTCGCACCACGTCTCGCTCGACAAGGCGATCAAGACCATGCGGGAGACGGGCCGCGACATGAAGGACAAGTACAAGGAGACCGCCCGCGGCGGCCTCGCCCTCAACGTCGTGGAGTGCTGACCTCACGGCCGCGCATCCGCGTCACCATCGCGACGCGGAAGGCGACGAACCGCACGAGCCCGGAGCCGAGGTTGGCCGCGACGAGCACCGCGACCTCCTGGGTGCGCGAGGGTGCGTCGACCAGCGCCTCCAGCAGCCACAGCGAGCCCGCCGTGACGGCGAGGCTGAAGCCGAGCAGGACCAGGCCCAGCGTCTGGTGGCTCGCGGTCCGCTCGAGGCCGCGGACGCCGAACGTCACGCGCCGGTGGGCGAAGGTGCCGACGATGGTCGACAGGACCAGCGCGATGGCGTTGGCCGGCTGCGGGCTGAGCCCCTCCCGGAACAGGACGTACAGGCCGCCGTAGAGCACGTTGAGGGCCCCGCCCACGCAGGCGAAGACGACCAGCTGGACGGCGATGGCGCGCCACCGGGCGGACCTGGTGCTCGATGGACCCATGCGGCGACGCTACCGGTGGGCGCCTGCTCAGCCCGTGACCGCGTCGCGCCGTCGGTAGCCCCACAGCCCCGCCGCGACGAGCGCGGCCGCAAGCACGAGCAGGGACACGAACGGGACGACCTCGAACTCGTCGACCGGCACCGCCGCCAGGTGCCAGAACGGCGAGATCGCCTGCACGGCGTCGGGCAGGCCGAGGAGCTGGCCGAGGATGACCTGCAGCGCGATCAGGGCCACGGCCGCCCACGCCAGCCCGGTCCCGCGGGGGAGCAGCCCGTACAGCGCGACCGCGAGTGCGCCGACGACGAGCGTGCCGGGCAGGTAGGCCAGCTGGCCGGCGACCTGCGGGAGTACCCGGTCCCACTCGCCGCTGCCGAGGCCGTAGCCGAGGGCGAGGCCGAGCCCCATGATGACGGTCAGCTTGGCGGCGGCGACGAGCGCGAGGGTGGTGGTCGCGGCCATCCAGCCGGTGCGGCTGACCGGGGTCGCGAGGACGGCCTCGGTGCGTCCGGCCTCCTCCTCGGTGCGCAGGCGCAGCACCGACGAGACGACGAAGCCACAGGAGATGACGGCCATGAACAGGAAGATGTAGGCCAGGAAGGCGTCGACGAGGGCGTCCTCGGCGGCCTGCCCCCCGACCCCGACGACGTCGGCCATCTCGGGGTTGGAGGCGATCAGGTCGGGGATGGTCGGGATGACGGAGCCGTAGAGCAGTCCCAGCAGGAATAGCCCCACGGCCCAGCCGATCAGCAGTCCGCGCTGCAGCCGCGTCGCCAGCCCGAACGACGTGCTGAGCTGCCACCCCGCCCGCGCGCGACCGGGACGGGTGTCGAGCAGGCCTCCGCCGAAGTCGCGCTGCGCCATGAGCCGCGCCGCCAGCGCCAGCAGCAGTGCGGTCGACCCGAGCAGGAGCACGACCGGCCACCAGCGCTCGTCGCCGAACGCGTCCATCCGCTGCGCCCACCCGAACGGGGACAGCCAGACGAGGGCGTTGTCCTCCATCGCCCCGAGGCCGCGCACCAGGTAGCCGACGGCGACGGCTGCACCGGCCAGGCCGAGCGCGCCGCGGGCGGAGGTGGAGAGCTGGACGGCGACGAGCGTGACGGCGGTGTACGTCACCCCGAGCAGCGCGAGCCCCGTGCCGTACGTGAGGCTGCCGGTGGTGGGCAGCCCGGCCGCCAGCATCGAGATCGTCGTGATGGCGCCGATGAGCAACGCGGCCGCGACGCCGTAGACCAGCCCGGCGACGGTCGCCGCGTGGCGACCCAGGACGGTGGAGCGCAGCAGCTCGGCGCGCCCTGACTCCTCCTCGGCGCGGGTGTGGCGCACCACGAGGAACACGACCATCAGGCACACGCCGAGCTGGGCGACCTGGGAGATCTCGTTGGCGACGATGCCGCCGAGGGTGTCGAGGCCGGCCTGCCGGCCCGACATCAGGTAGCTCACCGGGCTGGCGCCGACCGTCCGGGCGTAGCCCGCGATCTTCTCCGGGGTGTCGTAGAGCGGTGGCACGGCCAACGCGCTGGCGACGATCGTCCCGCCGAGGCCGACCATCCAGACCGGCAGCCGCACCCGGTCGCGTCGCAGGACCAGGCGCAGCAGGTGGCCGACCCCGGTCAGCGAGTCGCTCATGCCGTCACGTCCTCGCCGTACTGCCGCAGGAAGAGCTCCTCCAGCGTGGGCGGGTGCGCGGCGAGGGAGCGTACGCCGAGCGCGGCCAGCGCGTTGACGGCCGCGTCGAGGTGGTCGGAGTCGACGTCGAAGGTGACCCGGTTGCCGTGCAGCTCGGGCTCGTGCACGCCCGGCACCGTGCCGATCGCGGTCGCCGGCCGCTCGGTCTCGGCGATGACGGTGGTGCGGGTCAGGTGGCGCAGCTCGGCGAGCGTCCCGGACTGCACGACCCGGCCGGCGCGGATGATGCTGATGCGGTCGGCGAGTGCCTCGGCCTCGGCGAGGATGTGGGAGCTGAGCAGGATGGTGGCGCCCTCGGCCTTGAGCTCGTGCACGGCCTCCTGGAACTCGGCCTCCATCAGCGGGTCGAGCCCGGACGTGGGCTCGTCGAGCAGGTAGAGGTCGGCGCGGCTGGCGAGCGCGGCGACCAGCGCGACCTTCTGCCGGTTGCCCTTGGAGTAGGTGCGCGCCTTCTTGGTGGGGTCGAGGTCGAACCGCTCGAGCATCTGCGTCCGCCTCGCCTCGTCGAGGCCGCCGCGCATCCGGGCGAGCACGTCGATGACCTCGCCGCCGCTGAGGTTCGGCCAGAGCGAGACGTCACCCGGGACGTACGCGAGCCGGCGATGCAGGGTCGCAGCGTCGCGCCACGGATCGCCGCCCAGCATGGTCGCCGTGCCGGAGTCGGCCCGGAGCAGGCCGAGGAGGACCCGGATGGTGGTGGACTTGCCGGCGCCGTTGGGGCCGAGGAAGCCGTGCACCTCGCCCTGCTCGACGGTGAGGTCGAGGTGGTCGAGCGCGTGGGTGGTGCCGAAGGTCTTGACGACGTCGTGGAGCTCGATGACAGCCATCTCCCGAGTGTCGCACAACTTTCACAAACTTGTGAAGGCTATATAGTGAGCCGGGTGAGCGACCTCGCGCGTGCCGTCGAACGGCTGGGCCAGACCCTCGAGACGATGGGCCTCCAACGCATGCCGGCCCGCGTGTTCGCCTACATCCTGGCCGACGACCAGTCCGTCTACACCGCCGCCGAGCTGGCCCGGGGACTCGACGTGTCGCCGGCCGCGATCTCCGGTGCGGTGCGCTACCTCGCCGACACCCACCTGGTCGTCCGCGAGCGCAACCCGGCCGGCCGCGGGGACCTGTTCCGGGTCCGCGACGGCGACATCTGGAGCACCATCCAGGCCGCGCGGCTGCCGGTCCTCGACGTCATCATCGAGTCCGTCCAGGAGGCCGTCGACCTGCTGCCCGAGGGGTCGGCCGGACGCGAGCGGGTCGAGGAGACGCGCGACTACTTCCGGTTCGTGCAGGAGGACTCGCGCGGTCTCGACCGCCGGTGGCGGGAGTGGCGCGAAGCGCACCGGTGAGGCCGGGCAGGAGGTCCGCTGACCCGCGCGTGACAGGATCGAGCGCGTGAGGGTCGCCCTCCAGGTCACCTGCGTCAACGACGCCATGTTCCCCGACACGGGGAAGGCGGTCGTCAGGCTGCTGCGCCGTCTCGGGGTCGAGGTGGACTTCCCGCGGGCGCAGACGTGCTGCGGGCAGCCGATGGTGAACACGGGCTACCTCGACGAGGCGGTGCCGGTGGTGCGCACGTTCGTCGACGCGTTCGCGGGCTACGACGCGATCGTGACACCGTCGGGCTCGTGCGTGGGGTCGGCGCGGCACCAGCACTCGATCGTCGCCGAGCGCTCGGGCGACGCAGGCCTGGTCGCGGCCGTCGCGGAGACCGGGCCGCGGACCCACGAGCTGTCCGAGTTCCTCGTGGACGTGCTGGGCGTGACCGACGTGGGCGCCTACTTCCCGCACCGGGTGACCTACCACCCGACGTGCCACAGCCTCCGGATGCTCGGCGTGGGTGACCGGCCGCAGCGGTTGCTGGAGGCCGTACGCGGGATCGAGCTGGTCGACCTGCCGCACGCGGGCGAGTGCTGCGGCTTCGGCGGCACGTTCGCCCTGAAGAACGCCGACACCTCCGTGTCGATGGGCGCCGACAAGGCCCGCCACGTCCGCGACACCGGCGCCGAGGTGCTGGTGGCCGGCGACAACTCCTGCCTGATGCACGTCGGCGGGATGCTGTCGCGCCAGCGCGCGGGCGTACGGGTCATGCACCTGGCCGAAGTCCTGGCCTCCACCGAGGAGGACGAGGGATGAGCGGCACCTTCGTCGGGATGCCGGCCTTCCCGACCGCCGCGCGCGCGGCGCTCGGCGACACCCAGCTGCGCCGCAACCTCGCCCACGCCACCCGCACCATCCGCGACAAGCGCGCCAAGGTGGTCGCAGAGGTCGAGGACTGGGAGGAGCTGCGGCTCGCCGGGGCCGGGGTGAAGGAGGCCGCGCTGCGCGACCTCGCCACCCACCTCGAGACCCTGGAGGCCTCGCTCACCCGCGCCGGCGCGACCGTGCACTGGGCGCGCGACGCGGAGGAGGCGTGCGCCATCGTCGCCGCCGTCACGAAGTCCCACGGCGCCGACGAGGTCGTCAAGGTCAAGTCGATGGCCACGGCGGAGATCGGCCTCAACGAGGCGCTCGAGGCCGAGGGGATCGCGGCGTGGGAGACCGACCTGGCCGAGCTGATCGTGCAGCTCGGCGACGACCTGCCCTCGCACATCCTCGTGCCGGCGATCCACCGCAACCGCGCCGAGATCCGCGAGATCTTCCTGCGCCGGATGGGCGACGCGGGCCGGCCCGCCCCGCCCGCCCTGACCGACGAGCCGGCTGTCCTGGCCGCCGCAGCACGCGAGCACCTGCGCGAGAAGTTCCTGCGCGCCAAGGTCGCGGTGTCCGGCGCCAACTTCGCCGTCGCCGAGACCGGGACGCTGGTGGTGGTCGAGTCCGAGGGCAACGGGCGGATGTGCCTGACCCTGCCCGAGGTGCTCGTCAGCGTCGTCGGCATCGAGAAGGTCGTCGCGACCTGGGCCGACCTCGACCCGCTGCTGCGGCTGCTGCCGCGCTCCTCGACCGGCGAGCGGATGAACCCCTACACCTCGACCTGGTCCGGAGTCACTCCCGGCGACGGACCGCAGGAGGTGCACGTCGTGCTCCTCGACAACGGCCGCACCCGCGCGCTCGCCGACGACGTCGGCCGCCAGGCGCTGCGCTGCATCCGCTGCTCGGCGTGCCTCAACGTGTGCCCGGTCTACGAGCGGGTCGGGGGGCACGCGTACGGCTCGGTCTACCCCGGCCCGATCGGCGCGATCCTGAACCCGCTGCTCCACGGCGTGGACGACGAGCAGACCGCGTCGCTGCCGTACGCCTCGTCGCTCTGCGGCGCCTGCTTCGAGGTCTGCCCGGTGCGCATCGACATCCCGTCGGTGCTGGTGGACCAGCGCGCGGCGGTCGTCGACTCCCACCGCGGCGACCGCGTACCCAAGGCCGAGGCCGTCGCCATGAAGGCGGCTGCGTGGGCGTTCTCCGACTCGAGGCGCCTCCACCTGGCCGAGCGCGCATCCGGCCTGGCCGGCCGCGTCGTCGGCCGCTTCTCCCGTACGACGCTCCCGGGCGGGCGCGCCGCGGCCGGCCGGCTCCCCGGACCTGCCGCCGGGTGGACCGGGGCGCGTGACCTGCCCGCCCCGCCGCCCGAGTCGTTCCGCGCGTGGTGGGAGCGCACGGACGGGGGCCGGAGTTGAGCGCCCGCGACGACATCCTGCGGCGTGTCCGTGAGGCACTGGACGGCGTGTCGCCCGTGGTCGAGGTTCCTGCGGCCCCTCGGGCGCACGAGCGCGGCCACCTCGTCGCCCTCTTCGCCGAGCGGGTGGAGGACTACCGCGCGGACGTGACCCGCTGTGCCCCGGACGAGGTGGAGCACGTGGTGAGCGACGTCCTCGGGCCGGCGCGCGCGGTCGTCCCTCCCGGGCTCGGCCTGGACGTGCCCGGCGCGGTCGTCGACGACGGGCTGAGTGCCGCCGAGCTCGACGACCTCGACGCCGTCGTCACCCGCGCCCGCGTCGGCATCGCCGAGACCGGCACGATCGTCCTCGACCACGCCCACGACCAGGGCCGCCGCGCCATCAGCCTGGTTCCCGACCTCCACGTCTGCATCGTCGACGCGACCCAGGTCGTCGCCGACGTCCCCGACGCGATCGCCCTGCTCGACCCGGTCCGTCCGCTGACCTGGATCAGCGGGCCGTCCGCCACCAGCGACATCGAGCTCGACCGGGTCGAGGGCGTCCATGGCCCGCGGACGCTCCACGTGGTCCTCGTGGACTAGTCGACGTACACCGTCCCGCCCAGCTCGAGGAACTCCGCCGACTTCTCAGCAAAGCGCTCGCGCACGTCCTGGCTGATCCGCATCGAGCAGAACTTCGGGCCGCACATGGAGCAGAAGTGGGCGGTCTTGGCGCCCTCGGCGGGCAGCGTCTCGTCGTGGAACGACTCCGCGGTCGGCGGGTCGAGCGACAGCGCGAACTGGTCGCGCCAGCGGAACTCGAAGCGCGCGCGGCTGAGCGCGTCGTCCCACGCGCGGGCGCCGGGGTGGCCCTTGGCGACGTCGGCCGCGTGGGCCGCCAGCTTGTAGGTGATGACGCCGGTCTTGACGTCGTCGCGGTTCGGGAGCCCGAGGTGCTCCTTCGGGGTGACGTAGCAGAGCATCGCCGTGCCGTGCATGGCGATCGCGGCGGCACCGATGGCGCTGGTGATGTGGTCATAGCCCGGCGCGACGTCGGTGGTCAGCGGCCCGAGCGTGTAGAACGGGGCGCCGTGGCACCACTCCTGCTGGAGTCGTACGTTCTCCTCCACGAGGTCGAGCGGCACGTGCCCGGGGCCCTCGACCATCACCTGGACGTCGTGCTCCCACGCCCGCGCGGTGAGCTCGGCGAGGGTGCGCAGCTCGGCCAGCTGGGCCGCGTCGTTGGCGTCGGCGACCGAACCGGGCCGCAGGCCGTCGCCGAGCGAGAACGCCACGTCGTAGGCCGCGAAGATCTCGCACAGCTCGTCGAAGTGGGTGAAGAGGAAGTTCTCCTCGTGGTGGGCCAGGCACCAGCCGGCCATGATCGAGCCACCGCGCGACACGATCCCGGTGACCCGGTTCGCGGTGAGCGGGACGTGCCGCAGCAGCACTCCGGCGTGGATCGTCATGTAGTCGACGCCCTGCTCGCACTGCTCGACGACGGTGTCGCGGAAGACCTCCCACGTCAGCCGGTCCGCCTCGCCGCCGACCTTCTCCAGCGCCTGGTAGAGCGGGACCGTGCCGATCGGCACCGGTGAGCTGCGCAGGATCCACTCACGCGTGGTGTGGATGTCCTCGCCGGTCGACAGGTCCATCACGGTGTCCGCGCCCCACGTCGTGGCCCACGTGAGCTTGTCGACCTCCTCGGCGATCGAGGAGGTGACGGCGGAGTTGCCGATGTTGGCGTTGACCTTCACCAGGAAGCGGCGCCCGATGACCATCGGCTCGCTCTCGGGGTGGTTGACGTTGGCGGGGATGATCGCGCGCCCCGCGGCGACCTCGCTGCGCACCAGCTCGACGTCGCAGCCCTCGCGCGCGGCGACGTACGCCATCTCCGGCGTCACGACGCCGCGCCGGGCGTAGTGGAGCTGGGTCACGGTGCGCCCGGCGCGCGCCCGGAGCGGCGGGCGCCGCTCGCCGGGCCACTCCTCGCGGGCGCTGCCGCGGCGTACGGCGGAGCGGCCGTTGTCGAGCAGGTCGGGCTCGCGGCCGGCGTACGCCTCGGTGTCGTCACGGGCGGCGATCCAGCCGGCGCGGAGCGGGGGCAGACCGGCCTCGGGGTCCGCGCCGGGCCCGGACGTGCAGTAGCGGTCGAAGGTCTCGCCGTTGGTCAGGCTCACCCGGGTGACGG
>JAESGW010000687.1_pt1 | contig 18599 bp, 20 predicted proteins | sample 9269791 | NCBI WGS metagenome assembly JAESGW01 (sample SAMN16773120, study PRJNA677053) | algae metagenome | isolation source: Aphanocapsa lilacina HA4352-LM1 and co-occurring heterotrophs from near cave... | place: USA: Maniniholo cave, near Haena, Kauai, HI | collected 2009-07-28 | reverse complement strand
CTATATCGTCGGCCGCGCCAAGGACATGATCATCATCAACGGCCGCAATCACTGGCCGCAGGATATCGAATGGGCGGTCGAGCAGATCCCGGGATTCAAGGCCGGCGACATCGCCGCCTTCGCCATCACCACCCCCGGCGGCGAGGAGACGCCGGCGGTGCTGGTCCAGTGCCGCACTTCCGACGATGCCGAGCGCAGCCGCCTGCGCGATGCGATTCGCGATCGTGTCCGTTCGATCACCGGCATGAACTGCGTGATCGAACTGGTTCCGCCACGCACCTTGCCGCGCACCTCGTCGGGCAAGCTCAGCCGGGCGAAGGCGCGCAATCTGTATCTGAACGGCGATATCAAGCCTTACGCCATCGCGGCGTAAGCAGTGTGCGGGGACAGGGTTTTTTTGATAGTGAGCGCTCGACCATAACCGATCGCTAACCCTGTCTGGCCTACCGCATGGTGGTGACCAGCAAAACCCCCTCCCATTTCGCCAATACCCGGATCGACGCGCGCGCGCTGCTGGGCCTGTCGGACCCCAATGATCGCGACTGGGGCCAGATTCGCGCGGCGCAGCTCAACGCCGCCAACAGTTCCGCTTTGCTGCGCTTTGCGGTGAATGTGGTGGCGGCGGCGCTGCTCGCGATGATGTTCGCGCCGACCTTGCCCAGCTGGGTCGTCGGCGCCTGGATCGCGACGATGCTGGGCGCGCAGTTGGTGATCGTGATCAGGCGACTCGCCCGGCGCAACGAACAGGCGCGCAACATATCCCCCGGTCAAATCCGCGGGCCGGTGATCGAGGCGGTGATACTGGCGTTGATCTGGTCGATTCCCGCGCTGGGGCTCGCATCGGTCGCCACGCCCGAACAAACGCTGGGTTTGTGGATCATCCTGTCGACGATCATGGCGGCCTCCGCCATCGCCTTTGCCGGCATCCCGCTGGCGACGGTGTGCTTCGTCGGCGTGCTGGGCCTGTCGATCTGCGTCACCTTGGGCTTTTCCGCGCAGCCCTGGCTGCTGGTCGCAGTGATCGTCTTCACCGGCGCGCTGATCTACGGCTGCCTGCTGCGCGGCCATTCGCTGGCGACGATGCGGATGGACGAGATCGCCATCGACGAACGCGACGAGACCGTCAGCCTGTTGCTGCGCGAGTTCGAGGATCACGGAGCCGATTGGCTGTGGGAGATCGACAGCGCGCGGCGCGTGAGCCATGCCTCGCCGCGCTTCGCCCATGCGCTGGGCCACCCCGCCGCCGATCTCAACGGCAGGCCGATCCTGGAGCTGCTCGCCGGCGAAACCTGGGAGGGCGGCAATTTTTCCGCCGGATTGCGCGCCTTCGCCGAAAAGCTGAAATCGCGCGAGGCGTTCCGCGACATATTGTTGCCGGTCAAGGTCAATGGCGAGGAACGCTGGTGGGAGCTCTCCGCCAGCCCCCGCATCGATGCGCGCGGCAATTTCCTGGGCCTGCGCGGAGTCGGATCGGACGTGACCGAGGCGCGCCAGTCGGCCGACAAGATCAACCGCATGGCCCGCTTCGATACGCTGACCGGCCTGCCCAACCGACTGATGATCCACGAAACGCTCGCCCGCGCGATGAGCGAGGCGGAGCAGTGGGGCAGCCGCAGCGCCTTCTTCATGATCGATCTCGATCGGTTCAAGGCGGTCAACGATACGCTCGGCCACCCGGTCGGCGACCGGTTGCTCAGCCGCGTATCCGAACGCCTTGCCAAGATCATGACCGACAACGAGCTGTGCGGCCGCCTCGGCGGTGACGAATTCGCGGTCGTGGTGCGCGACGCGAGCGATTCGACCCGGCTGGAGATGCTGGCGCATCGCATCATCGAAACGCTGTCGCGCCCCTATGAGGTCGATCAGCACACCCTCTATATCGGCGCATCGGTCGGCGTCGCGGTCGCCCCGCGTGACGGGCGCACCGCCGAAACGCTGATCCGCTCGTCCGACCTCGCGCTCTATCGTTCCAAGGACGCCGGCGGCGGCGTGTTCCACGCCTATGAACCCCAGCTCCACGTCCAGGCCGAAGAACGCCGGATTCTCGAAATCTCGCTGCGCCAGGCGCTCAAGCGCGGCGAAATGCACCTGAACTACCAGCCGATCGTCTCGGCCGAGGATGGCTCGCTCGAGGGGTTCGAGACGCTGCTGCGCTGGACCCATCCCGAAATCGGCGTGATCTCGCCCGCGAAGTTCATCCCGGTGGCCGAAGACGCGCGGCTGATCGCACCGATCGGCGAATGGGTGCTGCGCACGGCGTGCGAGGAAGCGACGCGCTGGCCCAACCACACCCGTGTATCGGTCAATGTTTCGGCCGAACAGCTGCACGATCCCAATTTCGTCAAGACCGTGGTCTCGGCGATGGCCAATAGCGGCCTGCCCGCCCACCGGCTGGAGCTGGAGGTGACCGAAAGCGTGTTCCTGCGCGAAGGCACCGGCGCGGTACAGGTGCTGGAACAGATACTCGACCTGGGCGTCCGTCTGGCGCTCGACGATTTCGGCACCGGCTATTCCTCGCTCGGCTATCTCTCGCGCACGCGTTTTTCGACGATCAAGATCGACCGGTCGTTCGTCTCGGGCGCGGCCAAGAAGGTGCCCGAATGCACCGCGATCATCCGCGCCGTGGTCGCGCTGGCCAATTCGCTTGGCATGGCGACCACCGCGGAAGGGGTGGAGGACGAGGCCGAATATGAGATGATCCGTTCGCTCGGCTGCACCAAGGTCCAGGGCTATTATTTCGGCCGTCCGCTGCCCACCGAAGAGGCCCGCGGCCTCGCCTGCCGCGATCGGGGCCGCGAAGCCGCATAGGGCGCTTGCGGCACACAGCACTTGTCGCTAGATCGCGATTTCCGCGAAAAAGCGGTCCGCAGGGGTGTAGCTCAGCTGGTTAGAGCGTCGGTCTCCAAAACCGAAGGCCCTCGGTTCGAATCCGAGCTCCCCTGCCAGCCGCGGCGCAAAGGCGCTCGACGCCGCGCGCAAGGCCGGCCGGCGCGGCCGGGCCGCGTCCGACGTCATGGGATTACTCCCATGACGGCTTTGCTCAACCTTCCCCGCCTTCTTGCCTCCATCATTGAACCGCGTTAAAGCCGCCCCACATCCGACATCGCGGGGTGAGCCGACGGACCCTAGGGCCGGTCGGGACCACTTGCCCGGCGAGCGTCGCAACACGAAACCAAGGACCGGTCCGGTGGCATCACCAGCGAACTTCATCAGCGGCATCCCCACCTTCATCCGCCAGGTGCGCGCGGAGACCGCCAAGGTCACCTGGCCGACGCGCGCGGAGACGGTGCGCACGGGGATCATGGTGGTGATCCTGACGACCTTCCTGGGCGTGTTCTTCTTCGGCGTCGATGCGGTGTTCAGCCGCGCCGTCACCTTCCTCCTGTCGCTCGCCGCCTAAGAGAAAGACCGCACACGCATGTCGCGCTGGTACATCATTCACGCCTATTCGGGCTTCGAGAACAAGGTCCGCGATTCGATCATGGCCGAGGCGACCCGCATGGGGCTCGACCGGCTGGTCGAAAGCGTCGAGGTGCCGACCGAGACCGTCACCGAGGTCCGCCGCGGCAAGAAGGTTCAGTCCGAACGCAAGTTCTTCCCCGGATATGTTCTGGCCAAGCTGGAGATGAACGACGACGTCTATCACCTGGTCAAGAACACGCCCAAGGTGACGGGCTTCCTGGGCGCGACCAAGCCGCAGCCGATCACCGAAAGCGAAGCCGCGCGCATCCTGAACACCAAGGAGGAAGCAGCCGCCGCGCCCAAGACGCAGATCAAGGTCGATTACGAGATCGGCGACAGCGTGAAGGTGCTGGACGGCCCGTTCGCCAGCTTCAACGGCATGGTCGAGGAGCTCGATTTCGACAAGTCGAAGGTCAAGGTCGCGGTCAGCATCTTCGGCCGCGCGACGCCGGTGGAACTGGATTTCGAGCAGGTCGAGCGCTCGAAATAAGGCGAAGCCTTACTTCGACAGCGGAGGCGAAGCCGATCGCGTAACCGCGCGAGACCGGGCGGCGGCGCTATGAGCGCCGTCCGACGACGCGGGATTTACTCCCGCGCCGCCAGCCCCGATCAAGGCACCGAAACCGGCTCCGCCATTTGCTCCGGGAAAACCCGCATCACCGCGTCGGCGAGCTTCTTTGCGACTGCCGCCGGCGCATCGCCTGGCGTTCCTTGCGGCTTCACGGTCAGGGCGCGCCCGCTCCATACCGGCTGCATCCCGTCCCGACGCAGAACTTCGATTTCGAGTTCGGTGACGATCAGGCCGCGGATGTGGCGCTTTCCCGATGGCAGAGTGACGAGAAACCTCGCGCCCCAGTCGCCAAAGTCGCTGGCCATCCCCTGTTCGGCGGCATTGACGGCCACCGATCCTTGCGCGTGGCGCGATAGCTTCATCCTGGCGATGTAACGGCCACGATTGTCGGCCGGAAGCGCAAGGAAATCCGCGTCGTTCAAGGCGCGCTCGACAGCTTCGGCAAATAGCCGGCTCGCCTCCGGCGAAACGACTCCATCGGGGAGCGGCTCGACGGTGACGGTACCGGGCATCACTGCATCCTGCATAGCCGGTGCGGTCGCAACCGGAGCCAGGGCAGCGAGCATTGCCGCGGCGATGCGCAAAACGGTCATAAACGGCCTCATCGGCTATGGGACGATAATCGCCACCGGCGTCATCGTTTCGCACAACCGGCGGTGCGTGACCAGTAAACGGCGTGCACGCCGAACCCCTTGGACGAAGCGGATTTACGCCGGCAATGCGGACGTCAAACCAATCATCTCTGCCGAGATCGTCGAAACAGGATTAGTCCGACAAGCAGATATCCGATTGACGCCAACAGGCCGCGCTTCGGCTTAAGTCTTCTGGATGGAGCCCCCCGCGACCGATCGAACCGCGCCGCGCCGCTTGACGATGGCGGGGCGTGTTCCGCAATTTCCTGCATTGCACGCGTAAGATTGCACCGCGGCGCGCTTTGCGCTAATGGCGCGCGCTTCCATCCGCATCAGCGTTGGGAATCCTGCGGGAGCCCCGGATCAACTCCGGGGCGTCTGTACCGCTAAACTTGGAATAGAGTGACATGGCTAAAAAGATTACCGGCTATATCAAGCTGCAGGTGCCGGCCGGCGCCGCCAACCCCTCTCCGCCGATCGGCCCTGCCCTGGGCCAGCGCGGCGTGAACATCATGGAATTCTGCAAGGCGTTCAACGCGTCCACCGGCGATCTTGAAAAGGGTTCGCCGATCCCGACCGTGATCACCGTCTATGCCGACCGTTCCTTCTCGTTCGAGACGAAGACGCCGCCGGCGTCGTTCCTGATCAAGAAGGCGGCGAACCTCAAGTCGGGTTCGAAGGAGCCCGGCAAGATTTCGGCAGGCAAGATCAAGCGCAGCGCGCTGACCGCGATCGCCGAGACCAAGATGAAGGATCTGAACGCCAACGACATCGACGCGGCGACCCGCATCATCGAAGGCTCCGCCCGCGCGATGGGCCTCGAAGTGGTGGAGGGCTGAGATCATGGCATTCGTAAGCAAGAAGCAGAAGGCCCTGACCATCGACCGTGAGAAGCTGCACGGCGTGGATGAGGCGATCAAGCTGGCCAAGACCAACGCGACAGCCAAGTTCGACGAGACCATCGAGGTCGCGCTGAACCTGGGCGTCGATCCGCGTCATGCCGATCAGATGGTCCGCGGCGTGGTCACGCTGCCGGCTGGTACGGGCAAGACCGTGCGCGTCGGCGTGTTCGCCAAGGGCGCCAAGGCCGACGAGGCCAAGGAAGCCGGCGCGGATGTGGTCGGCGCGGAGGATCTGCTGGAGATCGTCCAGGGCGGCAAGATCGAGTTCGATCGCTGCATCGCGACCCCGGACATGATGGGTCTGGTCGGGCGGCTGGGCAAGGTGCTGGGGCCGAAGGGCCTGATGCCCAACCCCAAGCTGGGCACGGTCACCATGAACGTCGCGGAAGCCGTCAAGGCGGCCAAGGGCGGCCAGGTGGAATACCGCGTCGAAAAGGCCGGCATCATCCATTCGGGCATCGGCAAGGCGAGCTTCAAGGAAGCCGATCTGCGCGCCAATTTCGACGCGCTGGTCGACGCGGTGGTCAAGGCCAAGCCTTCGGGCGCCAAGGGCAAGTATGTCCGCAAGGTCGCGATCTCGAGCACGATGGGCCCGGGGATCAAGATCGACGTGGCCGAGGTTGCTGGAGCGTAAGCTTCCCAAGCTTACGACGAGAATGAAGGGCCGGGAGCGAGAGCTTTCCGGCCCTTTCTTCGTCAGAAGGGGAAGAACACGCTGATTGCGGCGATGGCGACAGCGTAAGTGATCAGGTTCAGCGGCAGCCCGACGCGGACGAAGTCCATGTAGCGGTAGCCGCCCATCTGGTAGACGATGACGTTGGTCTGGTAGCCGAACGGGGTGGCGAAGGCCAAGCTGCCCGCCATCATCACCGCGACCAGGAACGGGCGCGGGCTGACGCCGAGGCTTTCGGCAAGCGCCACCGCGATCGGCGTCACCAGCACCGCGACGGTGGCGTTGGACAGCAATTCGGTGAGGATCAGCGTCGCGCCGTAGAGCATGATCAGCGCAACCAGCGGGCTGATCTCGTTCATCGATCCGACCAGCACCGCGGTCGCCGCATCGGCCAGCCCGCTTTCCTCCATCGCGATGCCGATCACCACCATGCCGGCGATGAGGATCAATATGTCCGGCTTCAGCCCGCCATAGGCCTCGTCGGCGGTGATCACTCTCAACAGGATCAGCAGCACCGCGCCGGCGAATGCGGAGGCGGCGATCGGGGCGATGTTGAGCGTCGCGATGGCGATCGCGGCGACGAAGATGGCGAGCGCAATGGCCGCATTCGCGGGCTGGAACGGGCGCGGCTCGGCAAACAGATCGGCATCGCCGACCTGCGCGGCGCCGATCTCGATCGGCTGGGGCCGGGAGACCGCGTCGCTTTCCGGTATGGGCTCGGCGATGGTCTTGCGCATCAGCCGGCCGCTGAACAGGAACAGATACAGGCCGCCGGCCAGCGCGACCGGAAGCCCCACCGGGGTAATCTCGAACAGCCCGAAGCGCGGTTGGCCGGCGATCCGCGCCATATCGTCCACCAGCAGGTTGGTCGATGTGCCGATCAGCGTGCAGCAGCCCATCAGCACGGTGATGTAGGATAGCGGCATCAGGTAGCGCTTGGGCGATTGCTTCAGGGCGATGGCGACGTCGCGCACGACGGGCGCGCCAAGCACCACGATCGGCGTGTTGTTGAGGAACGGCGAGAAAAGCCCGATGATCCCGAGAAGGATCCACACCCCGGCCTTCCCGGCGCGCTTGCACATCGCCACCGCCGCCTGGATCGCGCGATCGAGGAACCCAGACAGCTCGAGCGCATAGGCGATGACGAACAGCGAGGCGAGCGCGATGATCGCGGGGCTGGCAAAGGCCCCCTGCACATCGATCGGGCGCACGACGCCGGTCATCAGCAGCACCGCCGCGCCGGTAAGCGCGACGACATCGGAGCGCACCTTGTCCCAGATCAGCGCGGCGACCACCGCGGCGAGCACGAGCAATGTCAGGATCTGGTCGAAGCTCATCGGGTGTCAGAACACCCGGCGATGGCAACGGTTCGATGGGGGTTCATGCATTCTCCTGCCGATCAGCGACCATAGCGACCCGATTGGGATGGAGCCTGCGGAATCTTTTGCTATCAAGAGCCTATGAAAGAACCAAGCCCGCACAGTAGCCGTATCGCACTCGCGGGAGGCCTTGCGGCGATCATCGTGGTGGGTGGCGGCGGCTTCCTGCTCGGGCGCGGCACGACCGAGCGTGCGCCCGCGGCGGCGCCTGCCCCGGTCGTCGCGCCGGCGCCCGTGCCCGCGCCGGCCCCCGAGCGCGGCGTGCTCGGCCGCGCCGATCTGATCGCGCTGGCGGCCACCGCGGGCGATGCGGCAGCGCGTGGCGGCGATGCCATGGCCCAGATCAATGCTGCCGCCGGGCGACGCTTCGAAGTGCGGCTGCCGTTCGGCTGCTCCGGCCCCGCGGGCGAAGACAGTAGCGCCGCGATGCGCTGGACCTATGACGCGGATGACCGGACGTTGCGCGTGCAGGCGTCGCCGGTGGCATGGACCGCGGACCAATGGTGGCGCGCGGATGCGCCCGCCGGGGTCGATACGATCGAGGGATACTGGATCATGCGCCCGTGGACCGCGAGCGAGGCGTGTCCCAAGGGCGACGATCGCCCCGCCGCTATCGGGCTGGAGGCGGTCACCCTGCCCGGTCAGACGCTGGCGCTGGGCCAGGTTTTCGCCGCCGAGCGATCGCGCGACGCCATGCGCGACGGCAAACCCTATCAGGCGGTGGTGCGGGTGGCAGAGGACCGGCTGGACACGTCGCAGGGCTTTCACTTGCGGGTCAGCGGACGGATCACGCGCATTCCCGGCGGCGGGCCGGTACGGTGCCAGCAGCCCGCGGGGCCCGAGCAGCGGCCGATCTGCCTGATCGGCATGGTGCTGGACGAAGTCGCGATCGAGAACCCGGCAACCGACGAAACGCTGGCGACATGGAGCGTCGCCCAACGCAGCGCGACCGAACGCTGACATCGATGCCGGATTGCGGTTCAATCCGCGTTCAACCGGCGCTAGATAGCGACCCATGCCCTTATACAGAGGACCGGCATTGACGCGTTTGCACCATGGTTTCCATTTTGGCCTGAGCGCCGCCCTCGGGCTGCTCGCTAGCACCGCATCCGCGCAGCAAGCGGGCATGCCCGAGCCGCTGTTGCCACAGGCCGTCCCCGCCCCACAGATACCCCCGGTGACGCCCGTCGCGCCGCCGCGGATCATCATGCCGACGATCCCGCTGCCGGCGATCACCCCCGAACAGGCGGCCGAGCTGCAGCGGATGCTGGCGCAGGGCGGCTTCGCGCAGGGGCTGCGCTACCGACCGGTGCCCGACCACGCGCCGCTGGACAATGATACGCTGGTACGCGCCGCGCTGGACTATGCGCGCGCGGTGCATAGCGGGCGGCTGGCGCCGGAGGATTTCAAGGAGGATTGGGGCTTGCGCCCGGTCGCGTACGATCCGCTGCCAGCCTTTGCCGATGCGGTGCGGCGCAACCAGCTGGGGCAGTGGATCGTCAACCTGCCGCCGCCCTATGCCGGCTATGACGGGCTGCAGGCGGGGCTGACCAAATACCGCGCGCTGGCCGAGGCCGGCGGTTGGAAACCGCTGACGCCCGGCGCGGACATCAAGCTGGGCGCCAAGGGCAAGCCCGTCACCGAACTGCGCGCGAGGCTGGCGGTGGAGGATCCCGAGGTCAAGGCGACCGGTGACAGCTTCGATACCGAACTGCAGCAGGCGGTGCAGCGGGCGCAGCGGCGCTATGGCCTGAACCCCACCGGCACCGTCGCGACCCAGACGCGCGCCGCGCTGAACGTGCCGGTCGAGGCGCGGGTGCGGCAGATCATGGCGAACATGGAACGCTGGCGCTGGCTGCCCAAGACGCTCGACACCAACCGCATCCAGGTGAACATCGCCGCGGCGGTGCTGACGGTGTTCGAGGGCGACAAGCCGATCATGTCGATGAAAGGCGTCACCGGGCGGCCGGGCGACGAGACGCCGATGCTGCAATCGGCGGTGCATTCGATCGTGATCAACCCGCCGTGGAACGTGCCCGCGGGCATCGCCAAGCGCGAGCTGTTTCCCAAGGGGCCCGCCTATCTGAAGGCCAATGGTTTCAAGGTCATCGGCGAAGGTGCTAACGCACGGTTGCAACAGGCGGCGGGCACGCAGAGCGCGCTGGGCCGGTTCAAGTTCGATTTCGACAATCCCTATGCCGTCTATCTGCACGACACGCCCAGCCAGGCGACGTTCGGACGATATGACCGGCTGGCGAGCCATGGCTGTGTCCGCGTCGAGCGCCCCGCCGATCTGGCCGAACTGCTGCTGCGCGACGATCCGAAATGGGCCGAGAGCGCGATCAAGGCTGCGGTCGACACCGGCAAGACCCAGCGGGTGAAGCTGCCCGTACCGGCAACGGTGTACTTGCTCTATTGGACGGCATTCGCCAGTGCCAACGGCACGATGAACTTCCGCGCCGATCCCTATGACTGGGACAGCCAGCTCGCCGCGAAGATCGAGACGCGATCCGCCATCCAGGCGATCGCCGCCAGATGAGGACAATGAACCCGATGCGTATTGCCCCCCGCCACTCGATCGCCGCGCTCGCCACGCTGACGCTGCTCGCCGCGTGCGGATCGGAACCCGAGGCGCCGCCCGAGCCCGCACCGGTGGAGACGGTCGAGCCGGCTCCGGCGCCTCCCGCCCCGCCCCCGCCCCCACCAGCCGCCAATGTCGTGGAGGAGGCGCCGGTGGAAGAACTCGCCCCCGATCAGCAGGTACTGGAAGACGCCGACGCCACCGGCATGACCGCGCGGGTGGACCGCAGCGAGACGCCGGCGCAGAACAGCAGCGGGGAACCGGTCGCCGAATAGGTCCGAATTTCGCGGGTGTTCGATGAAACAGTTCGTGCGGCTTGCGGTGCTGATCGCCTGTTTCGCCGCCCCCGCGCAGGCAGCGCCAGACAAGCGGGAAGCCGCGATCGGAGCGCTTGCCCGGCAGCATCCCCAATCGGCGATCGCCGCGGCGGTGATCACCGACGGGAAGGTCTCCTTTACGGCCGTCTCGGGACAACAATCGCCCGGCGGGATCGGGCGGTGGAGCGCCGCCGACGATGTCTACACGACCATCGGCGACTATGCGACGTTCGTCTCGGCCGTCTCGCGCGGCGACGGGATGAGCCCGGCTCTTGCTGCGGAGCGCCTGCGCGGTCAGGTCGATACGCAGGGTTGCCCGAAGCCCGTCGAAGGCTGTCCGGTTGACCCCAAGTCATTGATCCTGCGCGGCTACAAGGCGGCGCGGGCCGGCAGCTGAGCGCGCCCTTACCCGCCCCCGTCCCTGCCATACACATCGTCGCGGAAGGCGACGCCGCTGTCTGTCGCGGCGGCGGTGATATAGGTCAGATAGACCGGCACCTGCACGGGCAGCAGCACGGCCTGCTCCACCGCCTTAGAGGCGCGTGGGAGCGGCTTCTGCAACAGCCAGCGGCCAAGCGCGGCGGCGTCTTCCAGGCGGATGCAGCCATTGCTGAAATGGCGGTCGGGCTTTTTCAGCAGGTCGCGCTCCGGCGTGTCATGCAGGTAGATCCCTTCCCCGTTGGGGAAGAGGAATTTGACGCGGCCCATCGAATTGTGTGCGCCCGGCAGCTCGCGCAGGCGCAGCTCCTGATCGCCCGCCGCAACCGCCGGCCAGTCGATTTCCGAAGCGGCGAGCTTTCGCGGCGATGTGCTCCAGTCCGACAGCGCCTCCATTTTGAGAGACGCGAGCGAGCGGCCGGCGAGCACCTTCGGCGCGATGCTGTTGCGCGCGAGATAGGTCGGCACGTTCCAATAGGGATTGAGGATCGCCCATTGCAGCGTGCCGACGAGCATCGGCGTCTGCGTCTCTTTCGCGCCGACCACGACGCGCATCGTTCCCGCCTGCTTGCCCTGGCCGTAATACCAGAGCCGGCCCGAGGAGGCGTCCACCACGACATGATGCGTCCACGGGCTTGGCAGCAGCCGGGCGCGATCGAGGTTCAAATGGAGGCGCGCCATCACCTCTTCAGAAACGCCCTGTTTCTGGGCGCGCGCCGCCAATTGGCGAAGGCGGACATATTGCTGGCTCATCCAGCCCATGTCGGTGACGTAATCGTCGAACGATTTGGGAAAGGCGGCCGCGCGCAGGACGTTCTCGACCTTGGGCTTTTTCGGCTTCAGCTTCTTGTCCGCGTAGATCATCCTGACGCCGCCCTTGCGCTGATCGCGGACATAGCGGGCGAATGCGTCCGACAATGCGAGTTCGGCGCGGGCGACGGCGCGCGGATCGCCGCCACGCGGCGCCGCAACGGCTTCGCGCAGATCGTCGATGTCATAGGAAGAGGGTTTCAACCCATCGAGCTCGGCGGTTTCGAGGAAGCCGATCAGCGTGCCGGCCGATCGGCCGATCTTTCCGCCTGACGCCCATAGCGGGCGAAAATCCCGTTCAGCGTAGAAGCGCTTGAGTGCGCCGCCCGCCTCTTCCTGAATGGCGAGGGCGATCGCAGCCGATCCCGCCTGGGGCGGTGCGGCAGCATCTGCGGAGGGCCGTTCGGCGCGCGCGGGCGCCGCCGCGGCGGCTGGAGCCCAGCCGGCGGCGATGGCGAACAGGACGAGGTGGGGAATGCGGTGACGCCGCATTCCCCGGATCGAAACGATCAGCCCCGTTCCCCCAGACGCGTCGGTTCTGGCGGCGGCGGAGGCGGCGGTGGCGTGTAATTCGCGTGATAGATGCCGTCGGCGCTGTAATAGCCGTCGACAATACCATCGCCGTCACGATCGGCGGCGGTGCTGCCCGCCACCGCACCCGGCGGTGGTGGCGGCGCGGCCGCGATCTCTTCCTTCTGCGCGCAGGCTGCGAGCGCAAGACCCCCGAACCCCGCCAATATGATGGATCGGTAACGCATATCTATCCTCCCAAAACACGCCCGGAAAACGCCCGGACGCAAGTGCACCAACCCCCAACGCCCGGGAGAGCGCGTCGGGATGCGCTGGTCATCCGTCCCGCGACAAATGGTGCGATGCGTGCGGTGGTTGGTGGCTTGCGGATACGATGCGCATGGTTTCGCGATGGCTCGACATCGCATGAAAAGAACATATAATGAACGCATGGCTCAACTCGATCTTCGGCAAAAGCTGGAAATTCTCGCCGATGCGGCGAAGTACGATGCCTCCTGCGCCTCGTCTGGTACTGCAAAGCGCAATTCCGCCGGCTCGGCCAAGGGCATCGGATCGACCGAAGGCATGGGCATCTGCCACGCCTATGCGCCCGACGGGCGATGCATCAGCCTGCTCAAGATCCTGCTGACCAACAGCTGCATCTTCGATTGCCATTACTGCATCAACCGGAAAAGCTCCAACGTTCGCCGAGCGCGGTTCACCGCGAAGGAGGTGGTCGATCTCACCTTGGCCTTCTACCGGCGCAATTATATCGAGGGGCTGTTCCTGTCGTCAGGCATCATCGGCAGCTCCAACTACACCATGGAACAGCTGGTCGAGGTGGCGCGGTCGCTGCGCGAGGATCACGATTTTCGCGGCTATATCCACCTGAAGACCATTCCCGACGCCGATCCGGCGCTGGTCGCGCAAGCGGGGCTGCACGCCGACCGCGTGTCGATCAACGTCGAGCTGCCCACCATCCCGGGTCTGACGCGCCTCGCGCCGGAGAAATCGGCGGCGCGCATCGCCGGCGCAATGGGTGAGATGAAGCATTCGATCGATAATGCCCGCGACGCGACCCGGCGCTACAAATCCGCGCCGCGCTACGCCCCCGCGGGGCAATCGACCCAGATGATCGTCGGCGCCGATGCGGCGACCGATGACGAGATCGTCCTCCGCGCGAGCGGATTGTATGGCGCGTTCGGCATGCGCCGGGTCTATTATTCGGCGTTCAGCCCGATCCCCGATGCAAGCGCGATCCTGCCGCTGAAACGCCCGCCACTGATGCGCGAGCACCGGCTCTATCAATCCGACTGGCTGATGCGGTTCTACGGCTTCGCGCCCGCCGAGGTCGTCGCCGCGACCGATGACGGGATGCTGCCGCTCGACATCGACCCCAAGCTGGCGTGGGCGCTCAAGTTCCGCGGGTCGTTCCCGGTCGATGTCAACCGCGCGCCAAAGGCGATGTTGCTTCGCATTCCCGGCCTGGGCGTGAAAGCGGTGGGTGCGATCCTGACCAGCCGCAGGTTTCGCCGCCTCCGTTTGGCGGATATCGGGCGGCTGACGGTGTCGGTGGCCAAGCTGCGCCCGTTCATCGTGGCGGAAGACTGGCGCCCGGTCGCGTTGGCCGACAAGGCCGATCTGCGTGGACTGGTGGCGCCCAAGGCGGCACAGATGGAGCTGTTCCCCGCTTGACGCCGTGATGCACACCGTCACCCTAGCCACCCCCGACGATTTCGACGGCTGGCGCAACGCTGCGCGCGGGCTGGTGCTGCAGGCGGTGCCGCCGGACGAGATTCTGTGGCAGGTCGGCGGTAATGCGGACTTGTTCGCGAATGAGGCGGCCATTCCGCCCGCGAACGGCGCGCTTTGCGTGCCGCGCGCCTTCCTCGAGCTGGCGCCGACGGTGTGCTGCCATAGCGATCCGGAGCGCTTTGCGTTGCTCTATGCCCTGCTCCACCGCCTGCAGACGAACGGCGGGGTCATCCACGACCGCGCCGATCCGCTGGTCCGCCGCCTCAGCACGATGGCCAGCCAGGTGCGCCGCGACATGCACAAGATGCGCGCCTTCGTCCGCTTTCGCGCGCTCGCGGTGCCCGACGGCGGGGATCGGGACAGATATGTCGCGTGGTTCGAGCCCGATCATCACATCGTGCGGCTGAACGCGGGCTTCTTCGTCCGCCGCTTCGCCAATATGGACTGGTCGATCCTGACACCCGAGCTGTCGATCCACTGGGACGGCGCGACGCTGACCGAAGGCCCCGGCGCAACCAAAAGCGATGCGCCGGACGGCGACCCGATCGAGGAGGTGTGGAAGACCTATTATGCATCGATCTTCAATCCGGCGCGGGTGAAGATCGGCGCGATGACCAAGGAGATGCCCAAGAAATACTGGAAAAACATGCCCGAAACCGCGTTGGTGCCGGGATTGATCGCCGCCGCGCAGGCAAGGGAGACGGGCATGATCACCAAGGCGAAGGACCATGTGTCGATAAGCGACAACGGCGTGCTTGCCTGGGAAGCGTTGCGCGAGGAAGCGGCGGGCTGCCGGCGGTGCGATCTGCACCGCCACGCGACGCAGACCGTGTTCGGCGAAGGCCCGGCCGATGCGCCGCTGATGTTCGTCGGCGAGCAGCCGGGCGATCAGGAGGATCTGGCGGGACGCCCGTTCGTAGGGCCGGCCGGGCAGCTCTTCGACAAGGCGCTTGCCGAGGCAGGCATCGACCGGGCGCGGGCCTACGTCACCAATGCGGTCAAGCATTTCAAGTTCGAGCAGCGGGGCAAACGCCGCATCCATTCCAAACCGGGCGCGGGCGAGATCCAGGCGTGCCGCTGGTGGATCGATCAGGAACGCGCGATCATAAAACCTAGCATCACCGTCGCGCTCGGCGCCACGGCGGCGCGTAGCCTGTTCGGCAAGGTGATGACGATCGGCAGGTCGCGCGGATCGCCGCTGGAATTGCCCGACGGCGGCGAGGCGTGGATCACCGTCCATCCAAGCTATCTTCTCCGGATCGAGGACAAGGCTGCCGCCGACGAGGAATATGCGAGGTTCGTCGAGGAGCTTTCGATGATTGGCAGCCGGCTGAAATAGCGAAGTCGGTCCCGGCGGCCTTGACTGGCACGGCGTTTTCGTTAAAGGCGCGCGCTCACCGGTGGGTTCGCCCGCAGGTTTCCGTCCGAGACAGTGGCTGCCCCCTTGGGGCTTAATCGTGCCGCCTAGACGGGGAAATGATTTTCCGGGCCATGTATGTGGCATCCGGGTCTGCCCTGCTTCCAGGCGGGCAAACGATCCTTCCCCCTTGGACTTATCAGTAACCCGTGTGCGGTTTCGCATGCGGGCAACCGGTCCGCGGGAGGTTCGCCTTCCCACGGGCCAGACGTGGAGAATGGCATGGATCGTGCCCAGAAAACCGAAGCGGTCGCAGAGCTGAACCGCACCTTCAACGAGGTCGGCGTGGTGGTCGTCACCCGCAACCTCGGCCTGACCGTCGCCCAATCGTCGGCGCTCAGGACGAAGATGCGCGAAGCCGGCGCCCAATACCGGGTATCGAAGAACAAGCTCGCGAAGATCGCGCTGGACGGCACCGACTATCTCTCGATCGGCGACATGCTGACCGGGCCGGTTGCGCTGGCCACCTCGATCGATCCGATCGCCGCTGCCAAGGTCGCGGTCGAATTCGCCAAGACCAATGACAAGTTCGAGATCGTTGGCGGCGCGATGGGCGATACGCTGCTCGACGTAAACGGGGTTAAGTCGCTTGCGACGCTGCCCTCGCTCGACGAGCTGCGGGCCAAGATCATCGGGCTGGTGCAGGCACCGGCGACCAAGCTCGCGCAGATCGCGGCGGCCCCGGCCGGCCAGCTTGCGCGTGTCATTGGCGCCTATGCGGCCAAAGAGAACGCTTGAACTTCGAAATCCTTTCACCTGAACCTTTTAGACTGGAGTGAATATCATGGCAGACCTGAACAAGCTGGTCGACGCGCTGAGCGAACTGACCGTCCTCGAAGCAGCTGAACTGTCGAAGCTGCTCGAAGAGAAGTGGGGCGTTTCGGCCGCAGCAGCGGTTGCAGCACCTGCGGCTGGCGGCGGCGGCGCAGCAGCGCCCGCGGCTGAAGAGAAAACCGAATTCGACGTCATCCTGACCGGCGACGGCGGCAAGAAGATCAACGTCATCAAGGAAGTCCGCGCGATCACGCAGCTCGGCCTGACCGAAGCCAAGGCGCTGGTCGAAGGCGCGCCCAAGGCCGTCAAGGAAGGCGTGAACAAGGACGAGGCCGAGAAGATCAAGGCCCAGCTGGAAGCCGCCGGCGCGACCGTCGAGCTGAAGTAAGCCGCAGCAGTCGGGCGGCTTTGCTCGCCCGACTGCAAGGCCGGCCGGCGCGGCTAGAGCCGCGTCCGACGACATCGGCTTTGCCGATGTCCGCCGAAATTTAAGAAGGGGCGGCTCCGCAACGGGCCGCCCTTTTTTCGTGCCCGCCGAAAACCGGAACCTTCACGCTGCGCTGCGCCAATCGATATGGAAACCTTATGCGCGCGCAGCCCATCTGAGCCTCTCTGTAACCAGGAGTTTCACATGTCCGGCCGCACCGTCTTGAAGATCCGTTCGCCCGAGCCAAACGCGGCTGCGCAGGCCTATCATGCGATCGGCGAACGCTACGGCGCCTACGCCGACGGGCAATCGGCGACGCCGTTCGATTTCGGCGGACGCTATTCCTATGGCGACCGGCGGCTGTGGGCGGCGATCGAGAACAAGCTGGTCGCCTTTGCCGAATCCGGGCGCGATCGCATCCGCATCCTGGATGTCGGCTGCGGGCCGGGCGTGTGGCTGCAGCGCACCGTGGAGCGCGCCTGCGCGCTCGGCATCCCCTTCATCGACGCGATGGGGATCGACGTGTCCAGCGCACAGGTCGCGATCGCGCGGCTGCGCACCGCCGCGCTGCCGACAATGCCCGGCGTATCGATCCGCATCATCGAGGGCGATGTGACCGCGGGGCTGCCGGTGGCCGACGAGACGACCGATCTGTGCCTGTGCCTGAACGGGGTGCTCAACCATCTGGATGCGAGCAGCCAGGATATCGCCGCGGCGGAGCTGGCGCGCGTGACGCGCGGGCATTTGATCGTCACCGCGCGCACGGTCGGCAGCATGCCCTCCATCTATGTCGACGGGGTCGAGGCCGCGGCGGATTTCCGCCAGGACCATGACGCCGATCGGCTATCGATCGACCTGCGCGACGGAAGGCATATCGAATTCCGCTCGCACCTGTTTCGCGCCGCCGAGCTGGAGGCGCTGTTCGCGCGCTACATCATGGTCTCGCGGCTGACCGGGCTCGACCTGTTCCACAGTCGCTTCGCCCCCGATCCGCGCTGGAACCCGTGCGAAGGGCAGCAGGACGACGCGTTCCATACCGATCTTGAGCGTCTGGAGCAGACCTACGGCGCCGATCCGCACTTCATCGATCACGCGACGTACCTGCTGTTGATCGCGGAGCAACAACGGCTGATGGAGTGCTGAAGGCTGGGGGCGGTTCCGGAAGGGGCCGCCCCGCATCCGCTATGCGTCGAAGAGACCGGCCCAATCGCGCGCACCATGAATGATACGAAGCACAGTAACTTCGGCCCGCTCAATCTGATAGAAGATCAAGTACCGGCCATGAGTAAGCTTATGGACAGCAGATGGGCCGACGTTGCCGATAATTGGAAAGCGATCGGCATGATGATCGAGCGCGAAACAGCGGGTCTCCAATTCTTCGACGAAGCTGAAGGCTCGCAAAGGATTGTCGGTCGCGATCCGGTCACCGATATCTGCCAAATCGACCCGTGCCGCGGCGCCGATCGTAACCTTCATGCTGCCGAACGCTGCCGTTCTGCCATCGCCATATATTTGGCCTTGAGTTCCTCAAACACTTCTTCGATGGGATAGACCCGCCCCGCGGCGACATCGTCGAGGCCTTTCTGGATCTCCGCCTCGAATCGCGTTAGCGCCGCCTCTCGCTCCTGCACCAGGCGCACGCCTGCGCGCAGAACTTCGCTGCGGGAACCATAGCGGCCCTCCTTCACCAGTTTATCGACTGTCGCTTCGAGTTTCTCACCTAGATTGACACTGCTCGCCATATCGCACCTCCGGCGAGCAATATAATTCAGCCGATAACTATTATCAACGCGCCGCCACCTGCGGCTGTTCGAGCGGGACTACCGGCAGCCATACCGCGCTCGCCGCGTTGCCGCCACGTTCGATCGTCACCGTCGCCTTCTGATAATCCCCCTTCTTCGCTAGGAAGATGTTGGGGACGTATTTCTGCGGGTTGCGGTCGTAGAGCGGG
>JAESGW010000686.1_pt1 | contig 18630 bp, 16 predicted proteins | sample 9269791 | NCBI WGS metagenome assembly JAESGW01 (sample SAMN16773120, study PRJNA677053) | algae metagenome | isolation source: Aphanocapsa lilacina HA4352-LM1 and co-occurring heterotrophs from near cave... | place: USA: Maniniholo cave, near Haena, Kauai, HI | collected 2009-07-28 | reverse complement strand
ATAGCTGCGCCACGCATTTTCGGGCGTGACCTTCTTGCCCCAGCTGGTCATCACCTCGCCGGTAAAGACCTTCTCGCCCCGGACGGGCGCGCTGTCCTGCGCCTGCGCACCGCAAGCTATCAGGGCGCAGGCGATTGCTGCCGTCAGTATCCGCCTAGTCATGCTCCCGTTTTTCCTGCGGCCGACATAGAAGGCGGCGCCGCGCTGGGCGCGCTGCCCCAGGCCGGGTTCGGTTTCGCGCCCATGACGAACACGAATTTCGCGCCGTCCTTGATGTCGTCATGGCTAAACCACGGCTTGTTCCACGCCCGCCCGTTGAGCGTCGCGGACTGGATGTACATGTTCTTCGCCGAGTTGTTTCGGGCGACGATCTCCAGCGTCCTGCCGTTGCCCAGCCGCATCTTCACGGTGTCGAACACCGGGCTGCCGATGACGTAGTGCGGCGTCGACGGATCGACCGGATAGAAGCCCATCGCGCTCAGCGCGTACCAGGACGAGGTCGACCCCTGGTCGTCCATCCCGGGATAGCCGTATCCGCTCGCGTCGCTGCCATAGAGCGTGTCGAGGATGCGCCGCACCAGTGCTTGGGTTTTCCACGGTTGCCCGCTCCACGCATAGAGATATGGCGCGTGCTGGTCGGGCTGATTGCCCTGAACATACTGCCCGATCATGCCGGTGCAGTCGCGGCAGATGCCCGTTGGGCTATAAGGGGTCGAAAAGAATCGATCGAGCTTGGCGTTGAACGCATCGCGACCGCCGAGCAGGTCGATCAACCCCTGCGGATCATGTCCCACCAGCCACACCGTCGACCAGCCCGACGCCTCCTTCATCATGAAATTGTAATAGGGCTCGCCCGGATCGAACGGCGAAATCCACGTCCCGTCCTTGGTGCGGCCGCGCATGAACCCGGTCGAGCTGTCGAACACGTTGCGATAGTTGCCCGCCCGCTTCAAGAACATGCGGTAATCGTCCGTCTTGCCCAGCCGGCGCGCCATCAGCGCCAGGGCATGGTCGTCCCAGGCATATTCCAGCGTCTTGTCCGCACCCGCCTTGCCCCCGGCGTAAGGCGGGCTGGGGCTGCCTTCGGGGACGATGTCCGAAACCCAGCCCTTGGCGATATATTCGTCGAGATAGTCGCGCGGCCCCTTGGTGTCGGTCGCGTTCTTGCGGAGATATTCGTAGGCCGCCGCATAATCGAACGGGATGCCCCGCTCCATCGCGCCCAGATACAGGAACACCGCATTGTCGCCGTGGAACGAGGTGTTCATGAACCCCCGCTCGCGCGCCATGTCGAGCTCGGATTGCATCACGTCGCGGGTCAGCTCGGGCTCCATCAGCTCGAGCAGCACGATCTGGTTGCGGCCGGTATCCCAGAAAGGCACCGGGCTGTAGCGGTCATAGCCCGCGGTCTTCACCTCGCCCTTGCGGGTGGTGAACTGCCCGCCCTTCTCCGCGATCAGCCGCGGGCTGGCGAAGGACTGGAACAGCGTCGAATAGAACAGCTTGCGCTGCTTGGGCGTCCCGCCTGCGACCTCGACGCGGTCGAGCAGCTTCGCCCATGTGGCGCGCGCGGAATCATGCACGCGCTGGAAATCCCAGCCGGGATTCTCTTTGCGCAGGCGCCGCTCAGCCTCGGCATAGCTGTGGCCGTGCGCGATCTTCATGAGCACCTGCTCGCCCGCCTTGGTGCCGAAGATGACATAGCCGCCCGCATAATTGCCCGAGATGCTGCGCCGGCCGGGGGCGACATCCTTGCTGCCGATGCCCCAGCCCTTGTCCTCCAGATTCGCTCGAAAGGTGCCGTGCGCGGCGAAGGGCCTGGAGAACTCGGCGACGAAATAGGATCCGTCCGCCCCGCCGCGCTTCTCGACGGAGTGGCCGCGGACGACGCGGTCGCCGACGATCTCCACCTCGCCGCCTTCGCGCGGCAGGTTGACGATGACGTTCGCCCGGTCACTCTGCGGGAAGGTGAACCGCATCATGCTGGTCCACTGTGTCGCGGTCAGCTCCGCCCGGGTGCGGAAGGTGTCGAGATAGACCGAGTAATAGCCGGGCGACGCCTTCTCGCGCGTCTTGTCGTAAGTGGACGGCGTGTAGGCGGGCGGCACCGTCCAGTCGCCGACCACCGGCATGATGATCGGCTTGGCGTTGCCGCCATAGCTCGCGCCGCCGCCGCCGGTAAAGCCGAACATCGTCGGATTGGGATGATGATAGGGCGCCGGAACCCCGTTGGGATAGGTCAGCTCCAGATTGACGTTGACCGGCGCCGCCTCGACCGAACTGTGCGGCAGCCGCGCGCCCGGTGACGTCTGTCCCGAATAGACCGGCTCACCGGGAGGTGGCGCATTGCCGACCAGCTCAGGCCGATCGAGCGGTGCGGTGCCGACAAGAGGGTTGGCGAGGTCAACGGGACGATCGCCGCTCTTGGTCTGCGCGGCGATGGGCGCGATCGCGAGGCCGGCGCCGGCCATGAGCAGCGCCGCATTGCGAATCGCGGTTTTTCCCTGGCCCTTCGTCATCAGCGCTCCTCTTGCAGAAGAGCCCGCTTGCCTGGCCTCCTCCGGTGCCGGTGGATTTACTCCATCCGGTCGCCGGACGATTTCCATTAATTAAATTCATTTGTCAAATGAATGATGCCGGACAAGTCAAATCGGCCGGGGGTGTCAGCGCCCACGCAACAATCTACTAGGTCAGCGAATATCTCTCCGCGCCAGCGACCTGCCCCGGGGCTTTCCACAGGGCATTGGGCTTGGGCAGCAGGAAGTGGCTGAACGGCAGGATCGCGGCACCCACCGCCGGCGCGTCCTCGGCGAGCATAGCGCGCTTGATCGGCGCGAGCACCGGCGCGTTAACCGCACGCTCCCGCAGCAGCGCGCCCAGCCGGTCGGCCAGCCGATCGACATACAGCCCAGGCAGCCGCCCGCCGATCAGCACCGCGGCGGGATTGATCAGGCAGTTGATCGCCGTCAGCGGTTCCGCCAAGCGTTCGACCGCCTCTTTGATCCAGGCATCGACGACCGGCTCGATTCGCTCGTTGTTCCCACCTGCCTCCAGCATGTCGATGATGGTCAGTCCCGCCGCCTCGAGCGGGCGCGAAAGGCCGGAAAGCGAGACGAAGTTCTGAATCTGGCTGCGGCCGCCCTTGCCATCGTCGCTCATCAGGAAGCCCAGTTCGCCGCTGCGCCCGTCCGCGCCGCGGAAATAGGCGCCGTCGACCACCAGTCCGCCCCCCAGTGCTGACGATATGAGGATATAGAAAAAGCTGGAAAACCCCTGGCCAAGGCCCAGTTGCAGTTCGCCCATCGCAGCCGCGGCGGCGTCGTTTTCGACGAATACCGGAAGGTCGAGCGGTTCGGCGAACAGGGCCGCGACGTCCACCTTCTCCCATTCGGCATAGGCCGTGGGGCGCCCCGGCAGGTCGACCAGGCCCAGATCGTCGGGGCGCGCGATTCCAACCCCCACCAGCTGGGAGACATCGACCTTCGCGCGCTTGAGCAGCTTGCCGACCGAGCGCTCGTAGAAGGTCTTGACCTGGTCCGGCAGCGCGAACTCCACCTCGCGGGACACGCGGGCGATGGTCTGCCCCAGGAAGTTCACCACCACCATCGTCACATGATCGCGGTCGATATTGACCCCGATCGCGTAGCAGGCGTCCGGATTGATGATCAGCTTTGTCGGCGGCTGCCCGCGACCGCCGCGGAGCCGTCCGGCCTCCTCGATCAGACCTTCAGCCAGCAACCGCTTGGTGATGTTGGCGATCGTCGCGGGGGTAAGGCCGGTGATCTTCGCCAGATCCACCCTGGTCAGCGATCCGGTGACCCGAATCGCATGCAGCGTGACGCGCTGATTATGGTCGGCCGCACGCTCGAGATTGGTGCCGGAAAGCCCGATGCGGGCGCGTGGAGCGCCGGTCATTCCCGACCTTTCCAGCCGCCGCGGCTAATCGGCCATGTCAGCGGGCACTTGTGAATGCATTCAGATATCACGCACCAAACCTTCTCTGAGCACCTGCAACGGCTCCTCGCGTCCCACCGCGCTTTTACGAGGCGCTATTTGCGGCGGCAAATCAACGCAATTGCAAACTGCTCCCGACGCGACGCGCCGGTGGCACTGTTTTCGCTATCAAGTTCGAAGGGCTTTGACAGAAGTTTTCTTTCAACGGACACCCGGCGCCGACGGGACGAGAAATTCGTCGATTTGCCGTCGCTTGCCTGAAATAGGCATGACGCAGGGTTCACGGCTTTTTGACCATTCCGTGCTACGCCTGCCTTGATGTTTCAGGGTTTGTCGATCGCGCGCCGCGCCAAGGCGGATACGCGCCCCGCCTCGGCGGTATCGACCGGCGTAGGCGTGGCGGGGCTGGTCGGGTTCGCGCTCTGGCTGGCGATTGCGCGGGCTTACGGGATGGACGGGCCGTTTGCCGGGCTGGCCAATCTGGCTGCCATCGGGCTGCCGATGGTCGCCTGGTCGCTGGTCATCGACAAGGTTCACCGCAATCCTTCGACCGGAATCGACTGGGCGCGCAAGGGGCCACTCTCCGAAACGCTGGACATCTCGCTGACCAAGCTCGCCGGATTATGGGCGACATGGGGGGTGATCGCCGCCTTCTACGCGGTCGGCCGCTGGTATTGGCAGGGCAATTACGAATTCGCCATGTGGTGCTTCGGCTGGGCCGCGCCCGTGATCTTCGTGGCCTCGGTTCCTTATGTCCTGTGGATCGACCGCAAGCTGGTGGAACCGCGCGACGGCGCCTGGGCGCTGGGCGCGTGGCTGATCGGGCAGGGCAGGGATGACGATCGCGAGGCGATCTGGAACCATCTGCGCAGCTGGGCGGTGAAGGGCTTCTTCCTCGCCTTCATGCTGTCGATCGTCCCTGGCGGGTTCGCCGATCTGGTCCGATGGGACGTGACGGCGGCGCTGGCCGATCCGGGTGCGCTGGCGCAATTCCTGATCAGCATGATGTTCGTCATCGACGTCGCCTTCGCCACCGTCGGCTATATGCTGACGATGCGGCCGCTGGACGCGCATATCCGCACCGCCAACCCTTATGCCGCGGCATGGGTCGCGGCGCTGATCTGCTACCCGCCGTTCATCCTGATGGGGCCGGGCGGACCGCTCGACTATCATGTCGCTGCCGCCGAATGGACCTGGTGGTTCGCCGGATCGCCCCGCTGGCTGGCGCTATGGGGTGTCGTGCTGGTGGCGCTGACCGCGATCTACGCCTGGGCGACGGTCGCGTTCGGCCTGCGCTTTTCCAACCTGACCCACCGCGGCATCCTGACCCACGGGCCCTACGCATGGACCAAGCATCCGGCCTATTGGAGCAAGAACGCCTTCTGGTGGATCGCCGGGCTGCCGCTGCTGACGACCAACGGCAGCTGGGTGGATGCGGCGCGCAACACCGCGATCCTGGCGGTGGTCAGCGGCGTCTATTACTGGCGCGCCAAGACCGAGGAGCGGCATCTGGGCACCGATCCGGCCTATCAGGAATATAGCGCGTGGATCGACCACAACGGGCTGTTCCGCAGGCGCTGAGCCGAGGTCAGCGCGGCGCCCGCGCTTCGTTTCGATACCAGCCGTCGCGGACGGTGGTGGCGCGGTGGATGCGCACGCGCTCGCGCGCCTCTTCGTCGCTTTCGCCGGCGATCTCCGCGGTCATCGCCATCGCCGATTGGTCGCGCAGGAACGGGATGACCTGGATGATCGGGGTTCCCGCCTCGATCACATGAACGCCGTCGGCGCGCGGCGGGAAGAACGGAAAATGGACCGGCGCGCGGTAGCTGTCGGTATCGACGATCCCCGCCAGTACGTCGAACGCCGGGTGCGGGCGATTGAGCGGCGCGACGAACAGGCAGCTCCACCCCGGCGGGGTGACGATCGTCCAGTGGTTGTGGAATTTGAGCGGCGGCGACGGCGCGCGCGGATGCCCGGCGACCTGCGCCGGGCTGTGCTCGCTGATCATCGTCCGGTCGAATTCCCAGCCGCAATCGACCTTGCCGCCGCCCTCGCTCACCTCCAGCCGCACCGTCGCCGCCAGCGGGATCACCCAGCCCGCGGTCAGCGCGTCGAGGAACGGCATGCAGCGCTTGATCGTCAGCGCATTGTTCGATGCCGACAGCGCCTCGCGGTCGATCCCCGGCAGCGAGCGGAACCATGGCGGCAGCGCGCGCGACGCCGGCACCGGCGGCATGATCACCCCCAGATTGTCTGGCTCGCAAAGGAAGCGGATGAGCGGGGCGGCGGCATCCGCGGACGCCTCGCCCCGGTCGTCCTCAATCATCGTCGTCCGAGCTGTTGGAGCTCGAATTGGACGAGCTGTTGGAGCTGGAGTTGGACGAGCTGTTGCTGCTCGAATTGGAAGAACCGCGCTTTTTCCAGCGCTTCCCCGGCCGGTCGTCGTTCGACCGGTTCGACGAACTGTTGGAGGATTGATTGCTGCTCGAATTGGAGGACTGGTTGGACGAGCTGTTCGAGCTCGAGTTGGACGAAGAGTTGCTGCTCGAATTGGACGATTGCGCGGTGTCGATCCAGCCATTGCCGCCCGGCGTGGGCGCCGCGGGTGCGGCCGGCAACGCGGCGGCCGCGCCGGCAATTGTCGCGCCGGTAACGAATATGGTGAGCCTGGTTCGCATCAAATCTCTCCTTGCCCTTAACATACACGTCCGGCGGAATGGCCGGACGATGGAGAGTGACCGAACCATCCCGTCGCGAAGCTGAACGGACTGATGTAAATCAAGACCGCCCGTTCCGCCGGGCGCGTCAGAACTTCGTTTCGGCGTAGATCCGGCAGACATTGCTGTCCCACGCGCCGTGATAATGGTCGAGCAGCACCTGCGCCGGCACCTTGCCGCTGCGCACCACCTCGCGCAGCGGGTCGAGGAAGCCCGTCTCGCTGTCGCCGGACGCGTTCATCCGCTCCCGCGCGTTGAGGCCCGAGGCGGCGATGTCGAGCACCTGCCCGGCAATGTCGCGGAGCTTGCCGCCGCCGGGCAATGGCGCGTCGAGTGCCAGTTTCGGCACCGCGTTCCTGAGCGCCTCGCGATCCGCCATCGACCAGTCCTTGACCAGATCCCAAGCCGCGTCGAGAGCGCCCTGATCGTATAGCAGCCCTACCCACAAGGCTGGTAGCGCGCAGATGCGACCCCACGGGCCGCCATCCGCCCCGCGCATCTCGAGGAAGGTCTTCAGCCGCACCTCGGGGAAGGCGGTGGACAGGTGATCGGCCCAATCGTCCAGCGTCGGCCTCTCGCCCGGCAGCACGCTCAGGCGCCCCTCCAGGAAATCGCGGAAACTCAGCCCCGCCGCGTCGATATAGCGGCCGTCGCGATAGACGAAGTACATCGGCACATCGAGCGCGTAATCGGCATAGCGTTCGTAGCCGAAGCCGTCCTCGAACACGAAGGGCAGCATGCCGGTGCGGTGTGGATCGGTGTCCGACCAGATATGGCTGCGATAGCTGAGAAAGCCGTTGGGCTTCTTCTCGGTAAAGGGCGAATTGGCGAACAGCGCGGTGGCGAGCGGCTGCAGCGCCAGCCCGACCCGGAACTTCTTCGCCATGTCGGCTTCGCTGGCGTAATCGAGGTTCACCTGGATCGTGCAGGTGCGCAACATCATGTCGAGCCCGAGCGAACCCACCCGCGGCATGTGGTTGAGCATGATCGCGTAACGCCCCTTGGGCATCACCGGCAGATCGCTGCGCGCCTTGTCCGGCCACATGCCCAGACCGAGGAAACCGAGGCCCAGCTTCTCGCCCACCGCCTTCACCTGCTCCAGATGCCGCCCGGTCTCCGCGCAGGTCTCGTGCAGGTTTTCGAGCGGCGCGCCGGACAGCTCCAGCTGCCCGGCAGGCTCCAGGCTGACATTGCCGTCCGGCCCGGCCAGCGCGATGACGTGGCCGTTTTCCTCGATCGGCGACCAGCCGAACTCGGTCAGCCCCATCAGCAGGTCGCGGATGCCGCCGGGCTCGTCATAGCTCGGCGCGCGCCAGTCGGCGGTGCGATAGACGAATTTCTCGTGCTCGGTGCCGATCCGCCAGCGCTCGCGCGGCTTCTCCCCGCGCGCGAAACTGTCGATCAGCTGGGCGCGCGTCTCGATGACCGGCGCCTTCTCCTTTGCAACGGTCTTCGTGCTCATCCCCGCCCCCTAGCGCCGCAAAACCTCCAGCGCCAGCCGCGATGGTTTACGCGATACTTGCCCTCGATGGCGCATCAGATGGGGGTGGGCACGGGTTTGACAAGCGCGAGGATCGGCTAGCCCCAGTCCCCTGCCGCGGCCATCCATAGCGTCACCGCCGCCGCCGCCGCGGTCTCGGCGCGGAGGATGCGCGGGCCGAGCGAGATGCCGACCGCATCCGGCACCGCGCGGATCGCGTCGCGCTCCTCGCCATCGAAGCCGCCTTCGGGGCCGATCAGCATCGCCGCCGCGCCCGAACGCGCGCGCATCGCTTCCAGCGCTGGCACGCCGCCGGTCTCGTCGGCGAAATAGAGCGTGCGCCCTGCCGGCCAATCCCGCAGCAGCGCCGCCAGCTTCACCGGTTCTGCCAGTTCAGGCAGCGCGGTGCGGCCGCATTGCTCGGCCGCCTCGATCATGTGGCTGCGCAGCCGATCGGTATTGATCCGATCTATCACCGTGCGCCGGGTGAGCACGGGCACCAGCCGCGCGACGCCCAGCTCGCATGCCTTTTCGGCAACCCAGTCGATCCGCCCCTTCTTGATCGGCGCAGCGCACAGCCACAGGTCCGGCACCGCCTCCGGTTCGCGCAGCCGCGCTTGCACGGCCAGCACCAGATCGCGCTTGCCGACATTCTCGGCCACCGCCAGCCACTCGCCCGAATGCCCGTCGAACAGCTTGACCGGATCGCCCGCCTTGGTGCGCAGCACGGAGAGCAGATAATGCGCCTGCCCCCCCGCCACCTGCACCATCGCGCCTTCGGACAGCGGCTGCTCGACGAACAGGCGCGGGGTGGATTGCGGCGGCCAGGCGGGAACGGCGGTCATGCGCCCAGGCTGTAGCGTGGAACGGCCGATCGGCCCAGATGTCGGCTATCGATGTTCAGCTGCGCTCACGTTGTTCGGTGCAGGCCCCGATCTTCAGCCGCAGATCGCCGCATTCGGTGTCCATGACATAGCCGAACGACCAGGGCCGATAGGGTCCGAGCGCGATGCGGGGGCCGCCTTCTCTCGCCCAGCGCAGCTGATAGACCTGCATGCGCACCGCGTCGGCGGGCAGCGGTGCCTGGAAGTGGAATGTCTCTCCGGGATCGAGCCGATCCGCGCCGCCGCGGGCCTGCCCTACGGGCTTGCCATCCTTGTCGAGGAACAGGATCACGGTATCTAGTTCGGTGTAGAGGCTATCCGAATGGTTCCAGAACGTGCCGCGCCAGATGCGCTCACCCGAGGGCGTGGCCGACACCTGATTGCGGCTGAGCGCGATATTCTCCGTGGGATCGGTCGCGGCCGTCACGAACATCGCCATGAAGGCAATTGCCAATAGCGCCGCCATGCCGACCCAGGTCGCGATTGCGCGCCTGCGCCACCGGCGCAATCCGCCGATCTCCGAATCCGTCATGGTCGTCCTTCCGTTCTTTTGTGACGGACCTGCTCTCGACGGCGCGTATGGTGAGCGGCATGAGCGAGTTATGAGGTTTTGCTGAAAACGAACGAAAAGCTGTGCCGATGACCGCCGACATCACCCCAGACAGCGAACATCGCGGCCTTGTCGGCCGGTTGCCGCCGCGCATCCGGGCATTCGCCCTGCTCGCGCGGTTCGACCGGCCGATCGGCTGGTGGCTGCTGTTCTGGCCGTGCGCGTGGGGAGTTGCGCTGGCGGGCGGGGTGATCGCGCGCTGGGATCTGATCCTGTGGCTGCTGCTCGGCGCGATAGCGATGCGCGGGGCGGGGTGCGTCTATAACGACATCGTCGACCGCGATCTCGATGCCAAGGTCGCGCGCACCCGCAGCCGTCCGCTGGCCAGCGGTGCGGTTTCGATCAGGGCTGCGTGGCTGTGGCTGGGGTTCCTCTGCCTGATCGGGCTGGTCGTGCTGCTGCAGCTGACACCCGCCGCGGCGATCGTCGCGATAGCGAGCATCCTGCCCGTCGCCGCCTATCCCTTCATGAAGCGGATCACCTGGTGGCCGCAGGCGTGGCTGGGGATCGTGTTTTCGTGGGGCGCGCTGGTCGGCTGGACCGAGATGGCGACCGACCTGATTGCGCCGATGCTGCTGCTCTACGCGGGCAGCATCGCCTGGGTGATCGGCTACGACACCATCTATGCGCTGCAGGACGTGGAGGATGATGCGCTGGTCGGTGTGCGTTCTTCCGCGCGCCGGATGGGCCGGCATGTGAAGCCGGGAGTGGCAGCGTTCTACGCCGCCGCATTGCTGTTGTGGGGACTGGCCTTCTGGCGGGTCTATCCAACCCCGCTCGCGCTGGCCCTGCTGCTGCCCATGGCGGGCCATCTTGCGTGGCAGGTGATCACGCTGGCACCCGCCGATGGAGCGAACGCGCTCGCCCGCTTCCGCTCGAACCGCAACGCCGGGCTGCTGATGTTTCTCGCCTGCGCGGTGCTGGGATTGACGAGCGGGCTTTGACAGCGCGGCCACGCACCCTAGATGCGCAGGCGATGCAGACAGTAGAACAAGCCACCACCCGCGCCGCCGATCTGGTCGCCGCGGCGCGCAAGGCGGGCGCGGACGCCGCCGACGCCCTCTATTCGGGCAGCGCGGCCACAGAGGTGCAGATGCGTCTCGGCGCGCTCGAGGACGTCCAGCGCAGCGAGGGCGAGGAGCTGAGCCTGCGGGTGTTCTGCGGCACCCGCTCGGCCAGCGTCTCGACCTCCGATTTCGCGCGCCCCTCGCTGGAGGCGCTGGTCGAACGCGCGGTGGCGATGGCGCGGCTGGCCCCCGAAGATCCATGGTCCGGCCTCGCTCCCCAAGACCGGCTGATGCAGGGCAGCGTGCCGCAGCTCGACCTCGACGACGGCGGCGAAGTCGATCCGCAGGCCTTACGAGCGCGCGCATTGGCCGCCGAGGATGCTGCGCGCGCGGTGTCCGGTGTGACCAACAGCGAGGGCGGATCGGCTTCGGCCGGGCGCAGCGTCGTGTCGCTCGCGACCAGCCACGGTTTTGCTGGCGGCTATGCGGTGTCGAGCCACGGCGTATCGGCCAGCGTTTTGGCCGGGACCGGCTCGGATATGCAGCGCGACTATGCCTATCATTCGGTGCGCCATCTGGGCGATCTCGACGATGCCGCCGCGATCGGCGCCAAGGCGGGCGAGCGCGCGGTGGCGCGGCTCAATCCTGCCAAGCTGCCCAGCGGGCCGCTGCCGGTGGTGTTCGATGCCCGCATATCGTCCGGTCTGCTCGGCCATCTTACCGGCGCGATCGCGGGCAGCGTCATCACCCGCAAGACCAGCTTCCTGCTGGAATCGCTTGGCGAGCGCATTTTCGCAGACGGCGTGCAGGTGCTGGACGATCCGCACCTGCCGCGCGGCCTGCGCTCGCGGCCGTTCGATGGCGAGGGCCTGCCGGTGTCGCCGCTCGCGATCGTTGAGAATGGCGTGCTCAAGACCTGGCTGCTCGATTCCGCCTCGGCGCGGCAATTGGGGCTGGAGCCGACCGGCCACGCCACGCGCGGCAGTGGCGGATCGCCGGGCGCGGGCACCAGCAACCTGCATCTGGCGGCGGGGACGACAACGCGCGCCGGCCTGATCGGCGGCATCGCGCGCGGCGTGCTGGTCACCGAACTGATCGGCATGGGGGTCAACACCGTCACCGGCGACTACAGCCGCGGGGCGAGCGGCTTCCTGATCGAGAACGGTCAGATCGCTGGGCCGGTCGCCGAGTTCACCATCGCGGGCAACCTTAGGGACATGTTTCTGGCGCTGACCCCGGCCGACGATCTCGAGTTCCGCTACGCGACCAACGCGCCGACTTGCCTGGTTGAGGGCATGACGGTGGCGGGTGGCTGATCTGCTCGGCCAGATCGCGGCGGTGGCAGCGGAGGCCGGGGCGCTGGGCATGCGCCGCGCGGCTGAGGGCTTCAGGAGCTGGGAGAAAGTTCCCGGCAGCCCGGTGTGCGAGGTCGATCTGGAGATCGACGCGCTGCTGAAACTGCGGCTGGCGGCGATCGATCCGGATGCAGGCTGGCTGTCGGAGGAGACCGCCGACGATCCCGCACGCCTCGTCCAATCGCGCTTGTGGGTGGTCGATCCGATCGACGGCACCCGCGACTATGTCCGCGGCCGCCCCGGCTGGGCGGTGTCGATCGCGCTGGTCGAGAATGGCCAGCCGCTGGCCGGCGTGCTCGATGCCCCCGCGCGCGGCGAGGTCTGGCTGGCCGGGGCGGGGCGGGGGGCAACGCTCAACGGCAAGCCGATCCGCGCCAGCCGCAGGCAGACATTTCCCGGATCGCGTGTGCCGACCGACAGCCTGCCCAAGGTCGATGCCGATCTGGTCGCGGTCGAAAAGCCCAACTCGATCGCGCTGCGCATGGCGATGGTGGCGGACGACCGCGCCGATCTGGTCGCCACGCTGCGCTGGGGTTTCGAATGGGACATCGCCGCCGCGGTGCTGATCGCCCGCGAGGCCGGTGCGGCGGTGACCGATTCGCTGGGCGGCGAACTCCATTTCAACACCCCCAGCGCGCAGGCCTTCGGGGTGCTGGCGTGCGCGCCCGCGATCCATGCGGCCGCCGTCGAGCGGCTCAGCGAACGCGCGGCATCGGTTATCGGCGGTCAGTCGAGCCCGCGTTCGTCCTTATAGGCGATTTCCAGATAGCGGCTGCGCGTGGCGAGCAGGTTCATGTCGCCCTGGGCCAGCTTCGCCGTCATCTCGGCGATCTCCTCGTCGATCAGCCGGAGCCCGTCGACCAGCTGCGCATCGGGCGATTTGCCGTTGCGCGTGCTGGCGCGCAGCGATTGCGGGACGCGGTGATAGCCCTTGATCAACTCGGGCAGCTGCTCGCCGACCAGCCGCCGGACCTCGGCCGCCGCGGGCTCGTTGTCGCTCAGCGTCGACAGCTGCGGCGCGAGCATGTCCAGCTTCACCCCGATATCGTCGGCCAGCCGCACCGCGGGCGCCGGCAGCAGAGGCCGCTGCGCGTCCAGCCAGCGTTCGGTCTGGCGCGGCAGCGCCTTCAGTTCGACCTGACCCAGCTTTTCGGCTGCGGGCGCGCCTTCGGCGGGCAGGCTGGCGAACAGGATCGTCGCGACGATCAGCGCCAGCAGCACGAGCATCGCGCCGCCCATGCCGATCGGACCGATAACAAAACCCCAGGCGAGCGCGGCGAGAAGGATGGCGGCGTCGGCTGCGGCGATCCGCTTCACCCGTGTAGCCGCCTCGCCGATCCGCCGCCGCTTGCCGCGGCCATGGCGATTGTCTTCGGACACGCGTCCGAGCAGTTCGGACGAGCGCGCGACCTGGCGATCGACCTCGGTCACCATCTCATTCGGCCTCGATCTTGAACTGCTCGCCACCGCCCTGCTGGGCCCCCTCGGCGCGGGCGATATAGCCCTTCGACTTCTCGACCTCGGTGGAGAGCGTCTCGACCGTGGTCTTCATGCTGTCGAGCGCCTTGAGCTTGAAGGTGTCGATCGCATCCATCGTGTCGTAGATGTTCTGGAAGGCGCGCTGCAGCGTCTCGACCGGGATCGTCGCCGACGCCGCCTGTTCATGGATGCGTGCGGTGTTGGTTTTGAGCATCTCGCCGGTCGAATCGATCAGCCCGGCGGTGGTGGTGTTGAGTGCGGTGATCTGGTCGAGCACCAGCTTCTGGTTGTTGAGCGCCTGCGCCACGGTCACCGCGGTGCGCAGCGCGGAAACGGTGGTGGTGGAGGCGCGGTCGACCCCTTTCACCAGCTCGACATTGTTCTTCTTGACCAGATCGAGCGCCAGATAGCCCTGCACGCTGACCGCCATCTGGGTCAGCAGGTCCTGCGTGCGCTGGCGGACGTAGAACAGCGCCGATTCCTTGAGCGCCTTGGCCTTGGCCGGATCGCTGGACTCCAGCTCTATCGCCTTGGCTTCCACCTTGGCGTCCATCGTCTTGGAAACGTGGATCATCTGCTCCAGCCGGCCCATCGCCGCCCACAGATTCTGCCGTTCCACGTCGATCGCGGCATTGTCCATCAGCAGCTCGTGCTTGCCGTTGTCCAGGGCGCGCAGGATGCCGGAGATGTGGGTCTGCGACGATTTATACTTGTCGAAATAATTGTTGAGCGACGATCCGAACAGCTTGTCGAAGAAACCGCGCTTGGTGAACATCTTGCCGTTGGCGGACGGATCGAGCTTCTCGATCGTCCGGCGCAGTTCGATCAGATCGGCGCCAACGCCCTCGTCCGTGCCCATCGCCTTGACCGGCCTGTCGAGAAAGCGGTTGGACTGACCCGCGGCCTCGCGAATCTCCTTCTGGCCCATCGCGGTGATCGCATCGACGCGCTTGCCGAATTCGGGCGAGTTGACGTCCTGCGCCACCAGATCGGCGATGAAGCCGTCAACCCGTTCGTCCAGCTTGGATTTCTTCTCGTCCTCGACCGGCACCAGCCCGACCGCGCGCTCCGCCGATACGACGGGCACGGGATCGGGCGCGTTGAGGACCAGATCCTTCTCTGCGGTCTTGACGTCGGTGGCCATATTCAATCCCTCTGCCCAGTCTGGCGCATAAATGGCCCCAATCGCAGGGAGCCGCAAGTCGCTGAAGTGTATTATTTGCACAATACACCGTCAAGCACTTGTCCGATCCACAGCACCGCGCGACAAGGTGCGATGCCCGGCCAACCGCCATCGACGCTCAAGATCAAGGCGCAGCTGATCGCGGGCGGAGAGATCGCCTTCGGGCCGGGCAAGGCCGATCTGCTCGATGCCATCGCCGCGCACGGCTCCATTTCGGCGGCGGCACGGGCGATGGGGCTCAGCTACCGCCGCGCCTGGATGATGGTCGAGACGATGAACCGGCTGTTCGCAGCACCACTGGTCGCCACGGTCAGCGGCGGCAAGGGCGGGGCGACGCTGACCGATACCGGGCGCGATGCGCTTTCGCGCTATCGCGCCCTCGAAGCGCGCATAGAGGACGATGCCCAGGCGCCCGGTGCCGAACTGCTGGCGATGCTCCGCCGCGATTGACCCGGATCGTCCGATTTCCCGCCGATCGGTCTGGCGGTGCGGCCGTCCTTCGCTATATACCGCCGAATATAGCTGACTCGTCGCGACGCGGCGGGCCGAAAAGGGGACTTCCATGCCGCGTATCCGTCACTCGCTTTTGCTCGCGTGCGCCGTTGCCGTGCCCGCTTATGCGCAGGACGCACCGGTGGCGGACGACAACGCCTTCGACCTCGGCCAGATCATCATCGTCCAGGCGCGGCCCGAAGCGGATATCGCGATCGGCCAGGAAACGCTCTCCAGCGAGGCGATGCGCGTGTTCGAACGGGTTTCGCTGGACGATGCGGCCAATCTCATCCCGGGCGTCACCGCGGCCAATTCGGGTGGATCGCGCAACGAGCGGCTGTTGTTCGTGCGCGGGTTCGACCGGTTCCAGGTGCCGCTGTCGGTCGATGGCATCCGCGTCTATCTGCCCGCCGACAACCGGCTCGATTTCGGCCGCTTCCTGACCCCCGACATCGCCGAGATACAGGTGGCCAAGGGCTATCCGTCGGTGCTCGACGGGCCGGGCGCGATGGGCGGCGCGGTCAACCTCGTCACGCGCAAGCCGACCAAGGCGCTGGAGATCGAGGCGCGCGGCACGCTGAACCTCGACCGCGATCTCGATTATGGCGGCTATACCGCGTTCGGGCTGATCGGCACGCGGCAGGACCGCTGGTATGCGCAGGCGAGCTATGCGCGCAGCTTCACCGATCATTGGGACCTGCCCGGCAGCTTCGTCGCGACCGCCAACGAGGATGGCGGCGAACGCGATTTTTCGCGCACCGAGGATTGGCGGGTGAACGCCAAGGTCGGCTTCACCCCCAACGCGACCGACGAATACACGATCAGCTACACGCGGCAGGAGGGCAGCAAGAACGCGCCGCTGCACGTGACCGACACCAGCAATGTCTCTTTACGCAACTGGAGCTGGCCCGAATGGAATATCGAGGGCGTCTATTTCCTCTCGACCACCGCGCTCGATGATCGCGCCACGTTCAAGACCCGCGCCTATTACAACCGCTATGACAATCTGCTGCGCTCATGGGACAATCGCCAGCAGAACAGCCAGGCGCTTGGCCGCGCGTTCAACAGCCCGTATGACGACACCGCCTATGGCGGATCGGCGCAGCTTTCGGTCGATCTCACGCCCGCCAGCACGCTGAGCCTCGCCGCGCATTATCGCCGCGACGAACACACAGAATCGCAGGCCAGCCGCCCTGATCTGCCCGGCTCCGTGCCCGAGCCCGTCCAGACCAGCGTCGAGGAGACCTGGAGCATCGCCGCCGAGAGCCGCCTGGATTTCGCGCAGGATTGGTCGCTGACGCTGGGCGCCAGCTTCGACTGGCGCGATCTGCTGCGGGCGGAGGAATATGGCGGCACGCCAGCCGCAATATTCGAGTTTCCGCGCCGTGATGCTGAAGCATGGAATGCGCAGGGACGGATCGATTGGCGCGCCGAAGACGCGACCAACGCACATTTCAGCATTTCGTCGCGCGCGCGGTTTCCCACCTTGTTCGAGCGGTTCAGCAGCCAGTTTGGCACGGCCGAACCCAATCCCGGGCTGGAGCCCGAACGCGCCACGACATTCGAGCTGGGCGGCGCCCATGCGATCGGCGTAGTCCGGCTGAGCGGCGCGTTGTTCTACAGCAAGCTGGAGGACGCGCTGGTGTCGGTGCGGACCCCGGCTAACCTAAACCGGCGCGAGAATTACGGCAGCGCCGACTATTATGGCGGCGAGATCGCGGTCGATGCCGATCTGTCTCCGACGCTGCAGATCGGCGCCAATTACGGCTATATCCACCGCGAGTTCGAGGCCGGCGCACCGCCTGCGGGCGGCCTCATCCGCCCATTCCAGCTGACCGACGTGCCCGAGCACAAGGGCTTCGCCTATGTTTCCTGGGCGCCGGTCGAGGGCTTGCGGCTGCTGCCCAGCGTCGAGTTCGCGTCTGACCGGACCACCGTCACCCCGGCCAGCGCCAACGGCCTTGTACCCGTCTATTACGATACCGGCGGCCATGTGCTCGGCAATTTCCGCGCGAGCTTCGCCTTCGACCGTTTCGAGGTTGCTGCCGGCGTCCGCAACATCTTCGATGAGGAATATGTCCTGACCGACGGCTTCCCCGAACCCGGCCGGAGCTTTCAGCTGAGCGCGCGCGTGGCCTACTGACGGCAGGGGCATCGCGATTGACAGGGCGGCGGCTGCATGGTCGGTTGCGCTATGACGGTGTCTCGATCACGGCTTTCGCACTTGGCCATGATTGCATCGCTGTCGGCGACGACGATCGGCGCGGTCGCGGCACACGCGCAGCAGGCGCCGGAGGTATCCGGTTTTCAGGCCTTCCTGTTCAACAGCAAGACGGGCGCACTATCGCCCGATGTGCTGACCATGGAAGAGGGCTTGGGCAATGTTCCGATCGGTCCGTTCGCCTCGGTATCGACCTTCGTCGTGGTCAAGATCGATTTCGGCCCGAAGCAGCCGGCGCCCGTCGATGCACGCGTCCGGCTGGTGGCGAAAGAAGCCGCCACCCCGCACGCCAGGACGGCAACGCGCGTCATCCTCGATCGCCGGGCGAAGCTCGGGCCGGTCGCCGACGACGGCACGGCCCATGTCGGGTTCTGGCTGGCCGACACCGGCTGCCGCAATATCACACTGCGGGCGACGCTGACCGCGGGCGCCACCAGCGCGTCGAAGGACACCGCGCTGCCATTCACCTGTTACGAATGATCCTGCCCGCGCTGCGGGCGGAATCCGACCGACATTCCCCGCCGATCATCGGCGGGTTGTTGCGGCGCAGCGTATCGGCTATGCGCGCGCCTCACTCCTTCTCAAAGTCAGAGCATTTCGTATGAGCCTCCGCAACGTGGCGATCATCGCCCATGTCGATCACGGCAAGACAACCCTGGTCGATCAGCTGTTCCGCCAGTCCGGCACCTTCCGCGACAATCAGCGAATCGAAGAGCGCGCGATGGATTCGAACGACCTCGAGAAGGAACGCGGGATCACGATTCTCGCCAAGTGCACCTCGGTCGACTGGGAAGCGGCGGACGGCGTCCACACGCGGATCAACATCGTCGATACCCCCGGCCACGCCGATTTCGGCGGCGAGGTGGAGCGCATCCTGAGCATGGTCGATGGCGTGATTCTGCTGGTCGATGCCGCCGAGGGCGCGATGCCGCAGACCAAGTTCGTCACCGGCAAGGCGCTGGCGCTGGGCCTGCGCCCGATCGTGGTGGTCAACAAGGTCGACCGCTCGGACGCGCGTATCCAGGAAGTGCTCGACGAAGTGTTCGATCTGTTCGTCAGCCTGGAGGCGAATGACGACCAGCTCGATTTCCCCGTGCTGTTCGCATCGGGCCGCAACGGATACGCCAGCGAGGATGCCGATGCCCGCGAAGGCACGCTGGCGCCGCTGTTCAACAAGATCGTCGAGCATGTTCCGGCGCCGTCGGCCGACCCGGACGGGCCGTTCAAGTTCCTGGTGACTTTGCTCGA
>JAESGW010000685.1_pt1 | contig 18663 bp, 17 predicted proteins | sample 9269791 | NCBI WGS metagenome assembly JAESGW01 (sample SAMN16773120, study PRJNA677053) | algae metagenome | isolation source: Aphanocapsa lilacina HA4352-LM1 and co-occurring heterotrophs from near cave... | place: USA: Maniniholo cave, near Haena, Kauai, HI | collected 2009-07-28 | reverse complement strand
AGATCGCCAGGCTGAAAGAGGGCAAGATCACGCTGTCGGACACCAGGGTCAGCCTGTCCGGCATGGCGCGCGAACTTGGCGGCAGGGAAGCCATTGCCGCAGCGCTGAAAAACCTTCCGGAGGGCTTTTCGGTCGCAGCCAACGACGTCAAGGCTCCGCCCTACGTCTTCCAGGCCTACAAGGATCCGGTCGCGGTAACGGTGACGCTGACGGGCAATGTGCCCGACAGCAATGTCCATGCCGCGCTGGTGGCGGCAGCGAGACGCAAGTTCTTCAAGGAAAAGGTCGTCGACAACCTCAAGGTCAGCGTCGGTGCGCCCGCGGGCTTTGCCAACGCGGTGGTGGCTGCGCTCGGCGGGCTGTCGCGGGTGTCGACCGGTACGCTGGTCGTCTCGGACCGGGAAGTGAAGTTGTCGGGCGATGCGCTTTATGAGGCCGCCGCGGTTCAGATCCGCGCCGGCCTCGGCAAGGACTTCCCCCAGGGCTGGCAGTTCAAGCCGGAAATCTCGGTCAGGCCGCCCGCCGCGCCGGTGGATGCCACCGTCTGCCAGCAACTGTTTGCCGATCTGCTCGGCAAGGCCAGGATCCGCTTTGAATCCGGCAGGGCCGACATCGTGGCGGATTCTGCAGGCCTGCTTGACCGTCTGATCGAAACCGCTTTGCGCTGTCCGAACGCCAATATCGAGATCGCCGGACATACCGACAGCGATGGCGAGGACGCGGCCAACCAGGAACTGTCCGAGAAGCGCGCGCAGGCGGTCGCCGACTACCTGGTCAAGGCGGGGCTGCCGGCGACCAGGTTCAGCGCGGTCGGCTACGGCGAGACCCAGCCGGTCGCGGGCAACGATTCCGACGATGGCAAGGCGCAGAACCGCCGCATCGATTTCGTGGTGAAGTAGCATGGCCAGTTTGACGACATTCTACTGGGGCTGGCTGCTGGCATCGCTGCTGCTCGGCTTCTGCATGGGCTGGATATCCGTGGTTCAGCACGGCGACGGCGTCTCGAGGAAATTGCAATGGTGGCTCCTGGCGCTGGCGGCGGCGGTAATTGCAGTCGCAGTCGCGCGTGTCGTGCCCGGCCGCTTCGGCTACTGGCTCGACCTCGGACTGATCATGTTCGCGCTTTATCTCTTCGGTTGTGCGGTCGGATCATGGCTGCGTGCCTGGGTCGTTTCACGCAGCGCGCCGGCGGCATGATCGAATCGATGGCCAGCCCCGCTCATATCTGCCGTCATCACGGGTTCGTGGCTGGTTCTCTGGCCGGTTTGCCGGCCGGTCCCCGATGCCGCGGAACCGCTGTCAATCCGCGCGTTTGCAGCAAATCTGTGCTTCGACTGTCATCTAATAGGTTGAAGAAGCGCGTTTTATGGTCGTCAGGCGAATTCCACTCCGGCTCAAAACGCGCTACCAGAGGGGCCAGGGAGCAGGGTGGCGCTGGCGGGGTTCGTACCGATGCCGTCGCTGTTGGATCGCATTTCGAGGTCTAGATGCTGGAAGCAATACGCAGGGCGATTTCGTTTCTGCGCCAGAAGCAGGTCCTGCATAAGCTCGGGGTTGTGATCAGTGTCGCGGTCATCGCCATCGCGTGCTACGTGCTCTATCACATGCTCCGCGGTATCGATTCCGGCGAAGTGATCGATGCCATCAAGAGCACCGAGCCGCGCCAGATCGCGCTGGCGGCCCTGTTCGTGGCGGCAGGCTATTTCACGCTGACCTTCTATGACTGGTTCGCTGTCCGCGCCATCGGCCACCGCCACGTTCCCTACCGCGTCAACGCGCTCGCGGCCTTCACCTCCTATTCGATCGGCCACAATGTCGGCGCCAGCGTCTTTACCGGCGGCGCCGTGCGCTACCGGATCTACTCGGCCTGGAACCTGAACGCGATCGATGTCGCGAAAATCTGCTTTCTCGCCGGGCTGACCTTCTGGCTCGGCAATGCCGCAGTATTGGGATTGGGTATCGCCTATCACCCGGAAGCCGCCGCCTCGATCGACCAGTTGCCGGCCTGGCTCAACCGCGTGGCTGCCTTCGGCATCATCATCGGGCTGATCGGATACGTCGCCTGGGTCTGGGCCCAGCCGCGCAGCGTCGGCCGCGGGCCCTGGAGCGTGACCTTGCCGGGCGGACCGCTGACGCTGCTGCAGATCGCCATCGGCATCGTCGACCTCGGCTTCTGCGCGCTGGCGATGTACGTGCTGGTGCCGGACGAGCCCGATGTCGGCTTTGTCGTTGTCGCGGTCATTTTCGTCTCGGCGACGCTGTTGGGTTTCGCCAGCCATTCGCCCGGCGGGCTCGGCGTGTTCGACGCTGCCATGCTGGTGGGCCTGTGGCAGATGGACCGGGAAGAGCTGCTGGCGGGGATGCTGCTGTTCCGCCTCCTCTATTATATTGCGCCTTTTGTCATATCTGTAATCTTGCTGACGCTTCGGGAAATTATCCTTGGTGCGCGAATCAAGCGCCAGCGCCGGTCAAAGCCCGGCCCCGACGCCGAGCCGCGGCACGAGGCGGTCTATGTGCGCGAGCGTGGAGACGGCGGCGCCTGACGACACTGCCCCGAGGTGTTCCAGCGTCGCGAGGAAACACCCGTTGAACCGAGGGAAGAAACCGGCGCGATGGCGATAGACGATTCCAGTTCTTCCTCCTTTTTTGCGCCGTGGCCGGATCGGCTGCGGCATTCGGCGATCATCCTGATCGCCGCCGGGCTTGCGCTTTGCGCGCTGGTGGTGCTGGCCGATCTCTCCCTGGCACGCGCGGTCGCGGTCTTCATCTGCATCGCGGCCGCAGCCCTGGTGCCGTGGCGGCTGCACAATACGGTCGCTGCCCGCGAGGACGTTCGCGCCGTCAGCCCGGTCGAGTCGGCAGCCGTCAGCGCCGTGGTGGCCGGGATGCCTGATCCGGCCGTGCTGCTCGATCGTGCCGGCCGCGTCCTCCACCTCAACGACGCCGCCGCCCAGCTCGCGCCGGCGCTGCGCAAGAACGAGCTGGCGCAGTTTGCGCTGCGCTCCCCCGAAATCATCACGGCGCTGCGCGAGGCGATCGCGACCAGCGAGCCGCGCCGGGCCACCTATCTGGACCAGGTGCCGGTCGATCGCTGGATGGAGCTCATCATCACCCCGGTGCCGGTGCCGACCCTGTTCGGCGGCACCGAGAAGTGCATGCTGATGACGTTCCACGACCAGACGCCGCTGCGCCGGGTTGAGGAGATGCGCGCCGATTTCGTCGCCAATGCCAGCCACGAACTGCGCACGCCGCTCGCCGCGCTGTCCGGCTTCATCGATACGCTGCAGGGCCCGGCGAGGGACGACGCCAAGGCGCGCGAGCGCTTCCTCGGCATCATGCATACGCAGGCGACGCGAATGGCGCGGCTGATCGACGACCTGCTGTCGCTGTCACGGGTCGAATTGTCGGCCCATGTCCGCCCCGATGCGTCCGTCGATATCGTTCCGATCCTGCGCCAGGTCGTCGACGGGCTGGAGCCGCTGGCCCGGGAACGCCAGGTCGCCATCGAAATCGAGCTGCCGGAGGCGCCGGTGACGATCGCGGGCGACCGCGAGGAGCTGCTGCGGCTGTTCGAAAACCTGATCGAGAATGCGCTGAAGTATGGCGCGTCCGGCGGGCGGGTAATCGTTTCCCTGATCCGGGCCACCTCGGGCGAGGGCGCGCCGGAAGTCCGGGTCATGGTCAGGGATTTCGGCCCCGGCATCGCCCCGGAACACCTGCCGCGGCTGACCGAGCGCTTCTACCGGGTCGACGTCGGCGACAGCCGCGCGCAGGGCGGGACCGGGCTCGGTTTATCCTTGGTGAAACATATTCTTAACCGCCATCGCGGCCGGCTTTTGATCGAAAGCGTGCCCAGAAAGGGTGCGACCTTTACCGCCTGTTTTCCCCGGGCGAAACCCCTTGCATCTGACCAAACCTGAGCGATTTCAATTGCTTGGTGCCGTCATCCAACTGTCATCCAACCTTCGTAAAAGCTCTATCGACCGCACCTAAACGGGCGGGGTGAGCGCGATCGGGCGCACCGGGCGCTTCGCTCACCAGATGGAGACCGACCATGAATTTCATCAAGGCTATCGTCGCTGCCGGCCTGGTTGCCGCATCGACGTCGGCTTTCGCTGCCGACATCACCGGCGCGGGCGCCACGTTCCCGTTCCCGCTCTATTCGAAGTGGGCCGACGCCTACAAGAAAGAGACCGGCAACGGTCTGAACTACCAGTCGATCGGTTCCGGCGCCGGCATCAAGCAGATCCAGGCAAAGACCGTGACGTTCGGCGCATCCGACATGCCGCTCAAGCCGGAGCAGCTTGAAAAAGACGGCATGATCCAGTGGCCGCAGGCGATGGGTGCGCTGGTGCCGGTCGTGAACCTCGAAGGTATCAAGCCGGGCGACCTGGTGTTCTCCGGCGAATTGCTCGGCGACATCTATCTCGGCAAGATCAAGAAGTGGGACGATCCCGCGATCGCCAAGCTCAATCCCAAGGTGAAGCTGCCTTCCGACGCGATCACCGTGGTTCGCCGTTCGGACGGCTCCGGCACCACATTCATCTGGACCGACTATCTCTCGAAGGTCAACGCCGAGTGGAAGACGAAGGTCGGTGCTGGTACCGCCGTCGAGTGGCCGACGGGTGTCGGCGCCAAGGGTAACGAAGGCGTTGCCGGCAACGTCAGCCAGACCAAGAACTCGATCGGTTATGTCGAGTACGCCTACGCCAAGCAGAACAAGCTCACTTACGCCGGTGTGATCAACAAGGCCGGCAAGCCCGTGCAGCCGACCATCCAGTCGTTCCAGGCGGCCGCGTCGAACGCCGACTGGGCCGGTGCCAAGAACTACTTCGTGATCCTGACCGACCAGCCGGGCGAAGCCTCCTGGCCGATCACCGGTGCGACCTTCATCCTGATGCACAAGGACCCCACCGACAAGGCCGCTGCCAAGGAAGCCATCAAGTTCTTCACCTGGGCTTTCGAGAAGGGCGACAAGATGGCGGAAGAGCTCGACTACATTCCGATGCCCGACTCGGTCGTCAAGCAGATCGAGGAGACCTGGTCGTCGGACATCAAGAGCTGAGACTGGAGCGGGTTCTCGCGCCCCGTCATTCCGGGGCGCGAGCAAAGCGAGCGAGCTACGGTGCGCAACTGCGCACCTGAGAATCTCGAGATTCCCCAGGGGTGCAATTGCACCCCTGAGGTCTGGTCCTTCGGACTATCCCGGAATGACGCGGGGCAAATCGTCAGCAAGATCGCTCAGGCGGAAGCGACATTTTTCCAGAGTTGAAGTAAATATAGGGGATTGGGCGTGGCAGAAATGGCGGTTCAGAACGACGTGATGGATGCGGCCGGACCCTACGATCGTGCGCGGGCCCTCAGCGCCTTCAAGTTCGGCGATGTCACTTTCTACTGGATCACCCGCGCCTGCGCGATCTCGGTGCTCCTCATCCTCGGCGGCATCATCCTGTCGCTGGTTGTCGGCGCCTGGCCGGCGCTGCGGGAATATGGCGCGGCGTTCCTGTGGACGCAGCGCTGGGCGCCGTCGGCCGACCCGCCGGTGCTCGGCGCGCTCGGTCCGATCTACGGCACGCTGGTCACCTCTGTCATCGCGATGCTGATCGCCATTCCGGTCGGCCTCGGGATCGCGATTTTCCTCACCGAGATCTGCCCGCTCTGGCTGCGCCGTCCGATCGGCCTCGCCGTCGAACTGCTCGCCGGCATCCCCTCGATCATCTACGGCATGTGGGGCTTCTTCGTGCTGGGCCCGTTTTTGGCCGACACGTTCCAGCCGTTCATGATCAGCATCTTCGACGGCGTCCCCGTGCTGGGCACGATCTTCGCCGGTCCGCCGTCCTATCTCAGCCTCTTCAACGCCTCGCTGATCCTGGCGATCATGGTGCTGCCCTTCATCACTGCGATCTCGGTCGACGTCTTCAAGACGGTGCCGCCGGTCCTGAAGGAAGCGGCCTACGGCGTCGGCTGCACCACCTGGGAAGTCGTCCGCAACGTCGTCATCCCCTACACCCGCGTCGGCGTCATCGGCGGCATCATGCTGGCGCTTGGCCGCGCGCTGGGCGAGACCATGGCGGTCACCTTCATCATCGGCAACTCGTTCAAGATACAGTCATCGATCTTCGCGCCGGGCACCACGATCTCGGCGGCGATCGCCTCCGAATTCGCCGAGAGCGACGGCCTGCACCAGTCCGGCCTGATCCTGCTCGGCCTGCTGCTGTTCGTGCTGACGTTCTTCGTCCTCGCGGCCGCGCGGCTGATGCTGATGCGGCTGGAAAAGAAGGCGGGCAACTGACATGAACCCGATTTACGCCGCCCGCCGCCGCAACAACATCATCGTCAAGTTCCTGTGCCTGGGCGCCGCGATCTTCGGTGTCACCTGGCTCGCGCTGATCCTGTTCACGCTGTTCTACAATGGCCTTAGCGGCATCAATTTCGCCGTCTTCACCCAGGATACGCCGCCGCCGGGCTCGACCGACGGCGGACTGCGCAACGCCATCGTCGGCTCGATCATGATGACCGGGATCGGCGTCGGCATCGGCGCGCCGCTGGGTCTGTTTGCCGGAACGTACCTTGCCGAATACGGCAAGCACGACAAGCTGACCTCGGTGATCCGCTTCATCAACGACATCCTGTTGAGCGCACCCTCGATCATCATCGGCCTTTTCATCTACGGCGTCATTGTGGTGCCGATGGGCGGCTTCTCGGCGTTCGCCGGCGCCTTGGCGCTCGCCGTGATCGTGATCCCCGTGGTGGTCCGCACCACCGAGGACATGCTGGGACTGGTGCCCAATCCCTTGCGCGAGGCCGCCTCCGCGCTCGGCATGCCGCGCTCGCTCGTCATCAAGCGGATTGCCTATCGCGCGGCGCGTGCCGGCCTCATCACCGGCGTGCTGCTGGCGACCGCCCGCGTTGCCGGCGAGACCGCGCCGTTGCTGTTCACCGCGCTCTCGAACCAGTTCTTCAGCCTGGACATGACCAAGACGATGGCGAACCTGCCGGTCACCATCAACAACTTCGTCCAGAGCCCCTACGCCTACTGGAAGCAGCTCGCCTGGGCCGGCGCCCTGCTGATCACGCTCACCGTACTTGCCCTTAACATTGGCGCGCGCATCCTTGGCGCCGAGAGGACATCCAAATGAACGATCTCTCCGTATCCGTGAGTTCCGCCAACGGACCTGTCCCCCAGGTGACGTTGCCCGAGGCGCCGCCCAAGGTGACCGCGCGCAACCTGAACTTCTACTATGGCGAGCACCATGCGCTGAAGAACATCAACCTGACGCTAGGCACCAATCGGGTCACCGCCTTCATCGGCCCGTCCGGCTGCGGCAAGTCCACGTTGCTGCGGATCTTCAACCGGATGTACGACCTATATCCCGGCCAGCGCGCGACCGGTCAGCTCATGCTCGACCAGACCAACATCCTCGACCCCAAGCTCGACCTCAATCTGCTGCGTGCCCGCGTCGGCATGGTGTTCCAGAAGCCGACGCCGTTCCCGATGACGATCTACGAAAACATCGCGTTCGGCATCCGCCTCTACGAGAAGATCTCCAAGTCGGAGATGGACGGCCGGGTCGAGAAGGCGCTGCGCGGCGGCGCGCTGTGGAACGAGGTCAAGGACAAGCTCAATGCAAGCGGCCTCTCGCTTTCCGGCGGCCAGCAGCAGCGGCTCTGCATCGCCCGCACGGTTGCGGTGCGGCCCGAAGTGATCCTGTTCGACGAACCCTGTTCGGCGCTGGATCCGATTTCGACCGCCAAGATCGAGGAACTGATCCAGGAACTGGCGGAGGACTACACCATCGCCATCGTCACCCACAACATGCAGCAGGCGGCGCGCGTCTCCGACAAGACCGCGTTCATGTATCTCGGCGAACTGGTCGAGTTCGACGACACCAACAAGATTTTCACCTCGCCGAGCGATCGACGTACCCAGGATTACATCACCGGCCGGTTCGGCTAAGCGCACGCCGCGAGGAGATTGACATGGCATCAGAACATACCGCCAAGGCGTTCGACAGCGATCTTCAGGAACTGACCCGCCTCGTCGCCGAGATGGGCGGCCTGGTCGAACGCATGATCACCGAATCCGTCGACGCGCTGATCCGCCGCGACGTCGCGCTCGGCAAGCGCGTCGTCGCCGCCGACCTCGAGATCGACCGCCTGCAGCATGCGATCGAGGAACGCGCCGTGCTGACCATCGCGCGTCGCCAGCCGATGGCGATCGACTTGCGCGAGATCGTCGGCGCCATGCGCGTCGCCACCGACCTGGAGCGGATCGGCGACCTCGCCAAGAACATGGGCAAACGTGTTGCGGCGCTGGAGAACGATTTCCAGCCCCTGAAGCTGATCCGCGGACTCGAGCACATGACCGACCTGGTGCAGTCGCAGGTCAAGTCGGTGCTGGACGCCTACGCGGCGCACGACCTGCCGGCGGCGATGGCGGTCTGGAAGGGCGACGAGGAAGTCGATGCCATCTGCACCTCGCTGTTCCGCGAACTGCTCACCTACATGATGGAAGATCCGCGCAACATCTCGTTCTGCATCCATCTGATGTTCTGCGCCAAGAACATCGAGCGGATCGGCGATCACGCCACCAACATCGCCGAAACCGTGTTCTACATGATCGAAGGCCAGCAGATGCTCGACAAGCGCCCGAAGGGCGACACGACGGCGTTTGCGACCACGGTCCCGGGCAACTAAGATATTGGAAGAGGCTGAAGCAATATGAGCGCGCGCATTATGGTGGTCGAAGACGAGGAAGCGCTGACTACGCTGTTGCGCTACAACCTCGACGCCGAAGGCTATGATGTCGAAACCGTCGGCCGCGGCGATGACGCCGATACCAGGCTGAAGGAGCGGGTGCCCGATCTCGTCGTGCTCGACTGGATGCTGCCGGGCCTGTCGGGCATCGAACTGTGCCGACGCCTGCGGGCGCGGCCGGAGACGCGACAGCTGCCGATCATCATGCTGACCGCGCGCGGCGAGGAAAGCGAGCGGATCAGGGGGCTGGCGACCGGCGCCGACGACTATATCGTCAAGCCGTTCTCGGTGCCGGAACTTCTGGCGCGGGTGAAGGGCCTGTTGCGGCGGGCAAGCCCCGAGCGCCTCGCCACCGTACTGACCTATGGCGACATCGAACTCGACCGCGAGAAGCGCCGCGTCGCGCGTTCGGGCCGCTCGATCGATCTCGGGCCGACCGAATATCGCCTGCTGGAGTTCTTCCTGGAGCACCCCGGCCGCGTCTTCAGCCGCGAGCAATTGCTCGACAGCGTCTGGGGCCGCGACATCTACATCGACGAGCGCACCGTCGACGTGCATATCGGCCGCCTGCGCAAGCTGCTCAACCCCGGCCGCGAACAGGACCCGATCCGCACCGTTCGCGGCGCCGGCTACGCGCTGGACGATCGCTTCGCGAAGGCGGAGTAGCAATAACTCCATCGTCGTCCCCGCGAACGCGGGGACCGATAACCACCGATGTCATTTGTTGAAGAGAGCTGGAGCTCCAGCTCGGCCTAACCACAAGCGCCTGTGGTTATGGGTCCCTGCGTTCGCAGGGACGACAGCGGATATTCTCCGCGTAGCTTACGACCGCCTTACCGCGTCTGCTTCGGCGGCTGCCGCCGCCGATCGGCGGCCGGCTGATAGGCGACGCGCGAGTGATGCGCGCAGTAGGGCAGGCCGGTGAGCGCCTTGCCGCCGCAGAAGAAGAACTCGGGGCTCGAGGGATCGCCGACCGGCCAGTGGCAGGTGGCCTCGTTCAATTCCAATAGCGACAAGCGCTGGCTCATCGGCACCACGTTGTCGAAGGCGATCGGATCGGGCTCCAGCTCGACCTCGAAGGCGTGCGCAAGCGCAGTGTTGCCGCGCGAGACCGGGCGCGACACCCGCATCATGTGCTGGGCGGGACGCGCCTTGCGCTGCCGCGGCGCTGCCGAGGAGGGGCTCTTGGCGCGGCCGGAGAGGCCCAGCCGGTGCACCTTGCCGATCACCGCGTTCCGGGTGACATTTCCGAGTTCCGCCGCGATCTGGCTGGCCGAGAGCCCGGCCTCCCAGAGCTTTTTCAGTTGCTCGACGCGATCGTCGGACCAGGTCAATACCGTCATCGCATTCTTCCCTTCGCATCGCGCCGGCCAATCGGGGCGGCGCTGGAGACGTCTTTCGGTGTCAAACTGACGACGCCGTTCGTCTCAAAAATCCCTGCGGTCAGAATCCCTTAGCCCTCGCCGGGCGCAAATTTGCGCCCGAACGTTTACGCTCTACAAAATGTACTCTTGGGATCAGAACCGCCGCACGAGATGTCGTACCCGACAGCCGAAAAACTACAATATGGCGGGACTCGGGCGCAAGAGTCCGCGCCGATGCGTCCACATGTTCCCGCATCTCCGCACTGCAGTGCGTGTTTTGCACCACACCGCAATCCTACGGAATTAACCTTTCTCGCGCTGCAGGAAGACGCTTTAGGTGCTGGAAACGCAGCCTCGTGGCGTGTTGACAGCGACCGCCGCCCACATAGAATACCTCTTACGTGCCGCCCTTAAGAGGCGGCACGTTTCGTTTTCGCAAGACCGGCTGCTGCCGCGTTCGCGCCAATGCTCGCGCGTTCCGTAGCCGGTCAGAACCTCAGTGATTGCCATGACCAATAGCGCCACGTCGCATCTGCTCCCCGTCTTTGCCAGGGTCGATCTCGGCTTCGAGCGCGGCGAGGGCGCCTGGTTGATCGCAACCAATGGCGAGCGCTACCTCGACTTCACCTCGGGTGTCGCGGTCAATGCGCTGGGCCATTGCCATCCGCAACTCGTCGCGGCGCTGCAGGAGCAGGCCACCAAACTGTGGCACATGTCGAACCTGTTCAAGTCGCCCGACGGCGACAGGCTCGCCGCGCGGCTGTGCGAGCAGAGCTTTGCGGATTTCGTGTTCTTCTGTAACTCCGGCGCGGAAGCGATGGAGTGCGCCATCAAGGTCGCGCGCCGCTATCACGCCGCCAAGGGCCATCCCGAACGCTATCGCCTCGTCACTTTCGAGGGCGCCTTCCATGGCCGCACGCTGGGCACGCTCGCCGCGACCGGCTCGGCAAAATACCTCGAAGGTTTCGGACCGCCGCTGGATGGCTTCGACCAGGTGCCGCACGGCGATCTCGAAGCGGTCAAGAAGGCCATCGGTCCGCAGACCGCAGCCATCCTGATCGAACCGGTGCAGGGGGAGGGCGGCGTGCGCTCGGCGCCGAACGCGTTCTTCAAGGCGCTGCGCCAGTTGTGCGACGACAACGGCCTGCTGCTGATCTTCGACGAGGTGCAGACCGGCATGGGCCGCACCGGCGACCTGTTTGCGTACAGGCGTCTCGGCGTCACTCCAGATATCATGTCGCTTGCGAAGGCGCTCGGCGGCGGATTCCCGATCGGCGCCTGTCTGGCCACCGCTGAAGCCGCATCCGGCATGACGCCGGGCTCGCACGGTTCGACCTTCGGCGGCAATCCGCTGGCGATCGCGGCTGCCAACGCCGTGCTCGACGTGATGCTCAAGCCCGGCTTCTTCGATCACGTGCAGAAGATGTCGCTGCTGTTGAATCAGAAGCTCGCCTCCGTCGTCGATCGTTATCCGGCCGTGCTCTCCGAAGTGCGCGGCGAAGGTCTTCTGGTCGGCGTCAAGGCCGTGGTGCCGTCGGGCGACCTGGTCAACGCGCTGCGCGACCAGAAGCTTCTCACCGTCGGTGCCGGCGACAACGTGGTGCGTTTCCTGGCGCCACTGATCGTGAACGAGTCCGAAATCGAGCAATCCGTGCAGATGCTCGAGCGTGCCTGCGTGGCGTTGTTCGCCGGACAAAAGAAGGCGGCGGGGTGATGAGCAAGTCCGTCCGCCACTTTCTCGATATCAGCGAGCTGCCTCCGACCGAACTGCGCAACATGCTGGCCGCCAGCATCGCCATGAAGGCGAAACTGAAGGCACATGAAAAGACCACGAAGCCGCTCGAAGGCAAGACGCTGGCGATGATCTTCGAGCGGCCGTCGACCCGCACGCGGGTGTCGTTCGACGTCGGCATGCGCCAGCTCGGCGGCGAGGCGATCATGCTCACCGGCGCGGAGATGCAGCTCGGCCGCGGCGAGACCATCGCCGATACCGCGCGCGTGCTGTCGCGCTATGTCGATGCGATCATGATCCGCATCCTCAACCATGATGCGCTGCTGGAGCTCGCTGCCCACGCCACCGTGCCCGTCATCAACGGACTGACGCGGCGCTCGCATCCCTGCCAGGTGATGGCCGACCTGATGACCTTCGAGGAGCATCGCGGGCCGATCGAAGGCCGCACCGTGGCCTGGACCGGCGACGACAACAACGTGCTGGCGTCGTGGGCGCATGCAGCGGAGCGCTTCAAGTTCCAGCTCAATGTCGCAACCCCGCCGCAGCTCGCGCCGAACAAGGCAATGAAGGACTGGATCAAGGCGACCCAGGCCCCGATCGTGCTCGGCACCGATCCCGAAGCCGCGGTCCGCGGCGCCGATTGCGTCGTCACCGATACCTGGGTCTCGATGGGCGACAAGGACGGCGAGCACCGTCACAACGTGCTCAAGCCCTATCAGGTCAATGCCAAGCTGATGTCGCTGGCAAAGCGCGATGCGCTTTTCATGCACTGCCTGCCGGCGCATCGCGGCGAGGAAGTCACCGACGAAGTGATCGACGGCCCGCAATCGGTCGTGTTCGACGAAGCCGAAAACCGCCTGCACGCGCAAAAGGGCATTTTGGCGTGGTGCTTTAACGAAGTGGCGTAACCTTTCTCCGTCGTCCCGGCCTAGTGCGCAATTGCGCGCGGGCGCCGGGACCCATACCGCGTGATCTCTCGATTGCTGCAGTGTGGTAGACGCCGTACTTCACAATTGCGCCCTGTGGTTATGGGTCCCCGCGCCTAGTGCGCGATTGCGCATCAGGAGGGGACGACTCGTGGAGATGGTTTCGCCGCCTTTCACCCCCCCTTTCACTTTGCCTCCTCCGACCCCAGATAAGGCGCCATGGATTCACAATCAGACATCAAAATCACGACCGAGGCGCCCGTTCGCGCGCCTTCGTCCGTCCCCGTCGATGATGCGGTGCTGCCGTTCGAGGTCGATGCGCTCGATCTGCGCGGCCGGCTGACCCGCCTTGGCCCTGCGCTCGACGACATCCTGACCAAGCATGATTATCCCGCGCCGGTCGGCAAGCTGCTCGGCGAGGCGATTGTATTGGCGACGCTGCTCGGCTCCGCGCTGAAATTCGAGGGCCGCTTCATCATGCAGACGCAGACCGACGGCCCGGTGTCGTTCCTGATCGTGGATTTTCAGGCGCCCGATCGCCTGCGCGCCTATGCGCGCTACGATGTCAGGCGTTTGAAGGACGGCCAGGATTCCGGCGCACTGCTCGGCAAGGGTCATCTCGCGATGACCATCGATCAGGGGCCGGACATGAGCCGCTATCAGGGCCTGGTGGCGCTCGACGGCGGCAATCTCGAACACGCCGCGCATGAGTATTTCCTGCGCTCCGAGCAGATTCCGACGCGGGTGCGGCTCGCGGTCGGCGAGGAATGGCGCGGCGGCGACGGCAGCGGTCCGAAACACCGCTGGCGCGCCGGCGGCATGCTGCTGCAGTTCCTGCCCAAGGCGCCGGAGCGGGCGCGGCAGGCCGATCTGCATCCCGGCGATGCGCCCGATGGCGCGGTGACGCATGAGGTCGCCGAGGACGACGCGTGGGTCGAGGGCCAGTCGCTGATCGGCACCGTCGAGGATGTCGAACTGATCGATCCGGACCTGTCGGGCGAACGCCTGCTGTATCGGCTGTTTCACGAACGCGGCGTGCGGGTGTTTCAGCCGCTGCCGCTGCGCGCGCAATGCTCGTGCTCGCGCGACGCAGTCTCCGCGATGCTGAAAAGCTTCGCCGCGAAAGACCGCGCCGAGATGGTCAAGGACGGCAAGGTGGTCGTAACCTGCGAGTTCTGCTCCTCGGTCTACCAGTTCACGCCGCACGAAGCGGGTGTGGAGGAGTAGGCGACCGTTTCGCAACTTCGTAGCTTCGTAGGGTAGGCAGAGCGTAGCGTGCCCACCATCGCGAGCGAAGTGTTGGATGGTGGGCACGCTGCGCTTTGCCCACCCTACATACCGTCCTCACCGCACCGTCATTTGCGGTCCGTTGGCTCGCAATGACGGGGAGGGCGGTGCCTCTAATTCAGCACCCGATTTCGATCCGGGCTATCCAGCGAGAACGTCGGCACGTCGATCTCAAACCGCTCGCCGCTCTCGCTGACCATCTGGTAGCGGCCGGTCATGAAGCCAGACGCGGTCGGCAGCGGTACGCCGCTGGTGTATTCGAAGCGCTCGCCCGGCGCCAGCACCGGCTGTTCGCCGACCACGCCTTCGCCGCGCACTTCCTGCCTGCGGCCGGTGGCGTCGGTGATGATCCAGTGCCGGGTGCGTAGCTGCACCGTCTCGCCGCCGGAGTTGGTGATGACGATGGTGTAGGACCAGAAATACTGGCCTTTGTCGATCGACGAGCGTTCCGGCAGGAAGTTCGGTTCGACAGTGACTTCTATCTGGCGGGTAACGGCGCGGTACATGCAAAACAGCTTTCGGAAATCCTTGGTCGCATCATAGCCAAGAAAACCCGGGGAACCAATCCGTCCGGCTGCCACGGAAGCGCCTCATCCGGGTTGTTGCACCGCGGTTTCAACATAGTTCCGTCCTACTGCGCAACCGTGCGCCGCCGGGCTTCGTAGCTGTTGGCGCATCTTGTATGCAACTTGCCCGCCGATATGGTTGTTCTCGGACGGCGCAAGTGCGAATGCCCAGTTGCCAAGACGGTGCCAGATGACGTCCATTGCCGATCCAGTTGCCGGAACTCCTCGCGGCGAAACCAGGGCGAGCCACGCGAAGGCCGATGCCGCCGCGGTGTCGGCGCCGGCAATTGCGTTGCCCGTTACCGGCGAGCGCGAATTGCGGCTCGATCTGTTTCGCGGCATGGCGCTGTGGCTGATCTTCGTCGATCATCTGCCGGCCAACATCCTCACCTGGTTCACGATCCGCAACTACGGCTTCTCCGACGCCACCGAGATCTTCATCTTCATCTCCGGCTACACCGCCGCCTTCGTCTATGGCCGCGCCATGCAGGAACGCGGCTTCGTGGTGGCGAGCGCGCGCATCATGCGGCGGGTCTGGCAGATCTACGTCGCGCATGTGTTCCTGTTCACGATCTTCCTCGCCGAAATCTCCTATGTCGCCACCCGTTTCGAGAACCCGCTCTACAGCGAGGAAATGGGCATCATGGATTTTCTCAAGCAGCCTGATGTCACCATCATCCAGGCGCTCTTGCTGAGATTCCGTCCCGTCAACATGGACGTGCTGCCGCTCTACATCGTGCTGATGCTGTTCCTGCCGCTGATCCTGTGGCTGATGAGGTGGCGCACCGACGTCGCGCTTGCGTTGTCGGTGCTGCTGTATGCGCTGACCTGGCATTTCGACTGGTATCTGACGGCGTATCCGAGCGGCTTCTGGATCTTCAATCCGTTCTGCTGGCAATTGCTGTTCGTGTTCGGCGCCTGGTGCGCGCTGGGCGGCGCCGCGCGGATGTCGCGGCTGCTGGAGTCGCGGATCACGCTGTGGATCTGCGCGGCCTATCTCGTGTTCGCGTTCTTCGTCACGCTGACCTGGCACCTGCCGCAGCTCAATTTCCTGATGCCGAAGCGGCTCGAGCAGTGGATGTATCCGATCACCAAGACCGATCTCGACGTCCTGCGATTTGCCCATTTTCTGGCGCTCGCCGCCCTCACGGTGCGCTTTCTGCCCAGGGATTGGTCGGGGCTGAAATCGCGCTGGCTGCGACCATTGATCCTGTGCGGCCAGCATTCCCTTGAGATATTCTGTCTCGGCGTTTTTCTCGCCTTCGCGGGGCACTTCGTGCTGGCCGAAGTTTCCGGTGGTGCCATCATGCACGCGCTGGTCAGCGTCCTGGGGATCCTCATCATGTGGGGAGTGGCGTGGGTGATCTCGTGGTACAAGCACTCTGCCGACAAGGGAGCGTCCAGGGCGAAGTCCACCGTCGGCAATGCCGACATGGCGGGAGGGAGCATATGAGGCCGCGTTTTGCAGCCGTGCTGGGCCTGACGCTGGCTGCCGGCCTTGCGGCCGCCGGTCTGGCGCGCGCCGAGGAGGCCCAGACCTGCGAGGTCCCGGCCTATCTCCTGACCACCGAGAGTGTACTCGCAAAGGTTGCGGAGACGATAAAGAGCGCCCGTCCATTGGATGTGCTGGTGGTGGGCAGCCGCTCGTCGACCATCAACTCCGCGGGGGGCAGCGCCTACCCCGCCAAGCTGCAGGAGGCGCTAAAGGAGCGCCTGCCGTCGATCCCGGTCAATTTGTCCGTAGAAATACAGGGCGGCAAGACTGCCGAGGATGTCGCCCACGGCCTCGTTAAGCTGGTGGAAGAAAAAAAGCCTACCTTGGTCGTCTGGCAGACCGGAACGGTGGATGCCATGCGCTCGGTCGATCCCGATGATTTCCGCGCGGCTGTCAACGACGGTGTTGTTGCGTTGCAAAAGGCGGGAGCCGACGTGGTGATGGTCAATCTGCAGTACAGCCCGCGCACCGAAACCATGATTTCTGCGCCGCCGTACCTGGATAATATGCGCGTGGTGGCCCAGCAGCACGATGTGCCGCTGTTCGACCGGTTCGCCATCATGCGTCACTGGAATGAAGCGGGAGATTTCGACCTGTTCAGTAACGTCCACGGCACCGGTATGGCCAAGCGGGTTCATGCCTGTCTCGGCCGCGCGCTGTCGAAGTTCGTGCTCGATGCGGCCCGTCTCGACCCCGCGCAGCAGAATTAAGGGAATTAGCGTTAATGAGTTCTCATTGCCCTTTTCGTTTGAGCAGATTGCTGACGGCTTTCGCCGCCGCAGGCCTGGCGCTTTCGATTCCGGCCGCGCTGCCGCTTCACGCGCAAACCTCGTCGCCACAACAGGCCGCGGTGTCCGATACGGCCAAACCGCAAGCCGACACCAAGCCGCAAGCCGATACCAGGGCTGAAGCAAGCCAGCCGGCGACGACCGGCACCGGCAACATGGCAGCCGTCAACCCGTCGGCGCAAAAGGGCGCTACCGGCAGGGCCATCGACAAGGTCAAGGAAGTCGCCAAGTCGGCGACCGACATCTTCAGCCGCGTGCCCTGCCTGCCGCCGAAGGGCGGCTCCAAAGCGATGGGCTCGCTGCCGCGCGTCGCGAGCAAGCTCGCCGCAGGGCAGCCGGTGGTGATCATCGCCTTCGGATCGTCATCGACCGCCGGCTACGGCGCGACCGCGCCGGAATTCAACTATCCGAACCGGCTCGCTGCGCAGTTGCACCGGCAGTATCCGACCGCCGACATCACCGTCATCAATCGCGGCCAGGGCGGCGAGGACGCACCGGAAATGATGAAGCGGCTGCAGGCCTCCGTCATCGACATGCATCCGGACCTCGTGATCTGGCAGGTCGGCACCAACGCGGTGTTGCGCAATCTCGATCCCACCGAGACCGCGAAGCTTGTGGAAGAAGGCATCACGCGCATGCAGGCGGCAGGCGCCGACGTCGTGCTGATCGACCCGCAATATTCGCCGGCGGTCAACAAGCACGCGGAAAGCGCCGGCAGGATGATGAACCTGCTCAACAAGGTCGCCGAGCTGCGCAAGGTCGGCGTGTTTCCGCGCTTCGCCGTGATGAAGGACTGGCATGAGAAGCAGTCGATCCCGATCGAGAATTTCGTGATCGCCGACGGCCTGCACATGAGCGACTGGGGCTACGCCTGCTTCGCCCAACTGCTCGGCGACGACATCATCAAGTCGGTCGGCCAGATCAAGCTCGGCGTGAATGTGCCGTCGGACGTGCGGGCGTATCGGCCGATGTGAGATGGGGCGGACACCACCGGTGTCGTCCCTGCGAACGCAGGGACCCGTACGCCGCGGCCGTGCTGATGAAAGGCAGTGGTCGACGCCTTGCTTAAATAACTACGCCCTGTGGTTATGGGTCCCTGCGTTCGCAGGGACGACACCTGTTGTGTAGCTACGTGTGTGCCCCTACCTCACGCCTTCTCCAGCGCCTGAGCAAAATCCTCGATCAGGTCATCCGCGTGCTCCAGCCCAGCGGAGAAGCGAATGAAGCCCTCGCTGATGCCGAGTTCGGCGCGCGCCTCCGGCGTCAGGCGTTGATGCGTCGTCGTCGCCGGATGCGTGACGAGACTCTTGGCGTCGCCGAGATTGTTCGAGATCCGCGAGATCTGCAGCGCGTTGAGGCAGCGGAACGCGGCCTGCTTGCCGCCCTTGACCTCGAAGCCGATCAGGGTCGATCCGGCGCGCATCTGCTTCTTCACCAGCGCCGCCTGCGGGTGGTCGGCGCGGCCGGGATAGATCAGCCGCGAGATCTTCGGATGGCTGGCGAGGGCGTCCGCGACCTTGGCCGCGGTGTCGGTCTGCGCGCGCACGCGCACCGCCAGCGTCTCCAGTCCCTTCAGGAGAACCCAGGCGTTGAACGGCGACATCGACGGGCCGGTCTGGCGCATGAAATTATGGATGTGCTCGGCGATGAAGGCTTCCGAGGACAGGATGATGCCGCCGAGACAGCGGCCCTGGCCGTCGATGTGCTTGGTCGCGGAATAGACCACGACGTCGGCGCCGAGCGACAGC
>JAESGW010000684.1_pt1 | contig 18706 bp, 22 predicted proteins | sample 9269791 | NCBI WGS metagenome assembly JAESGW01 (sample SAMN16773120, study PRJNA677053) | algae metagenome | isolation source: Aphanocapsa lilacina HA4352-LM1 and co-occurring heterotrophs from near cave... | place: USA: Maniniholo cave, near Haena, Kauai, HI | collected 2009-07-28 | reverse complement strand
CCCGGTCTCGCGTCGGGCGAACTGGTCGGCTGTTTCGGCCTGACCGAGCCCGACGCCGGCTCCGATCCCGCCGGGATGCGCACCCGCGCGGAAAAGACCGCGGGCGGCTATCGCATCTCCGGCAGCAAGATGTGGATCACCAATTCTCCGATCGCCGACGTGTTCGTCGTCTGGGCCAAGTCGGACGCGCATGGCGGCGGCATTCGCGGCTTTGTGCTGGAAAAGGGCATGAAGGGCCTCAGCGCGCCCAAGATCGAGGGCAAGCTGAGCTTGCGCGCCTCGATCACCGGCGAGATCGTGATGGACGGGGTCGAGGTCGGCGAGGACGCGATCTTCCCCGAGGTGCAGGGGCTGAAAGGCCCGTTCGGCTGCCTCAACCGCGCGCGCTACGGCATCGCCTGGGGCACGATGGGTGCGGCCGAATTCTGCCTGGAGGCGACGCGCCAATATACCCTGGATCGCCAGCAGTTCGGCGTGCCGCTCGCCTCGAAACAGCTGATCCAGCTGAAGCTCGCCAACATGCAGGCCGAAATCGGCCTGGGCCTGATGGCGGCGCTGCGCGCAGGGCGCTTGTTCGACGACCACAAGCTGGCGCCCGAGACGATCTCGATCATCAAGCGCAACAATTGCGGCAAGGCGCTGGATATCGCCCGCGTGTCACGCGACATGCACGGCGGCAACGGCATCTCCGCCGATTTCCATGTGATGCGCCACGCGATCAACCTGGAGACGGTCAATACCTATGAGGGCACGCACGATGTCCACGGGTTGATCCTCGGCCGGGCGATCACCGGTATCGCCGCGTTCTGATGATGCCCGATCGCCAGCCAATGCTGGAGGGCGATCTGGTCCGCCTGCGACCGTCGACGCCCCAGGACTGGGATGCGCTGTTCGCGATCGCCTCCGATCCGCTGCTGTGGGAAGTCCATCCCGCGCATGACCGGTGGCAGGAACCGGTGTTCCGCGCCTATTTCGATAGCGGGATCGCGTGCGGCGGCGCGCTCACCATCATCGATAGGGCGAGCGGCGCGGTGATCGGCTCGTCGCGCTTCGACAATTGGAAGGCCGAGGACGACGAGATCGAGATCGGCTGGACCTATCTCGCCCGCAGCCACTGGGGCGGCGCCTATAACCGCGAGATCAAGCGGCTGATGCTCGGTCATATCCACCGATATGTCGGCACGGTGATATTCACCGTGGGCGAAACCAATGTCCGGTCGCGCCGGGCGATGGAAAAGATCGGCGGCGTGCTGCGCCCGGGCGTCGAGTCCAGGCTGATGGCGGGCGAGATGAAGCCCCACGTCGTCTACGAGATTCGCCGGGGGCGATTGCCATGAGCGTCGCCTTCCGCCGCGAGAGCGACGAGGAACACAAGGAGCCCGAATTCGAGCTGCCGATCCCAGTCGGCCCGAATCTCGTCACCGAACGCGGGCTGGCGCTGATCGCGGCGCGCGTTGCCGCGATCGAGGCGCAGATCGCCGCCGAGGCGGACGAGGCGGCGGTGAAGAAGCTGCGCCGCGATCTGCGCTACTGGACCACCCAGCACGCCACTGCGCAGATCGCGCCGGCGCCGGCCGAGGACGAGGCGGGGATCGGCAGCCAGGTGAAGATCCGGCTGAAGGGCAAAAAGCGCAGCTTTATCATCGTCGGCCATGACGAAGCCGATCCCGCCGCCGATCTGCTCGCCTTCACCGCGCCCCTTGCCCGCGCTGTCATGGGCGCGATGGCAGGCGAGAAGGTCGCGTTCGCCGGCGAGGACGATGCGGTGGAAATACTCTCTATCGGCTAAGGGCGGGGGGCCATGACCCGCAAGATCATCCATGTCGACATGGACGCCTTCTTCGCCTCGGTGGAGCAGCGCGACGCGCCCGAACTACGGGGCAAGCCGGTCGCGGTCGGTGGGGCCGGCGGGCGCGGGGTCGTCGCGGCGGCGAGCTATGAGGCGCGGGTGTTCGGCGTGCGATCGGCGATGCCCTCGGTCACCGCGCTCCGGCGCTGCCCCGATCTGATCTTCGTGCCGCACCGCTTCGAGGTCTACCGCGCGGTTTCGCGCCAGATCCGCGACATTTTCGAGGAATATACCCCGCTGGTCGAGCCATTGTCGCTCGACGAGGCCTATCTGGACGTCACCGCCAATCTGCGCGGCCTCCCTTCCGCGACCGCGACGGCGGAGGAAATCCGCGCGCGCATCCTCGATACGACCGGCCTCACCGCCTCGGCGGGGGTTTCGTACAACAAGCTGCTGGCGAAGCTCGCTTCGGACGTGAACAAGCCCAACGGCCAATGCGTCATCACGCCTGCCAACGGCCCGCGCTTCGTCGCCGGACTGCCGATCGGGCGCTTCCACGGCATCGGCCCCGCGACCGCCGCGAAAATGGCGCAGCTCGGCATCCATACCGGCGCCGATCTCGCGCGCTGGAGCCTGGAGGAGCTGGTCGATCGCTTCGGCAAGGCGGGGCGCTGGTATCACGGCATCGCCCATGCCGAGGACGAACGCGCCGTCACCCCCGATCGGCCGCGCAAATCCTACAGCTCGGAAACGACGTTCGAGAGCGACCTGCTGACACCGGCGGAGATCGAGGCCGGGGTGACGTGCATGGCCGCGGACGTCGCGGGCTGGATCGCGCGGACCAATGCAGCGGGGCGGACGGTGACGGTCAAGGCGCGCTTCGCCGATTTCCAGACGGTCACGCGCAGCCGCACGCTCGCCGGGCCGGTGGCGGCGGATGGCATCGCGGACATCGCCATCGACCTGATCCGCACGCTCTATCCGCCGCGCGCGGGCGTCAGGCTGCTTGGCGTCACCCTTTCGGGTTTCGACGGCAGACCGTCCGAACCCGAGACGCAGATGACCTTCGAATTGTGAGTGCTTGCGGCGTCCGTGCGGCCTCTTCATAGCACCGCTGCATGAAACCGCTCGCCGGCATCCGCGTCATCGAACTCGCCCGCATCCTCGCCGGGCCGTGGTGCGGGCAATTGCTCGCCGATCTGGGGGCGGAGGTGATCAAGGTCGAGCGCCCCGGTGCGGGCGACGACACCCGCCACTGGGGTCCGCCTTTCCTCCACGACGCGGACGGCGCCGATCTCGACGCCGCCTATTTCCACGCCTGCAACCGCGGCAAGGACGGGCGCGGCATCGATATCGCCACGCCCGAGGGCCAGGGCGAGGTCCGCGCGCTGGTGGCGGAGGCGGATGTGGTGATCGAGAATTACAAGGTCGGCGGCCTCGCCAAATACGGCCTCGATCATGCCAGCCTGGCGGACGTAAACCCGCGCCTCGTCACCTGCTCGATCACCGGCTTCGGCCAGACCGGGCCCTATGCGCACCGCGCGGGCTATGATTTCATCATCCAGGGCATGGGCGGGGCGATGTCGCTGACCGGCGAGCCCGACGGCGCCCCCCAGAAATCGGGCGTCGCCTATGCCGATATCTTCACCGGGGTCTATTCGGCCGTCGCCATCCTCGCCGCGCTGCGCCAGCGCGACGTGACCGGCAAAGGCGCGCATATCGACATGGCGCTGCTCGATACGCAGGTCGGCGTGCTGGCCAACCAGGCATTGAACTGGATGGCGAACGGCGTCACCCCGCGCCGCTGGGGCAACGGCCATGCCAATCTCGCCCCCTATCAGGCGTTCGATGCGGCCGACGGCGCGCTGATCGTCGCGGTCGGCAATGACGGGCAATTCGCCAGGTTATGCGGCGTGCTGGGGCTGGAGGACATGACGGCCGATCCGCGCTTCGCCACCAATCCGGCGCGCGTCACCAACCGTGACGTCATGCTGCCACGGCTGTCCGACGCCATAGCGCGGTGGCAGAAGCAGCCGCTCACCGATGCGCTGGAGGCGGCCGGTGTCCCCGCCGGTCCGATCAACACCGTGCCCGAGGTGTTCGCCGATCCGCAGGTGGTCGCGCGCGGGATGCGGATCGACGCGGGCGGCCTTCCCGGCCTCGCCAGCCCGATCGTGATCGACGGCGTGCGCATGGCGAGCCACCGCCGCAGCCCGCCAAGACCCGCCAACGACTGATGCGCCCGTTGGAAATCGCGGTCGCCGGATGCGGACCGGCGGGCCTCGCGGCTGGATTGCTGCTGCAGCGGGACGGTCACCGCGTGACGCTGTACGACCGGTTCGAAACGCCGCAGCCGATCGGATCGGGGCTGATGATCCAGCCGACCGGCCAGGCGGTGCTCGCGGCGATGGGGCTGGAGGAGGAGCTGATCGCCCGCGGCGCGCGGATCGATCGGCTGATCGGATCGGCGGGCACGCGCACCGTGCTCGACGTGCGGTACAGCGCGCTGCGCGGCGATCGCTGCGGCATCGGCATCCACCGCGCCAGCCTGTTCGCGCTGCTCCACGAAGCCGCGCACGCGAGCGGCATCCGCTTCGTCACCGGGCATGAGATCACCGGCTGCGAAAAACGCGGCGATGGGCGTCTGCTCACCTTCGCCACCCGCGATGTGAGCCGGCCCTATCAGCTCGTCGTCGATGCGCTCGGCGCGCGCAGCCGGCTGCGCGGGGAGACGGGACGGCCGCTCGCCTATGGTGCGCTATGGGCCAGCCTCGACTGGCCCGCCGATGCCGGTTTCGACGCGCATGCGCTGCAGCAGCGCTACCGCGCGGCGAGCGTGATGGCGGGCGTGCTGCCGATCGGCACGCCGCCGGGCGCCGCCGGACCGCAGGCCGCATTCTTCTGGTCGCTGCGCGCCGATCGGCTGGAGGCGTGGCGCGCGGCTGGGCTCAACCCCTGGAAATCGGAGGTGCGGGCCTTGTGGCCGGAGACGGCGGTGCTGCTCGACCAGATCGCCGATCCAGATCAGCTGACCTTCGCCCGTTACGCGCATCGCACGCTGCCGGCACCGGTCGAGCCGGGGATGATCCATATCGGCGACGCCTGGCACGCGACCAGCCCGCAGCTCGGCCAGGGCGCGAACATGGCGCTGCTTGACGCCTGGGCGTTGGCCACTGCGTTGCGCGAGGACGATCAACTCGCCCGCCCGCTCGCCCGCGCCGCGGCGCTGCGCCGCCGCCATGTCCGGCTCTACCAGGCGCTGTCGCTGCTGCTGACCCCGGTCTACCAGTCCGACGGGCGCGTCGTGCCCTGGCTGCGCGACTGGCTGGTCGGATCGGTGTCGCGCATGTGGCCGGTGCCGCAGATCCAGGCGGCGATGGTCAGCGGGCTGATCGGCAATCCGCTGAAGCGGCTAGGCCTTTAGCCGCGCGATCACCGCCTGCGCCGCGGCGGGCGCGCGCACCTTGCCGCCATGGATGAAGAAGACGAAGGTTTCGCGGGCCTTCCTGGCCGGCGCCTTGTCCTCGACATAGGGCAGGCCATCGGGCCTCCCGCCTTCCGCCCAGCACTTCGCCGCCTCGACCCAGCGGTCGATCTCCTTTTCCGGATAGCAGAGCGGATTGTCGTCCTCGCCGCGTTCCAGCCGGGCATAGACGAAGTCGCCGGTCACGTCGGCGATGGCGGGATATTGCGGCGAATCGGCGAACACGATCGCCACCCCGGCCTTGCGGCACATCTCGACGAACGCGGGCACGGCAAAGCTGTCATGCCGCACCTGCACGGCATGGCGCAGCGTGATGCCGTCCTGCTTTGCCGGCAGCAGCTTCAGGAACGCGCCGAAATCGTCCGCATCGAACTTCTTGGTCGCCATGAACTGCCACAGGATCGGGCCTAGCTTGTCGCCCAGCTCGGTGATGCCCTGGCCGGTGAACCTGGCGATCGATTCGCCCGCTTCCGCCAGCACCTTGCGATTGGTGCAGAAGCGCGACGCCTTGACCGCATAGACGAACCCGTCCGGTGCGGTCTCGGCCCAGCCGGCGAAGGTCGCGGGCTTGAACCCGGAATAATAGGTGCCGTTGATCTCGATCGCGGTCAGCGCGCGGGTCGCGAACTCCAGCTCCTTCTTCTGCGCCAATCCTTCCGGATAGAAAGCCCCGCCGCGCCACGGCTCGAACGTCCAGCCGCCGATGCCGACCCTGATCGCACCCATTGCCATGCGATTACCTGGCCGCGATCTGCCGGACCGCCTCCAGCGTCAGGCGGACATGGTCGTTGGGTTTCATGTCCGAATGGACGAAGGCGACCCGCCCCGTCGGCGCGATGACGTAGCTGGTGCGGTCGGTCATGCCCGGGCGCTGGGTCAGCGCGACGTCGAAATCCTTGATGATCTGCGGCCCCGCGCTCGCCACGGCGAACTTGTTGCGGCACGCCTCGACCGAGAATTTCTGCAGCTCTGGCACGGTGTCCGCCGACATGCCGATCACCGTCGCCCCCGCCTTGCGGAAATCGTCGGTCGCCTCGGCGAAGGCGTTGGCCTCGGCGGTGCAGCCCGAGGTGAACACCTTGGGGAAGAAATAGAGCACCACCGGCCCCTTCTTCAGCTGCTCGGCCAGGTGGACCTTGAATATCTTGCCGCCGATCGCGCCGCGCGTGGTGAAATCGGGCACTTTGGTGCCGACCGGCAGCGCGGCGGCGGATGGCGCTGCGATCGCGAGCAGCATGGCGGAGAGGGTGGTTCGGCGCAGCATATCGGTCTCCCGGACAGGTCCGGTGACCCTAGGCCCATTATCGATGCCGCGCTATTGATTCCCGGGACGATATGCCCAGCCCGGAAGGCCGGCTCGCGCCGTTCCGGTCAGGCGACCGGAACGACGGAGATGGCGCTGCCGACGAACAGTGCGGCGAAAACGAGCGCGCCGAACAGCGAGACGGCGGTGCGCTGGAAGGTTTCCGTGGTGGTCATGATATTACTCCCTGAAATATTGGGCTGTCGGACCAATTCCGTGCCCATGCCGAACCTATCGCAAGCGGCGTGCCAGTTTGCAGAAATGGCGTATTTCAGGAGCTTACATCGAGACCCGAGCCCGCTGGCCTGTAGAGCAGTTCAGGAATTGCCAACTATTGGCGTGATCCACCAATCCCGTGGATCACCGTTCGCTCACGGCGACGATGTGATCGAACACCGCGGGATGCAGGGGGCGATCGAAGGCAAAACCATAGCAATAGCCGTTTTTCCACGCGACGGTCGCTTCCAGCCCGGCCAGTCCCGGCAAGGTCAGCCAGACCGGATGGCCCTCATACAGGGTAAAACTGGTTTCGCAGCGGAAGCCGGTGGTCGACAGATCGACGACGTCGATGGTGAACTTGTTGGCGCCGCGCTCGCGCAGCTGCGCGCGGAAGCTGACCGGTTTACGCAAGGCGCGGCGGTTTTCGGGCCCTGACGCGGGCCGGGCGGCCGAAGGGGACATGGTTTACTCCTGCTGCTGCCCTCAGTAACCGGAGAAGGTTGAAGAATTGCAAAGAGCTAGGGTGATATTTTCGGGCCCCACTACATCCGGTCGCGGCGGGCGATTTCGCCGAGATGCCCGGCGATCCGCATCAGCACGATCAGCCCTGCGGCGGCGATCCCGGCCAGCGCGATCACCGCATAGGTCAGCGACTCGGCCCAGGCATCGGCTGGCGCGGCATTCGCGGGCGCGGCGGCGCCTCCAGCCTCGCCGCCGACCACCACGACATCGCCGGGCATGATCTGCTCCAGTCCCTGCGGCAGGCCGCCGGCGGGGATGGCCGCGATCGATCCGATCACCGCCAGCGTCGCCATGCCCGAAAGCACCAGCAGCAGCGTGCGCACGATCCAGTCGATCGCCCTCATGCCGCGGTCCCGCGCGGCGCACGCACCCCGGCATGTTCGCGGCGCTTGAGCTCGGCCTTGAGCGCCTCTGGCCTGGGCGCCCAGAGGAAGCCGAAGCTGACCGTGCCCTCGCGTGTCTCGACGACGTGATGCAGCCGGTGCGCCTGGATGATCCGTTTCATGTACGCGGACTTCGGCAGGTACCGCGTGGCGATGCGGCGGTGGACGATCACGTCGTGGAAGCCGAAATAGATCGCGCCGTACGCCGCGATCCCCGCGCCGATCCAGGTGAAGCCCGGCCACCAGCCCAGCTGCACGCCACCCATCAGCAATATGATCGATGGGATGGCGAAGATCACCGCATACAGGTCGTTCAGCTCCCAATTGCCGGTGCGCGGGGCATGGTGGCTGGCGTGGAGGAACCAGCCGGGGCCGTGCATCACCCAGCGGTGCGCGGCATAGGCCACGCCCTCCATCGCCAGGATGGTGGCCAGGAACAGCGGGATACCGATGGACCAGTGCATATCCGCGATATAGCGGGCGAGGCGCAAAGATGCGAGGATGCGCGGATGAAGAGCCGATTGATCGCCCTGGCCGTGCTTCTCGCGCTGCCCGCCTGTATCGAACGAATCGCCGAGGACCGCGTGAAGACCGCGCTGGTTGGCGCAGGGCTGTCCGATCGCAACGCCGGTTGCATGGCGCGGCGGATGGTCGATCGGCTGACGATCGCGCAATTGCGCCGTCTGGAAACGCTGGCCGAGGCACGCCGCGAACGGCTGTCGCTCGCCGGTTATGTCGATCTGGTTGCCAGCGTCGGCGATCCGGAGGCGGTCGCGGTCACCACCAGTTCCGCAGCCCTATGCGCCACCGGGCTGGGATGATCCGGCGGGGGTGGATTCGCCTCCCGCGATATGCTTTAGGCCCAGCCATTCCCGTTCTTCTAAACTCACGAGGACCGCGCGCCCATGAACATCCACGAATATCAGGCCAAGGAATTGCTGGCGACGTTCGGCGTGCCCGTACCAGCAGGCCATGCGGCGATGAGCGTGGAGGAAGCGGTCGCGGCGTCGAAGAAACTGCCCGGGCCGCTCTATGTGGTGAAGGCGCAGATCCACGCCGGCGGCCGCGGCAAGGGCAAGTTCAAGGAACTGGGTCCCGACGCCAAGGGCGGCGTGCGGCTGGCCAGGACCGAGGACGAGGTTCGCGCGGCGGCGACCGACATGCTCGGCAACACGCTGGTCACCATCCAGACGGGGGACGCGGGCAAGCAGGTCAACCGCCTCTACATCACTGATGGCGTCGATATCGCCAAGGAATTCTACCTCGCCTTGCTGGTCGATCGCGCCACCGGCGAGGTCGCGTTCGTCGTCTCGACCGAAGGCGGCATGGACATCGAAACCGTCGCGCACGACACGCCGGAGAAGATCCAGACCTTCTCGGTCGATCCCGCCACCGGCTTCATGCCGCACCATGGCCGCACGGTTGCGGCGGCTTTGGGCCTGACCGGCGATCTCGCCAAGCAGGCGTCGAACGTCGCATCCAAGCTGTACGACGCCTTCCTCGGCACCGACGCCGCGCAGATCGAGATCAACCCGCTCGCCATCACCGATGACGGCAAGCTGCTGGTGCTCGACGCCAAGGTCGGCTTCGATTCGAACGCGCTGTTCCGCCACAAGGATCTGATGGAGCTGCGCGACGAGACCGAGGAGGATCCGGCCGAGCTGGAAGCCAGCAAATACGACCTCGCCTATATCAAGCTGGATGGCGACATCGGCTGCATGGTCAACGGCGCCGGCCTCGCCATGGCGACGATGGACATCATCAAGCTCAATGGCATGTTCCCGGCCAACTTCCTCGACGTCGGCGGCGGCGCGAGCAAGGAAAAGGTCACCGCGGCGTTCAAGATCATTCTCGCGGATCCGGCGGTGAAGGGCATCCTCGTCAACATTTTCGGCGGCATCATGAAGTGCGACATCATCGCCGACGGCATCGTCGCCGCGGCGAAGGAAGTGAATTTGTCGGTACCGCTGGTCGTCCGGCTCGAGGGCACGAATGTGGAGAAGGGCAAGGAAATCCTGACCAACTCCGGCCTCGCCATCGTGCCCGCCAACGATCTGGGCGACGCGGCAAAGAAGATTGTCGCGGAGGTGCAGAAGGCGGCGTAAGGAGGAGAGTATGGCCGACAATGTCGAAAATCTGATGCTGGAGCATCTCAAGCGCTTTCAGGCCACGCTGGAACGCATCGATCAAAAGCTCGGTGAACTGACGACTCGACAGTCGGAAACGCACACCGCCGTGCTCGGCCTGCGACGCGATCAGGTCAACGACGCGGAGATTGCTGGCCATCTCCAAATCCAGCTTGACGGCGTCAGAGATCGTCTCGATCGGATCGAACGTCGCCTGGACCTCGCTAATTGACATAGCCGCTCCTCCCCAGGAAGCGTTTCAAGAACTTTTGGAGAGTTTGCGATGAAGGTGCTGGTGCCGGTCAAGCGGGTGCTTGATTACAATGTGAAACCCCGCGTGAAGGCGGACGGGACGGGGGTCGATCTGGCCAACGTCAAGATGTCGATCAACCCGTTCGACGAGATCGCGGTCGAAGAGGCGATCCGCCTGAAGGAAAAGGGCTTCGCGTCGGAGATCGTCGCGGTCTCGATCGGCGAGCAGAAATCGCAGGAAACGCTGCGCACCGCGCTCGCCATGGGCGCCGACCGCGCGATCCTGATTGTTGCCGAAGGCGAGGTCGAGCCATTGGGCGTCGCCAAGCTGCTGGCCAAGGTGGTCGAGGAGGAGCTCCCCGGCCTCGTCATCCTCGGCAAGCAGGCGATCGACGACGATTCGAACCAGACCGGCCAGATGCTCGCCGCGCTGCTCAACTGGGGCCAGGGCACCTTCGCCTCCAAGGTCGAGATCGACGGCGATGTCGCCAACGTCACCCGCGAGGTCGATGGCGGACTGGAGACGGTGTCGCTCAAGATGCCCGCGATCGTCACCACCGATCTGCGCCTGAACGAGCCGCGCTATGCCTCGCTGCCCAACATCATGAAGGCGAAGTCCAAGCCGATGGCGCAGAAGACGCCGGCCGATTACGGCGTCGATGTGACGCCGCGATTGAAGACGCTGAAGGTCGTCGAGCCGGCAAAGCGCTCGGCGGGTGTGAAGGTCGCGGATGTCGATGAACTGATCGGCAAGCTCAAGACGCTGGGAGCAGTCGCATGAAGACGCTGGTTTGGGTCGAGCATGAAGGCGGCGCGGTCAAGGACGCGACGCTCGCCGCGGTCACCGCCGCATCGCAGCTGGGCGAGGTGCATCTGCTGGTCGCGGGCGAGGGCGTCGGCGGGGTCGCGGAAGCCGCCGCCAAGATCGCCGGGGTGGGCAAGGTCCATGTCGCCGACAACGCGTCGCTGGCACACGCGCTGCCCGAGAATATCGCGCCGCTGGTGGTCGATCTGATGGGATCGCACGACGCGTTCCTCGCGCCCGCCACGAGCATCGGCAAGAACATCGCCCCGCGCGTCGCGGCTTTGCTCGATGTGATGCAGATCAGCGAAATCCTCTCGGTCGAGAGCGAGGACACCTTCACCCGCCCGACCTATGCGGGCAACGCCATCGCCACCATCCAGTCGTCGGATGCGAAGAAGATCATCACCGTCCGCGGCACGGCCTTCGAAAAAGCGGCGCGCGAAGGCGGTTCGGGCAGTGTCGAAGCGATCTCCGCCAAGGGCGACAGCGGCCTCGCCAGCTTCGTCAGCGCTGAAATCGCCAAGTCCGAACGGCCCGAGCTGACTAGCGCCAAGATCATCGTCTCCGGCGGCCGCGCGTTCGGTTCGAACGAGCAGTTCCACGCGTTGCTCGATCCATTGGCGGACAAGCTCAAGGCCGGCGTCGGCGCATCGCGCGCCGCGGTCGATGCGGGCTATGCCCCCAACGACTATCAGGTCGGCCAGACCGGCAAGATCGTAGCGCCGGAGGTCTATATCGCCATCGGTATTTCGGGCGCGATCCAGCATCTCGCCGGCATGAAGGATTCGAAGGTCATCGTCGCGATCAACAAGGACGAGGACGCGCCGATCTTCCAGGTCGCCGATCTTGGGCTTGTCGGCGATCTGTTCAAGATCGTGCCGGAGCTTACCCAAAAGCTATAGGCTTCCGCCAATATAGTTCACTACACGGTCATCTTCTCCCGTTATCCTGCGCCGGGTAACGGGAGACTATCTGCATGCCGGCCATCACCGCCGACTATGCCCGCGATGGTTACGCCATCGTGCGCAACCTGTTCTCGCCCGCCGAGATCGCGGAGATCGGCGCGGCGATCGATCAGGTGCATGCCGAGGGCGTCGCCCACGGGCGCAGCTTCCGCCACGGCAACCTGTTCTACAATGTCGCGCCCGGCGGTGAGGGGTCGCCGCAGGTGCGGATGGTCCAGTGGATGTCCTATCATCAGCCGGTGCTCAACGCCGTCCGGCTCGATCCCCGCATCGCGCGCGTGCTCGCACCGCTGATCGGCCACGACCTGAAACAGATCATCAACCAGCTGCACTGGAAGACGCCGGGATCGAAGGGCGATTTCGCCTGGCACCAGGATTCGCGCTTCCGGCTGCCCGAAATTGCCTATCGCAACCTCGGCACCTCCTATGTCCAGACCGGCCTCGCGATCGATCCGCACAATACGCACACCGGAGGGATGCGCTTCGTCCCCGGCAGCCATAAGCGGGGCAATCTGCCGCTCGATACCACGACCGAGGTCCTCGGCACCGCGATGGACGACGCCGCGCTCCTCGAGGCGGGGCTCTCCCCGGACACTATCGTCGATCTGGTGCTGGAGCCGGGCGATCTCGCCATGTGGAACCCCTATCTGGTCCACGCATCGGGCCTCAACAGCTCCAGCCACCGCCGCCGCCTCTACATCAACGGCTATGTCCGCGCCGCGGATTGCGACCGCGGCGAATGGGCGTTCCGCGATGGCAAGCCGGTGCCCCTCGGCCCCAAGCCGGCGCTCGTCCACTACGAGGCGCTGCGCGAACGCGGCGAGCCGCATTACGTCTGATGGTCCGCCGCCACCTCGTCATCACGGGCAGGGTGCAGGGCGTGTTCTATCGCGGCTGGATGGTCGGGCAGGCGAGGGCGCTAGGGATCGACGGATGGGTACGCAATTGCGCCGACGGTAGCGTCGAGGCGGTGGTGGCGGGCGCGCCCGAGGCCGTGGAAGCCATCATCGCACGCTGCCGGCAAGGGCCGTCCGCCGCGCGGGTCGAGCATATCGCCATCGATGACGCCGCGCCCGGAACTCTGGAGGGCTTCGAACAGCGCGCGACCGTCTAGGGTTGCAAGACCTGCATCGGCGATTGCGCCCGCCGCGTGTTGACGCTGCAGTGCAGCATAGCCATCTCGCGCCTTTCCAGGCCGCGGAAACCGATCATGACATTATCCACCGACCGGCACCCGGCACGGCGTCCCGGGCTCGTCCATTTCGCGCTCGCGGTCGGCGGCTTCGCCATCGGCACCGCCGAGTTCGCGCCGATGAGCCTGCTCCCCGAATTCGCCGCCGGCCTCGGCATCGACGAGCCGACTGCGGGGCATGTGATCAGCGCCTATGCGCTGGGCGTGGTCGTCGGCGCACCGTTGCTTGCAGTGCTCGGCGCGCGGATGTCGCGGCGGGTGTTGCTGCTGGTGCTGATGGGGCTGTTCGCGCTCGGCAATCTGCTGAGCGCGGTCGCGCCGAGCTATGAATGGATGTTGTTCTTCCGCTTCCTCGCCGGATTGCCGCACGGCGCCTATTTCGGGATCGCCGCGCTGGTCGCCGCCTCGCTGGTCCCGGCGGACAAGCGGACCGAGGCCTCGGCGCGCGTGCTGCTGGGGCTGAGCGTCGCGACCATCGCCGGGGTGCCGCTGGCCAACTGGCTGGGCCATGCGGTCGGCTGGCGCTGGGCCTTCGCGCTCGCCGCGATCCTGGCGATGATCACCGTGGCGATGGTCGCGGCGCTCGCCCCGCGCGACGCGGCCGATCCGGAGGCGAGCCCCTTGCGCGAACTGAACGCGCTCCGGCGCCGGCAGGTGTGGCTGACGCTGGGCGTCGGCGCGATCGGCTTCGGCGGGATGTTCGCGGTCTATGCCTATCTCGCCTCGACGATGCTGGCGGTGACCGGGGTCGGCGCGGTCGCGATCCAGATCGCGCTTGCCGTGTTCGGCGCGGGGATGGTCGCGGGCAACATCCTGGTGCCGCGCCTGGCCGATCGCGCGCTGATGCCCACCGCGGCGGCACTGCTGGTGTGGAGCGCGGTGATGCTGGCGTTCTATGCGTTCGCAGCCGGGCATCTGTGGCTGCTGTTGATCGACATATTCCTGATCGGCATCGGCGGCGCGCTGGGGCCGGTGCTGCAGGTGCGGCTGATGGACGTCGCGGGCGACGCGCAGGCGCTGGCCGCCGCGCTCAACCATTCGGCGTTCAACTTCGCCAACGCGCTGGGGCCGCTCCTCGCCGGATCGGCGATCGCGGCGGGGCTGGGGTTCGAATCGACCGGGCTGGTCGGCGCGGGCCTCGCGCTGGGCGGGCTGGCGGTGCTGGGCGTGGCGGCGGCGACGTCGCGCCGCGCCGTCGTGCCCGTTCCGGCCTGCGCCTAGAAGCCGCTCAGGAACCCCGCGACGTTCGCACCCAGCGCGTCCACGGCATAACCGCCTTCCATGACGATCACGCTCGGCACGCCCAGCCTGGCGATCGCCCCCGCGATTTCGGCATAGTCCTGCGTGCGGATGGCGAAGTGGCTGATCGGATCGGCCTCATAGGTGTCCGCGCCGAAGCTGACGATCAGCATGTCGGGCGCGAAATCGCGGATCGCCGCCAGTGCCTGTTCGAGCGCCGCCAGATAGGGCGCGATGGTCGTGCCGTGCGGCAGCGGCAGGTTGAGCGTCGCACCCTCGCCTGGCCCCTCGCCATGCTCGTCGGCATGGCCCCAGTAGAACGGGTAATCGATCCGCGGATCGCCGTGAATCGAGGCGAAGAACACGTCGCCGCGATCCCAGAAGATGTCCTGCGTGCCGTTGCCGTGATGATAATCGACATCGAGGATCGCGACCCGCGCAGCCCCCGCATCGCGCGCGGCCCGTGCGGCGATGGCGGCGTTGTTGAGGTAGCAATAGCCGCCGAGATAGTCCGCCCCGGCATGATGACCGGGCGGGCGGCACAGCGCGAAGGCGGTGCGATCGCCCGCCAGCACCGCATCGAGCGCGGTCAGCGCCGATTGCGCCGCCCAATAGCTCGCATCCCAGGTATCCGCGGTGATCGGCGTTCCCGCGTCGAGCGAATAGCGGCCCAGCAGCGCGTCGATCCGGTCGAGCGGCACATCGCGCCGCCGCACGACCGGCCAGATATAGCCGACCGCATCGCCTTCGCGCCCGGCCGCCAGCCAGCGGTCATGCGCGGACTGGAGGAAGGCGACATAGCCGGCGTCATGCATCGCGGTGATGGCGCCAAGCCCGTGATCGGCCGGTGGCGTGGTCTCGTCCAGCGCCGCGCGAATGTCCGCCGCGCGTCCGGGCACCTCGGCATGCGCCACCCAGCCGCCATTGTGCATTTCGAGCGCCGGGGCGTGCGCGGTCTGGCGGGGATCGAAAATCTTGCGCATCAGGCCTCCGCGAATTCGTCGATTGGCGCCTTGGGTTTCGGTTGAGCGGGGGCCAGTCGCAGGATCGCATAGCCGATCAGCGCCGATAGCAGCGATCCCATCAGCACGCCGATCTTGACCTCATCGACCAATGCTTCGTTGCCCGGAAAAGCGAGGCCGCCGATGAACAGGCTCATGGTGAAGCCGATGCCGCACAGCAGAGCTACCGCATAGATTTGCAGCCAGCTCGCACCCGAAAGCTTGCTGGCGATGCCGACCTTCACCGACAGCCAGATCGACAGGAAGATGCCGACCTGCTTGCCCAGGAACAGACCCGCCGCGATGCCCAGCGGCAGCGGCGCGATCAGCTGTTCGACGCCGATGCCGCTCAGGCTGACACCGGCATTGGCGAAACCGAAGATAGGCACGATTGCATAGGCGACCCATGGGTGCAGGCCATGTTCCAGCCGGTGCAGCGGCGACGTGATCGCATCGGGCGCTCCGGGCGTCTTGACGATCGGGATCTGCGTCGCCGCCAGTACGCCGGCGATGGTCGCATGCACGCCCGACAACAGCAGCGCGTACCACAAGGCTGCGAACAGCAGCAGATAGACCAGCAGCGAGCGGACATTCGACCGGTTGCAGGCGTACATCGCACAATAAATCAGCGCCCCCGCGCCCAGCGCCAGGCTGTTGATCTTCGCGGTATAGGCAAGCGCGATGATCGCCACCGCGCCCATATCGTCGATGATCGCGACGGTGGTGAGGAACAGCTTGAGCGATGTCGGCGCGCGCTTGCCGAGGAGCGCCAGCACGCCGATGGCGAAGGCGATGTCGGTCGCCGCTGGCACCGCCCATCCGGCACGGAGCGAAGGCTCATCGGCGGTGATCGTCAGATAGACCAGGGCCGGCACGATCATCCCCGCAGCCGCGGCGATCGCCGGCATCCGGCGCTTGTCCCAAGTCGATAGCCGCCCGTCGACGAACTCGCGCTTGATCTCCAGCCCGACGAGCAGGAAGAATATCGCCATCAGCCCGTCATTGATCCACAGATGCACCGTCATCGGCCCCAGCTTGGGGGTCAGGACGGGGCCGGTCTCGGCGTGGATCAGGTGGAAATAGGGTTCGGCCAGCCCCGGCATGTTGGCGACGAACAACGCCGCCGCCGCCGCGGCCATCAGCAATATGCCGCCCGCCGCCTCGCTGGCGAGGAAGTCCCGCAGCGCCGAATTCGTGCCTGTGCGCAGGCGCTTCGCCATGCCCCTTATCTCCCTTCAACCGGGTCCTACCGGCTGGAATCGCGTGGCGTAACCCCTTAAGCCCGCTTTCCATGCCAAGCCCAGCGATCGCCGCCGATGCCCATCCCATCCTCCACTGGTGGCGCAACAACGTCGTCGCCACGGTCGATCATGTCGCGGTGGTGCAGAAGGTCGATGCAGAGGACGGCTTCGACGGGCGCTACGTCTTCATGATCCTGATGTCGGCGGGTATCGCCGTGCTCGGCCTGCTCCTGTCCTCGCCCGCGGTGATCATCGGCGCGATGCTGATCTCGCCGCTGATGGGGCCGATCATTGGCCTGGGTTTCGGCGTCGCGCTGTTCGATGCGGTGGAGGTGCGCCGGTCCACGCTGGCGCTGGCGCTGGGCATCGTGGTCGCGGTGCTGTTCTGCGCGGCGATCGTCGCAATGTCGCCGCTGCAGACGCTGACGTCCGAACTGGCCGCGCGCACCCGGCCCAACCTGTTCGATCTGCTGGTCGCGCTCTTTTCCGGGCTGGCGGGCGCCTATGCGATGATCCGCGGGCGCGAGGGCGCGATCGTTGGCGTCGCCATCGCCACCTCGCTGATGCCGCCGCTCGCCACAGTCGGTTTCGGCCTCGCCACCTGGAACGGCGCGGTGTTCTTCGGCTCGCTGCTGCTGTTTTTCACCAACGCGATGGTGATCGCGCTGTCGGCCGCGATCATGGCGCGGCTCTACGGCTTCGGCCCGCGCCTGTCGCCGCGCCAGTCCGCGCTGCAGACGCTCGCCATGCTCGCCATCTTCATCGCACTCGCCGTGCCGCTGGGCTTCACGCTGCGCCAGATCGCATGGGAAGCGGCCGCCTCGCGCCAGGCGCGTGATGCGGTGTCCGCCCAGTTCGGCGACAATTCGCGGGTCAGCCAGCTCGACGTCGATTACGACGCCGAACCGCTGGCGGTGACCGCAACCGTGCTGACCCCCGCCTTCGTCGCCCAGGCCGAGCGCGCCGTCACCACTCGCCTGACCGAGACGTTCGACCGGCCGGTGCGCGTTTCGATCGAACAGTTCCGCGTCGGGGTGGGCGATGCCGAAGCCACGCAGCTTGCCCGCGCGCAGGCGACCGAACGCGCTGCGCAGGAAGCGCGGACGATGACCCGCGTCGCCGAACAGCTGGCGTTGGTGGCGGGCGTGCCTGCGGAACAGGTGCTGGTGGATCGCGACCATCGCCGCGCCGTCGTCAGCGCGCGGCCGCTCCCCGGCGCCGATCTCGCCGCCTATCGCACGCTCGAGGCGCGCGTGGCGGCGGTGGCGCCCGGCTGGTCGGTCGAACTGATCCCACCCGCCGCGCAACCCGCGCCGGTCAGCTTCGGCGAGGACGGACCCGACGCGCTGGGCCAGGCCGCACTGCAGACCGCGATCTGGGCGGGCCGGCGATTGCGCCTGCCGCTGGGCGTATCGGGGGCTGAGGCCGACGCCGTGGTCGCCGCGCTGACCGAGGCGGGCGTGGCGGCGGAACGCCTGCCCGGCGGCGGCGAGGTGAAGCTTCGCTGGCTCGCGCCGCGCGTCGAACCTACGCTTTAGCGAGCGCCTCGGCGATCAGGCGGCGGGTGTTGGCGATGCCGTAGAGCGCGATGAAGCTGCCCATGCGCGGGCCTTGGCTGGAGCCGAGCAGCGTCTCGTACAGCGCCTTGAACCAGTCACGCAGATTCTCGAACCCGCCGGCCTTGCCGATCTCATAGACCTGGTTCTGGATGTCTTCGGGCGTGGCGTCGGCGGGCATCGCCGCCAGATCGGCGTCGAGCCGCTTGAGCGCATCCGCCTCCACCCCCTCGGGCGCGCGCCGCACCAACGTCGGCGCAATCAGATCGCGGTTGACCGCCAGCGCATGGCCGACCAGCCGGTCCAGCTCGGGGTGCTTCGCCGGATCGGCGTCGGCGATATAATTGCCGAGATAGCCCCACACTTGCTCGCGCGTCGCGGCCGCGCCCATCACCCCGACCAGGTTGAGCAGCAGCCCGAAGGTTACCGGCAGCGTCGCCGCCGGCACCCGCCCGGCATGGATATGGTGCACCGGGTTGCCCAGCTTCTGCTCGATCGGCTGATCGGGATAATTGCCGCGGAACTGCCAGTAATCGTCCACCGCGCGCGGGATCACGCCCAAATGCAGCTGCTTGGCGCGCTTGGGCACGCGGTAGATGTAGAAGGCGAGGCTTTCGTCCGGGCCGTAG
>JAESGW010000683.1_pt1 | contig 18712 bp, 15 predicted proteins | sample 9269791 | NCBI WGS metagenome assembly JAESGW01 (sample SAMN16773120, study PRJNA677053) | algae metagenome | isolation source: Aphanocapsa lilacina HA4352-LM1 and co-occurring heterotrophs from near cave... | place: USA: Maniniholo cave, near Haena, Kauai, HI | collected 2009-07-28 | reverse complement strand
CGAACGGACGTGGCAGGCGGTCAACGACCTGCTGGTGAGCCACTACCGCGAGGTGAGCGCCCCCGTGCGGACGCGTCGCCGGGCGGGCTGAGCCTCACCCGGTCACCACCTCGACGGCCTCCTCGACGCTGTCGACGAGGTGCACGTGGGACTCCATCGCACGGTCGCGCGCCAGTGCCTGCAGGAGCGGCCACACGGGCAGCTCCTCGGTCCAGTGGTGCCGGCCCAGCAGCACCATCGGCGCCACCGCGGACGTGTCCGCGTAGTAGTTCTCGCAGGCGTCCTGGAAGACCTCCTGGACGGTCCCGGCGGCGCCCGGCAGGAAGACGATCCCGGCCGTGCAGACCTCGAGCAGGACCGCCTCGCGCGGCGCGTTGCTGAAGTACTTGGCGATCGACGTCGCGAACACGTTGGGCGGCTCGTGACCGTAGTGCCACGTCGGGATGCCGAGCGAGTCGCGGCCACCGTCGGTGGATGCGACGACGTGGAGCGCCACCTGCGCCCACGCGCCGATGTCGGGCACGAAGGACGGCACCGCGGCGATCGCGGCCAGCGCCGCGTCGAGGTCGCCGGTGGTGGGCACGTACGCCCCGAGGTTGGCCGCCTCCATCGCTCCCGGTCCGCCGCCGGTAGCGACGGTGCGGCGACCGCCCAGCGCGTGCCCGAGGCGTGCGGCGTCGGCGTACGCCCGGCTCCCGCGCTCGAGCGCGTGCCCGCCCATGACTCCGACGAGGTCGCGCCCGGCCACCCAGGCGGTCAGTGCGGCGTCGACGTGGTGGTCGTGCAACGCCATCGCGAGCGTGTCCTCGGGGCTGCTGCCCCGACGGGACCAGGCGTACGCCCGCGCGTCGGTGCTGTCCTCGTAGCGGGACGTGTCGTAGAGGTCGGCGGGGGAGTAGAGGCCGGCCCGGTAGGTGTCGACCGGGACGCCCGGGATCTCGTGCAGCACCGTGGCGCCGGCGCGGCGTACGGCGTCGTCGTCGCCCGGGGCGAACTCGCACCCGAGGAAGAGCGCCTCCGCCAGCGAGCGCTGCAGGAGCGCCGGAGCGTGCCCGGTGAGGTCGAGGCCGACCACCCGCCACCCGCGCAGCGACGTCGCGCCGCTCGCCAGGCGGTGGTCGAGCTCGGCGAGCGAGGTGACGTCGACGACGCGTCCGTGGGAGTGCTTCACGGGCGCCAACCTATGCCGCTCGCCCTTGAGTCGCTGGGAGACTCAAGGGCGAGCGTCGCCACCGGCTGTGCCTCAGAAGGCGTGCGCCATCAGCTCCCCGAACAGCTCCTGCTCGTCGACCTCGAGACCGCGCGAGCGGAACCACGCGCACATGTTGGCGCAGTCGCGCAAAAGGAAGTCCATGCCGCGGGGGTTGCCGACGAGGTCGACCATCTGGGGCAGGTCGATGATCACGAGCCGGTCGCCGGCGGCGAGCGTGTTGTAGGGCGACAGGTCGCCGTGCACCAGCCCGGCCTGGACCAACGTGGCCATCGCGTCGCGGAGCTGCTCGAAGTAGCCCTCCACGACCGCACGCTCCGGGCGGACCTGCGAGACGCGCGGCGCCGTCTCGGTCTCGCCGTCGACGGTGACCGTGATCCACTCCATGAGGATCTCGGTCTCGTCGATCTGGACCGGGTACGGCACCGGGAGGCCGAGCTCCCAGCAGCGGCGCAGGGCGTTCCACTCCGAGACGGCCCACTCGCCGGCCGCCACCTGGCGCCCCCAAGTGGACTTGCGCTTGAGGGCGCGGTTGTCGCGGGATCGCTTCATCGACCGGCCCTCGGTGTAGGACGCGGCGCGGTGGAACGAGCGGTGGTCGGTGTCGCGGTAGCGCTTGGCGGCCATCACGACCGCGGTCTCCGGACGGTGCGGGTCCTCGCGCTCGAGCAGGAAGACGTCTGCCTCCTTGCCCGTCTTGAGGACGCCGAGCTCGGTGTCGATGGCGCCGCTCGAGGTCACGACCCAGTCGGGACGTGGCTCGGGGCCCTTCATGAGGGCCTCGAGGTCCTCCCAGCGCGACCAGCGCTGACCTTCTCCGAGGTCGTCGGAGTAGGTGTCGTAGGTGAAGACGAACGACTCGTCGATGCCCTCGAGGGGCGAGCGGTCGTCAGGGGAGAGGAAGTCCTCCGGGAACGAGGGACCGGTGTGCAGGTGGGACAACGTGGGTGCTCCGTGTGTGCGAGAGGTGGTCGGCGGGCAGGCCGGGGACAGTCGTCGACATGTCACGGCTCCTCTCGTCTCGGGGCACCGGCGCTCGGGGCTGCACGCGGCGGGCCAGTGGTGGCCGGGGCCATCGTCGCCGGGCGCGGGGCGGCCCCGCAACCGAATTGCGCGCTAGGTTCGGACGGTGACCACGCGAACGAAGTCCCGGCCCCTGATGACCGTCGCGCTGCTGGCGACCCTCGCGGTCGCGTTCACCGGTGTGCCCGCCACCGGGGAGGTGCGTGCCGCGGCGCCGGTCGACGGTGCGTCGGGGATCGGCGACCCCTACTGGCCGCTCGACGGCAACGGCGGGATCGACGTGCGGTCCTACCGGATCGACAACCGCTACGCGCTGGCGACCAAGCGGCTCAGCGGCCGGACGACGGTCAGGCTGACCGCGACCCAGGACCTGTCCAGCTTCTCCCTCGACTTCCTGCTGAAGGTCTCGTCCGTGACGGTCGACGGCGTCGCGGCGGGTTTCGAGAAGACCGACGGGGGACACGAGCTGCGGATCACTCCCGCCCAGCCCCTGGCGGCGGGCACCGACCACGCCGTCGTGGTCAGGTACGCCGACAGTCCGGCGAAGTACGCCTACGCCGGAGAGCGCAACTGGCTGGCCAGCAAGCGCGAGGTCATCACGATGAACGAGCCGCACATGGCGCCGTGGTGGTTCCCGTCCAACGACCACCCGCTCGACAAGGCGATCGTCGACGTGCGCATCCGGGTCCCCGAGGGGCGCGAGGTCATCTCCAACGGCGAGCTCAAGGGTAGGAGGGTCCGCGGCGGGACGACCACGTGGCACTGGCGCGCCGACGAGCCGATGGTGCCCTACCTCGCGTTCTTCGCGGCCGGGGACTTCACGATCGCGAAGGGCAGGAAGCGCGGCCTGCCGTGGCTCGTCGCGGTCTCCCAGCGACTCAGCAAGCGTGACCAGGCCGCGAGCATGCGCCTGATGAAGAAGACGCCGGCCGTCGTCGCCGGCCTCGAGAAGGACCTCGGTCCCTACCCGTTCTCGGTCGTGGGAGGCATCACCACCGGCCTCAACCCGGGTTTCGCCCTGGAGAACCAGACCCGCCCGACCTACCCGGCCGTCGGTGCCGGCTACACCAGCCTCGTGGTCCACGAGCTGGCCCACCAGTGGTTCGGCGACGACATCGCGGTCCAGCAGTGGTCCGACATCTGGCTCAACGAGGGCTTCGCCACCTTCATGGAGTGGCGCTGGGCCGAGACCCACGGCGGGCGCTCGGGTGCCTCGATCCTGCGCAGCTACTACGACAACGTCGCTCCCGCGGCGGACTTCTGGAAGGTCGTCGTCGGTGACCCGGGTGCGGCGAGGATCTTCGACTCCGCGATCTACGGACGCGGCGCGATGACGCTCCAGGCGCTCCGCAACCGGGTCGGCGACGCCGTCTTCTGGCGGATCGTGCGCACCTGGATCCGTGAGCAGCGGGGCGGCAACGGCTCCAGCGCGGAGTTCGAGGAGGTGGCCGCGCGGGTGAGCGGGCAGGACCTCGGCGAGTTCTTCACGGCGTGGCTGCGCACCTCGTCCAAGCCGGCGGCCACCACCGCCAACGGGCTGGCCTGAGCAATGGGCACCGACGACGTGGCCTGGTTCCGCGCGCCCTCCGACGGCGACCCCGGCACCCTGAACGCCTGCTACAACGCCCTCGACCTCCACGTCATCCGCGGGCGGGCCGACGACACAGCGCTGACGCTGGACGGCGTGCCGCACAGCTTCGCCCGGCTGCTGACCGAGGTGGGCGCCTTCGCCGGCGTGCTGCGCGCCTTCGGTGTCGGCACGGGCGACCAGGTCGCCGTCGGGTCCCTGCCCCGGGAACCCGCGGTGGTCGCGGTGCTCGCGGCCGCCCGGGTCGGCGCCGTCGTCCAGCACGACGACTCCGCGGGCGCCGAGGGCACGGTCGTGCTGGCCGGCACGCCCGACGGCGTGGTGCTGAGGGCCGACGGCGAGGCCCTCGCGTGGGACGTCGCGATGCGCGCCGGGCGTACGGACCCGGCCGGGTGCGCCGACGTGCCCGGTGACGCGGTCCTGTGCCGGCACGCCGACGACACCCTCACGGTGCTGGCCGCCCTCGGCGCGTCGGACGACCCTGAGCTCGTCGCGCCAGCCGGGGCCAGGCTCGTGGAGGTCGGCGGACTGACGTTCTGGACGTTCGGCCCGTCGGGGGACTAGCGCGAGCGTTCGCGTCGCCGGCCTGCGAGCCGTACGACGACGTCGTGGGTGGCGTCAGCGCTGCTTGCGCAGCCACTTCGCGAGGTCGTCGTACTCCCCGGAGGCGTTGGCGTAGAGCGCGACGTTGCGGGCGGTCTCCATCCACGGTCCGATCGACGGGCGGATCTCCGCGAGGGCCTGGTCGAAGTCCGTCATGGCGATCATCCGCACCTGCCCGGACCCGACGGAGTCCATCAGCGCGTTCTCGGACGCCGACTCGCACAGGTGGGCCAGGTCGGCGCCGCTGAAGCCGTCGGTGGCCTTGGCGAGGCGGCGGGTGTCGATGCGCTCGACCGGACGGTCGCGCAGGTGGGTGCGCAGGATCGCCTCCCGCGCCTCGCGGTCCGGCGGCAGCACCAGCAGGGTGCGGTCGAGGCGACCCGGGCGCCGCAGCGCGGGGTCGACGTCCCACGGGTGGTTGGTCGCGGCGAGCACGAAGACGCCCTCGTTGTCCGACCCGACGCCGTCGAGCTCGGTGAGCAGCTGGTTGACGGTCGTGCGCGCCCCCGAGCTGCGGTTGAGCGAGCGCTTGCCGCCGATGGCGTCGAGCTCGTCGAGGAACAGCACGCACGGCGCCGAGCTGCGGGCCACCTCGAAGAGCTCCTTGACGTTGCGCTCGCTCTGGCCGATGTACATGTCGAGCACGTCGGCCAGCGACACGTGCAGGAACGACGCGCCGAGCTCGCCGGCGACCGCCTTGGCGAGGAAGGTCTTGCCGCACCCGGGCGGACCGTAGAGCAGCAGGCCGCCGCGCAGCGACTTGCCGTAGAGCGCGCGCAGCTCGGGGTTGCGCAGGGGTGCGAGGAAGCTCGCCTCGAGGCGTTTCTTGACCTCCGTCAGCCCACCGACGTCCGCGAGCCGGATGCCGGCGGCCTCCACGTCGTACGGCGCCGGGCCGGGGTCCTCGGTCGACCCGTCGACGAACATCGGCCCGACGGTCCCGTCGAGGTCGGACTCGGCGGCGTGCCAGTCGAAGCCTGTCGCCGGCGCGGCCCCTGGAGGCGGCCCCGGTGCTGTCTCGGAGGCAGGGGGCTGGGCGGTCGGGCCGGTCGGGCCGGTGCCCATCGCCCGCCCCATCAGCTCCCGGGCCTCGACCGACCCCGGATCGGCCGCGAGCACCGTCGCCACGTGGGTGACCGCGTCGGGACCGCGCCCGGCGTCGACCAGCAGGCCCGCGAGGTGCAGCCGCAGCGTCAGGTCGTCCGGGGCGGCGCGCACCGCGGCGGCCAGGCTCTCGATCAGGCGCTCGTCCACGGCGCCCACCCTAGGTGTCAGGTCAGCGGCCGCGCACGAGGTTCACCACGGCGTACCCCAGCCAGCCGAGGACGCAGACGAAGCCGAGCACCTGCAGCGTCGAGGCGAGCGCGACTCCCGCCGGCACGGCCACGGCGGACGGCGCGAACGCCAGCAGCAGGACCCCGACGGACAGGAACAGCAGCAGCGCCATCAGGTAGCGACCGGTCCACCGGGTGCGCCCCCAGAGCCCGCGGCCCCAGTGCCGGACGCCGGCGGGCAGCTCGGCCCGGACACGGTGGAGCAGCAGTGCCACGACGCCGACGTACGCCGCCCCGCCGAGCGCTCGGGCCCACCACGGCGCCCCGGTCGCGAGCATGATCCCGAGGACCACGGCGGCACCGAACAACGACCAGAGGACCCGCCGGCCCAGGAGCAGCAGCACCGCGTCGAGGTTCTCGTGCAGCCGCTTCTCCTGCGGGTCGTTGCCGACGGCCGAGCGCAGCAGGCCGGCCGCCCGCCCGAGCCGGCCGCGGTCCATCTCGGTCGCGGCGAGGTTGTTCTGCGCGAGCGTGTGGAGCGGGTCGATGGCGAGAGCGTTGCGGAACGCCGCCTGCGCGTGGTCGTGGTGGCCGAGCGAGTCCAGGCAGAGCCCCACGAGGTTGTGCGCGTCGGGACTGTGCGGGGCGAGGTCGACCGCGCGCAACGCCGCCTCGTACGCGTCGCGCACCCGCGGCCGTCGCTGGGCCAGGAGCGCCCGGGCGTGCTGGTAGTGGGAGGTGAAGTCGTGCGGGGCGAGCGCCAGTGCGGCCTCGGCCGCGGCAACCGCCGCCGGCCCGTCGCGGCGGTCGCACAGGACGTCGACGAGCACCTGGTAGCCGCCGGCGTGCTCGGGGTCGAGCGCCAGTGCACTGCGCACGGCCTGCTCGGCCTCCGCGTGGCGGTCCTGCCGGTTCAGCGCCCGGCCCAGCCCCAGGAGCGCGCGGACCGACTCGGGGTCGCTCGCGAGGACGTCGCGGAAGCGCTGCTCGGCCTCGCCGTTGCGGCGCAGGTCGAGGAGCTCCTCGGCGTGGGCCAGTGCCCGCCAGTCCTCCCCGCCGCTGCTCACGCCGCCCATCCTGACAAACTGGCGGCGTGACTGCGCGCGACATCGTGATCCTCGGCTCGACCGGTTCCATCGGCACGCAGGCGCTCGACCTGGTCCGCGCCAACCCCGACCGCTTCCGGGTGGTCGGCCTGACCGCGGGCGGCTCGAACCGGGAGCTGTTCGACGCGCAGGTCGCGGAGTTCGCGCCGGCGTACGCCGGGCTGGGGGAGGAGGCCTCGACCGAGGCAGCCGCGCAGCCCTGCGACGTGGTCCTCAACGGGATCACCGGTGCCGTCGGGCTCCGCCCGACCCTCGCTGCCCTCGACGTCGGGCACACACTCGCGCTGGCCAACAAGGAGTCGCTCATCATCGGCGGCCCGCTCGTCAAGGAGCGCGCGCGGCCGGGTCAGATCGTGCCGGTCGACTCCGAGCACAGCGCCATCGCGCAGAGCCTGCGCGCCGGCTCCGCCGCGGAGGTGCGCCGCCTCGTCCTCACCGCGTCGGGCGGCCCGTTCCGGGGGCGTACGGCCGACGAGCTCGCCGCGGTCACGCCCGAGCAGGCGCTGGCCCACCCCAACTTCGCGATGGGCCGCGTGATCACCACCAATTCCGCGACGCTGGTCAACAAGGGCCTCGAGGTGATCGAGGCGCACCTGCTCTTCGACATCCCCTTCGACCGCATCGACGTGGTCGTGCACCCCCAGCAGCTGATCCACTCGATGGTCGAGTTCGTCGACGGCGCGGTGGTGGCGCAGCTCGGCCTGCCGACGATGCTCGTCCCGATCGCGCTCGGCATGGGCTGGCCCGACCGGGTGCCCGACGCCGAGACGCCGATCGACTGGACGAAGGCCGCCGACTGGCGCTTCGAGCCCCTCGACGACGTCGTGTTCCCCGCCGTCACGCTGGCCCGGGCGGCGGGGGAGCGCGGCGGCACCGCACCCGCGGTCTACAACGCGGCCAACGAGGTGGCGGTCGACGCCTTCCACGACGGCCGGCTGCGATTCCCCGACATCGTGTCGACAGTGGCCAGGGTCCTGGACCTCCACGACGTACCATCGAGGGAGCACTTCACGGTGGACGACGTGCTCGCCGCCGACGCCTGGGCGCGCGCCGAGGCCGCCGCGCTCCTCTGACGCCCTCACCTGACGCCCTGACCTGACAAGGACCTCCGCATGACCGCCCTGCTCTACACCCTGGGTGTCGTCACCTTCGTCCTGGCGATCCTGGTCTCGATCGGGCTCCACGAGTTCGGACACCTGGTGCCGGCCAAGAAGTTCGGCTGCAAGGTGCCGCAGTGGTTCATCGGCTTCGGCCCCACCGTGTGGAGCAAGCAGGTCGGCGACACCGAGTACGGCATCAAGGCGATCCCGCTCGGCGGCTACGTCAAGATCGTCGGGATGCTCCCGCCGGGAGCCGAGCACCTCGTCGAGGAGACGACGTACGACGAGGACGGCGAGCCCGTCCACAAGGTGCGCCGCTCCAACACCGGCCTGTTCACCCAGCTCATCTCCGACGCCCGCGCGGCGGAGTGGGAGTACGTCAAGCAGCACGACACCGACCGGCTCTTCTACCGCCTGCCCTGGTGGAAGAAGGTGATCGTGATGGCGGGCGGCCCCACGGTCAACATCGCCATCGCGTTCGGCCTGTTCGCGATCCTCTTCGCGACGTACGGCAACCCGCGCGACGAGGTCGTCGAGCCCACCGTGGCCGCTGTCCCGGAGTGCGTGATCCCGGTCGAGGAGCAGGGTCGCGACTGCACGGCCGCCGACCCGGCCACGCCGGCGAAGGAGGCCGGGATCCGGCCCGGCGACGAGATCCTCAGCTTCAACGGCACCCCGTTCCGCGACTGGGAGAGCTTCCAGCAGCTCATCCGCGGCAACGCCGACGGCAACGCCGTGATCGAGGTCAGGCGCGGTGACGAGCAGCTCACGCTGACCACCAACACCACGGTGACGCTGCGCCAGACGTCCCTCGAGGACGAGACCCTCACCGAGGTCGGCTTCCTCGGCGTGCAGCCCGAGACGCGCTTCGAGACCGGCGGGCTCGTCTACACCACCGCGCAGATGGGGACGATGACCGTCGAGACGCTCCAGGCGCTCGGCCAGCTGCCCGTGAAGGTCTACGAGGTCGGCCGGGCCGTCGTCGGGCTCCAGGAGCGCGACCCGGAGAGCCCGGTCTCGATCGTGGGCGGCGGCCGGTTCGCCGGCGAGGCCGCCGCCAGCGAGGCGTTCCCGCTGACCGAGAAGATCGTGACGCTGCTCTTCCTCGTCGCGAGCTTCAACTTCTTCATCGGCATGTTCAACTTCGTGCCGCTGCTCCCGCTCGACGGCGGCCACATCGCCGGCGCGCTCTACGAGGGCCTCAAGCGCGGGGTCGCCCGGCTGCTCGGACGCCCCGACCCCGGCCACGTCGACGTGGCCAGGCTGCTCCCGGTGGCGTACGTCGTGGGGCTCGCGATGCTCGTCATGGGCGTGGTGCTCATCGTCGCCGACATCGTCGTGCCCCTGCGCCTGAGCTGAGGCCAGTACGCCGGCCGAGCGGTGCCCCACGGGGATTCTCCTGTGGTCGAATGCTCCTCACTCACCGCCCGCGGGCGAGCCGTCGCGCGCCGCGTGGTTGAGCGGTGAGTGACGCGGATCGCAGGGCCCCGGTTTCCTCCTCACTCACCGCCCCGGGCGAGGCCACGGCCGCGCGTGGGTACGACGGCCAGGCCCGTACGATGGCGCCATGACCGTCGGCCTTGGCATGCCTGCCCTCCCGCCCCCCGTCCTGGCCCCGCGCCGTCCCACCCGCCAGATCAAGGTCGGCTCGGTGGGCGTCGGCAGCGAGTCGCCGATCTCGGTCCAGTCGATGACCACCACGCTGACCTCCGACGTCAACAGCACCCTGCAGCAGATCGCCGAGCTGACGGCCTCCGGCTGCGACATCGTGCGGGTGGCGTGCCCCAGCCAGGACGACGCCGACGCGCTGCCGGCCATCGCGCAGAAGTCGCAGATCCCGGTCATCGCCGACATCCACTTCCAGCCCAAGTACGTCTTCGCGGCGATCGACGCCGGCTGTGCGGCCGTCCGGGTCAACCCGGGCAACATCCGCAAGTTCGACGACCAGGTCAAGGAGATCGCCAGGGCCGCCAAGGACCGCGGCACCTCGATCCGGATCGGCGTCAACGCGGGCTCCCTCGACAAGCGGATCCTCGACAAGTACGGCAAGGCGACCCCTGAGGCGCTCGTCGAGTCCGCGGTGTGGGAGGCGAGCCTCTTCGAGGAGCACGACTTCCACGACTTCAAGATCTCGGTCAAGCACAACGACCCGGTCGTGATGGTCCGCGCCTACGAGCTGCTCGCCGAGGCCGGCGACTGGCCGCTGCACCTCGGCGTCACCGAGGCCGGCCCGGCCTTCCAGGGCACCATCAAGTCCTCGGTCGCGTTCGGCCACCTGCTCAGCAAGGGCATCGGCGACACGATCCGGGTCTCGCTCTCCGCGCCGCCGGTCGAGGAGGTCAAGGTCGGCATCCAGATCCTGGAGTCGCTCAACCTCAAGCCGCGCCGCCTCGAGATCGTGTCCTGCCCCTCGTGCGGTCGCGCCCAGGTCGACGTCTACAAGCTCGCCGAGGAGGTCACCGCCGGCCTCGAGGGCATGGAGGTGCCGCTGCGCGTCGCCGTCATGGGCTGCGTCGTCAACGGCCCCGGGGAGGCTCGCGAGGCAGACCTCGGTGTCGCGTCCGGCAACGGCAAGGGCCAGATCTTCGTCAAGGGCGAGGTCATCAAGACCGTCCCCGAGTCGCAGATCGTGGAGACGCTCATCGAGGAGGCCATGCGCATCGCCGAGGGCATGGACCTTGGCGAGGGCGAGCCGGTGGTCAGCGTCAGCTGATCTCGGCTCGCCCTTGCCTGAGGATTCGCCCCGAGGGCGCGGAGGCCACCGTCAGCGTCTCGTGAGACGGGCTCGGCGCCGCCGGGCGGCATACCCGGGTTCCCACTAGGCTCCGAACGTGTTGCGGACTCGCGAGCAGGTGCGCGTGCTGGGCCCGGGTGACCGGGACGCCTTCATCGCGCTCGCGGAGCAGGACCCGGTCGTCAACGTCTTCGCCGACTACCGCGCCCGGCTGACCAACCTCGACGAGCGCTGGCTCGGTGGCCAGGTCTGGGGACGGTTCGAGGGCGATCGGCTCGTCGCCGGGTGCCACCTCGGCGCCAACCTCGTCCCGGTGCAGTGCACGCCCGACGACGTGGGCGCCTTCGCCGACGTCGCGCTGCGCCGTCGCACGACGGTCGGCACCATCGTCGGGCCCGCCGACGTGGTCGCGGCCCTCTGGGAGCTCATCGAGCCCCGCTGGTCGCGCCCTCGCGAGTTCCGGGCCGCGCAACCCCACCTCGAGATCGCCCGGACGCCGGCCGTGGCGCCCGCCCTCGACGTACGCCCCACGACCCCGCGCGACCTGGAGCGCCTCTACCCGGCGTGCGTGGCGATGTACACCGAGGAGGTCGGTGTCTCGCCGGAGAACGACGCCGGGGGCGGCGACCTCTACCGGGCGCGGGTCCAGCAGCTCATCGGCCGCGGCTGGTCGATGGCGAGCTTCGACGACGACGGCGTGGTCTTCAAGGCCGAGGTGGCCTGCGTGACGCCGTACGCCGCCCAGGTGCAGGGCGTGTGGGTGCGTCCGGACCGGCGCGGCGAGGGGCTGTCGACCAGCGGGATGGCGGCGGTGGTCTCGCACGTCCTCGGCACGGGGATGGCGCCCGTGGTCTCGCTCTACGTCAACGACTGGAACACGCCCGCGCGGGCGGCGTACGCCCGGGTCGGCTTCGAGCAGACCGCGACCTTCGCCACGCTCATGTTCTAGCCGCGGACCGCCCGGCAGAAAAAGTCCGCCGCGTCCGTATCACGCAGGGGTGTACGCACACCTGTGCTGACATGGGGACAATGGTCGCCATGTCAGAGGACCGTAGGACTGAGGGGCAGTCCGACCTGTCACCGTGGGACATGGCCAGTGGGGCGTTCATCGCCTGGCGTCGGGGGGACGCCGGAGCGGTGGACGAGCTGGTTGCTGCGATGACACCGGTCCTGTGGCACGTGGTGAGGGCGTACGGCCTCGATCGCGAGGCAGCCGAGGACGTGGTCCAGGCGACCTGGCTCGGCTTCGTACGGCTCCACCCGACCATCGAGGACCCGCAGGCGGTCGCGTCCTGGCTGATCACCTCGGCCAGGCGCGGCGCAGCCGCCCACGCCCGGACCGCACGCCGTGCGACCCCGGTGCAGGACGAGACGCTGCACGCCGCGCTCCCGGACGCGGAGTCGGCCGAGGCGCTCGCCGTGCTCGACGACGAGGCGTCACGGCTCTGGGGCGCCGTGGCGTCCGTCGACGAGCGGTGCCGCAAGCTGCTGCGGGTCGTGGCCTTCATGGACCGCCCCGACTACCAGTCGCTGAGCCAGGAGCTCGACATGCCCGTCGGGAGCATCGGCCCCACGCGGGCACGGTGCCTGGCCAAGGTCCGAACCGCCCTATCGAGAGGAGGCGAGCGATGACCGCCGAGAGCGACGCCGCTCTCCTCGTGGAGCTGCGTGACATGTGGACGACCTACGACCCGCCGCCACCCGACCTGGTCGCGACGATGATCGCGGTGGTCGCGGCCGCCGACCTCGACGACGAGTGGGAGATGCTCGTCCTGGTGCGCGACTCCGCCGACGAGCCCGCCGCGCAGGTGAGGGGGCTGGGCACGTCCCGGATCCTCTACTTCACCGCCGCCGAGGGCTGGTCGCTCGACGCCGAGCTCGACGAGGGCCAGGTGCGCGGCCAGCTGCTCGACTTCGACGGGGACCTGGGGTCCGTCGAGGTCGACGTCGAGACCACCGACGGGCAGAGCTGGACGACCGGCCTCGACGAGGTGGGGTTCTTCGCGCTCGCCGCCGAGCCGACGGGGTCGATCCGCTTCACCGTCCGCTACAGCCGCAAGGCGGTCAGCAGCCGCTGGGTTGAGCTCTGACCCAAGCACCCGTGCCGGTGCCGGTTCCCGCGCCTCAAAGGCCGTGCGGCTCCAGCTCCAGGTGGGGACCGATCGTGGGGTCGGAGTCAGGCACGGCCCTCGCCAGCACCACGTCACGCGCGGTGGCCGCGGTCGACCCGGTGGTGCTGATCTCGCGGGCGATCATCCCCGCGACGATCGGTGCCGCGAACGACGTGCCGCTCCACCGTGCCATCCCGGTGGCGAAGACGCGTACGTCGCCGACGGCGGGGGTCTCGTTGCAGGTGTAGGTGCCGTCCGGGAAGGCGTTGACCACGTTGCGGCCGAGGACGTAGACGTCCGCGGAGACGCCGAAGTTGCTGTAGTCGGACACCCGCCCGTCCCGGTCGAGCGAGCCCACCCCGACGCACCAGTCGAAGGCAGCCGGCCAGAACGGAGCGGCCCAGGAGTCGTTCCCGGCGGCCGCGACGAGCACGCAGTCACGCTCGACGAGGTGCTTCCAGTGGAAGATCTCGAGGGGGATCGAGGGCAGGTCGAGCCGGGTGCGACAGCCGGCTGACAGGTTGATGACCCGTGGGTCGTGGCGCAGGGCCTCCTCGAGCTGGACGACCAGGTCGGACTCGAGGATCCCGCCACCTCCCACGCCGTCGACGGCGAACCCCTCGACGTACACCTTCGTCATCGGCGCGGTGCAGCGCACGACCCCGGCGATGAACGTGCCGTGGCCGGCATAGGGACGCAGGTGCGGACCGTTGTGCTCGTCGTCGCCCTCGACCCCCTTGAGCCACGGCGTACGCGGGTCGGTCGCCGCAGGCGGGTGCCAGCCGGTGTCGACGACCACGACGCTGACCTCCTTGCCCTGGCGCTGGTGGTGCTGCGGCGGCCACGGCTCGGACAGCCCCGTCTCCTCGGGCTCGATGGCCGGGCAGAGGTTGCCGCCACCGCCGCCCGGCGAGACGTGCACCCAGTGGTCCGGCGACGCCGCTCCGCGCCTCAGCCCGCCGGCCTCGAGCAGGTCGAGCACGTCGGGCAGCAGGTAGCGGACCAGGTCGCCGTCCAGCAGCGTCACGTCGTCGCGGCGCACGTCGCCCAGCAGGACCCGGTCGCCCAGCTTGGCGGCGAGGCCCTCGAAGGTCTCGGCGTCCGCTCCCCGCACCAGCACCCGGTCGGGATGGTAGAGATAGGTGAAGTCCGCCGGGGCCTCGGTGTCCCAGGCCACGCCACCCTCGTTGGCCGCGCGGAACGCGCGGAGCTGGTCGGTGGTGCGTCGTCGCTTGTCGCTGCCGATCTTCCAGTCACCTGACATGGTCCGACGCTAGCGCCGTGGGACCTGTGCCGCGAGGGATTGCGCACAGTTCGCGGACGGATCGGCGAAGATGGCGCCGTGGACCTGGCGGAGGCGGAGGAGATGCTCCGCCTGGTGTTCTCCGACCGCGCCGGGTCCGAGGCGCGGGCGAAGGCGCACCTGGTGACCGACCGCGACCCGGCGGTGGCCTCCGTCGGGCACCAGATCGTCGGCATCGTGATGCGCGACCGCGGGGACACCGACGCCGCGCTCCGGGAGCTGCGTACGTCCCTCCGGCTCGCCCGTCGCTCGGGGGACGCGACGCGGTCGGCCGACGCGATGGCCACCCTCGGCGCCTCCCTGTGCACGTCAGGTCGGATGACGGAGGGACTGAGGCTGCTCGACAAGGCGGCGACCGTCCTCGACGGCCCCCCGCTCGGCCGGCTGCTCGTGCGTCGCGCCTACGTCCGCAGCCACCTGCTCGCCCGGTTCGAGGATGCGGCGGACGACCTCGGGCGCGCCCGCGAGCTCTTCGCCGGCAGCGGGGACCGCGTGTGGGAGGCACGGGCGCTCAACCTGCAGGGACTCGTCGACGTCAACCGGGGCTCGGTGGACTCGGCGGAGGAGGCGTTCGCCGAGTACGGGGCGATCGCGGCCGCGCTCGACCTCGGCAGCGACGTCGCGATCTCCCGTCACAACGCGGGCTGGCTGGCGTTCGTGCGGGGTGACCTGCCTCGCGCGATGGAGCGGTACGCGGACGCGGCAGCCTGGTTCGAGGGCTCGGGCATCACCAACGTCGACCTGGTCTTCGACCGGGCGACGGCGTACCTCTCCGGCGGTCTCGCGGCCGACGCCGTCGCCATCGTCGAGGACGCCCTGGTGGCGCGGCCCCTGCTGCCACGCGAGCGAGCCTCGCTGCTGCTCGGTCTCGCCGAAGCGGCCCTCGCGGCTGGCGAGTGGCATCGCGCGATGGCAGCAGCCGACGAGGGTGCGCGGATGTTGCGCGCACAGTCCCGCGACGCCCACCGTCTGGAGGCGGAGCTCCTGTCGATCACCGCGCGGGACCGGGCGGGGGAGCCGCCGGCGCGGCTCCTGCGGCGGGCGGAGGCCGTCGTCGCGGGCCTGCGCGAGGTCCGCGGCCCGCTCCTGCCCCATGCGTTGCTCCTCGGCGCCGGACTGGCGGCTCGCGTGCGGTCCGACCGGGCCGCTCGCCTGCCTGCGCAGTGGCTCGAGGAGGCCGCCACCGCCCGGCACGCGCCGTCCGCGGCGCTGCGCGCCGTCGGCTGGCTCGCGCAGGCACGGGCACGCGACCTGGCCGGCGACGCCGGAGGCGTGCTGCGGGCCTGCGAGCTCGGCCTGCGCGCCCTGGACGAGCACCGGGCGACCCTCGGCAGCCAGGAGCTCCGCGCCGGGTCGTCCGGGCACGGCGCGGCCCTGGCTGAGCTCGGCACCCGCACGGCACTGGTCAGCGGCGACGCCCGCCGGCTGCTGCGCTGGTCGGAGCGCTGGCGCGCCACGGCGCTGGCCGCGCCGACCATGCGCGCCGAGCAGGACGTGCACGTGCAGGACGACCTCGCCGCACTCCGGGCCCAGCGCCGGCGACTCGACCTCGCCCGCGACGAGGGGGCGCCGACCGGTCAGCTCGAGGCGCGCGCCCGCCGCCTCGAGCAGCGCGTGCGACAGCGGCTGCTCACGGCTCGCGGGTCCGGTCAGGTGGGGTCCACCCTCGACGTGCGTGAGCTCCTCGACGCGCTCGCCGAGGACGACACGGTGCTCGTGGAGCTCACCGAGGTCGACGGAGTCCTGCACGCGCTCACCGTGGGACGAGGGCGCGTACGCCACCGAGTCGTCGGCGAGGCCGAGGCCGCGACGAAGGCCGTGGACTTCGCGCTCTTCGCGTTGCGCCAGGCCGCCCGCGGCCGCCGGGCCCAGCTGGACGTCGCCGGGGCGCGGCTGCAGAGGGCGCTGCTCGGTCGGGCGCTCGACGGGGTGGGGGAGTCGCGCATCGTGGTGTCGGGCACCGCAGCGCTGCAGGGGGTGCCGTGGGGGCTGGTGCCGGCGCTCGCGCGCCGTCCCGTGACGAGCACGCCGTCGGCCCGCCTGTGGCTCCGGGCCCGCGCGGCGCTCCCCGCCCTGGAGGACCGCCGCGTCCTGCTCGTCGGTCCCGGTCTGGGCAGCGGTGGCGCCGAGGTGCCGGCGGTGGCCGCACAGGACCCCGGTGCCGAGGTGCTCGACGGTGATGCCGCGACCGTGACCAGCGCCCTCGCCGCCCTCGACGGCGCCTCGCTCGCCCACGTGGCGGCCCACGGTCACTTCCGCGAGGACAGCCCGCTCTTCTCCTCGCTCACCCTCGCCGACGGCCCGCTGCTGGTGCACGACCTCCAGCGCCTCGAGCACCCGCCCCACCGGGTGGTGCTGTCGGCCTGCGAGTCCGGCGTCATGCAGCCCGTCGGCGACCAGGAGCTCCTCGGCCTCGCCGCCGCGCTGCTGTCGATGGGCACCGCTGGCGTCGTCTCTAGCCTCGCCGAGGTGGACGACGCGGCGACAGTCGACGTGATGGTCGCGCTGCACGCCCGGCTGCGGCAGGGCGGCGGACTCGGTGACGCGATGCTCGCCGCGCGCGAGGCCGCGGCCGGGGACCCGGTGCTGGCCGCGACCGCCGCGTCCTTCACCGTCCTGGGGACCTGACCGGTCAGGGAGCCTGGACCTCCACCGGGTCGGTCGCGTTCTCGCAGGCGCCCAGGTTGCAGCGCACCGTCGACGCCTTCGTCCGGCCGTTGACGTCGAGCAGGACGACCCCGGGGGACTCCCACGACCAGTCGCCGAACCAGCCCGTGGTCCAGGTCGCGAGGCGCCGGCCGTCCGTACGACGCAGGCGGATCTCGCCCGGTCCGACGCCGTCGGTGAGGATGTCGAAGGTCAGCATCTGCCTCCCGTCGGGGGAGAAGCCGGCGACACGCTCCCGGCAGGACCGCCACACCTTCACCCGCGGCTTGGTGAGCCGGACCACCTTGGTGCAGCCGCCGAGGTAGGGGTCCTTGGTGTAGACGCTGAGCAGGTCGTGCTTAATGCTCGCCATGCCGGCCAGCTTCTTCACGACGGTGCGGCTGCGACCGTCGCGGATCCTCCACTGGAGGACCCGGTCGCCGGCGCCGACCACGACCCGGGTGGCGTCGACGTCGAGCAGGCTGTGGTGGCGGTTGGGTCCCTTCGAGCGGAGCACGGTGCCGTCGGCGGCGCGGGCGGCGTACGTGATCACCTTGCGGCCCTTGCGGACGTATCGCTGCCAGGCGAGGGTGCTGCCGTCGGCCGACAGGATCACCGTCGAGGTGTCGATGTTGCGGAGCACGTCGGTGACCGAGCCGTCGGCCGCGACCCTGACCACCCGCCGGTTGCGCTTGTAGTCGGCGTTCTGCGTGGCGACCAGCCAGTCGCCGGCGGACGGGCCGATGACCCGGGCGATCCTGCCGGGCAGCTCGATGCGACGCCCTCCGTCGACGAAGACGTCTCCCCACTGACCGTCCTCGACGTGGGGGACCGCGACGTCGGCGCCCCGCGGCAGCTGCTGGGGCTGCAGGTCAACGGTCGGCGCGGCTGCGTGCGCGGGCAGGGCGAGCGCGGCAGTGACGAGGACGGCGATGGCGATGATCGACCGGCGCATGGTGGTTCCCCCTCAGGTGTGGTGTCGAGAGGGAGACGCGCGCCAGGACCGGGTGGTTGCCCCGCCGGTCGAATCTGGTTCGCCGCCGCGAGAGGCCCACCCCTATCGTTGCGCCCATGACTGGCCGCATCCTCCGCATGTCGACCCTGTTCGTGCGCACCCTGCGCGACGACCCCAACGACGCCGAGGTCCCGAGCCACCGCTTGCTGGTCCGCGCCGGTTACATCCGCCGCGCCGCGCCGGGCCTCTACACGTGGCTGCCCCTGGGGCTGCGCGTGCTGCGCAAGATCGAGGACATCATCCGCGAGGAGATGGACGACATCGGAGCGCAGGAGATGCTCTTCCCCGTGCTGCTGCCCAAGGAGCCCTACGAGGCCTCCGGTCGCTGGACGGAGTACGGCGACAGCCTGTTCCGGATCGAGGACCGCAAGGGCGGTGACTACCTCCTCGGTCCCACGCACGAGGAGATGTTCACCCTCGTGGTGAAGGACCTCTACTCCTCCTACAAGGACCTGCCGCTCTCGATCTACCAGATCCAGAACAAGTACCGCGACGAGGCGCGTCCTCGCGCGGGCCTCCTGCGCGGTCGCGAGTTCGTGATGAAGGACTCCTACTCCTTCGACGTCGACGACGCCGGGCTCGAGCGGTCCTACCAGCTGCACCGCGACGCCTACATCCGGATCTTCGACCGCCTCGGCTTCGAGTACGTCATCGTCAAGGCGACGTCCGGCGCGATGGGTGGCTCGGCGAGCGAGGAGTTCCTCGCCAAGGCGGAGGTCGGCGAGGACACGTACGTCCGCTGCACCACCTGCGACTACGCCGCCAACGTCGAGGCAGTCACGGTGCCCGCGCCCCCCGCGCGGGCGTACGACGACGTGCCCGCCGCGCACGCCGAGGACACCCCGGACACCCCCACCATCGACTCGCTCGTCGACCACCTCAACGCGACGTTCCCGCGCGAGGACCGTCCCTGGGCCGCCGGCGACACGCTCAAGAACGTCCTGGTCGTGCTCAAGCACCCGGACGGCACCCGCGAGCCGCTCGCGATCGGCGTGCCCG
>JAESGW010000682.1_pt1 | contig 18794 bp, 21 predicted proteins | sample 9269791 | NCBI WGS metagenome assembly JAESGW01 (sample SAMN16773120, study PRJNA677053) | algae metagenome | isolation source: Aphanocapsa lilacina HA4352-LM1 and co-occurring heterotrophs from near cave... | place: USA: Maniniholo cave, near Haena, Kauai, HI | collected 2009-07-28 | reverse complement strand
GACCGCGCCCCATAGCTGGTCGTGCACGTCCTGCGGGAAGGGCTTGCCCCATTCCTGCTCGACCAGCGATTTGAACTCGCCGACCAGCGCCTGGAGGTCTTCGGCGGTCAGTTCGGTGTCGAGGGTGTAGCCCTTGTCCTCCTTGGCGATCTCCAACGCTTCCTCGAACGCGCCGTGATCAAGTTCGAGCACCACGTCCGCATACATCTGGATAAAGCGGCGATAGCTGTCCCAGGCGAAGCGCGCATCGCCCGACGCGGCGGCGAGGCCCTCGACGGTCCGGTCGTTCAGGCCGAGGTTGAGGACGGTGTCCATCATGCCGGGCATCGACACGCGCGCGCCCGAGCGGACCGAGACGAGCAGCGGATCGCCCGCGTCGCCGAAGCGCTTGCCGGTGACGCCCTCGATATGCGCGATGCCGGTGGCGACTTCGGCCTTCACATCCTCCGGAAAGCGCTCGCCTTCGTCATAATAGCGGGCGCACATCGGGGTGGAGATGGTGAAGCCGGGGGGCACGGGCAGGCCGATCGCGGCCATGCCGTCGAGATTGGCGCCCTTGCCGCCGAGCAGATTCTTGTCCCCCTGCCCGCCATCCGAAACGCCGCCGCCGAAGCGATACACATATTGGGTCATCGTCTATTCCCTGTTGGCATTCGCAGTCCCGGGGAGGGCTTAGGGTTAGTTAGAGTTACACTCAGGATCGGCCCGCAAACCGGACTCAGCCTTCAATCTTAGAGAAATCGGCGACGCTGTGGACCGCGTCGCGCATCCGCGCGAGCAGGTTCAGCCGGGCTTCACGCTTTTCGGGCGCGGGATCGTTCACGGTCACGCTGTCAAAGAACGCATCGATCGGTGCGCGGAGCGTTGCCAGCGCCGCCATCGCCCCTTCGAAATCCTCCGCCGCGATTGCGGATGCGGCACGCGGCGCGGCCGAATCGAGGGCTTCGGTCAGCGCAGTCTCTGACGGTTCGGGCGTGTAGGAAAGTAAAACTCTTTCCGGGACAACGCCCGTATATTTGACGCCCTCCTTGTTAAGGATATTCGCAGCGCGCTTATAACCTACCAGGAGATTAGCGCCCTCCTCCGTGCGAATAAATGCTTGGAGAGCGTAAACTCGATCGAGGAGGCGTATGAGGTCGTCCTCGTCGCCAAGTGAGAACACGGCATCAACAAAGTCATACGGTACGCCAGCGTCTCGCTGCTGCATCTTCATTCTCTCAACGAAAAAGTCGGTCAGCTCTGCTGCAAGCTTCAGGCTAGCATGTGCCGTACTTGTCCAACGACCTTGACGATCCCAGAACACCTCGAAACTTTCGTCTCTCCGCTGATCCGCATAGAGCGATTTAGCCAGGCTGGTCGCATACTCCTCGTCCGCAAGAGCTCTCGCGAGAAGAACCTCCTGGCCGAAAATTTGAAAGACGTCTTCCAAGGGTAGTCTGAGACGCCCCTCAAGTATCAATTTAATAACACCGAGCGCAGCACGTCGCAGCGCATAGGGATCTTTTGATCCGGTCGGCTTTTCATCATAAGCAAAGAAGCCGATCAGAATATCCAACTTGTCCGCCAGAGACACCGCCACCGTTACAGGCGCGGTAGGAACCTCGTCGCCTTGGCCGATGGGTTTGTAGTGATCGCGGATGGCGTCGGCGACCTGGGGGTCTTCGCCCTGGGCGCGGGCGTAGTGGCCGCCCATCTGGCCCTGCAGCTCGGGGAACTCGCCGACCATGCCGGTGACGAGGTCCGCCTTCGCCAGCCGCGCGGCGCGTTCGGCGAGGTCTGCCAATGACGTCGCCCCTGCGGAGGCAGGGGCCTCTGGGTTCGTGGCACTTCCGACATCGGCCATGCCGCCTGAGGCCCCTGCCTTCGCAGGGGCGACGAGCTGACCGACAATCCCCTCTTCGACCAGCCAACGGGCGAGTTTCGCGACGCGATCCACCTTGTCGGCGACGGTGCCCAGCTTTTCGTGGAAGACGATTTGCCCGAGCTTCTTCGCCTGATCGTCGAGCGCGACCTTCAAGTCCTGATCCCAGAAGAAGCGCGCGTCCGACAGGCGGGCGGCGAGGACTTTCTGGTTGCCTTCGACGATCGCCTTGCCGCCGTCGGTCGCATCGATGTTGGCGGTGCAGACGAAGGCGTTGGCGAGAGTTTGCCCCTGGGGCGACACCCCTCCACCACCCTGCGGCCACGGCTCGCTTCGCGAGCCGGCTTCGCGGCTGCGATCTGCCCCCGGCAGATCGCCGTTCGCCGCTACGCCCCCCTCCCCTTGCAGGGGAGGAACTTTGCAGACGAAGTATTTCTGGTTCACGCGGGCGGTGAGCTGGATGACTTCGGGGGGGACCGTCAGGAACGCTTCGTCGAAGCGACCGAGCAGCGGGACCGGCCATTCGGTGAGGCCGGCATTTTCGAACAGCAGCCCTTCATCTTCGATCAGCTCGAGGCCCGCGTCGGCGGCCGCCCTGGCCGCACCTTCCGCGATGATGCGGCGGCGTTCGGCGCCGTCGACGATGACGTGGCAGGCGCGCAGTTTCTCCGCGTAATCATTGGCGCTGCCGATGGTGATGATGCCGGGATGGTGGAAGCGGTGGCCCACCGTCGCCGCGCCCGATTGCACGCCGGCGATCTCGCACGGGACGACATCCTCACCAAGTAGCGCGACGATGCCCTGCAGCGGGCGGACCCAGCGGGGACTTTCGGTGGAGGCGGACGCCGCGCCCCAGCGCATCGATTTGGGCCAGGGGAAGGCGCGGACGATGGCGGGGATGGCTTCGGCCAGCACATCCGCGGTGGCGCGGCCGGGCTTTTCGGTAACCGCGTAGAGGATGCCGTCGCGCTCGGTCAGGTCGGCACGGGTCAGGCCGGTCTTGCGCAGGAAGCCCTCCATCGCCTGTTCGGGGGCGTTCGCGCGGGGGCCCTTGATCTCCTCGCTGACCGCCTCGGTGCGCACGGGCAGGCCCTTCGCGATCACCGCGAGGCGGCGGGGGGTGGCGTAGGTTTCGATGCTGGCGGCGGCGAGGCCGGATTTGGCGAGTTCCGCCACGAACAGACGGGCGAGATCCTCGCGCGCCTTTTCCTGCATCCGCGCGGGAATTTCTTCGGAGCGGAGTTCGAGGAGGAAATCCGTCATCGGATTTCCTCCGATGCCCCGGCGAAGGCCGGGGCCTTCGCGTTTGTGGCACACGCGCTATTCCGTATGCCGATTGAGGCCCCTGCCTTCGCAGGGGCGACGGGCATAGCCACCTTCACGCGCTCCACCCGTTCTTGTCCATCCAGCCGGTGCAGGCGCCCTTCGCCAGATCGCGGACGCGGCCGATATAGGCCTGGCGCTCGGCGACCGAGATCACGCCGCGGGCGTTGAGCAAATTGAAGATGTGGCTGGCCTTGATCGCCTGTTCATAGGCGGGGATCGGCAGCTTCCTGTCGAGGCACAGTTCGCATTCGGCGGCCGCCATGCGGAATGCCTCGAACAGGCGGGTGGTGTCCGCCACCTCGAAGTTCCACGCGGACATCTGCTTCTCGTTTTCGAGGAAGACGTCGCCGTAAGTGACGCCCTGTCCGTTGAAATCGAGATCGTAGACGCTGTCCTTGCCCTGGATATACGTCGCCAGCCGTTCGAGGCCGTAGGTCAGCTCGCCCGAGACGGGCTTGCAGTCATAGCCGCCCATCTGCTGGAAATAGGTGAACTGGGTCACCTCCATGCCGTCGCACCAGACCTCCCAGCCCAGCCCCCAGGCGCCGAGCGTCGGGCTCTCCCAATCGTCCTCGACGAAGCGGATATCGTGCTTCAGCGGATCGATGCCGATCGCGTCCAGGCTGCCCAGATACAGCGCCTGCAGATCGGGCGGGCTGGGCTTCAGGATCACCTGATACTGGTAATAATGCTGGAGCCGGTTGGGATTCTCGCCATAGCGACCGTCGGTCGGACGGCGGCAGGGCTGGACGAAGGCGGCGTTCCAAGGATCCGGCCCCAACGCGCGCAATGTCGTCGCGGTATGGAAAGTGCCCGCGCCCATCTCCATGTCATAGGGCTGCAGGATAAGGCAGCCGCGATCCGCCCAGTAGCGGTGCAGCGTCAGGATCATATCCTGGAAGGAGAGCGCGGCGGTCACGCTGGCGCGCCTAGAGCAAGCCCGCGCGGGGGGTCAAGGCAAGCCGCTTGACCCTTTTCGCAGGTGCAGCGAGAAAGCGGGCAATGTCGTTGAACTTCCTGGTGCGAATCCTTTTTGCCGCGTGGCTGGCGGTGGCGCCCACCGCGGTGGCGGCGAGGGATGCTCCCGCCCCGGCGATCTGGCGGATCACCGACGAGGACACGACGATCTATCTGTTCGGCACGATCCACATCCTGGAGCCCGAGCTGAAATGGCGATCGCGCACGCTCAACCGGATCATCGCCCGGGCCGACGAGCTGGTGGTGGAGAGCAGCGACGCCGATTTCGCCAGGATGGAAGCGGGCATGACCGAGGAGCTGGAGGCCGAGATCGCGGTCGATCGCCCGCCGCTGATCGAGCGCGTCGCCAAGAACAAGCGCGATTCGGTGCGCCGCACCATCATCGAAAGCGGCATGCCCGAAGGGATGTTCGATCTGCTGCCGACCTGGATGGCGGTGTTCGCGCTGGGCATGGGCGGGATCACCGATGGCGCAACCGAGGAAGCGGGCGCCGATTCGACGCTGGAGCAGCTGTTCCTCAAGGCCGGCAAGCCGGTGGTGAGCGTCGAGGATCCCAGCGCGGTGATCGGCGCGATCCGCAAGCTGCCCGAAGCCGAGCTGCTGCGGCTGCTGGAGGACGATTCCGAAGCTGCCGATGGCGGCGCGCCGCCGGGGGCCGCGGGCGAAGACGCCGAATGGGCGCGCGGCGATGTCGAGGGGCTTTCCGACGGATTGGGCGAGGCCGATCTTGGCCCGGCGCTGTACGGCGCGCTGATCCGCGACCGCAACGCCGCCTGGACCGGTTGGCTGATCGATCGGATGAAGCGGCCGGGCACGGTGCTGTTCGCGGTCGGCGCCGGGCATCTGGTCGGCCCCGATTCGGTCCAGACGATGCTCGCCGCGCGCGACGTGGCCAGCCAGCGGATCGACCGTTAGGCGCGAAACTGCCACGAAAAGTCATCCTCCACTGACAAAATGTCAGGTGTTATTGACATTTATCATGATTCCATGACATAAAGACAGTGTCACCTGACATTTGGTCGGGCGAAGCTGACACGGAGGCGGCTCTGGAGAACAGACTCAAAGTGCTGCGTGCTGAGCGCAACTGGAGCCAGGCGGAACTGGCCGGGCGGCTGGCGGTATCCCGCCAAGCTGTCAACCAAATCGAGACGGGGAAATATGATCCGTCGCTGCCGCTCGCCTTCAGGATCGCGCGGCTGTTCGAGATGCGGATCGAGGAGATTTTCGATGATGGAGCAGACCATGACTGAGGATTGGGAAGTCCGATCGAAGCGGGCTGCGCGCGCGATCAGAGGTGCATGGATCGGCACGCTGATCGCTTCGATCGCGTCCGCTATCGCCTTCGCCGTCGCGATGCAGAGCGATGGTGTCGTCCGGCTAACAGCGCTGGCCGTCGCAGCTGGAGGCATTGCGATTGCCTTCGCCTACGGCACATATATCTATATGCGGCGTATCGACGAGTTGGAGCGCGAGGCCAATTTGTGGGGCGCCTATGCCGGCGTCAGCATCTATATCGCGCTCTTCACCGTGAAGACCGTGCTCGCGCCCATCGGCATCGTCTTTCCCTATGCCGATGCAGGTATCTTTGTCATTGTGCTCATGACCTTTGTCGCGGTGTTCTGCTGGAAGCGTTTCCGCTGAACCGTTTCACCCTTCGAATTGGAGAGAATTTGTGCGTCTCAAGATCATGCTGCTTGCCTCTGTGCTGCTTGCCGGACCCGTTGCGGCTCAGAGTTCCCCTTCCCCTGCCCCTGCGGCCGCCACCGCGCCGCTCAAGGACGCCGATCCCGCCTTGTGGGTGGTGAAGGACGCCGACACCACGATCTACATGCTGGGCACGGTGCATGTGCTGAAGCCGGGCCTCAGCTGGTTCGACGAAGCGGTGAAGGACGCGTTCGACAAATCCGACGAGATGGTGATCGAAGTGATGCAGCCGGATGACCAGGACGCGGCGATGAAGGTGATGCTGCCCCTGGCGGTCGATCCGGACGGCCCGCCGCTGACGGAGAAGCTGCCCGAGGCGGCGCGCCCCAAATATGCCGCGGCGATGACCTCGCTGGGCATGCCGCCGGCCGCGCTGGACAAGTTCGAGCCGTGGTATGCCTCGGTCATCCTGGGCCTGCTGCCGCTGCAGAAGGCGGGATATGATCCGGCGAGCGGCGTCGAGATGCAGTTGAGTGCCGCCGCCAAGGCCGCGAACAAGCCGGTTTCCGCGCTGGAGGGGTTCGAGGAGCAGCTCGGCTTCTTCGACAAGCTGCCGGAGAGCGACCAGATCGGCCTGCTCGTCGCCACGGTCGACGAGTTCGACCAGATCGGCCCGACGCTGGACCGGATGGTGGAGGACTGGGGCAAGGGCGATCCCGATGCACTGGCGAGGGAGATGAACGAACAGCTGGGCAAGCTGCCCAATGTCGAGAAGGTCCTCCTGACCGACCGCAACGATCGCTGGGCGGACTGGATCAAGACGCGGCTGGACAAGCCCGGCACCGTATTCATGGCGGTGGGCGCGGGGCATCTGGCGGGCAAGGGCAGCGTGCAGGACGCACTGGCCAGGCGCGGGATCAAGACCGAGCGCGTCCAATATTGAAGACGATGACGTGACCGGCGGGCGGGGCTATGGCGTGGGCCATGATGCTCCGCCCGTTTCTGTTGGTGATCGTCGCGCTGGCCGCCTGCGCGCCCGAGGCGACCGCCAGGCCGATCACCGCCACCCCGGCCCTGTGGGTGGTGCGCGACGACGATACCGAAATCGTCCTGCTCGGCGCGATCCATGTGCTGCCCGATACCGTCAAGTGGCGGGGGGGCGGGGGGGGGCGCGCGATCGCCCGCGCCGATACGCTGGTGCTGGAGGTGGGCGATATCGCCGATCCGCAGGCGCAGTCCGCGCGCTTCCTGGCGCTTGGGCGCAGCGACGCGCTGCCGCCAGTCGGCGATCGGGTTCCGGCCGGGCTGCGCGGCGAGCTTGCCCGCATCGCCAGCGATAGCGGCCCGCCCCTCGCCACGCTCGACCGGCTGAAGAGCTGGGCGGCGGCGGTGGCGCTGGGCGGAGGGATGTGGCGCGACATCGGCGCATCGCGCGAGGACGGCGTGGACAGCGTGCTGGCCGATATCTTCATCCGCGCGAAGAAGCCGATCGTCGGGCTGGAGACCGCCGACGCGCAGTTCGCGCTGTTCGACAGCCTGAGCGAAGCCGATCAGCGCGTGCTGCTGGCGCGCGCGATCGTCGAGGGGCGTGATCCCAAGGGGCGCTTCTCCGCGATGCTCGACGCCTGGGCCAGAGGCGATACGACCGCCATCGCCGCGGCCTTCGGCGACACCATGCGCGCATCCCCCACCCTGGCCGACGCGCTGATCAGCAAGCGCAACGCCGCCTGGGCGGACTGGATCGCACAGCGGATGGAGACCCCGGGCCGCGTGCTGGTCGCGGTCGGGGCGGGGCATCTGGCGGGCGAAGGATCGGTGCAGGACCGGCTGCAGACGAAGGGGCTGACGGTCGCCCGCGTGCAATAGTTGCCTTTACGCGGGCTTTCGCCTATGCGCGCCAGCTTCCCGCCGCTGACATCCCTGGAGGCTAGGCGGGGTCATACAAGCGTTACTGGAGACTGACATGAGCGAACAGCTGTCGCTGTCGGCCGAAACGCGTGACCGGGTTGGCAAGGGAGCCTCCCGTGCGCTGCGTCGCGAAGGCCGCGTACCCGCCGTGATTTACGGCAACAAGGCGGACCCTGTGTCCATCCACGTGGAGGAGAAGGCGCTGGTCAAGGCGCTGATGACCGGCCACTTTTTCAATTCCGTGGTGATGATCGACGGCGCGGCCAAGTCCGCCGTGCGGACCTTGCCTAAGGACGTCGCGTTCGATCCGGTGAGCGATCGCCCGGTGCATGTCGATTTCCTGCGCATCTCCGAACATGCCAAGGTCACCGTGGCGGTGCCGGTGGTGTTCACCGATGAGGACGAATCGCGCGGCATGACCCGCGGCGGCGTGCTGAACGTGGTGCGCCATGACCTGGAGCTGACCTGCGACGCGGCCGAGATTCCGGAATCGATCGAGATCAGCCTGAAGGGCCTCGACATCGGCGACACCATCCACATCAGCGACGTCAAGCTGCCCAAGGGCGTGGAATCCGCGATCGACGACCGCGATTTCACCATCGCGACGCTGATCGCGCCGTCGGCGATGAAGTCCGACGTGCAGGAAGCGCTGGCCGAAGACGCCGCACTGGCCGAAGCGGCCGCCGAAGAGCAGCAGGCCGAGGTTGCTGCCGCCGAGGAAGAGACCGCTACCGAGGGCGAAGCTGCCGAAGGCGAGACTCCGTCCGAAGCTTCGGACGAAGGCGAGACCAAGGGCGAATAGGCTTTGGCGATGGCGCCCGGCGTCAGCGCGCGATAGGAACCTCCCCGGAGTGATCCGGGGAGGTTTTTTCATGCTGATGGCAGCGTTGATCAGAATAGCGGCGCTCGCACCCGCGCAGGATATACAGCCCATGCCGCCGACACCGCCGCCCATGGTCAATCCAGGGCTTCCCGTGCCGATACCGCCCGCCGCCCAATCCAACCTCGACGCGGTGTGCTTCATCGCGCTTTCGGAGCAGGCCCAGCAGAGGCGCGCGGCCGGTCAGGATGCGGCCGAAACCGACCGCGCGACCGGCTTCTACTGGTCCGAATTCAGCCGCACGGTTGGCGGTACCCAGGTCGAAACCGCGCTGCGTGACGCGCACGCCGTCGTCGCCTCCCGGCCCAATGGTCTGCTGCCGGCGTGCTGGGACAGCCGCGCGCGCGATTTCGAACGATTGCGCCGGGTTTTGGCTGGCCGTTCACTGGATCGGGATTGATCGATGCAGCTGTGGGTCGGCCTCGGCAATCCCGGCGCGTCCTACGCCATGCACCGCCACAATGTGGGGTTCATGGCGGTAGACGCGATCGCGGAGGTGCATGGCTTCGATCCGCCGCGCAAAGCTTTTCAGGGCTGGGTGCAGGAAGGGCGCATCGGCGGAGAAAAGCTGCTGCTGCTCAAGCCTGGCACCTTCATGAACGAGAGCGGCCAGTCGGTCGGCGCGGCGATGCGCTTCTACAAGCTCGCCGTGGGCGACGTGACCGCCTTCCATGACGAGCTGGATCTTGCCCCGTTCAAGGTGAAGGTGAAGACCGGCGGCGGCACCGCGGGGCATAACGGTCTGCGTTCGACCGAAACGCATATCGGCAACGCCTTCCGCCGCGTGCGAATCGGCATAGGTCATCCCGGCGACAAGGCGCTGGTCACCGGCCATGTGTTGGGCAAATACCACAAGACCGAGATCGAACCGCTGTCCGACATGCTGGGCGCGATCGCCGCCGAGGCGCCCTGGCTGGCCGCGGGCGACGATGTGCGCTTCATGAACGATGTGGCGATGCGGCTGGCGGACGGCTAGGCTGGCGCGATGATGCTCGCCCTCCTGCTCGCCGCCGCGGCCGCCCAATCGCCGATCGAGAAGCGATGCGGCTGGCTGGACAATCCGACACCGCAGAACTGGTGGCTGGTCGATCGCGACGGGGAATGGACGCTCAGCATCCAGGGTGCGGCCCCCGCCCCAGGCTGGGATGCGCTGGAGAGCACGACCCCGCCCGAATGGGTCAAGACCAACGGCAGCTACGGCTATGGCTGTGCCTGCGCCTCCATGCGGGTCGATCGCAAGACCAAGGACGTGCTCGAAATCCGGACGATCTCGCCCCGCCCGCTCAAGGCATGTCGCAACGACCGCCGCCTGCCGCGACGCTGAACCGCGATGGCGACGCGCCAGCTGTTCCCGACGCACTTCTACGAAGGCGATCTGGGCGATGACCCCCTGCTCGCCGAGCTTGACGATGCCTGCCGCGAGCTGGCGGTGGAGGATCGCGCCGGGCGGGCGTGGTCGAAGGAGCATGGCTATCGCGGCTACACGTCCTACGCCTCGCTCGATGACCTGCCGGTGCGCGATCCGCGCTTCGGCGATCTGGTGCGCGCGCTGAACAGGCACGTCGCGGCGTTCGCGAAGGCGTGCGGGTTTGATCTGGGGCGCAAGCTCAAGCTCGACAGCCTGTGGGTCAACGTTCTGAAGCCCGGCGGCGTCCATTCGGGCCATATCCATCCGCACAGCATCGTATCGGGCACGGTCTATATCGCGGTGCCGCCGGGATCGGGCGCGCTCAAGCTGGAGGACCCCCGCCTGCCGCTGATGATGGCCGCGCCGGTGCGGCCGGACACCTTCGTCTATGCCGAACCGAAGCCGGGCAGCGTGTTCCTGTGGGAAAGCTGGCTGCGCCATGAGGTTGTCGCAGGCACCGCCAAGGACGAGCGCATCAGCATCAGCTTCAACTATCGCTGATGTTCATCCGAACAGAGGAGGAGGTAGCGTTCAACGCGGGAGAGACTTGCGGGACCGGGCGGATCAAGTAGCCTGAGTACCGAATTTCGGAGTCGACAACAGCTTTGTTACGAGCCAGACTTTATATCCAAGCGATCCTGGTGTGGGGGGGGCGACGAGCATGCTACGGACATTGTCGATCATATCTATGCTCTTCATCCTTGGCGGATCCGCATTGGCGACACCGACTTACACGTTTCGCTCGATGCCCGAGAAATACAGAGCGATGCTTGCGCCTCAGACAGGCGTCAACTCGTGCAGCGCGCCTAATGCCACCGATCAATGCCCGGGGTGTTCGATTTCATGCCCGAGCAACTTGATAGCGCTCTGCACCAATGGGCGGTGGCATTCGCAATATGGTTGCTCTCCCCCTCCGACCTGCCGGTGCGTGCGACCGTGATGCTCGCGCTTGTATGGCTTGCCCTCGCCGGATCGGCTCCTGCCGTGCAGGATGCCGCACAGCGATGGACGCTTGCGTCGGAAACCAAGATAGCCAAATTCTACTGGGATCGATCCAGCCTGATTTCGCCGGTATATCAAACGAGCACCGGACAAGCGGCAAACTGGCCGATGGTCAGATACTGGACGTTGACGAACATGTCGGCGCACGCGGCATACCAATATCGATCGCGCATCGATTATGTCGAAGGGAATTGCTACGGTCGGACGATCAGGGTGATCGCCTCGGCAACGTATGGCGGAACCTTCCAGAATGGCTTGCGGCTCAGCTACAAGCAGTTTCCCGATGCCGAGATGACGTTCGTCGTTCCAGATCATCCGACATTCGACATCGCCTGCGATACCGCGAATCAGACACTCTGGGGGGCCGGCGAGGTCCATATATCGCCAGGCATCCGTTAGGATAGATCGGCCGTGAACAGAGCGATGAGGTCGATGGCCTTATCCTCGACCCTGGCTTCGCAGCGCTGGCGTTAAGGCCGCTTCTCGCCTATCGGCTGCGCTTTCCAGACCTTACGAGAGATTTCCTATGGGTTTCCGCTGCGGCATCGTGGGCCTTCCCAATGTCGGCAAATCGACCTTGTTCAACGCGCTGACGCAGACGCAGGCGGCGCAGGCGGCGAATTATCCGTTCTGCACGATCGAGCCCAATGTCGGCCAGGTCGCGGTGCCCGATCCGCGGCTGGACAAGCTGGCGGCGATCGCGAGTTCGGCCAAGATCATCCCGACGCAGTTGGCCTTCGTCGACATCGCGGGGCTGGTGCGCGGGGCGTCCAAGGGCGAAGGGCTGGGCAACCAGTTCCTCGGCAATATCCGCGAGGTGGACGCGATCGTCCATGTGCTGCGCTGTTTCGAGAATGACGACATCCAGCATGTCGACAACAAGGTCGATCCGATCGCCGATGCCGAGACGGTCGAGACCGAACTGATGCTGTCCGATCTCGAGAGTCTCGAGAAGCGCGTGCCCAATCTGGTCAAGAAGGGTCAGCAGGGCGACAAGGAGGCCAAGACCGCCGCCCAAGTGCTGGGCAAGGCGCTGGCGCTGCTGCGCGAGGGCCAGCCGGCGCGGCTGACCGAGATTTCGGACGAGGAGGAGGCCCGCGCGTTCGAGCAGGCGCAGCTGCTGACCTCCAAGCCGGTGCTCTACGTCTGCAACGTCGATGAGGGCGATGCGGCGGAGGGCAATGCCCAGTCCGCGCGGGTGTTCGAGAAGGCGGCCAGGGAGGGCGCCGTTGCGGTGGTGGTTTCGGCCGCGATCGAGGCCGAGATCGCGACGATGGAGGAGGCCGACCGTATCGAGTTCCTCGCCGATCTGGGGCTGTCCGAGACCGGGCTGACGCGGGTTATCCGTGCGGGGTATGATCTGCTCCACCTGATCACCTTCTTCACCGTCGGTCCCAAGGAAGCGCGCGCCTGGACCGTCGAGAAGGGCGGCAAGGCGCCCAATGCGGCGGGCGAGATCCATACCGATTTCGAACGCGGCTTCATCCGCGCCGAAACCATCGCCTATGACGATTATATCGCGCTGAACGGCGAAAGCGGCGCGCGCGACGCGGGCAAGCTGCGCCAGGAGGGCAAGGAATATGTCGTGCAGGACGGCGACGTGCTGCACTTCAAGTTCAACGTGTGATGGGCTAGAGTGCGCGGCAATGCTGCTGCGCATCCTCCTTGCCGCGCTGGTCGCCTGCCTGTCGCTGCCCGCGATGGCGGCGCCGCTGTGCCATGCGCCGGAGGTGACGGCGGCCGAGCAGCACGGCCACCATGCTCCGGCCCCCGATCGCGAGGAACGGGCGGCGCCGACGCATATGTGCATCGGCTGCATTCCGCCTGCATCGAAGGCTAGCGTGCCGGCCGATCCCCTGCTGCCGGTGGCGCTGCCGACGCGCCTGTTCGCCGACGACATGACCGACGGGCGTAGCGACCGGCCGGCGATTCCACCTCCTCGACTGGTCTGACGACAGCCAATTCCCGTCGCCCCTGCGTAGGCAGGGGCCTCTGGGTTTGTGGCACATCCGACCGTACTCTTGCCGACTGAGGCCCCTGCCTACGCAGGGGCGACGAGGTATATCATGAAGATCAAAGTTTCCGCGGCGGCGCTGGCAGTCGCGCTTCTCTGCGCTGGCCCCGTGCTGGCGCAACACCAGGGGCATTCGATGCCGATGCCCGCCAAGACCAAGCCAAAGGCCAAGGCACCCAAGCCAACGGCAAAACCGCAGCCGAAGCCCGCAGCCAAGACTGCTCCGGCGCAGGACCATTCGGGGCACCAGATGCCCGCTACCGCCCCTACGCCAACCCCGGCGCAGGATCATTCGCAGCACGAGATGCCCGACCCTGCCCCCGCCGAGCCAATCGATCACGCCGCGATGGGGCATGATATGGAGGGCACGGGCCATGGCGGCATGAAGATGTCCGGCATGGGATCTGGCACCTCACGCCTGCCCGCGAGCGAGCCGATGGACGGGCTGCACTTCAATGCGGGCGACTGGATGCTGATGGCGCATGGCACTCTGTGGGGCGTCTACACCGATCAGGGCGGGCCGCGCGGCGACGAGATGGCCTTCGTCGAGTCGATGGGCATGCTGACCGCCGAGCGTCCGCTGGGCGACGGGGCGCGGCTGCAGCTCAGATCGATGTTCAGCCTGGAGCCGCTGATGGGACGACGCGGCTATCCCAATCTGTTCGCCACGGGCGAGACCGCCAATGGCGAGAAGCTGGTCGACCGCCAGCATCCGCACGACCTGTTCATGGAGCTGGCGGCGCGGGTGGATGTCGATATCGCCGAGGGCACCTCGCTGTTCGTCTATGGCGGGCCGGTCGGCGAGCCGGCGCTGGGGCCGAGCGCGTTCATGCACCGCGCTTCGGCCAAGTGGAATCCGGATTCGCCGATCACCCATCACTGGTTCGATTCGACCCACATCACCTATGGCGTGGTGACCGCGGGGGTTTCGGCCAAGCGGTTCCAGCTGGAGGCGTCGGCGTTCCGCGGGCGCGAACCCGATGAGGAGCGCTGGGGGATCGAGACGCCCAAGCTCGATTCGTGGAGCGTGCGCGGCACCTGGCTGCCGACCGACACCCTCGCCATACAGGCAAGCTATGGCCGGCTGGAGAGCCCCGAGGCGCTGCACCCGGATGAGGATGAGGGGCGCTTCACCGCCTCGGTGAACTATACCAGCGGGCCTCTCGCGGCGACCGTGGCATACTCCGCCAAGAACCGCCTGCCGGGCGAAACGCTGCATGCCTGGCTGGGCGAGGCGACCTATGACCTGTCCGACCGGCACAGCCTGTTCGGGCGGTTCGAGCTGACCGACAATGACGAGCTGTTCGGTCATGACGATCCGCTGGGCGACCGCACCTTCCGCGTCGGCAAGGGAACACTGGGCTATGCCTACCGCCTGCCGATCGAGGGGCCGGTGGGCGTGGCGATCGGCGGATCGGCGTCGCTCTATACCAAGCCCCAGGCGCTGGACGCAGCGTATGGCGAGACGCCAGTGAGCGTGCTGGGGTTCGTCAAGCTGACGCTGGAGTAGGGAACCAGAAAAGGACCCCGTTCGGGCTGAGCCTGTCGAAGCCCTGCCCTTCTTTGGGAGGCCCGAAGAGGGACGGCCCTTCGACAAGCTCAGGGCGAACGGGGGTGTTGTCATCCGATTGCCACGGTGCGAGGCGATGGGGCGTCATGCTCCATCGCCTCCTTGCGCTTGCCTGCGCCGCGCTGCTCGCCGCCTGCGCGACCGTCCCGCCCGGTAACACCGAGCAGCGCCAGCCCGTCACCATCCTCGTTTCGATCGACGGCTTCAGCCCCGCCTATCTGGGCAAGGGCGACAGCCCCACGCTCGACCGGCTGGCGGCGGCTGGCGTGCGGGCGGCGATGCGGCCGAGCTTCCCGTCGAAGACCTTCCCCAACCATTACACGCTGGTCACCGGGCTGCGGCCCGACCGGCACGGGATCACCGGTAATGCCATGGTCGATGCCGCGAGGCCCGGCGAGATGTTCAAGCTGGACAACGCCGAGCAATCGCAGGATCCGTTCTGGTGGGACCAGGCCGAGCCGATCTGGGTGACTGCCGAGAAGCAGGGCGTGCGCACCGGCACGATGTTCTGGCCGGGGGCCGACGTGCCGATCCACGGCACCTATCCGGCCGACTGGGTGCGTTATTACGAGCAATTCAGCGCGGATCAGCGCGTCCGCACGGTGATCGACTGGCTCAGCCGCCCGGCGGCCGAACGGCCAAAGCTGCTGACGCTCTATTTCGAGGACGTCGATACCAAGGGCCACAAGTTCGGCCCCGGATCGGCGGAGCTGAAGGAGGCGGTGCGCGGCGTGGACAAGGCGCTGGCCGATCTGATCGCGCGCGCGGAAAAGCTGGGCCAGCCGCTCAACCTGGTGATCGTATCCGATCACGGCATGGCGGCGACGCATTCGGATCGGGCGGTCGATCTCGACACGCTGGCGCCGCGCGATGCCTATCTGCTGATCAATTCGGGCGCGATCGTCGAGCTGAACCCGCTGCCGGGGCGCGAGGCCGAGGTTGCAGGCGCGCTGGTCAAGAAGCACCCGCATTTCGAATGCTGGAACAAGGCCGATATCCCCGCGCGATTCCATTACGGGCGCAATCCGCGCGTGCCGGCGATCGTCTGCCTGACCGAGACCGGCTGGGAGGTGTGGCAAGGCCCGCCGCGCTGGCAGGGTGCGGGCGGCGATCACGGCTTCGATCCGGCCGATCCGGCGATGCGCGCGCTGTTCATCGCCAGCGGCCCCGCCTTCGCGCGCGGGCGCACGCTGCCCGATTTCGACAATATCCATGTCTACCCGCTGCTGGCGCGCGTGGCGGGCGTATCGCCGCTGGCCAGCGACGGCGATGCGGCGGTGCTGGCCGGAGCGCTGGTTGCGCGCTAGAGGTTGCAAACAGCAACTGGCCGGAGGCGCGCGTGCAGTATTTCGAGGATATCGAGGTAGGCCAGAAGGCCAGTTTCGGCCAGTATGAGGTGACGCGCGAAGAGGTGACCGAGTTCGCCCGCAAGTTCGATCCGCAGCCATTCCATCTTTCCGACGAAGCGGCGGCGCAGACCCATTTCGGGCGGCTATCAGCAAGCGGCTGGCACACCTGCGCGATGGCGATGTCGATGGTGGTCGAAAACCTGAAGGCCAATCGGCAGGCGGGTCTGGGATCGCCGGGAATCGACGAACTGCGCTGGCTGAAACCGGTCTATCCGGGCGATACGCTGCGCTGCGAGACCGAGATCATCGAGAAGCGCCCATCGCAGAGCCGGCCGGAGATGGGATCGTTCCGCAGCCGGATGACGGTGATCAACCAGGATGATGTGCCGGTGATGACCTTCACCTCGATCGGCCTGGTGCAGACGCGGCCCAAGCCATAAGGAAAGGGCCGCGATCCTCATCGGATCGCGGCCCTTTCTCTATTTCATCGCCGGTCGCGGCGGTCGCGACGCATTTCGCGGCGGAACTCACGCCGTTCGGGCCGGGTTTCGCGGCGGAATTCACGCCGGTTCTCGCGGCGTGCCTGGCGCGCCTCGGGCCGGGTGATCGTGCCGTCACGAACGCCCTGGCGGATTTCGCGGCGGTCGCTGCGGAAATCGCGGCGCTCGTCGCGCGTATCGCGGCGGAAATCACGCCAGTTGGCGCGCGCTTCACCGCGGGTGAGATTGCCGCGGCGGCCCTCCCAATAGCGGCGCTGATGGTTGTTCCAGCGATGGCGGCGTCCGCCGCGATCATAGACGTAATAGCCGGAGCCGGGATAATAATAGCCGCTGTTCCAGCCATAATATCCACCGCCATAGCCGCCGCCATAACCACCATAGCCGTAGCCATCGTCGTAATAGCCGCCACTGCCATAGCCCAGCGAAACGCCGCTATAGCCATAACCGTCGGTGCAGCCCGCAACGCCGAGACCGGCGGCCGCGAGGATGAGCAAACGGGACATACGCATTGGTCACTCTCCCGATAAAAAACGCAATGATCCGAGTCGGATATTCACGATTCGCGGTGAACGGAGCGTGAACTTTCCATTCATCTGATAACGCGCATCCGGTCGGCGTGTTCCGCGCGGGATCAGTGGCCCTCGAAGGCGATCAGCGCCTGGACCGGAATGCCTTCCGCACGCAGCGCCTCCGCGCCACCCAGTTCGGGCAGGTCGATGACGAACGATGCGCCGACCACCTCTGCGCCGGTGCGGCGGATCAGGCGGGTGGAGGCGATGGCGGTGCCGCCGGTCGCGATCAGATCGTCGACCAGCAATACGCGTGCGCCGGGGGCGCAGGCGTCGGCATGGATGGCGATGCGATCGGTGCCGTATTCCAGCGCATAATCCTCGGCAATGGTGGCGCCGGGCAGCTTGCCGTCCTTGCGGATCAGGAGGACGCCGGCGCCAAGCTCCACCGCCAGCGCGGAGGCGAACAGGAAACCACGCGCCTCGGTGCCGGCGACCAGATCGACCGGGCCCCAATCCTCCGCGCCTTCGGCCATGCGGCCGACTGTCTCGGCGAGGCCGTGGCGATCGAGCAGCAGCGTGGTGATGTCGCGGAAGGCGATGCCAGGCTTCGGAAAGTCGGGGATCGTCCGGATCAGCGCCTTCAGGTCGTCATTCGCGGCCATCGGCGCTGCTCCGGATCAATCAATGCGCCTTGTCGCGCCAGACGTTCCTGTACGCGCCATAGGCCAGGAAGCAGAAGGCCAGGATGAACAGCACCGCGCCAAGGCCGGCGGCCTTGCGCTGCTGCAGCTTGGGCTCCGCGGTCCAGGCGAGGAAGGCGGCGACGTCCTTCGACATCTGATCGACAGTCGGGCGCGTGCCGTCGAGATAGCTGACCTGGCCTTCGCTGACGATCGGCGCCGGCATCGCGATGTTCAGGTTCGCAAAATAGGGGTTGTGGTGCAGCCCCTCTCCCGGCTTGCTGTCCGGGAACTTGCGCAGCAGCTCCGCCTCCGGCTCGCGATAGCCGGTCAGCAGCGAATAGACGTAGTTCGCGCCGTCATGCCGCGCCTTGGTGATCAGCGAGAGATCGGGCGGCAGCGCATTGTTGTTCGCCGCGCGCGCCGCGACTTCGTTGGGATAGGGCGAGGGGAAGTGATCCGCCGGGATGTTCTTGCGCGTCGCCGCCTCACCCGTTTCCGGGTTCACCGACGGGGATTCGATCGGCCATTGATCGGCGATCGCCTTCACTTCGGGCTCGCTATAGCCGAGCGCCTCGAGATCGCGGAAGGCGACATATTTCAGGCCGTGGCAGGCCGCGCAGACCTCCTTGTACACCTGGAAGCCGCGCTGCAGCTGCTGGTTGTCGTACTTGCCCAGCAGGCCGGCGCTGGGCAGCTGCGCGTCGCGCGGATGCTTGTGGAACTCATGCTCCGCCGTCGGCTGCGGCGGCTCCTGAATGAAGGCGATCGCGCCCCACAGCAGCGACCAGAGCAGGACGATGACGAAGCCGATGCCCGCCAATATGCCGAAGATCCGAACCATCTTTTCGTCTATCCCTTATTCGGCCGGAACCGCAGCACCCGCAGGCGCGCCGCCAGACTTCTTCTTCCTGTTCTTTTCCAGCACCGCCTCGGTGATCGAGTTGGGCAGCGGCAGCGGCCGCTCGCTCATCGAGATGAGCGGCAGGATGATCAGGAAATGGGCGAAATAATAGGCCGAGGCGATCTGCGAGATCATCACATAGGGCTCTTCGGCCGGCGCGCCGCCGCAATAGCCCAGGATCAGGATGTCGACCATCAGGATCCAGAAGAACATCTTGAACTTCGGCCGGTAATTGCCCGAACGCACCGGCGACTTGTC
>JAESGW010000681.1_pt1 | contig 18900 bp, 15 predicted proteins | sample 9269791 | NCBI WGS metagenome assembly JAESGW01 (sample SAMN16773120, study PRJNA677053) | algae metagenome | isolation source: Aphanocapsa lilacina HA4352-LM1 and co-occurring heterotrophs from near cave... | place: USA: Maniniholo cave, near Haena, Kauai, HI | collected 2009-07-28 | reverse complement strand
CCGGCTGAAGTCGCCCCGCCCCGCACCGATCTCGAGGACGGTACGCCCGCGGAGGCCCCACGTGTCGACCCAGCGCCCGGCGAGGCCGCGGGCGTAGTCCACGAAGGTGGTGGAGAAGGCCTGCGAGTCCTCGTAGCGGGCGCTGTAGGCCATGTCCTGCTCGTCGAAGCGTCGGTTGGTCATCGCCCCGCAGGCGCCGCACAGCACGACCGCGAGGGCGCCCGTGGCGATCGAGACCGCCTCGGCCCGGCTCTCCATGACCAGACAGCTGTGCACCGGGACGCTCGCCACGTCGAGCAGCGGCTCTCCTCCGGGACGCCCGCACAGCGGGCACGGGCGGACGTCGAGCGGGTCAGGCGCCGGAGCCGACAAGGTCGAGCCTCGCCTTCCCGATGAGGAAGCCCTCGGCATAGGCGGCGCGGCACTCGACACCGCGCAGGCGCATCAGCGCGAGGAAGGTCTCGTCGTCCCACCAGTCGCGGCCGACCTGCGAGGGATAGACCTTGGTGAGCAGCTCGGCCTTGAGCCGGGCCTGCTCGGCGTCGAGGGGCACGTAGTGGGTCACGCGCCCCAGGTCGCCGTCCCACTTGGGGATCTCGTAGTGCAGCACGAGGGAGTCGCGCCAGACCGTCGGCACCAGCTCGGCCAGGAGCCGGTGGTCCTGGTGGCTGTCGTCGCGACGCGGGGCGAGGACCAGGTCCGGGGAGGGGTGGGACCGGGCGGCGTCCTCGAGCACGTCCTTGACCGCGGACCAGTGGTCCGGCAGCCGGGAGTCGGGCAGGTCCCCGAAGGTGAGCGTCGCGGTCGCGTTGAACGCCGCCGCCGCGTCCTCGGCCTCGAGCCGCCGCTCGGGGCTGCCGGTGAGGACCAGTCCGTGCACCTGCACGCCGGGGCGCTGCCGGAGCGCGAGCAGGGTCCCGCCGCACCCGATCTCGACGTCGTCGGGGTGTGCCCCGACCGTCACCACCTCCAACGGTCCGGCGGGCAGGTGCAGGTCCCTCACGTCGTCGCCACCAGCCGGGGAGCGGGCACCGGCACGTCGACCGGTGCCGGCGAGGGGGCGACCGCCTCCTCCGCCGGACGGCGCCACAGCGCCCACGGGCTCTCGCCCGACCAGTAGAGCGCCTCGAGCGAGGCGCGCTCCTTGAGCGTGTCCATCGGGCGCCAGAACCCGTCGTACGGGATCGCGAGGAGCCGGCCCGCCTGTGCCGCCCGTACGCACGCGTGGGTGACGAGGTCGTCGCCCTCCTCGAGGTAGTCGAAGATCCCCTGGCGGAAGACGAAGAACCCGCCGTTGACCCGCAGCGGCAGGTCCTCGGCCGAGCGGAACCCGGACACGCGGTCGTCCTCGTCGGTCATCACCACGTGGAAGGAGCCGGGCGGCCGGATCGCCAGCAGGGAGCCGACGGCGTCGGACGCGGCGAGCCGGTCGACGAGCTGGTCCATCGGGGCGTCGGTGAGGACGTCGCCGTAGTGGGCGAGGAACATCTCGTCGTCGCCGAGGTGCCGGCGCACCCGCCGCAGTCGCTCGCCGATCTCGGTGGTGAGACCGGTGTCGACGAAGGTGATGCGCCAGTCGCTGATGTCGCTGCCGAGCAGCTCCACGTCGCGCCCGCCGCCGGAGAGGACGAAGTCGTTGCTCGCGGTCTCCTCGTAGTGCAGGAAGTAGTCCTTGATGTGCTGGCCGCCGTAGCCGAGGCACAGCACGAACTCCGTGTGCCCGAAGTGGGCGTAGTAGCGCATGATGTGCCACAGCACCGGCCGGTCGCCGACGGTCATCATCGGCTTCGGGCGGGGGTCGTCCCCCGAGCGCATCCGCATGCCCATGCCGCCGCAGAAGAGGACGACCTTCATCCGATCACCTCCAGGGTCGGGAGGGGGAAGACGAGGCGCGCCCCCCACTCGCGCGTGTGGGCCAGCTGGGCGGTGATCTCCTCGCGGAGGTTCCACGGCAGCACCACGATGTAGTCCGGGCGCTCGCGGTCGAGGTGCTCGGGCTCGTGGATCGGGATGTGCGTGCCCGGCAGGAACTTGCCGTGCTTGAAGGTGTTGCGGTCCACGGTGAACGAGATGAGGTCCTGGCGCACCCCCGCGTGGTTGAGCAGGGTGTTGCCCTTGCCGGGGGCGCCGTACGCCGCGACCGTCGCGCCCTCCCTCGAGCGCTCGACGAGGAACTGCACCAGGTCGTTGCGGGCGGTCGCGACCGAGCGGGCGAACCCGTCGTGGCCCTCCACGGTGTGCAGGCCGGCCGCCTCCTCGTCGGCGAGGATCTTGGCGACCGCGTCGCTGGGCGCACCGGCCGCCGCGGTGGGCACCGACCACGTCCGCAGCGAGCCGCCGTGGGTCGAGAGCTCCTCGACGTCGACGACCGTGAGCCCGGCCGCCGCGAGCACCCGCTGGGTGGTGAGCAGCGACAGGTAGGAGTAGTGCTCGTGGTAGATCGTGTCGTAGAGGTTGCCCTCGATCAGCCGCAGCAGGTGCGGGATCTCGATGGTCACCGTCCCGGACTCACCGGCCAGGACCCGCAGGCCGGTCGCGAAGTCGACGATGTCGGGCACGTGGGCGAACACGTTGTTCGCGGCCACGAGGTCGGCCGACCCGTGCCGCTCGACGAAGTCGGTCGCGGTCGCCTCGCCGACGAAGGCGACGGTCGTCTCGATCCCCTTCGCCCGAGCGGCCTCGGCGACGTTGGCGGCCGGCTCGATCCCGTGGCAGCGGATGCCGCGGGCCTGCACGTGCTGGAGCAGGTAGCCGTCGTTGCTGGCCACCTCCACCACGAACGAGTCCTCGTCGAGCCGCAGCCGCGAGGCCGCGTCCTCCACGTAGCGGCGGGCGTGCTCGACCCACGACTCGCTGAAGGAGGAGAAGTAGGCGTAGTGGCTGAAGATGTCCTCGGCCGCGATGTAGGCCGGCAGCTGCACCAGCAGGCAGCTCTCGCAGATGCGCACGTTGAGCGGGTAGAACGTCTCGCCCTGGTCGAGCTCGTCGGCGGACAGGTAGCTCTCGCACGGCGGGGACATGCCGAGGTCGACGAAGGTCCGGCGGAGGTCGGCACCGCAGAGGCGGCAGGTCGGCAGGCTCATGACGCCGCCACCTCCATCCGCTGGTCCAGGCGCAGGTCCGGAGTCATCCGGCCGGCGGCCTGCAGCTCGCGGATCCGGGCCAGCCGGACGAACCGGGGGCCCTCGAAGTCCTCTGCCGCCAGGCCCCGCTCGGCCATGTCGGCGGACAGCTCCGCGATGCCGTCGCGGATGGTCCACGCCGGCACGAACCCCGGCAGGACCCGGCCGATCTTGGTGAAGTCCACGCGGTAGTCGCGGGTGTCGGGGCCGGCGCCGTCGGCGAAGGTCACGGGCACGTCCATGGCCTGCGACACGGCGTGGGCGATGTCGCGGACCTGGACGACGTCCTCGTCGCGACCCACGTTGAACGCCTCGTCGTGCACGGCCTCGACCGGCGCGGCGAGGACCGCCGCGAAGGCGCGGGCGATGTCCTCGGCGTGGACCAGCGGCCGCCAGGGCGACCCGTCGCTCTGCAGCTCCACCTTGCCGCGGGTGAACGCGGTGCCGGTGAGGTTGTTGACGACGATGTCGGCCCGCAGCCGGGTCGAGGAGCCGTACGCCGTGGCGTTGCGCATGTAGGTCGGGCTGAAGTCGCCGTCGGCCAGGGCGGAGATGCCCTCCTCGGCCATCACCTTGCTCTCGCCGTAGGGGGTGACCGGGTGGAACGGGGCGTCCTCGGCGACGACGCCGTCGCCGGCGGCGCCGTACAGGGAGCACGACGAGGCGAAGAGGAAGCGTCCCACGCCGGCGGCCTTCGCCATCCGCGCCGTGTGGACCGCGCCGCGGGCGTTGACCGAGAACGTGGCGTCGGGGTTGAGGTGCCCGATCGGGTCGTTGGAGATCGCGGCGAGGTGCGCCACGGCGTCGAAGCCGCCGAGGTCGGCCGGTGTCGCGTCGCGCACGTCGCCGGTCCGCTGCTCGTAGTCGGAGAAGCGCCGCCCGAAGTCGCAGCCGTCGTACCAGCCGGCGTCCAGGCCGACCACGTCGTGCCCGGCAGCGAGGAGGTGCGGCACCATCACGGACCCGAGGTAGCCCCGGTCACCGGTCACCAGCACCCTCATGGCGCACCCGCCGTCGTCGTAGCGCCGATCGTCGTCATCGTCATGCTCACCGTCCCCCAGATCACTGCCGGATGTTCGTCCCCACTGCGTGACCGCACGGCCCCGCGGACTGGACCCACCTTGGTCGAGGGGAGCCGCGCCCGACTCCGATCCGGGACGGACATACCACCGACTGGGTAGGAGCCGTGGGGCGTGGCGTCAGCGCAGCCGCTTGACGAGGGACGCCGCGGCGTTGCGCACCCGCCGCGCGGGCGCGGTGGACGCGAGCATCCGGGCCTGCAGCGAGGCGGCGGTGTCGTCGGCGCGCACGCTGAACCGTGGCTGGAGCCACGACCCGGGCCGGGCCGGGCGCTGGTCGCTCAGGTTGACCTCGGCGCAGCCGCCGGTCCGCAGCAGCGCGAGCGTGTGGCGGTCGTAGCGTCCGAGCGGCGCCGCGGCGCGGTCCACCCGACGGCCGAGCAGGTCCTCGAGGGCGGGCCGGGGCGACAGGATCTCCGCACGCGCGGCCTCCCCGCGGAGGCCGGCCCAGGGCCGGTGCGTCAGGCCGTGCGTGCCGACGTCCATCCCGGCGGCCAGGAGCTCGCCGAGCCCGTGCGCCGACGTGCTCCACGCGTCACCGATCCGGTCGACGACGGGGAAGAACGTGGCGACCAGGTCGCGCTCGACCAGGGCGGGGAGCACGACGTCGACGTCGGAGCGGTTGCCGTCGTCGAAGGAGAGGGCGACCTGCGGGGACCGCGCCACCCAGTCGAGGATCTCCAGCAGCTGGTCGCGGCCCACCCAGTACCCGGCCTCACCGGGCTCCCGCTCGTGCGTCGGGACCCCGACCCCGTGGAAGCAGAGCGTGAAGGGCGGGCCGGGGCGGCCGGTGGTGCTGGGTCCCTGCGTCGTCACGGCCACGGGACGCAACGCTAGGGCGGGCGGCGGTCCGCCGCAGGCAGGGCGGCACCGACGTCCCCTGCTTGGGGCATATCGACGCGGCCCGCCTCGCCGCGCCGGCGCGGGTTCCTACGCTCCGGGGCCAGTGCTGGCTCGAGGGGGGAACGGAACTGTGTCGATGCGGATGAGCAGGTCGCGAGGGGTGCACCCGTCGGCGAGGCACGTCCTGGTGATCGTGCAGAACCTGCCGGTCCCGCTGGACCGCCGGGTCTGGCTGGAGTGCCAGGCGCTGCGCGCGCACGGCTACGACGTGAGCGTCATCTGCCCCAAGGGCCCGGGTGACCCGGCCCGGCAGGTGATCGACGGCGTCCACCTCTACAAGTACCGTCCACCGCCGGAGGCCCGCGGGCTGCTGGGCTACGTCCTCGAGTTCGTCTACTGCTGGCTGCGCACGGCGGTCCTGACCCGCACGGTGTGGCGCCGCCAGCCGTTCCAGGCGCTCCAGGCGTGCAACCCGCCCGACACCTACTGGTTGCTGGCGAGGTGGTGGAAGCGCCGCGGTGTGCGGTTCGTCTTCGACCACCACGACCTCAACCCGGAGCTCTTCCGGTCCCGCTTCGGCGAGCCGCGCTCGGTGCGCGAGCGCTGCGAGATGTGGGCGCTGACCTGGCTCGAGCGACAGACCTTCCACACCGCCGACCGCGTCATCTCGACCAACGAGTCCTACCGCCAGGTCGCGCTGCGACGTGGCGGGTGCGCCCCCAGCACCGTCAAGGTGGTCCGCAGCGGCCCGGACACGACCGCGATGCGTCCGCTCGTCCCGGAGGAGCGGCCCGCGGACGCGCCGTACACGCTCGCCTACCTCGGGATCATGGGTCCCCAGGACGGCGTGGACACGGTGCTCGACGTGATGGAGGACCTGGTCCGCACCCGCGGGCGCCGCGACGTGCGCGCGGTGCTGATGGGCTTCGGCGACTGTCTCGCGCAGCTGCGGGCCGACTGCACCGCTCGCGGCCTCGACGACGTCGTGACCTTCACCGGACGCGTCGACCGCGCCCAGATCGCCGAACACCTCAGCGTCGCCGACGTCGGCCTCTGCCCGGACGCGAAGTCACCGCTCAACGACGTGTCGACGATGAACAAGACCATGGAGTACATGGCGTACGCGCTGCCGTCGGTGTGCTTCGACCTGGTCGAGACCCGGGTCTCCGGAGGGGACACGGTCCTCTACGCCGACGCCGGGGACGTCGCGGCCTTCACCGACCACGTCGAGCGCCTCCTCGACGACGAGGGGCTGCGCGTGGGCCTCGGCCTGCGCGCGCGGCAGCGGGTCTGCGAGTCCCTGGACTGGCGGCAGCAGGCGGCGGTCTACGTCTCGGTGTTCCGCGACCTGCTCGGGCCCGTCGCCCAGGTGCCGCGACCGCGTGCCGCCGCGGAGTCCGCCGGGACGGGTGGCGCGACTCCCGGTGCCGACCGTGACGACCTCGGGCGGGCGTACGTCGACCTCGACGACGCCGCCGCTCTGGAGGCGTTCGTGCGCGACCGCGGCCGGCGCCGTCCCGCGGAGGTCCTGCGGCCGGTCCCGCCGGACGTCCGGGTGCCTCAGCCCGCCACGGAGACGGTCGCCAGCACCGCGCGGTGATCGGCGCCCGGCAGGGTGACGGTCCGCGACGACGTCGCCACGAGCCTCGGCGACGTCAGGACGTGGTCGATCGCCGCGAACGCGGGCACCGTGAGGCCGAGGCGTCGCTCGTGCGACCCCGACGGCCAGGTCGGTGACCAGCCGGCGTTGGCCTGCACGGCCGAGTCGCTGAAGCCGAGGTCGGCGAGGCGGCGCAGGGGCGCGTGCGCGAGCGTGGCGTTGAGGTCGCCGGCGACGACGACCGCCCGGTCGGCGTCGGCACGCACCGCCGCGAGCGCCGTACGGACCTGCTCGTGGTCACGCCGCCACGCGTCGGCGTCGTAGGGAGGGCGGGTGTGCACGGCCGCGACCGTGACGGCGCCGAGGCCCGGGACGTCGAGGTCGACGAGGCGGCTCTCGGACTCGTCGTAGAGGAGCTCGGTGCCGGTGACCGGGAACCGGCTCAGCACGACCGCGCCGCCCTCGCCGAGCCCGGCCGCGTGGGGCAGCTCCTCCCCGATGCCGGCTGCGACGAGCGGGTCCACGCGGGTGCTGTTGGCGTCGGTGAGGACGAGGACGTCGACGTCCTCGGCGCGGACCCGCTCGACCAGCGCACCCACCTCGCCGTACTCGAAGTTCTGCGCCAGCACGACCAGCGACGCCGACCCTCCCGTCGGCCGGTCGCCGGCGTAGAGCGGTGCCAGCCACCACGCGTGGACCGCGAGCAGGCCCGCGGCGACGACGAGGGCGACGGCCCGGGCGCCGCGCGGCCTGCGGAGCAGGAGGGACCCGAGCAGCGCGACCACGGCGAGCGGGAGGCCGAGCGGGCTCAGGGTGGCCAGCTCGACGAGCCGCCTGGCCTCGGGGTCGGAGACCCGGACGACGGCGAGCACGAGCGAGCCCGCCAGCAGGCCGACCACCGTCAGGGACGTGACCGCCGACGCGAAGCGCCCCGGCATGGGTCCCTCCCGTCCCCGGTGAGCAGTGCGCCCGAGCCTACGGCGCGGCCGGGCGGTCTTCGCCCATTTCGGGGGCGAGCACGGACACCGCCGACCCTACGATGGGCCGCATGTCCGGGGGTCGCAGCGACGAGGTCGTCGTCGTGGTGGTGACCTACGAGAGCGTCGGGCTCGTCACCGACCTGGTGACCTCCCTCCCGGTCGGCATGGGCGATCTGGCGTGGCGCCTCGTCGTGGTCGACAACGCCTCGAGCGACGGCACGGTGTCGCGGGTGCGCGAGCTCGCGCCCGACGCCGAGGTCGTGGAGATGGGCCGCAACGCCGGCTACGCCGCCGGCATCAACGCCGGGGCGCGGCTCGCCGGCCCCGGCCACCCGCTGCTCGTGCTGAACCCGGACGTACGCCTCGCCCCGGGCTGCGTGCCCGCCCTCCTCGCCGCGCTGGACGAGCCGGGGGTGGGGGTCGCCGTGCCACGGCTGGTCGACGGCGAGGGCGTGCTCGTCCCGTCGATGCGACGCGAGCCCACGGTCCTGCGGGCGGTCGCCGACACGGTGCTGGGCGCCTCCCGGGCCGGCGGCATCGCCACGCTGGGCGAGGTGGTGACCGCGCCGGGGGAGTACGAGCGGACCCAGCCGACCGACTGGGCGGAGGGCTCCACCCAGCTGATCAGCGCCGAGTGCTGGGCGCGGTGCGGGCCGTGGGACGAGAGCTTCTTCCTCTACTCCGAGGAGACCGACTTCCACCTGCGGGTGCGCGACGCCGGCCTGTCCACGTGCTTCGTGCCGACGGCGATGGCCGTGCACCTCGGCGGTGACTCCACCACCTCGCCGCGCCTGTGGTCGATGCTCGTGGCCAACCGCGTCAAGCTGTTCTCGGGCCGCAACGGCCCGGTCCGCTCGGCCGGGTTCTGGGTGGCGCTCCTGCTGCGGGAGGCCAGCCGGGCGGTCCTCGGGCGAGCCACGTCGCGGCGCGCGGTCCGCACGCTGCTGAGCCCGGCGGCCCTGCGCGCCCCGCGCGGTCCCGACTGGGGCGCCTGAGGCCGCGAGGCGTCCCCCGACTTGGGTATGCACAGTCGCGCGGGCGGTCTCGTGGGGCACCCCCGGCCTAGGCTCCGGGCATCGCCGACGTGGTCGCCGGGGGACGGCGCGGGCGTACGTTGTGAGGGGAGGCACGGTGGGGGCTCGGTTGTCACCGATCATGGCCGCGGACGTGCCGGAGGTGGGGCGCTTCCTCACCGAGCACCTCAACCAGAGGGTGCCCGCCGAGCGGTGGGCGCGCGCCCTGTCCGTGCCCTGGGCCAGCGAGCAGCCCAACCACGGCTTCCACCTGCGCGACGCGAGCGGCGCGGTCGTCGGGGCCTACCTCGCCTACTACTCCGAGCAGCTGGTCGACGGGCGCCCGGAGCGGTTCTGCAACCTCGGCGCGTGGTGTGTCCTGCCGGACCACCGCGCGCAGGGAGTCCGCCTGCTCACCCGCCTGCTCGGCCAGGACGGCCTCCACTTCACCGACTTCTCACCGAGTGGCAACGTCGTGGAGCTCAACCGGCGGCTCAAGTTCACCGACCTCGACACCACCACGGACCTCCTGGCCAACACGCCGCTGCCCGCACGGCCCGGCGCCGCTCGGGTGAGCGCCGACCCGGACGCCCTGCTCGGCAGCCTGTCGCCCGGCGAGCTGGACCTCTATCGCGACCACCGCCGCGCCGCAGCGGCGCGCCACCTGCTGGTGAGCACGCCGCGCGAGCACTGCTACGTCGTCTACCGCCGCGACACCCGCAAGCGCGTACGCGCCTTCGGGTCGATCCTCCACGTCAGCAACCCCGAGCTGTTCCGCGCCGAGGCGGGCCGCGTCGCGGCGCACCTGCTGACCCGGCAGGGCATCGCGGCCACCCTGGTCGAGCGCCGCGTGTCGGGTGGCCCGGTACGCCGTGCGAGGCCCCTGTCCCGCCCCCGGCCCAAGATGTTCCGCAGCGCCTCGCTCGCCCCCGAGCAGGTGCGCTACCTCTACAGCGAGCTCACGTGCCTGGCGTGGTGAGCGGGCCCGGGGCGGTGCACGCCGACCTCCATCCCGCGACCGACGGCGCCGAGCTCCTCGTCGGCGGCGTGCCCCTGTCCCGCCTCGCGCAGCGCGTGGGCAGCACCCCGTTCTTCGCCTACGACCGCGAGCTGCTCACCCAGCGCGTCGCGCGCCTGCGGGCCGCGATGCCCGACGACGTGGAGATCAGCTACGCCGTCAAGGCGAACCCGATGCCGGCGCTGGTGCAGCACCTGAGCCGGGTCGTCGACTCGCTCGACGTCGCGTCCGGTGCCGAGATGCGCCTGGCGCTCGACACCCCGACGACGCCGGGGATGGTGAGCTTCGCGGGCCCGGGCAAGTCGGTGGCGGAGCTTTCCCAGGCCGTCGCCGCCGGCGTGCTGGTGGAGGTGGAGTCCCCGCTCGAGGTCGAGCGCATCACCGCGATCGGCGAGGAGACCGGCATCCGGCCGGTCGTCGCGCTGCGCCTCAACCCCGACTTCGAGGTCAAGGGGTCGGGCATGCGCATGGGCGGCGGCGCGCAGCAGTTCGGCGTCGACGTCGAGGAGGCGCCCCGACTGCTGAAGGAGATGGAGGCCCGGGGGCTCGACCTGCGCGGCTTCCACGTGTTCGCGGGCTCGCAGAACCTGCACGCCGACATCCTCGCCGAGGCGCAGGGCCGCACCGTCGACCTGGTGCTGCGGATGGCCGACGAGATGACCGCCGAGCCGACCTACGTCAACCTCGGCGGCGGCCTCGGCATCCCCTACTACGAGAAGGACCGCGCGCTGGACCTCGGCGCCGTCGGCGACAACCTCGAGCACCTCGTCCGCACGCTGCTGCGGCCGCGGCTGCCGCAGGCCCGGGTCCTGCTCGAGCTCGGGCGCTACATCGTGGGCGAGGCAGGGGTCTACGTCACCCGCGTGGTCGACCGCAAGGAGTCGCGCGGCACGACCTTCCTCGTCGTCGACGGCGGGATGCACCACCAGCTCGCCGCGTCGGGAAACTTCGGTCAGGTGATCCGGCGCAACTACCCGATCGCCGTCGGCACCCGGATGGACCGGGGCGCCGAGGAGACCGTCCAGGTCGTGGGGTGCCTGTGCACGCCGCTGGACCTGCTCGGCGACAAGGTCCGGCTGCCCCGCGGCGAGGTCGGCGACCTCGTCGTGCTCTTCCAGGCCGGGGCCTACGGCCACACCGCCAGCCCCACCGCGTTCCTCAGCCACCCGGCCCCGCTGGAGGTGCTGGTGTGAGCGCGACCGACAGCCACCCGGACACCGCACGAGACTGCCACGACAGCCACGACAGCCACGACAGCCACGAGAGAGGCACGAGATGACGCACGAGACGTCCCGCGAGGCGGGCGCCGCCCCGACGCTGGAGCGGCCCGCGACCGACGCCACCGAGGTGGCGCTGGCCGGGCTGCTGGCCGAGCTGCTCGGCGGCGACCCCGGGCGCTACACCCCGGACACCGAGCTCTTCGGCAGCCTGCCGGAGCTCGACTCGCTCGCCCTCGTCGAGCTGATCACCGCGATCGAGGAGCGGTTCGACATCGAGCTCGACGAGGACGACATCACCGCGGAGGTCTTCGGGACGGTCGAGTCCCTCGCCGCCCACGTCGACGCCTGCACGGCCTGACATGGGTGCGCTGGCCGAGCTGGTGCGCGCCTCGGCGGCGCGGGCACCGGTCAGCGTCGTGGCCGACTCGCGCACCACGCTCGCGCTCGCCGACGCGCTGCGCGAGGCCGAGGACGTCGCCCGGGCGATCAGGCGTGCGTCCTCGCGGGAGCGGCCGGTGGTGGCCGTCGTGCTGCCGAGCTCGGTGGTCGCCGCGACCCACCTGCTCGCGGCCGTGCTCGGCGAGCACACGGTGTGCTTCCTCGACCCCGGCTCGCGCCCGCGCACCGAGGCGGTCCTCGACGCACTGGACCCCGACGTGGTGGTCGACGCCGACGGGATCCGCACGCGCACCACCGGCCCGGCCCGGCACGACCCGGTCGAGGCGGGATACGTCGCGATGTCGTCCGGGACCACCGGCGCCGGCGCCAAGGGGGTGCTGACCTCGTGGGCGTGCCTGGCGGACTTCCTGCCGCACGGCGCAGAGGCCCTGGACCTCGACGCCACGTCGAGGTGGGCCGAGCCGACCCACCCCTCCTACGACCTCGCGCTCACCAACTGGCTGCTGGCCCTGGGTGCCGGGGCCTCGCTGCACGTCTCGGGCTCGCTCGCGGACCGGGTGCGCCCGCTGGCCTTCCTCGACCGTCGGGCGGCCACGCACGTACGCCTGGCGCCCGGCTACGTCGACCTCGCGGCCGCCGAGGCCGCGCGCGGCACGCCGTGCGAGGTGCGCGTGTGGGGCTCGGGCGGCGACCGGCTGACCCCGGCGCAGGCCACCGCCGTGCTCGGCCTTGGCAGCGCCACCCTCGTCAACACCTACGGCACGAGCGAGACGGCCGGCTTCGCCAGCGCCGCCGCGTACGCGTCCACCGACGAGGTGCGCCACCGGGACGGGTCGGTGTCCGTCGGCCGCGGCCGGGTGGGGCCCTGGCGGGTGGACCTCGTCACCGACGGGGCCGCCACGGGCGGGCGGGAGGACGAGGTCCTCGCCATCCACTCGCCCCACGTCGGCGACGGCTACCTCTTCGGCGGCCACGGGCAGGACTATCCCCGGTGGGAGCCGGGGCGCGTCGTGACCGGGGACCGCGGGGTCGTCGTGGACGGCGACGTCTACTGCCTGGGGCGGGTCGGACGGCTGGTCAAGCGCAGCGCCGGGTTCGTCAACCTCGACGACGTCGACACGGCGATCCGTGACGCGCGCGACCTCGTCACCTACACGGTCGCGACGCGCGGTGGCTCGCTCGTCACCCTCGTCGAGGGCGACGGCCACCCGCTGGCGGCCGTGCGCGAGGACCTCGCGACCCGGGTCGCGCCCGGTGTGCTGCCCGACCGGCTGGTCCCGGTGCGGTCGCTGCCCCGGCTCGGCAACGGCAAGACCGACCAGGCCGGCGCGGTGCGGCTCGCCGAGCTCGCCCTGGGCCAGGTCCAGGGCCAGGGCCAGGGCCAGGGCCAGGGGAAGCGGCAGGTGGACTGATGCTGCCGGCCGGTGTCCTCGCCCTCACGCTCGACGGCCCCACCCCGGGAGCTGCCGCCGCGGACCAGGTGCGCGCCGCCCTGGCCGCGACCGGAGCGGCCGACCCGGTCCTGCACGAGGAGCCGGGGCTGGTCGTCGCGACGTGGGGCGGGCTCGCGCCCGCCCCCGACGGCACGCTGCTGCTGAGCCGCGGACCGCGGCGGCACGAGCGCGACCTCGGCCCCGGTGAGGTCGCGGACCTGCTCGCCCGCCGCGACGTCGCGGCGCTCGCCGAGGTCATCCCACCCTTCGCCGCGTTCCGGCGGCTGCCGCACGGCGAGGCGGTCGCGGTGACCGACGCCCTGGGCTTCCGCCACCTCTACCACGCGCAGTGGGCGGACCGGGCCGCCGTGAGCACGTCCGCCCGCCTGCTCGCCGTGCTGGGCGGGTGCGGGCTCGACCGCGACGCGCTCGCCCTCCAGAGCCTCCTGGGCTGGCAGGTCGGCGACGCGACCCTGTTCGACGGAGTCACCAAGCTCGCCGCCGGAACGCTGGTCTCCGCGGCGCACGGGCGCCTGACGTTCCTGGGCGGACGCGCCCCCGACCCGGCGCCCGTGGGGCTCGACGAGGCGGTCGACGCCGCCGCGTCCGTGCTGCGCGACCACCTCGCGGCGTACGTCGGCGACCACCCCGACGCGACGCTGCAGCTGACCGGCGGGCAGGACTCGCGGATCCTGCTGAGTGCCGTGCCGCCTGCGCTGCGCACGGGGCTGCGCGCCATCACGCTCCGGGTGCCCGGCTCGCCGGACGCCGACATCGCGGCGGCCATCGCCGCGCGCACCGGTCTGCGCCACCACGTCGAGGAGCTCGAGGACCTGGGCGCGATGTCGCCGGCCGACGCGTTCGCGGCCTGCCTCGACGCCAGCAGGCGGCTGGAGGGGATGGCTGACCCCGTGGCGCTCGCCGGGCTGACGATCGCGGAGCGCCGCTTCGACCAGGGTCACCGGATCGCCGGGCTCGGCGGCGAGGTCGCCCGTGGCTTCTACTACCTCGGCAACCCCCGCGACACCACGGTGAGCCGCGCGAAGGTCGCCCGCCTGACCGCGTGGCGCATGTTCGCCAACGAGGCCGTCGACCCGGCAGCGCTGCGACCCGCGGTCCGCGAGGGCGCCCGCGACGCCGCGATCGACCGCATCCACGCCCTCATGGCCGCCACCGGCAGGGAGTGGCTCGCGGCCACCGACGACTTCTACCTCTACCAGCGGATGCAGCGCTGGGCCGGCGTCACCGACACCGCGGTGTGCCTGGACCGCTCCGTGGTCAACCCGATGCTCGACGACCGCTTCATCTCGCTCGCGCAGGCGATGTCGCCGGCCAGCAAACGCGGCTCGCGCTTCCTCGGCCGCCTCCAGATGGCACTGGACCCCGGGCTCGGCCGGGTGCCGCTCGACGGCCGTCCGGCGCCCGCGGCGTACGCCGACCCGAGCCTGCTCAACCGCGCCCGCGCCGCGCAGACCCTGGCCCGCAAGGCGGTCCGCAAGGCACGCCAGCGGCTCGGCCACAGCACCCGCCCGCCCGCGGGTGGGGCGGTGCTCGCCGAGAAGGTGGTCGAGCACTGGCGCCACGAGCCGGACCTGCTGCGGACGGCGCTGGCCCACGACGTGCTCGACGAGTCCTGGGTCGAGCAGGTCGTGGCCGGCTCGGTGAGTCCGGACCCGGGCACGGTGGCGTTCGCGCTCAACCTCGTGGCCCTCGACGCGCAGCACGTCGACGCGACCGCCCGCTGAGCGGGCCCCCGTCGTGCCCCCGCCCCAGCGGCGGGGGGCGGGCGGTCAGTACGCGCCGCGGCGCGACACGACGGCGCGCAGCGTGCGGACCATGATCGCCAGGTCGAGTCCGAGCGACCAGTTGTCGACGTAGCGCACGTCCAGGCGCACCGACTCGGCCCACGAGAGGTCCGAGCGGCCCGACACCTGCCACAGGCCGGTCATGCCGGGCTTGACGACGAGGCGGCGCTGTGGGTCCACGTCGTAGCGCGCGACCTCCTCCGGCAGCGCGGGGCGCGGGCCGACGAGCGACATCTCGCCGCGCACCACGTTGAGCAGCTGGGGCAGCTCGTCGAGGCTGGTGCGGCGCAGCCAGCGGCCGGCCCGGGTGACCCGCGGGTCGTGCTGGATCTTGAAGAGCACGCCGTCGGCCTCGTTGCTCGCGACGAGGTGGGTGCGGTCGGCGTCGGCGGTGGTCGACATCGACCGGAACTTGTACATCGTGAACAGCCGGCCGTCACGGCCCACGCGCTGCTGGCGGTAGATCGCCGGGCCGGGGGAGTCGAGGCGGACCACGAGCGCCACGGTGAGCATGAGGGGCAGCAGGAGAGCCGCCCCCACGGTCGCCGCGACCCGCTCCACGACCTCCTTGACCCAGCGTCGCGGACCCCGCAGGGCGGCGGGGACGACATGCACGAGGTTGAGCCCGCCCGAGGCGAGCACGCGAGCCCTGCCGGGGGCGACGTCGATGAGCCCGGTGCCGACGCAGAGCTCCGCCCCGACGGCGGCGACCGCCCAGTGCAGGCGGCGGACCTCCGCGGCGCCCAGCCGTGCCCCCGGCAGGACCACGACGGCGTCGGCCCGGTGGCCGTCGGCCACGTCGGCAGCGGCCACGAGACCGACGTACGTCGGCAGGTCGCCGAGCGGGACCTTCGACGGGCGGGTCAGGCAGGCGGCGACCACCTCGTGGTGGCCGGCAGCCTCGAGCTCCAGCATGGCCTCGCGGACGTCGCGGGGCCGGCCGGCGAGGACGAGCCGGGGCCGGTGCGACCGGGTGAGGAGCAGGGCGTGGACCGCGCTGGTCGCGGCGAAGGCCGCGACCAGCTGCGCGAGCATGAGGGGGTCGCCCAGCGGGCCGGCACTGGTGGCGAGCCACGGGGCGAGCGCCAGCACGAGCACGCAGGCGCGGAGGCCGGTCCAGGTGGCCGACCAGGCGCGCCGCGTACGGGTCTCGCCGAGCGAGCGGCTGCGGTAGTGGCCGGCGGCCAGCAGCAGGAGCGGCCACGCGGTGGCGGCTGCGACGGCGAGCTCGAGCTCGAGCGTCTCGAGGGCGAGCCCGGCGCCCGCCGCCACGACGAGGGCGAGGACGAGGTCGACTCCCGCCACGGACCAGGTGCGCTGCGCCCGCCGGCGACCGAGCTCCTCCGGTGCGACCACCGGAACCAGGTCGGTGGCCCGGGCTGCCTCGGTGGCGGCACCGGTGCCGCTGGGCGGCGCCTCGGGTGCTGCGGGTGAGTCGCTGTCGCGGGGCCGGGGGACCGCGGGGACCTGCGGCGCGCCGTCGAGCGAGACGGTGCGGACCGTGGTCTGGGTCATTGCCCCTCGCTCTCCCGTCAGGCGTCGGTGGAAGGCCCCCCGACCGTGCTTCGGAGCCTAGGAACGCGGCTCTCCGGGGGCATGCCCTGAATCGGCGAAAGCCGTGCGCTGCCCAGATACCCACTCGGAGGGATGGGCCGCACCGGCGCCCGGGTCTACTCTCGAAGAGGTGCACCACGCTGGTTCGCGACGCTCATTCTTCCAGTGATGGTCTGTGTGACCGAGCGGATGGCGAGCGGCCCCACACCTCGCCACGGACGACGAAGCGCACCAGTGGCGGCGGTCGAGGTTCCCCCTCCTCGACCGCCGCGGCACGTCACGACCGCATCGTCCGGCGGCCAGCGTCGCGACGACTGCCAGCGTCAGACCGGCGGCCGGCGTCAGACCGGCGGCCAGCGTCGGGCCGGCGGATGCGCAGCGTCAGGACGACAGGCGGACACTGCCCGCCACGGCCCCCGGGACCGCACCGCGCGGTCGGGGCACGCTGGGGGTCTCGGCGAAGAAGGACTCGTGCCACACCTCGAGCGCCACCAGGGCCCAGATCCGGTCCTGCTCGTGGCCGCCGTGCTCGTGCCTGAGCAGGAGGTCGCGCACGAGTGACTGGTCCAGGGTCCGGGCGATCCACGACCCCGGCCCCGTGAGGCGCTGCCGGACGGTGTCGCGCATCCCGGCGTACCACCAGGAGCCGGCGCCGGGCTCGGGCACGCGACGCTCGATGACCTCGTCGGGCAGCAACGGCCGGGCCGCCTCGCGGAGCACCCAGGTGGTGCATCCCGCCCTCACCTTGACGGAGGTCGGCAGCCGGAACGCGAGCTCGACGAGGCGGTGGTCGAGCAGGGGCAGGCCCACCGCGAGCGAGGTGGCGCTCGACATCCGGTCCAGGCGCTCGAGGACGTCGTCGGGGAGGGTGTGTCGCAGGTCGTGGCGCAACATCCGGTCCACGGGGTCGACGCCGACCGTCGCGCTCGCGCGGCGGTCCCGAGGAGGCGCATGTCCGAGCAGTCGCCGGCGCTCCGTGGCGGAGAAGGTGGCGCCCAGCCGTCGCTCGACCCGGCGGCCGAGACCCGAGCGGAGGGGGGCGGGCAGGACGGGCAGTCCGTACGAGCGCTCAGCGACCCCCGCCAGGCGGTAGCGCTGGTGGCCCCCGAAGAGCTCGTCGGCACCCTGCGCGCACAGGATCTCGGGCACGTGCTCCGCGGCCGTGCGGTCGAGCACGTGGGCGGCGAGGTCGGCGGGGTCGGACAGGGGAGCGTCGCGGTGCCAGGTGAGGGGGCCCCACAGCTCGTCGAGGTCGTCGCGACCCAGGTGCACGTCGTGGTGCAGGGTGCCCAGCAGGGCGCTGAGCCGGCCCGTCCGCGCCAGCTCGTCGGCCGCGTCGTCACCGTGCGCCAGGGAGAAGGTGTGCACCGTCTCGTCGCCGCGCAGCTGCTGGGCCTGGGCGGCGAGCAGGCTGCTGGCGAGACCTCCCGTGAGGTTGATGCCCACGGGCGTGTCGGGGGCGAGCGAGGAGCGCACCGCCTCGCGCACGCCGTCTCGCACCGCCTCGATGGCGTCGTCCGCCGTCCAGGTCCCGTCGGGGTCGGCGTCCGGCGGCGACCAGTACGCCGTCTCCTCGAGGTGGCCGCCCGGCATGATCGAGACGCGGTGCGCGGGCCGCACCTTCTTGACCCCCTCGAACAGGGTGTCGGGCGCGGGCACCGTGCGGTGCGCGAGATAGGCGTCGAGGCTGCGGTGGTCGACCTCGGGGCGCGGGCCCAGCACCAGCAGTGCCTTGACCTCGGAGGCGAAGGCGATGCCACCAGGCACGTGGCGGTAGTGCAGCGGTTGCACGCCGATGCGGTCGCGGACCAGGTGCGTGGTGTCGGTGCGGAGGTCGTGCGCGACGAGCGCGAACTGGCCGGTGAGCCGCTCGATGAAGCTGATCCCCTCCCACGCGAGCCCCGCGGCGACCAGCTCGCCGTCGTCGCGGCTGCGGAGGTGGCCGAGGTGGGCGCGGAGGCTGGCCTGGTCGCGGAGCGTGCCGTCGAGGGCCACCACCCACCGTCCGTCGGCCGACCGCGCCGGCTGCGGGACGGGGTCGTCGGCGGCGTGGGACCGCGACCGGGCCAGGCCGACCCCGCGGGCGAGCCAGACGTCGGTCCCGCCGCCGCCCCGGTGGTCCTGCGCGGCGGCCATCTCCTCGAGCATCTCGCGCGAGGGCTGCCAGCCGGATCCGCGGTCGGCGGCGCGGGCCGCGAAGGCACGGAGGCCACTCACGCCCGCGCCGGTCATGCGCCCAGCCTCCAGCCGATCTGGTTGGCCATGCCCACAGCGGCCAGCTGGGACGACACCTCGAGCTTGTTGAGGATCGACTTGACCTGCGTACGCACGGTCGCCTCCGACACCACGCTGTCCTGCGAGATGGCGCGCACCGTGCGGCCCTCGATGAGGGCCTCGAGGACCTGCCGCTCGCGCGGCGTCAGCCGGTCGAGGCGTCGCCGGATGTCGTCGTCGACGCGGCTCTGGTGCGACCACGCGTCGAGCAGCGACTCGAGCTCCTCGCGCGTCGTCACCGGGAGGCCCTGGTGCAGCCGGCGCACCGTCGACAACGCCTGCTGGAGGGCTCCGCTCTTGGTCAGCACCTTGCGGGCGCCGAGACGCATGCACTCACCCCAGCGACCCAGCTCCTGGGAGGCCGTCACGACGACGACGTTGACGTGGGCGTGGGCCAGCGGCGAGATCAGGTTCACGCCGTCGCCGAAGCGGCCGAGGTCGAGGTCGAGGATGACGGTGCGCGGGTTGGCCCGCAGCGCCAGCGAGCGCAGGGTGGCCATCGAGCCGCCCTCCTCCGGCAGCTCGAGGCGGCGCACGTCGTAGCCCTCGAGCGACAGCGC
>JAESGW010000680.1_pt1 | contig 18900 bp, 19 predicted proteins | sample 9269791 | NCBI WGS metagenome assembly JAESGW01 (sample SAMN16773120, study PRJNA677053) | algae metagenome | isolation source: Aphanocapsa lilacina HA4352-LM1 and co-occurring heterotrophs from near cave... | place: USA: Maniniholo cave, near Haena, Kauai, HI | collected 2009-07-28 | reverse complement strand
CGTGGGAGTGCGCAAGAATCTATTCGACCTGCGTCGAGTGGCGGTGGTGCACAATCTACATGTGCTGGCCCGGCAGGAAGCGGCTAGGGTTTCGCAAGCGGCCTAGATTCTGGACCGATACTCTAGGGCCCAGGGGCAGGCTGCTCCTTCGGGTAGATCCGTCACGACAAGCGCACCTGCACAGTGGGTATAGTTGACGCTAGAGCCAGGTTGGCACTCAGGCAGGGCGGCTTTCTATGGAATGGCTATCGGACCCAAACACATGGATCAGTTTTCTCACCCTGGCGGTGCTGGAAATTGTTCTAGGTATCGACAACATCGTCTTTATCTCGATTCTGGCGGGCAAGCTGCCTAAGGAGCAGCAGGCGTCCGCCCGGCAGATCGGTCTACTGCTGGCCCTCAGCTCGCGCATCTTGTTGCTCTTCTCGATCAGCTGGCTTGCCACCCTCACCCAACCACTATTCGGGCTATTGGGATTCGAATTTTCCGGGCGGGATCTGATTCTCATCGGCGGCGGCCTGTTTTTGATTGGCAAAGCCACCTTCGAAATTCATAACAAGCTCGAAGGGGAAGAGGAGCACGCCAAGGTAGGAGCAGCCGCCTCCTTTGCCTCGGTGCTCATCCAGATCATGATCATCGACGTGGTATTCTCCCTCGACTCGGTGATCACGGCGGTGGGCCTGGCCGAACGGCTGGAGGTGATGGTCGCGGCGGTGGTGGTCGCGGTGCTGTTTATGCTCGCCTTCGTCAATATCGTCAGCGACTTTGTCGATCGACATCCGACCGTCAAGATGCTCGCCCTCGCTTTCCTGGTGCTCATCGGCGTAAATTTGCTCGCCGACGGCTTCGGCCAGCATATCCCCAAGGGCTACACCTACTTCGCCATGGCCTTCTCCGTGGGGGTGGAGATGCTCAATTTGCGCCTGCGCGGCAAGGCGGCGCCGGCGCCGGTGCAGCTGCGCAACACCCCCCGCGACGAGAGCCGCACAGCCGAAGCTTCCACCCCAGGCGGCGGCGGTGAGAGCGCACCGTAGGCCATCGGCCTGCCGGGCGCTTGCCGTCCCTGCCGTTTAGATAAAGATCGAACGGACAGTGCCTGCTTTATGCCGTTCCGGCTGCTTGGTGTGCGCTTTCGGCGGCGTCATCGCTCCTCAAAGGAACGATGGGCACGAACGTCGGCACCGTAGCGGCCGACCGCTTCGGCAATCAGCGCGCGCAAGTCGGCATAGGGTTTGACAAAGAGCGGCGGTTTCTCGGTGAGGCCCAATAGATCGTGGGTGACGAGGATCTGGCCGTCGCAGTGGGGACCGGCGCCGATGCCGATAGTCGGGATGAGCAGTGTGCCGCTCATCTCCCCCGCCAGATCGTGGGGAATGTGCTCCAGCACGACCGCGAACGCCCCCGCCCCCGCCAGGGCAAGCGCTTGATCGAGCAGCCGTTCGGCCGCCTGGGCGGTCTTGCCCTGGACGCGGTAGCCGCCTAGCTGGTGGACCGCCTGGGGGGTGAGGCCAAGATGCCCGAGTACCGGGATGCCGCTTTCGGTCAAAAAAGCGACCGTCTCGACCATGCGCGGGTAACCGCCTTCGAGCTTGACCGCCTGCACTCCCGTCTCCTTGAGGAACCGGGTTGCGGTGGAAAAAGCCTGCTGGGGGCTTTGCTCGTAGGAGCCGAAGGGCAAATCGGCCACCAGCAAAGCGCGCTCGACCCCCCGGCGTACCGCGCGGCAGTGGTGCAACAACTCGTCCACCGTCACCGGCAGGGTGCTCGTATAGCCCAGAGCGACCATCGAGAGCGAGTCGCCCACCAGCAGCAAATCGACCCCCGCCTGATCGAGAACGTGGGCAATCGCGTACTCCGTGGCGGTGAGGGCCACGATCGGTTGGGCGCGCTCTTTAAGCTTTCTGAGACTGTGTATGGATAACCCCATGTCCACAGTGTGCCACAGCCGGGGCGGTGCCTTCAGCGGGCCGGGCGCAGCAGCTTGAAACCGGGCGCGGCGTACAGACCGATATCTTCGACTTCGGGCCAGTCGAACTCGGGCATCACCCCGTTGGCCACCAGGTCCGCCGCGAGCATCAGCCGCACCAACCCGTCGAAGCGCACCCGCGGCTGCCAGCCCAACTGCTCGCGGGCCTTGGCCGGGTTGCCGATCAATTCGTCCACCTCCGCCGGGCGGAAGTAGCGCGGGTCGGTACGCACGTACTGGCGCCAGTCGAGGCCCGCCAGTTCAAAAGCGCGCTCGACAAATTGCTGCACGCTCCACTGTTCGTTGGTGGCCACCACGTAGTCGTCGGGCGTTTCCTGCTGGAGCATCCGCCACATCAGTTCGACGTAATCGCCCGCATAACCCCAGTCGCGCCGCGCCTCTGTGTTGCCCAGCACCAGTTCGCGCTGCTTGCCTGCTGCGATACGCGCCACCGCACAGGTGATCTTGCGCGTCACAAAATCCTCACCGCGTCTTGGTGATTCGTGATTGAACAGGATGCCGTTGCAGGCGAACAGGTTGTGGGCTTCGCGGTAGTTGACCGTCGCCCAATAGCCGTAGACTTTGGCCACCGCGTAGGGTGAGCGCGGATGGAAAGGCGTCAATTCGGTCTGGGGCACCTCGCGCACTTTGCCGAACATCTCGGAGGAAGATGCCTGGTAGAAGCGCGCCTCCGGCACGATCATCCGCACAGCTTCCAGTAGTCTGGTTACCCCGAGAGCGGTCGCATCGCCGGTGTAGATGGGCTGGTCGAAGGAAACTTTGACGTGCGACTGGGCGGCCAGGTTGTAAACTTCGTGCGGTTCGCACAGCTGCAGGACACGCTGCAAACTCATCGAATCGGTCAAATCCGAATAGTGCAACTGGATGCGCTCCTGCAGGTGTGAGACCCGACCCACATTGAGGGTGCTGCTGCGCCGCAGCAGGCCGTGCACTTCGTAGCCGCAGCCAAGCAGATATTCGGCCAGGTAGGATCCGTCCTGACCGGTGATCCCAGTGATCAAGGCGCGCTTGGATTCGCTCATGTTTCTCCTGTCAGTGTTCTCTCGAAGCGGCGGCACTCAAGGTGGCGGCCTTCACCTGTTCAATGGCCGAGTCTACCATCAATCGCACCAGCGCTTGAAATCCCAGGCGCGGCTGCCATCCGAGCCGCTCGCGGGCGCGCCCGGCGTTGCCCAACAGCACGTGCGCCTCGCTCGCCCGCAACAGTTGCGCGTCGATAACGACGTGTTTGCGCCAATCGAGACGGGCGTAGCCGAAGGCTTCCTCGACGAATTCTCCGACGCTGTGCACCTCGCCCGAGGCAATCACATAATCCTCCGGCTCCGCCTGGGCCATCATTGCCGCCATCGCCTCGACGTAATCGCCTGCGAAGCCCCAATCGCGCCGCGCTTTAAGATTGCCCAGCGCCAGCGTCTGCTGCTGGCCCACCAGAATGCGGGCCAGGGAGCGCACGACTTTGCCCGACAAAAAACTCTCGTCGCGCAGGGGCGACTCGTGGTTGTAGAGAATGGCACTGCAGGCAAATAGACCGCTAGAGCGCCGGTAACTGTTCACCAGCCAGTAGGCGCTCGCTTTGGCAATCGCGTAGGGGCTCACCGGCGCAAAAGGCGTCGATTCGTCCTGGGGCGATCGGGGGCATTCGCCGAACACCTCGGCGGAGCAGGCCTGGAAAAAGCGAATGCGCGGGTTGCGTTCGCGGATGATTTCAAGCAGGTACAGCGGTGCCAGGGCGTTGACCTCGAAGGTGCGCTCGGCCATCGCAAAACTCTGGCCCACCCGGCTCTGGGCCGCCAGATTGTAAATCTGCTCGGGTGCCACTTCGTCCACCACCCGCCGCAAAAAAGCGCGGTCGGTAACATCCCCTGTCAATAGCTGCAAATCCCCTCCGGCTGGCACCAGCGTTGCCAGCGGCTCACCTGGGGGATCCTGGCGGTGAATCCCAAAGACACAGTGGCCCCGGCGCAACAGCGCCAGGCTCAGGTAAAACCCGTCCTGCCCGCCGATTCCCGTGATCAAGACGCGCACTTGCTGCCCCCCCCCAGCGCCGACAAAGCTCCCACACGACCGCCGGGGACCGTCGCTTCCCGGTGCGGTGGACAGGTACCCTTATCTTCGGCGCTTGGAGGCTGGGGGTCAACGCCTCGGGCGGCTTAGAGATTCGGGTCGTCCCAGAAGCGCTCAGAAAGGTACTTGTCGGCACTGTCGCACAAAATGGTGACCACCACGCCGCGGTCGAGTTCGCGCGCCAGGCGCAACGCCGCCGCCACGTTGCCCCCTGCGGAGATGCCCACCAGCATGCCCTCCTCGCGCGCCAGGCGCTTGACGGTGCGCTGGGCTTCCTCGGTGGACACTTCGATCTGCCGGTCGGGCAAAGCAGGATTGTAAATCGCCGGGACGATCGCCGTCTCCATGTGTTTGAGCCCTTCGAGTCCATGAAAAGGCGAATCGGGTTGCATGGCGACCACTCGGACGGTCGGGTCGAACTCCTTGAGGCGCCGTCCCACCCCCATGCAAGTGCCCGAGGTGCCGAGCCCCGCCACAAAATGGGTGACCCGCCCACCGGTCTGCTGGTAGATTTCGACGCCCGTCGTCAGATAGTGCGCCTGCCAGTTGGCGTTGTTGCTGTACTGATCGGGATAGAAGTACCGTTCGGGATCTGCTGCGTAGAGCCGGCGCGCCTCCTGGATGGCGCCGTCGGAGCCGAGGGTCGGATCGGTGAGGATGAGATCGACGCCGTAGGCTTTGAGGATGCGCTTGCGCTCTTCGCTCGCGTTGAGGGGCAGGGCCAGTTTGACGCGATAGCCCCGGCGGGCGGCGATCCAGGCGTAGGCGATGCCGGTGTTGCCGGAGGTGGCATCGAGAATAATTTTCTCGCGGGTCAGCCGGCCGCTGCGCTCCCCTTCGAGGATCATATTGAGCGCCGGGCGATCTTTGACCGAGCCGCCCGGGTTGAACCACTCCGCCTTGCCGTACACTTCGACGCCCGGGGCAAGCCCCGCCGTCACCCGCTCCAGGCGCAGCAAAGGTGTGTTGCCCACCCACTGCAGCAGGTCCGTCTTGGCGGGCGGCTGGCCGCTTCCCAAGGCGCTCGGGCCAATTTCGGTGCTCACCACGGCACAGATCCTCGCAATGGGCGGTCTTTCTCCGATTCTATCGCCGCTGCTTCGGTAAAACCCAACCATGCCGGTCGGAATTGAGGGGTAAGCGATTCTGTTGACATCTATTCTCAATTGCCCTAGAGTATTCCCAGTGGATAACAAAAATTTGGCATTGTCATCCACAGGTCGGGCCGGCGGGTTGTTCTCTCTTACGTCTCGCGGAAGACTCTAGCTGGCTCGACTTTTTCTTCATTTGTGCCAAGCTCTGCTCAGCGAACCGCTGCGCAGAGCTTGATTTTAGTTGATATGCAGTTTCAATAAGCTTATCAGGGGCACAGGTGTTGGGCGAGGCCGTGCAGGGGCCAGGTGAGCAGGGGCAGCACGCCCACCAGCAGCCATCTCCACACCCCCCGTCTTTGTGCCTGCCGCTCATCTTCGGGGGCGATCAGGGCTTCGACCCGTTCGCTCAACCGTTCGCCTCCGGAGTAGACGGCCGCCGCAAACGCCGTGGCCGCGGGGAGCCGACCGGCTCCCGCCAGGGCGACGAGCGCTTCGGCGAGCAATAGACCATCGACGCTGCGGGCCGCATGGCGATCGGCGCGCAGTTCGCGCAGGGCCAGCAATTCTTGCCAGAGCGCTTCGGAGTGGGGCAAAAAGGCGGTGGCCCGGTGCGTCCATCCCAGCCAAAAAAACCAGAACGTGTCGCGGTAGTGGCGATGGGCCTGCTCGTGGGCCAGCACCGCGCCAAGCTGCGCCCCACCCATCGATGCGACAAGGCCGCTGGTGAAGACCAGTTGCGGCTGCCAGAAGCCCACCAGGGCAATGTACGGTGTCCCTTCATCCAGCAGCCGGGCGCGATGGCCGGCCACAGAAGCGACGGGCAGCGCGCGAGCGGCGCGAATGGTGCGGGCGCACGACCAGCTGTGCCTGGCGCCGACCGCCAGGGCGTACACCCACCAGGCGGCGCTCAACCAGTAAGCCGCTACCCCATCCCAACGCCAGGAGGCCACCCCCGGCGTTCCCATCCAGAGGACGGTCGCCGCGGTGGTGGCAAACAGCAGACCCGGCACCAGCAGCTGCACCAGGGCCGCATTCCAGCGCCCGCACCACCCCCCGCCGGGCCGGGGACGTCCCCGCAGCCCGCCGCCCACGAGTACCGCCAGCAGCACCAGAGCCAAATGGATCATCGTTCCCCCCGCGCCTGGCGGATACGCTCGGCGATGGCACCCAGTTGTTCGACGCTCGCTTCATCGAGGCTGTCGGCGAAGGCCGCCACCACCTCCGGTGTGCCCACCGACAAAAACGCCTGCAGACGGCTGTGGGCGGTGAGGGTGCGCGCCTGCTCGCGGCTGATCCGGGGGATAAAGCAAAAGGCCCGCCGGCTGGTGTCGCAGCTGAGCCAGCCTTTTTGCACCAGCCGGCGCAGGACGGTGGTTACCGAAGCGTAAGCCAGTTCGCGGTCCGGATCGCTGAGCAGCTCGTCGTGCACGTCTTTGACCGCGAGCGCTCCGCGCTTCCAAACAATTTCCATAATTTCCGCTTCGAGCGGGCCGAGTGAAAGACGTTCAGGACGGTAATCCGGTAGTGGGGGCATCTTCGTTGGGGCGCAGAGGGGACAGGTGCCATCCTACCCAAAAATGCCCCGCAGTCGGTTTGACGGCCCGTCAAACTTGCACTCCCGCCGGGGGCAGTCTACAGGCCACAGATTACCCGTTCTCGATGGAAAGAAGCTCGCTGCTCAGCATCTGTTCGAGGCTATAAGGGCAGACAACCGGAAATACTTTATAGGACAAGTTCGTTTCCTGCACGGCCAGGTTCAGACCCTTCCGGTAGGCTTTGGGCAGGACTTCTTCGAGATAGGGCTGCAAACTAGGGTTCTCCAGCAGGAGTTCTTCAATTTCGTTGCGCTGATCCCGGATGGTGGCGACCCAGCTGTTGCTTTGCCCTTCGGGTTGATATTGCCACTTGAGCAGATGAGCGATCAGGACACCCAGACGATTGCGAAGTTCCTGGCGCTCTTTCCTGCCCAAAGCTTCGATTTCCTCGATCAGGTGCGCAGTATCCAGATGTTCCCAACGCTTTTGCGCCAGCAGCTCGGCCTGCTGCTGCGTCCAGGCGTAAAAATCCGTCTCGTAAAGGGTCCCCATCGGCTAGAGCGCCCCCTTGCTGCTGGGTAGGCTGCCGGCGCGGCGGGGATCGGCTTCGACCGCCAGACGCAAGGCGCGGGCAAAGGCCTTGAAGGACGCCTCAATGATGTGGTGGGAGTTAATCCCGGCCAGCTGGCGAACGTGCAGGGTGATGGCGGCGTTGTTGACCACCGCCTGGTAGAATTCGCGCACCAGTTGGGTATCGTAGCTGCCGACGCGCTGGGTGGGGATCTCCAGGCCGTAGCTCAGGTGCGGGCGACCGGAAAGATCGAGCACCACCTGCACGAGCGCTTCGTCGAGGGGGGCGGCAAAATGCCCAAAGCGCGAGATGCCCCGCTTGTCGCCCAGGGCCTTGGCCAGGCACTGCCCGAAGGCGATACCGACATCCTCGTTGGTGTGGTGATCGTCGATGTGCAAGTCGCCCTGGGCGCTCACGTCGATGTCGATCAGGCCATGGGTGGCAATCTGGGCAAGCATGTGGTCAAGAAAAGGGACGCCCGTCTCAGCCTGGACCCGGCCGGTGCCGTCGAGGTCGAGGCGAATCTGGATGTCGGTTTCGCGCGTCGTGCGTACTGTTGAAGCAATGCGGGGTTCCATGCCTTTTAGTCTAGCGAGCGCCGATCGATTCCGTTCAGCGCCCGCTCCCCACTCCCCCGCGCTGGCCGGGTGTAACGGCTTGTCCTGCTGGGGCGTGGACGATAATCGAGACGGTCCACGGCGCGCATCATCTCCCATGGCACCCGAACGCTTGTCCAACGAAAGTCTCTATCAGCTGTTGCGCGAGCAGGTCAAGTACGAATCGGAAACCGTCAACCAGCGCATCAACTGGCTTCTGGCCACCCACGCCTTTTTTATCGCCGGGTTCACCGCGACGTACACCAACGTCCAAATCGGCTGGGTAAAGTACTATCTGCTCGCTTTGATCTGCGGGGTCGGTACCTTTCTTTGCTATATTCTGCTGCTCGATATCCGCCGCAGTGCCAGCTCGGTGTGTGAATTGGCCAAGTACTGGCGCGATCAGGCAGGGGAAGATAGCCGTGCTTTTCCGCCGCTTTTCTATCGATCCGACTCGGCGGCTGCGGGTGAGCGGGAGGCTCGCAATGTCTTTTCTCCTTCGCGCACGATCCCTGTGATGTTTGGGATCAGCTGGTTTATTTTGCTGATGTTCACCATCGGGACGGCCCTTGCGTTTCCGGACGGCCTGCCGCTCAAATCCGCGTCCGTGGAGGCTCCTCGGGGGTGGATCGTCGGGCGAACCCGGTTTCGTTACTTGCCGACACCCGAGGCGGAGGCGGTCTCGCCGGGACGGGTCGGCGAGAGTTTGCGCGCTTTGAGAATGGCCGCCATCAAAAAGGCAAAGGCGAGCACCCCGGCGATGGCCAGCACCGGCTCCCCCAACACGCCGGCGGCGTTCCAGAGGGCGTGGATGGAGGCAGCACTCAAGTAGCCGATCAAAAAGATCCACCAGCGCCGGGCGGGGGTGCGCTTGAGTGCTCCGAGGCCGATGAAGTAGCCCAGATAGCCGCTATAGGCCATGTGTCCCGAGACGTTGCCGATAATCCGGGGAATCAACAGCTGCAGCCCGGTGGCCTCGCCGATGCCGAGCGCCCCGGCCTGCACGGTGAACTGCTCGACTGTGGCAGGCAGGTAGTGCGAAAAGGTCTCAAACAAGGTGAAGCCGACCCCGCAGGCGGCCCCCAGCAAGATGCCGTCGAGCGGCTCAAGCACGCCCAGGCGGGAGCGCCAGGGCTGGCTGAGGCGGCAGCCGATCAGATAGGCCGCGAGCACCGGCAGGGCTTTGACCAGTTCTTCGAGCAACCCCGCCCCAAAAAAGAAGGTCACCAGCCGCTCGACAAAACCCACTGTTTCCCCCTGGGCGGCGCGCAGGAGCATGGCGTCGGTGTCGCCGGGCAACCACTGGCGAAAGACCACGAAAAACCCGGCCATCAGGGGGCTGGCCAGCAGCAAAGCCGTCGCCAGGGCGGCGCCGATGAGCACCCACCAGGGTTTGGATTTGCCGCACAGCCGGTAGACAAAAAAGTAACCCGCCCCCGCCAGGTACAGCGCCAGGATCGAGTTGAACAGCAGGGCGTTGCCGATGCTGCTGAATAGGGCAACCACGAACAGCACCGTGCTCACCCCCGGAATCAAGAAGTCCCGCTCGAACAGGTCGCTTACCGTCGAGGTGATCGGCAACAACTGCGTGATGCTGACGGTGTCGGTCTGGGAATCGGCGATATTGAGCGGCTCGGGCGGCGGGGCAAGGGCGCGCTCGCACTCGAAGCAAAATTCCGGTCCGTTGGGACCCAGCAAAATCCGGTCGCCCGGCTGCAGGATGTGGCTGCCTTCGAGGCGGGTGCCGTTGATGAAGGTGCCGTTGGCGCTATTGAGGTCATAAATTTGCCAGCCTGTGCCCCCCGGCAAGGGCAGCACCTGGGCATGGTTGCGCGAGACGCCGCCGTAGCGGCCTGCATCCAGGATGATTTCACAATTGGCGGCGCGACCCAGGGTGATAGCCTCGGACTCGGAGAGGGGGTGGCGCTCGGCGGCGGGCTGATCGCCTACCGCTACGCGCTTGAGAAATCCTTTGCTGCGCCGGTTGAGCACCATCCTCGGATCCCTGGCCACCTGCTTTTCACCTTTACGCCCGAGGGCTGCGGATAGCACCGTTCGGTTCCACCCGTTTCTTAATTGTCCCTTACAAACCGAAGCACCCCACCGACGATTTGAGCCTAGAGCGCTCCGGCGGCGGTGCAGTCGAACACCCCGCCCAGGTGGGAGGTGATATTGACGGCACTCAATTGGGGGCGACCCTCAGGACCGTCCGGGTAGTCGATCACCGTCACCGAACCGTTGCCCTGCTTGAAGCGCCAGAAATCCTCCGGACCGGCCCCGACCGCCGCCGCGACGATCGCCTTGTTGATGGCGTCGTGGGCCACCACCAGCGCCACCCCGCTGTCCACCCCGCGGACGATCCCGCTCCAGGCGGCGGTGGCGCGCTCCCAAACCTGGGTAAGATTTTCGCCCTCCGGCATCTGCACGCTGTGGGGTTCGCGCTGCCAGCGGTCGAGTTCACCCGGAAAGAGCAAGTCGATCTCCTCGCGGAACTTGCCCTCCCACTGGCCGTGGCAGATTTCCTGCAGCGCCGGGACGAGTTCGAGCGCCACCCCCGGGTGAAAGCGCAGGATAGCTTCGGCGGTGGCCTTTGGCCGCAAAAGCGGGCTGCTGAAGGCGCGGGTGATGGGCATCTCCTTGAGAAAGGCCGCCGCCTGCTCGGCCTGGGCGCGACCCTGGTCGTTGAGGGGAACGTCGATCTGCCCCTGGAAGCGCTCCATCCGATTCCATTCGGTCTCGCCGTGGCGCACCAGCAACAGCCGGGTGCCCTGCTTGTACTTGGGCACAGCTGCACCGGTGTGGGCGGTCAGGTTCAACGATTCGAGCCGGGCATAACCGGCGGCGTCAAAATTGAGCACGCTGATGCCGGTGTTCGACTGCAGCAGGCGGGCGTAGGCGCTCGGGGGCAGGCCGAGGGCGGTCGAGACGAGGGCTTTGTTGATCGCGTTGTGGGCCACCACCAGCACCGTTGCGGTCAATGGGCGCGCGAGCAGCATGCGCCAGAAGGAACGGGCCTGCTCCCACAAAGCGGCAAGCGGCACAAAGCCGCCCAAATCGAGCTTCTCGGGTGCCCGGCGCCAGAGGGCATGCTCCTGCGGGAAGCGCTCGGCCAGTTGGGTGTGATTGAGCCCCTCCCAACCGGGCAGGTCAATCTCCATCAACGATTCGCAATATTCGACCGCCACCGGCGAGCGCCCCGCAAGCAACAGATCCATGGTCTGGCGGGCGCGCTGCAGGGGACTGCAAAAGGCCGCCTCAAATCCGATCGTTTCAAGAACGGCGGCGGTGGCGCGCGCCTGGGCGCCACCGGCTTCGGTCAGCACCGATCGATCCGTGCGCCCCTGGACAAAACCCTGGGCATTCCAGGTACTCTGGCCATGGCGAACCAGCACAACGCGCATCCGGGTCTTACTCCTTTATGGGTGCAAACGCAACCATACTATCTTTGCAACAAAACGCAAACCTGGCCCGGACGGCCCTCGGCCGCTACCTGTCGGCCGGATTGGTGCTTTTGCTGTGGGCCCTGCCCGCCGCCGCCCAGAGCTTGGCGGAGCGCGAACGCAACTGCACCGTCCAGAAGCGCGGGCTCGCCGCCGGGCGCAACCGTCACCTCAACGCCTGCACCAACTACGGCTGGACATTGCACCTGGCCGGACGCGAGGGCGAGGCGATCGCGGTACTCGCCGAGACCGCCCGCCTGGTGCCCGACGACGAGAAACCCCTCAACGCCCTGGGTGTGGTTTATCTGTTTACCGAAGCCTATCCCCAGGCTGTGGCGGCCAATCGCCAGGCCATCCGGCTAAAAGCCGACAACGAAACTGCTTACTACAACCTCAGCCTCGGCCTCTGGGAACTGGGCCGCTACGAGGAGGCCGCCCGCGCCGCCCGCGAAGCCGCACGCCTCGATCCGCGCAATCCCCACCCAAAAGTAGCCGTGGCCATCGCCGAGGCGCGGGCCGGCCGCTCCGGTCTTGCCCGGCAAGCCTACCGCGAAGCCATCGGCCTCGACCGCCGCTACCGCAGCCCCACCTACCTCGAGCAGCTCAGGCGCTCGGACTTTAGCGTCCGGCAGGTGACAGCGGCCCGCGCCGTTCTCAAGTCCCTTGGCAATTCCGGTTAGCAAAGTTGGGCAGTACGCTGCGTTTGCGACAACAGAATGCATCAAATGTGTCAACGGAAAAGTATTAGTAGCCAAGGTGCCTGACTTTCGCAGGAGTGAGTCCGGCGATGTACGTAATTTTACGGAACATTGATTGATACTTGCGTAGGTGCACTCAAGAAAAGCAGTGAAACACCGCTTCTTCAACCATCCTGTTTGTCCGCAATTTGGTACTTTTCACTATTGCCTCATCTTCCAGGCAGCAGCATACTGTTAGCAAGAACAAGCTAATGAACTGCATATTTGATTGACGACAAGAAAAGCACAAGGTGTTTCACTCCTAATCAGGCAGGTACTACCTGGCGACTATCCCCGATTTTTCCTGGGGACGTTTTCTCTCTGTACAGGTGCATTCTAGGGCCAGTAGGAAGTTTGTGATGGTTGGGCGTTAGTCGCCATCGCGCTGCAAAGCGGCGGCCCACACCGGGTTGTCACTCCTCCCAAGTCCATACCCTTCCGTCGTTGCGTGGTTTTTACACCGCCGCCGTTGCGGAGATGCGATGCCGATCGGGCATTCGCACCTTGCTGAGCGGCCGTCAAAACCGAGGTCAGGTGCACAGTGACAAACAACACATCTGTTCAGATCCGCATTCTGGTCGTCGACGACCAGGCTGTGATGCGCCGGGGCTTTTGCAGCATGCTGCGTCTGGCGGATCACCCATTTGCCATCGAGGAAGCGGCCGACGGCATCCAGGCGTTGCAGCTGTTCGAGCAACTGCGACCTGACCTGGTGCTGCTGGACGTCGGATTGCCTGAGGTGAGCGGCATCGAGGTGGCGCGCCGCATCCACAGCCTCGAGCCGCTGGCCAAAATTTTGATGGTGACCGAACTGGAGGAGGATTTCCTGCAGGCTTTTCGGGTCGATGCCCGCGGTTGTCTGCTCAAGAGCGTCGAGGCGCAGGAACTGCTCAATGCCGTGGGTCTGGTGCTCTCCGGGTACCTGGTCTTTGGCAAGGCGATTGTGCGGCTGATCTTTGAGCACGCCTACCTGCCCGAAGAACCGAGCAAACCGGGAAAACTCGCCATCAGCCTCACCAAGCGGGAGCAGGAGATCCTGGGTCTGATTGCCCAGGAGTACACCAACTCCGAAATTGCCAAGCACCTCTACATCAGCCCCCGCACGGTCGATTCCCATCGCGCCCGCTTGATGCAGAAGTTGGGCACGCGCAACACCGCGGGCCTGGTGCGCATCGCCGTTCAGCAGGGGTTGCTGCAGGAGCCGGCTGCGGCGTTGCGGGCCTACTACGGCACTTAATCGGCGCGCAGGGCGGCGATCGGGTCGAGCCGGGCCGCCTGCCGGGCCGGGTAGACCCCAAAAAAGACGCCGATGGCCACGCACACCCCCAGCGAAAGCGCGATCGACTCGGCGGCGACGCTCGTCTGCCAGCCGAGCGTGGCGCTCACCGCCCAGGCGGCGGCCACTCCAAGGCCGATCCCCAGCAGGCCGCCGCTCGCCGCGAGCACCACCGCTTCGATCAAGAACTGCCGGAGGATATCGCCCGAGCGCGCGCCGATCGCCTTGCGGATGCCGATTTCGCGGGTGCGCTCGCTGACTGAGACGAGCATGATGTTCATGATCCCGATGCCGCCCACCACCAGCGAGATGGCCGCCGTTACCCCCAGCAAGATCGTGAAGATGCCGGTGACGCTGTTGGAGGCTTCGACCAGGTCGGCCTGGGTGCGGATGGAAAAGTCGTCCACCCGTGGCGGCACGATCTTGTGGCGCAGTCGCAGCAAGTTGGTGATCTGAAACTGGGCGGCGTCGATCTGATCGCCGCCTTTGGCCGAAACGGCCACGTTGTTCAGCGCTATGCCGCCCAGGGAGTTGACCCCGACGATGCGGCTGGCCATGGTCGTCAGCGGCAGCACGATCTGATCGTCTTGATCGCGAAACTGGGTGGCGCCCTTGTATTCGAGGGTGCCAATCACCAAAAAATCTTCGCCGCGGATGCGGATGCTCTTGCCCAGGGCACTCTGGGGATCGAGGCCCAACTCGTCGACGACCGTCTGGCCGAGGACGGCCACTTTTGCCGATTGATCCAGTTCGATCTGGTTAAAGAAGCGGCCGGTGAGCGGCAGAAAGTCGCGGACTTTGACGTAGGAAGGTGTGGTGCCCACCAGGTTGGTGTTGGTGTTGGCCCGGGCGAAGGTGGCCTGGGCGCGGCCGTTGAGCTGTGGTGCCACATCCTCGACCGCCTGGGCGGTGGCGGCGATCGCTTTGGCGTCATCCCAGGTGAGGGTGGTGGCCGTGCCTGCCCCCTGGGAGGCGCCGGGGGTACCGCCGAAGGTGGCCGCACCGTTCTGGACGAAGATCAAGTTGGAGCCCAGGGATTTGAGCTGGGCCTCCGTCTGGGCCTGGGCACCCCGGCCGATGGCCACCATCGCGATGACCGCCGCGATGCCGATAATCACCCCGAGCATCGTGAGGGCCGAGCGCAATTTGTTGGCCAATAGCGATCCCCAAGCCAGCTGGACGGTCTCGATGAGGTCGAGACCGCCCCGGCGGGTGGGGGGCGGACCGTTGCCCAAAGATAGGGTGATGGGCGTTTGCTGTTTGAGTTCCATGGCAGGCTCGGTCCTATCGGGGGGCACGGGTAGAACGGCCGGCGCCGGGGCCGCCCAGGGGGGAGCTGTTGCTCACCGGCCGGTCGTTGGGTTTGCGGCCGCCCGGGAAGGTGATGTAGACCCGGTCGCCCTCGGCAAGGCCGCCGATCACCTGGGTCTGGCTGCCGACGGTGGCGCCGATTTCGATGGGCTTAAAGCGCGGCTTCGCACCCCCCGGCAGGTAGACGCCGTTGCGCCCCGCCTCGCTGACCACCGCCGTGGTCGGGATGAGCAGGGCGTCCTTGCGCTCGCCGACTCGAAAGACCGCCGTCAGGTTCATGCCCGACTTGAGCAGGCGGCGGTCGGGATCGGTGATCCGTACGCGCACCTCGAAGCTGGTGACGTTCTGGACGACGACCGCTTCGGGGGCCACCAGGCGGACCTGGCCTTTGAAGCTGCGTCCCGGGTAAGCGTCCACCCGCAGCGCCACGGACTGGCCGGGGTAGATATTGCGCACGTCCGATTCGGCGACGCTCGCCACCGCCTCCAGCTCGCCCGCCATCGCCAGAATCGACGAGGAGGTGGCGGAGGAGGTGGCACTCGCCGAGGTGGTCGGGGTAACAAACGAGCCGGGGTTGGCAAATTTTTGGGTGATCACGCCGGCAAAGGGCGCCCGGATGGCCGTATCGTTCACCTGGGTCTGGATCGTCTTGAGGGCGCCCTCGGCCTGGAGCACCTGGGCGCGGGCAGTGTCGATATCCTCCGGGCGAAAGCCTACCTTCGATAGATCCGCCTGCTGGCGCAGCGCACCGATGCGCGCCTGGAGCGATTCGTATTGCGAGCGGCTGACGTCGAGGGCGTTGCGGCTCACCGCGCCGGAGGCGAACAACTGTGCGTTGCTCTCGTAGGTGGAGCGGGCGCCAATCAGTTGCGCCTCGGCGTCGCGCAGGTTCTGCTCGGCCTGGCGAATTTCCTGGGTGCGGTTGCCTGCCTGCAACTTGCGCAAATTGGCCTGGGCGGCGGCGAGGGTGCCCTTCGCCTGCAACAGCTGCCCCTGCAGGTCGGTATTGTCCATGCGGGCGAGGATCTGGCCTTTTCTAACCGCCTGGCCCTGATCGACGTACAGCGCCGCGAGCCGGCCCGGTTGCTTGGGGGAGATGTTGACTGGGGTGAGGGGCTTGACGATCCCTGCCGCCGAGACCGAGAGGACGACGTCTTCGCGCACCGCTGGAGCGGTCTGGCGGGCGAGTTCCTGGGCGCGTTCGGCGGGTTGTTTGGTGCGTGCGAAGAAGAGGAACCAGCCGGTCGCCAGGGCCGCAAGGACCACCCCGGCGATAATCAGCCAGTTGAGGCGCCGGTCGCGTTTTTTGGAAATGACTGCCATGCAATGCGCTGGGGAAGTGAGTTAAAGATCAAGACGCCCCGAGCCCTCCGGGGGTTCGTCCGACGATCCCATCTTGGCATTTTTCGCCCGGCCGCCGCTGCTCGCCCGTAACATGGTTTTGATCCGCCTTCGCTTGAGATCTATGCGCGATTGGAAACGGTTGCACGCCACCCTCGATGCTGTCCGGCAAGGCCGGGAGATGACGGTGCCCGAGGCGGCCTTTTTGCTCGGCCAGGCCGACCCGGCAGCCCGCGAGCTTGTCCGCACGGCCGCCGACCGCCTGCGCGCCGATTTGGTGGGTGAGCGGGTGAGCTATGTGATCAACCGCAACATCAACTTCTCGAACATCTGTATTCAGCACTGTTCGTTTTGCGCCTTCCGGCGCGACGCGCAGGAAGCGGGAGCCTACAGCCTCGACTTTGCCCACATCCTGCAGAAGACTGCCGAAGCGGTCGCCTCGGGCGCCACCGAGATCTGCATGCAGGGCGGTCTCAACCCGGCGGTGCGGGCTGCGGGCGGCCGGGTGCTTGACTATTATCTGCAATTGGTAGATGCGATCAAAGCGCAGTTTCCCCGTATTCACCTGCACGCCTTTTCGCCGCAGGAGTCGTTTTTTATCGCCCGCGAGGACCGGCTGCCCATCGAGACGGTGCTTGGCGAACTGCGCGCCGCCGGGGTCGATTCGATGCCCGGCACGGCGGCGGAGGTGCTCCACGAGCCGGTGCGCCGCCGCCTCTGCCCGGAAAAGCTCAGTACCCTCGCCTGGGTGCGCACGGTCGAAGCCGCCCACCGCACCGGTTTGCCGATGACCAGCACGATGCTGTCAGGTCATATCGAGACGGCGATGCACCGGGCTATCCACCTCGGCGTGCTGCGCACCATCCAGAAGCGCACCGGTGGGTTCACCGAATTTGTGCTCCTGCCCTACGTTGGACTCGCCGCCCCGCGCGCCCTGCGCGCCCGCGTCGGGCGCGATCAGCCGCAACTGGCGGATGCGCTGCTCACCCAGGCGGTGGCGCGCCTATTTTTTGGGCGCTCACTGGTCAATCACCAGCCCAGTTGGGTGAAGCTCGGCCTGGAGGGGGCGGGCGAAGCCTTGCGCTGGGGGTGCAACGACATCGGCGGCACCCTGATGGAGGAGCACATCACCGCGATGGCCGGAGCCCGGGGCGGCACCTGTCAGACGCCCGAGGCTCTGTGCGCAGCCGTCTTTCAGGCCGGACGCACCGCGTACCAGCGGGACACGCTCTACCGGGAAGTGGCCGCAGAAAGTATCCAGGCAGCCGCATCGCTCAAGTCCGCCGCCAGATAATCCGGCTCGACGGCGTACTGGTAGCTGCCCGAATGCACTTGCTTCCCGAAGCCTGTCTGCACCAGAATGCCCCGGCAACCGGCATTGCGGGCTAGGTCAATATCGGTAGCTTTATCGCCGACCATGAAACTGGCCGAGAGATCTAGACCAAACCGCCAGGCCGCCGCCACGAGCATGCCCGTATTCGGCTTGCGCCAGGTGGACCAGTGGCTGTACCCCACGTGGGTGCCGCCCTCGGTTGGGCTGAGGGTCGGCGCGTAGAGCATCCGATCGAGATCGGCCCCTGCCTCCGCCGCGAGCAACGTTGCAAGCCGCTCGTGCAGGGCATCGACGTGACTTTGGGGATAGTACCCGCGCGCCGGTCCCGACTGATTGGAAACCAGCACCGTGAACCAACCCGCGTCATTGAGCCGGCGCACCGCCTTTGCCGCGCCGGGGATCAACTCCAGATCGCAGAGCTGGTGCAGATAGCCCCGCTCCTGGTTGAGCACACCGTCGCGATCGAGAAAAACCGCCCGCCTAAGCACCCGGCCATCTCGCCCGCAGCCAACCGGCAATCTCGCCCGTCACCTCGGCACTGCGCCGCTCGTGTAACAGATCGTGCAGTTGATCGTCGTACCAGTGGATGGTTCGATCGCCCGGGAGGCGGTCGTAAAAAGTCTGTGCCCCCCGCGCATCGACGATGCGATCAAAAGGCGTCGCAAGAATGAGCGTCGGGATAGCCAATCGAGGAGCCAGGCGCAAGCATTGCGCTCCCGCTTTGTGCAATTCCACCACCAGACGGGGCCGGGTGGTACCGTCGATCAGCGGATCGGCGGCAATCCGCTGTTGCTCCAGGGGGCAGTTGGTCACCGCGGCCGGATTGTAGCCCGATGCGACGATTCGCTGCGCAAACAGCCAGCTTCCCAGGTACGCAAAAACCTTCGCAAGACCCCGCAGGCGATTGTCGATCACAAAAGCCGGTGAGACGCAGATGAGTCCCTGGATGCGTTCGGGCCACCGCAGGGCTGCCAGGACTCCTGTCACCGCTCCCATGCTGTATCCGAGTACAACCACGGGCCGGCTGGGACATTCCCGCCCGAGGGCTTCCAGGGCCGTTCCGGTATCGGCCAAGAACTCATCATAGGACTCGATCTGGGAGCGCGGTCCGTCGGAAAGGCCCTGGCCGCGAGGGTCCAATCCCCAGGTCTGCCAGCCACAGGCGGCCAGTTTGCCGTAGCGACCGCCGTGTTCACCCTTGCCAGGCACCACCAGCAACGCCCCAAAGGGCTCGGGCACATCCCAGCGGGTGATGTGCAGGCGCAGGCCATCGGCAGATTTCAGATACTCGCTGGCAACAGTTGAACCGGTCATCGACTACACTTCGGGACACATGCATTATCCCACCGCCGAAGACCGACATCATAGATAAGTAAGGCTGATTTTAAATATAAGCAAAACAAATTTGAGTGAACAATTAGAATCCCGTGAACTAATGTATCTTTGTAATAAGATGATAAGCCTCTGCGTTATGGATTTATCGGAACAATGACTGCAACCCTTGAGCGTCGTTCTTCACAGGGTCTGTGGGACCGCTTCGCCGATTGGGTGACCTCCACCAACAACCGCTTCTACGTCGGTTGGTTCGGCGTCCTGATGATCCCCACCTTGCTTT
>JAESGW010000679.1_pt1 | contig 18927 bp, 14 predicted proteins | sample 9269791 | NCBI WGS metagenome assembly JAESGW01 (sample SAMN16773120, study PRJNA677053) | algae metagenome | isolation source: Aphanocapsa lilacina HA4352-LM1 and co-occurring heterotrophs from near cave... | place: USA: Maniniholo cave, near Haena, Kauai, HI | collected 2009-07-28 | reverse complement strand
GAGGAACAGGGCGTATCCGACGATATCGATTTCGTCGTCGGCACCTTTTCCAAATCGGTCGGCACGGTCGGCGGCTTCTGCGTGTCCAACCACCCGAAGTTCGAGGTGCTGCGGCTGGTCTGCCGGCCTTATGTGTTCACCGCGTCGCTGCCGCCATCGGTCGTCGCCACCGCGGCGATGTCGATCCGCAAGCTGATGCACGCCGGGAACAAGCGGCAGCATCTGTGGGAAAACAGCCGCCGCCTGCATGGTGGGCTGCGCGAACTCGGCTTCAAGCTCGGCACCGAGACCCCGCAATCGGCGATCATAGCGGTAATCCTGGCGGATCAGACCCAGGCGGTGGCGATGTGGCAATCGCTGCTGGAGGCCGGACTCTATGTGAACATGGCGCGTCCGCCGGCCACGCCGGCGGGCATGTACCTGCTGCGCTGCTCGCTCTGCGCCGATCATTCGGCCGAGCAGGTGGAGGCGATCCTGAAGATGTTCGGCGCGGCGGGCAAGGCGACCGGCGCGATTTAACGCCAAGGCTTCCCAGACCCCCCGCAAACCGCTAGATTTCGCCCCGCCATGGGCGGGGAACAGGATATCGGCGAGCCGATCGCGTCCGACAACGGCTGGCGACGTGTCGCGGCGGTAATCGTCGCGCTGATCGGCGCCGCAGCGCTGATCGCGCTGATCCTGATGCTGGGCAACGCCTCGCGCGAACGCGACCGCGCGCTCGTCCTGCAATCGCACAGTTTCGAGGTCATCATCCTCTCCCGCTCGGTCGCCGGATCGATGGCGCGCGCGGAGGCCACGCTGGGCCGCTACGTCATCAGCGGCGATCAGGATATCGGCCGCATCTATCTTGACGAATGGCGCCGCGCGGGCAGCCAGCTGCAGCGTCTGCAGAGCGTCAGCGCCGACGACCCCGAACAGCGCCGCCTGATCGCCGCGCTGCGCACCGTCTATGCCGAACGCGGCGCACAGCTCTCCGCCACCGCACTGCGGACCAACTACGGGCAGAATCCGCAGGCGCTCAGCAGCTATTACGAGGCCGGAAAATCGCCGATCATCGGCCGGATCAACGCGCTGCTTGAAAGCATCATCACCAATGAACGCGCGCTGCTCAAGCAGCGCACCAGCGAGGCGCAGATCACCACCGAATGGACCAACACGGTCACGCAGGTGCTGGCCATGTTCGGCGTGGTCATCGCACTGGGCGCGGTCGCGCTCGGCTGGTCCAATCTGCAGGCGTTCACCCAGCGCCAGCGTGCGCGGCGCGACGCCGAAGTCGCCGCCGAGCGCGCCGAGGAACTCGAGGAAGCCGTCGCCGACGCGACGGTCGAGCTGCGCGACGCCAATCTGCGCCTGCAGCAGGAAGCCCGCGAACGCGCGCATGCCGAAGCGCAGCTGCGCCAGATCCAGAAGATGGAGGCGGTCGGTCAGCTGACCGGCGGAATCGCGCATGATTTCAACAATATGCTGGCGGTCGTCGTTGGCGGGCTGGAACTTGCGCGGCGGCGGCTGCACGACGATTCGGGCAACGCCGAACGCCATATCGAGGCGGCGATGGAGGGCGCCAACCGCGCCGCCGCGCTCACCCGCCGCCTGCTCGCCTTCGCCCGCGCCGAACCGCTGCTGCCCGAAGCGGTCAAGCCCGGCGACCTGATCGGCGGGATGCGCGATCTGCTCGATCGCACGCTGGGCGAACGCATCACCGTCACCACGCGCGATACCGGCGGCGACTGGCGGGTGTGGATCGACCGCCACCAGCTGGAAAACGCCCTGCTCAACCTGGCGGTCAACGCGCGCGACGCGATGGACGGGGGCGGCCGTCTGACGATCGAAACCGGTCAAGCGACACTCAGCGCCCAGGAAGTCAACGAAGCGGCGGGCGGCGATTATTCCACGATCGCGGTCACCGACACCGGCTGCGGCATGGCGCCCGAGGTGCTCGAACATGTGTTCGAACCGTTCTTCACCACCAAGCCGGTGGGCAAGGGCACCGGGCTCGGCCTCAGCCAGATCTTCGGCTTCGTCCGCCAGTCGGGTGGTGAGATAGAGATCAAATCGACGGTCGGCGTCGGCACCACGGTGACGGTCTATCTCCCGCGCCACGCTGCCGGCACGGCGGCAGAGACGGTCCGCGGCGATCCCGCGCTGGTCGATCTGCCGTCGCCGATCCATGGCGGCCTATCGGTGCTGGTGGTCGAAGACGATTCGCGCGTGCTGGCAGCGACCATGGACGCGCTCGACGAGCTCGGCCACCGCGCCACCGCCTGCGGCGATCCGCTGACCGCGCCCGCACTGATCGAAACCGAGGGCAACGCCTTCGATCTGATCGTGTCCGATGTCGTGATGCCCGGCATCAACGGGCCGGAAATGATCGCCCGGCTGCACCCGCTCCACCCGCACCTCGCGGTGCTGTTCGTCACCGGCTATACCCGCGAGATCGATGATGCCGCGCTGTTCGGCGGCCATGCGGTGCTGCGCAAGCCGTTCACCATCGCCGCCCTGGAACGCGCCATCGGCGAAGCGATGGCCGCTGCCGGTCGGATCGACAGCATCGCCGCCGAATAGGAATCGTCGCCCCTGCGCAGGCAGGGGCCTCAGTCAGCAAGCGCAGGTCTCGGAAGTGCCACAAACCCAGAGGCCCCTGCCTGCGCAGGGGCGACGGTAGCAAAGCCGCGCGTGACGCCGCCATATCACACCGCTATAGCCTGAAGTCCCGCCGCCTTTTTTGCGAAAGCGCCCTCCCCCGCTCATGCCATCGATCGATCGCTACCTGGCCCGCCTGATAGCCGTGCCGCTGTTTTCGACGTTGATCATTTCGGCGATGCTGCTGGTGCTCGACCGGATGCTGCGGTTGTTCGATTTCGTCGCGAGCGAGGGCGGCCCGCTGAGCGTGGTGTGGCGGATGCTGGCCAACCTGCTGCCCGAATATCTCGGGCTGGGCATCCCCATCGGGCTGACGCTGGGCATCCTGCTGGCCTTTCGCCGCCTTGCCACTACCTCCGAACTCGACGTGTTGCGCGGGGTCGGGATGAGCTATGGGCGGCTGCTGCGCGTGCCGTACATGTTCGCCTTCGCGCTTGCCGCGCTCAACCTCGCCATTGTCGGCTTCGTCCAGCCGCTGGCGCGGTACAATTATGAAGGATTGCAGTTCGAGCTGCGATCGGGCGCGCTCGGGGCGTCGATCAAGGTCGGCGAATTCACCAACATGGGTGACCGCATGACCCTCAGGATCGAGGAAAGCCGCGACGAGGGGCGCGATCTTCGCGGCATCTTCGTCCGGATCGAGACGCGGGACGGGCAGACGCTGGCGGTCACGGCGAACAGCGGCACATTCCTCGCCACCGACGACAAGGACACGATCATCTTCCGCCTGACGCGCGGCGTGCTGATCCACCAGACCAAGGAAAGCCCGATCCCGCGCACGCTGACCTTCACCCGGCACGATCTGCCGATCGACCTGCCGAAGATAGAGAGCTTTCGACCGCGCGGCGAAAACACGCTGGAGCTGACGCTGCCCCAGCTCGTGAAGACCGGCGCGAGCGACGCCGAGGCCGAGACGACGCGCAACACCAGCTGGGCCAATTTCCATTTCCGCATGGTCGAGGTGGCGACGATGTTCCTGCTGCCGCTGCTCGCGCTGGCGCTGGGCGTGCCGCCAAAGCGATCCTCCTCGCCGCTCGGCGTGTTCCTCGCGATCGTGATGCTGGTGACCTATCACAAGATCAACCAGTACGCCGAAGGGCTGGGCGCGCTGGGCATCGTCAACCCGTTCTTCGCGCTGTGGATACCGTTCCTGCTGTTCGCCGCACTGATCCTGTGGATGTACCGCACCATCGCCTGGGTGCCGGGCGGCCAGCCGATCGGCGCGCTCGAACGCAGCTTCGGCAAGCTGGGTGAGACGATCAAGCGGATGATGCCCGGACGCAAGCGGCGCGAGGCGGCGATATGAACCAGGTCAGTTTCTTCCCGTCGCGCACCATGAGCTGGTACATGGCGAAGCGGTTCCTGATCGCCACATTCGCGATCCTGTTCCTGCTCGTCCTGGTCCTCCAGTCGCTCGACCTGCTCGGCGAGACCGACCGGATCCTGTCGCATCCCGGCAATGGCCAGGCGGAGCTGTGGCGCTATGTCGGCCTGCGCGCGCCGCAGATCATCGCCCGTTTTCTGCCGTTTTCGGTGTTGCTGGGGACCATCGTCACGCTATCGACGATGAACCAGAACAGCGAGATCATCGCGATGAAGGCGGCGGGCCTGTCGGCGCACCAGGTGCTGGCGCCGCTGATCGTCGCCAGTTTCGGCGTCGCGGCGATTTCGTTCGCCTTCAACGAACGGATCGTTGCCCGCTCCACCGCGTCGCTGACACAGTGGGAGAATGTCGGCTTCGGCGATCTGCCGATCGATCGCGGCGATCGCAGCAATGTGTGGGTGCGCGCCGGGACCGACCTGATCCAGGTGCGCCAGGTCAATGGCCGCGGCGACGCCGCGGTGCTCACCGGGATCACCGTTTACGAACGTCCCGAAGGGGCATTGACCGGTATCGTCACCGCCAGCCGCGCGACGCGTTCGGGCGATGGCTGGGGCGTTACCGATGCGCGCAGGTTCGAGGTCGCCAGTGGCAGCCTGACCGATGTCGGCCAGGCGATCATCGCGCGCGGGGTGGAGCCGGACCGGTTTACCCTGGCCAATATCGACGCCGACGAACTGAGCTATGTGCCGCTCGATTCCGCCATCTCCGAACTCGAGGCCGCCGGCCGCCCGACCAAGGCGCTGGAGGGGGCGAAGTGGCACAAGCTGTCCGGCCCGCTATCGTCGGTGCTGATGCCGCTGCTGGGCGCGGTCGCGGCGTTCGGCATCGCCCGGTCGGGCAAGCTGTTCATCCGCGCCGTGATCGGCATGTTCCTGGGTTTCGCCTATTTCGTCGCGGACAATTTCGCGCTGGCGATGGGCAATCTCGGCGCCTATCCGCCATTCCTCGCCGCCTGGGCGCCGTTCCTGCTGTTCTTCCTGATCGGCGAGGCGGTGCTGGTGCGGACGGAAGAATGAGAGCTAGACCCGATTTCACTCAGGTTTAATCGCCCTCAACCCCGTTCGCACTGAGCTTGTCGAAGTGCCGTCCTTCTCCTGCGCGCAGCAAAGGCAGAACGGTGCTTCGACAAGCTCAGCACGAACGGGGGGGAATCGCGTCTAAGTAAAAACGAGCCTAAACCGCCCGGCGGGCGCCCATGGTCGACCGCGCAATACGCCAGACAAGACCGGGCAGCCCGGGGTGGCTCGCCTTGTGGTAGGGCGACTCCGCCTCCAGCGCGCTCGACAGCCGACGGTGCGCCTCGCCCAGATTGTGATAGGGCACGCCCGGCAGCAGATGATGCAGCGCATGATAGCGCAGGCCCACTGGCGCCCACAGCATCGGCAGCATGGCGGGCGGCGGCACGTTGACGGTGTCGAGATACTGGGCGGTGACGCTCATCGCCTCACCGTCATTCTCCCACAGATGCGCGACCAGGGTGCGCACCTGGTTGATGACCGCCAGGCCCATGAACATCGCCAGCATGATGGCGAACGCGCGCAGCGGCAGGATGCCGCTCACCAGCAACCCGACCAGCGTCATCGCCCAAAGGCTGGTCGCGATCTCGACCCGCGTCCAGTGGCGCGCGAACTCGCCCTCGGGCGGACGCCGGCGGAACTGCGGGTTGATCGACAGCGAGGAAAAGCGCGCGATCACGATGCGGCGGAACCCGGGGAACAGCGCCGAAAGCGGGGCCAGCACCGCGAACCGGAACAGCAGGCCCAGCGGCGCGAGCGCCGACAGCAGGATGAACATCGGCAGCGACCAGGGCTTCATCAGCGCCAGCGGCAGATATTCGGGATCCTCTCCGGTGCCGTAGCGCGTCTTGGCGTGGTGCAGGTTATGGACGCCCTCATACATGAAAGAAGGGGTCAGCATCGGAACGCCGACCAGCGCGTTCCAGCCCAGCCGGAACCCCGGCAGCGCGGCATGCTTGATGTGCGAAACCTCGTGGATGAAGCTCACCGCGCGGTACAAGGCGAGCATCGCCACCACCCCGGCCAGGATCGTCCAGCCGATATTGTCCGCCAGGATTGCGACCGCCAGCGCGCCATAGCCGACCACCGCCGATGCGATCAGGTCCAGCCAATAGATGCGCTGGTTGGGCTGATTCAGCTCGCGCGTCAGATCGGCAGCCGTGCGCAACATCGCCTTGTCATCGGCGATGGACGGTCGTTCGGCGCGCGCAAATGGCGCGTTTCCGGCGCGTTCTAGGCTCAAGGTCGTCGTCATACCATGTTCCATTGCCTACAGATAATGGCGATACGGTGGCGTTTACAGGACCATGGATGAATGGGTCGGGAACCGCTCCCCCGCATCCGCTTCGCCACAATTAAGCCGCGCAGTGCGTGCATGGCCGTTCGCCATGACGCAGACCATCAGCATCCAGCCCGTCACCTCGAAGGCCGACCGCAAGGCGTTCATCGAATTGGCCTATTCGCTCAACCGCGGCGATCCCAACTGGGTGCCGCCACTGCGCGGTGAAGTGGCTGGATTGATCGATCCGGCCAAGAATGGCTGGTTCAGCCATGCCGAGGCCGAACTCTTCCTCGCCCTCCGCGACGGCAAGCCCGTGGGCCGCATCAGCGCGCATATCGACCGTCTCGCGCTGACGATGCCGCCCGAACAGGGCATGGGCCCCGGCACCGGCTTTTTCGGGATGTTCGAGGCGGCCGACGGCGAAGTCGCGGCCGCCCTCCTCACGCATGCCGAGGCCGCGCTGCGCGTCAAGGGGATGACCCGCGTGCTGGGCCCGGTCAGCCTGTCGATCTGGGAGGAGCCGGGCCTGCTGATCAAGGGCTATGATCATCCGCCGACCGTGATGATGGGTCATCACAGGCCGGAATACCGCACATGGATCGAGGGTGCGGGCTACAGCTTCGCCAAGGAATTGCTGACCTACGAACTCGATATCCAGGTCTCGTTCCCGCCGATCATCCAGCGGGTGATCCAGTCGGGCGAGCGCAATTCGCGCATCCGCATCCGCGAAGTGGTCAAATCACGCTTCGACCAGGAAGCCGCCACGATTCTCGCCATCCTGAACGATGCATGGTCGGAAAACTGGGGCTTCGTCCCCCTGACCGACGCCGAGATCGCCGATGTCGGCAAGAAGCTGAAACCGATCGTGTTCGAAGACCTGATCCGCATCGCCGAGGTCGATGGCGAGCCGGTCGCCTTCATGATCACGCTGCCCGACCTCAACGAGGCGATCGCGCCGCTGGGTGGGTCGCTGTTCCCGTTCGGCTGGGCAAAGCTGCTGTGGTGGCTGCGCCGCCCGCGGGTCAACACGATGCGCGTGCCGCTGATGGGCGTGGTCAAGCGGCTGCAGGGATCGCGCATGGCGTCGCAGCTGGCGTTCATGCTAATCGAGCATATCCGCCGCGCCGCGGTCGCCCATTACGGCGCGACGCGAGGCGAGATCGGCTGGATTCTGGACGACAACCAAGGCATGCGCGCGATCGCCGAAGCGATCGATTGCGACATCAACAAGATCTATCACATCTACCAAAAATCGCTTTAGTCGAGCGAACGCCCCGCCCGTCCGGCGATTTCCTCGATATATTGCCACGCGACCCGGCCCGACCGGCCGCCGCGCTGGGTGGCCCAGGCGACGGCATCGGCATCGGCGAAGTCCAGTCCGTAGCGCTCTGCATAGCCGCGCACGATCGCCAGATAGCCGGCCTGATCGACGACGTGGAAGCCCAGGCTCAGCCCGAAGCGGTCGGCCAGCGCCAGCTGATCGTCGGCCGCGTCACGCGGGTTGATCGCGTTCGCTTCGGCGGCGTGATCGCGCTGGATCAGGTGACGGCGGTTGGACGTGACGAACAGCCGTGCATTGCCCGGCCGCGCCTCGGCACCGCCCTCCAGTACCGATCGCATCGCCCGCGCCTCGGCCGGTTCGTCGAACCCCAGATCGTCGATGAAGATGGCGAAGGCGCGCGGTACGCTGCGGATCGCATCGAACAGGCCCGGCAGCCGGTCTAGCGCGCCACGCGCCAGTTCGACCAGCGCGACATCGCCGCCGTCGCCCTGCACCGCACCGACCGACGCCTTGACCAGCGCCGACTTGCCCGTCCCGCGCGCGCCCCACAGCAGCACGTCATGCGCGGCATGCCCCGCGGCGAGGCGGCGGATGGTGTCGAGCAAAGCCGCCTTCTGCCGTTCGACCCCCATCAGCGCGTCGAGCGGCAGCGGGCGAAACTCGGCGACCGCGACCAGCCCCGAGTCCTGCCAAACATAGGCGGCATGCGCCCGCGGATCGGCGGCAACGGCAGGCGGCGGGGAAAGCCGTTCGAGCGCCTCGGCAATGCGGCGGATCAGCGCGTCATCGGTCATGCGGACAGGCGATAGCCGCCGCGTCGCCCGGCCTCAAGCCGCCTGCGCCGCCGCCAGATGCGCGGCGATGGTCGCGTTGTCGGGCGCGAGCAGCGTCGCCTTGCGCAGCAGCGCGATACCATCGGCGCGCCGGGCGGGTATCCGCGCCAGCAGCACGCCCAGCGTATCCGCCGCGATCGGGCTGGCCGGCGCGATATCATAGGCCGCCTGGGCGTAGACCAGCGCCCGATCGGGCTGCCCCATTCCTGCATGCGCCCAGGCGAGTTGCGACAACAGCGCGGCATCGCGATTGCCAAGCCTCTGGCGCAACACCTCGAGCGTGCGCACCGCATTCGGCCAATCTTTCGCCGCGATCTGCCAGTCCGCCGCGACACGCAGCGCGGCGGCATTGCGGGGATTCTGCCGGAGGAACAGCGAAAGCACGCGCTGCGCCTCCACCCTTGCACCCGCGCGGTCGAGCGCATCGACCAGCCGCAGCGCCGCCGCTTCATCGAAACGCATATTTGCATCACGCGCGAAGGCGTCTGCGGCCTGGCGATACCGGCCTTGCGCCACCAGCGTATCGCCGCCGGTCCAGCCGTCATCCGCGACATCGCGCACCGGCCGCGCGGCGCGATCGAGCAGGGCGCCCGCCGCATCGCGTTCGCCGATCGCTTCATAGGCGCGCGCGGCGACGGTCAGCGCATAGCTGTCCGCATCGCGCCGCGCGATCAGTGGGCGCAGCGCGTCGATCGCGCCATTGGCATCGTCGGTGCCTAACAACGCCGCACCGAGCAGCCGCCGCGCATCCATATTGTCCGGCTGCATCTCTACCAGCTGCGCCAGCCGCTCCGCCGCCTGCACGAACGCCCCCGCATGAAAGTCCAACCCGCCGCGCAGCAGCAGCACCGCGGGCAATCCGTCCATCGCCCCGCCGGTGCGCTGGATCAGCGCGCGGGCGAGATCATAGTTGCGCGCCCGCGCGGCGAGCACCGCCTGCAGGTACAGCGCCGGCGCGGTGCTGCCGCGGATCGCCGCAGCACGGCGGCTGGCCGCGAGCATCTCCGAATAGCGGCCCATATCGCCCAGCGTCGCGGCATATTCGATCAGCACCGGGCCATTATTGGCATCCAGATCGATCGCCGCCTCGAACCAGGGCAAGGCCGCCGCCAGGCCATATTGGGCGCGGAACAGCTCACCCTTCAGCGCAAGCGCCTCGCCATTGGCGGGATCGAGCGTGATGGCCCGGTCCACCGCGATGCTGGCCCCGGCAGGATCGCGCGACATCAGCCGGAAGCGCGCCAGATCGGACCATGCCAGGCTGTTCGTCGGGGCAAGCCGCACGGCACGCGCGAAGGCGACGCCCGCGCCCGGCGCATCGCCGCCGCCGAACAGCGCCCGCCCCTCGATCCGCGCGGCATAGGCGCGGTAGCGTTCGGGCATCGTTTCATCGCGGGAGAGAAGGAGAGCCCCCTCGCCATCGCCCTGCAACAGCCGCGCATGCGCCCGCAGATGCAAGGCGCGATCGGCGGGAAAGCCCACCTTCGCAGCGCGATCAAGCGCGGCCTCGGCGGCAACCCCGTCGCTCTGCCCCAAGGCCATCCGCGCAACCATGGCATGGGCGAGGCCGGCACGCGGTTCCGCCTGCGCGGCCCGCTCTGCGGCCGCACGCGCGGCGGTCAGATCGCCCGCACGGAACGCGACCACGCTTTCGACCAGCGCCGCGCGCGCCTCTCGCGGCGAGGCGGCGGCGGGCGCGGCAAGCGCCAATCCCAAAACCGCCACCAGCCAGCTCTTGTCAGCCATGCAGGTCATAGGCCTTGAGCAGATCATAGAGCGTCGGCCGGCTGATCCCGAGCAGCTTGGCGGCACTGGAGATATTGCCATCGGTGCGTGCCAGTGCGTGACGGATCGCGTTGCGGTCCGCCGCCTCGCGCGCCGCCTTCAGGTTGAGCGGACCATCATCCGTGCCGCCCGCCAGATCGAGATCAGCCGCACTGATCAGCCGCGCATCGGCCATGATCACCGCGCGCTTCATCCGGTTTTCGAGCTCGCGAACATTGCCCGGCCAGCCATGCGCGTCGATCGCCGCCAGCGCATCGGGGGCGAGGCCCTTGACCGCCGGGTTCATCTCCTTGGCGAAACGGTGGAGGAAATGCCGCGCGAGCAACCCCGCGTCCCCCGGCCGTTCGGCGAGCGAAGGGATCGGCACGACGATCTCGGCGAGCCGATAATAGAGATCCTCGCGAAAGCTGCCCGCCGCGATCATCGCGTCCAGATCCTGGTGCGTCGCACAGACGATCCGCGTATCGACGGCAATCGCCCTGCGCCCGCCGATCCGCTCGATCACGCGCTCCTGGAGGAATCGCAGCAGCTTGACCTGCAACGGCAGCGGCACATCGCCGATCTCGTCGAGAAATAGCGTCCCCCCGTGCGCCTGCTCGATCTTGCCCTCGGTGGTCTTGACCGCGCCGGTGAATGCGCCCTTCTCATGGCCGAACAGCTCGGCCTCGAGCAGGTTTTCAGGGATAGCCGCGCAGTTGATCGCGACGAACGCGCCCTTGGCGCGCGGACTGGCATCGTGGAGACCGCGCGCCAGCAATTCCTTGCCGGTGCCCGACGCGCCCAGCAGCAGCACCGATACATTGGCCGACGCGACCCGCTCGATCGTGCGCGTGACCTTGAGCATCTCGGGCGACGCGGTCACCAGCCCGCCGAGCACCGCGCCATCCGGCGCGCGCTCCGCCAGACGGCGGTTCTCCGCCTCCAGCGCATGGACGTGGAAGGCGCGCGCGACGATCAGCCCCAGCGCATCGATATCGACAGGCTTCTGATAGAAATCATACGCCCCGCCCGCGATCGCGCGCAGCGCGCTCTCATGCGCGCCGTGGCCGGAGGCGACGATCACCTTGGTATCGGGCTTCAATGCGCGGATCGCCTCCAGCGTGGCGAACCCCTCCGCCGTCCCGTCCGGATCGGGCGGCAGGCCGAGGTCGAGCGTGACCACCGCCGGCTCCTCCGCACGCAGCGCGTCGATCGCGCTCGCCCGGTCGGTCGCGGTGATGACTTCATAGTCCTCATAGGCCCAGCGCAGCTGGCGCTGCAGCCCGACATCGTCCTCGACGATCAGCAGCTTGGGCCTGGTGATGGGAGCCATGTGCATCAGGCGGCTTTCTCTTGAGCGGTGCCGTGCGCGGCGGGCAGGAACACGGTGAAGCGGCTGCCCTCGCCCTCGCGGCTGGTGACGGTGATGCGGCCGCCCATCGCGCGGGCAAGCTGGCGCGCTTCGTAGGCGCCAACGCCGAAGCCGGTTTCCTTGGTCGATGCGAAGGCGGTGAACAGCTTTTCGCGCACGAAGGCGGGCGTCATGCCGCAGCCATGATCGACCACGTCGATCGCGATCTCATCGCCCTCGCGGCGGACATCGATCCGCACCGGAGCGGCGGGCTCGCTGGCGTCGATCGCGTTCTGCACGAGATGGCCGAGCAACGCCTCCAGCCGCGCCGGATCGGCCAGCACCAGCGCGCCCGCAGTGCGGCCCACCGACACGGGATGGAGCAGCCTTTTGGTCGCGACCAGCCGTGCGACGATCTCGTCGGCAGCCACCGGCCGCGGCGCCTCGCTGCGCGCGCTGTTGTGCTGCGCCAGCCGCGCGAGCAGCGCGTTCATCCGTTCGGCCGAATCCTTGAGCGTGGCGATCATGTCCGCACGAAACGCGGGATTGTCGGCGTGGCGTTCGGCATTGCGCGCGACCAGGCTCAGCTGGCTGACCAGATTCTTGATATCGTGCATGATGAAGGCGAAGCGGCGGTTGAATTCGTCGAAGCGGCGCGCATCGTCCAGTGCCTGCTGCCCCTGGCTCTCCGCCAGATAGCTCGCCACCTGCCGCCCGGCGACGCGGAGCAGGTCGAAATCCTCCCAGTCGAGCGCACGGTCGAGCGGCGGGCGGCCCAGCACCACCGCGCCGGCAACCCGGTCGAAATGGACCAAAGGCACCAGCACCCAGGCACGCCTGTCGTCGATCAGCCATTGCGGCAGCAGGGCCTGTTCGGGGGCCTCGTCACGGCGCGCAGCATCGAGCTCGACGATGTTCCCGCCGGATAGATAGGCGACCAGCGGCGCGTCGAAATCGCCTGGCGGGGTATCTTCGGTCGGCCAGTTCCACCGCGCAGCGAGCGTCAGCCCATCGCTTTCGGGGACGAACAGCAATCCATCGGGCGAATCGGTGATATCGGCGACCGCCTTGACGACGCGTTCGGCCAAGGGGGCGGTATCCTCGCCTGGCTTGCCGAGCGTATCGGTGAAGCGCAGCCATTCGGCGCGGTAGTCGAAGCGGTGCTGGAACAGATGCTTGGCGAGCTTGACCTTGATCCATGCACGCGCGTGCGCGCTGGGCAGTGCGAGCGCCGCGGCGCTGGTGCCGAACACGAACGCCGCCTGGGCCAGCCGCGCATGATCGCCGCCTACCATCGCGATCGCACTGGTGATCAGCACCATCGCCAGCAGATACAGGCCGATCGCCGCCAGGCTCAGCGTTCGGAAGGTCATGCTGCGCGACAGCTGCAGCGTCCAGGCGCCCGACCGGTGGAGCCCCAGCCCGAGCATCGCCGCGACGCCCGCTGCAACCAGCCCGCGCAATGCGGCGACATCGTCGGGCCAGGCGCGCCCGAGATAGGCGATGGTGTAGAGATTGAGGTCGTACACCCACATCGCGGCGATCGCGTAGATCGCGACCCGGAAGCCCGGCCCGGTCTCGGGGCCCGCGGCGCTGTAGAGATTGTGGATCAGCACCAGCGCGCCGGTCGCCACCATCATCCGCAGCGCATAGCCGCCGACCGCGACCGGGTCCGCACCGTCGCCGGGCGGGGTGAGGATCGTGACCATGATCGTGGCCAAAGCGACCAGCGCGACCACGCCGTAGACGGTCGCCAGCGCGAAGCTGCGCTGCTCGCGCTCGCCCTGATGCAGCAGCGCATACATGAATCCCAGGAATCCGAGGTTGCGGATGCTTTCGGCGACGCCCGACGCGTCGCTCGCCGAATCGGTGCCCGCCACCGCGAGCGCCCAGAGCGCGCTCGCGCCCAGCGCAACGATCAAGGCAAATTTGTGCGCGCCACCCTCGGGCGATCGCACCTGCCACAGCGCCAGCACAGCGAACAGCAGCGCCGCGACCGCGTGGCTCCACAGCCCGAGAAACGCCATCACCATGTCACCGCGCGCCTTCGGGCCACAGCACCACCCGCAGCGTCTGCAGCAGGATCAGCACGTCCAGGAACGGCGTATAGTTCTTCGCGTAATACAGGTCGTATTCCAGCTTCTGCCGCGAATCATCGACCGATGCGCCGTACGGATAGTTGATCTGCGCCCAGCCGGTGATGCCCGGCTTCACCATATGGCGCTCGGCATAATAGGGCAGCAATGCCTCCAGATCGTCGACGAACTGGGGGCGTTCGGGGCGAGGGCCGACAAAGCTCATCTCGCCCTTCAGCACGCTCCATGCCTGGGGCAGCTCGTCGATGCGCAGCTTGCGGATGATCCGGCCGATGCGGGTGATCCGCGGATCGTCCTTCTCCGCCCACACCGCCTTGCCCGCCACCTCGGCATCCTGCCGCATCGATCGCAGCTTGAGGATGTCGAAACCCTGGCCGTACAGCCCGACGCGGCGCTGACGGTAAAAGGCCGGCCCCTTGCTTTCCAGCTTGATGGCGACGGCGGTGAGCAAGATTACCGGCAGCGTCAGCGCCAGCAGCGCGAGGCTGGCCAGCACGTCGAACAGCCGTTTGGCCGCGCTCGACAGCATCCGGCCGGAGGAAAAACCGTCGGAGAAGATCAGCCAGGATGGATTGACGCTGTCGAGATCGACCCGCCCCGTCTCGCGCTCCAGAAAGGTCGATATTTCATTGACATGCACGCCGGTGGTCTTGATCCGCAGCAGATCCTGCAGCGGCAGCGAATTGCGCCTTTCCTCAAGCGCCAGCACCACTTCGCTGGCGTTGAGCAGCACGACATGCTCGGCCAGATTGTAGATCGCGTCGCGCGCGATCGCCTCCGGGATGACCCGCGCGGCCTCGGACATGGATACATAGCCGACGCAGACGAACCCCGCGCCGGGGCGCTTGCTCAGCGCCTTGACCCGCGCCGCCCGCGGCCCCGCGCCCAACACGACGACGCGCCGCTTGAACGCCTGCCCGCCCAGCGTCTTGCCCAGCAATATGCGCAGAACCATCAGCAGCAGGATCGACAGCCCCATCGCGTAGAGCAGGTTCGATCGCCACAGGCTGAGCGAGGGGACCAGAAAGAAGATCGCCGACAGCACGATCACGCCGATCGCGACGCCGACCGAAAGCCGCGCGGCAGCGAAGCGCAGCGATTGCAACGCCTCGCTGCCATAGACGCCGACCGCGACCATGGTGATCTGCAGCGTTCCGGCGAACACCAGCAATTGCGGCGCGCGCGTCATCACGCTTTCGACGATCGAGCCCAGCTGGTGCTGGCGGATGGTCCAGCCCAGTTCGGCGGCGGCGATCAGCAGGACGAAATCGAACAGCCCGAGCAACAGCACCGCGTGCGGCACATAATGTTTGAACAGCCTGATCATCGCCGCGGTCGCCTGGAAAGTGTAAGCAAATCCGACACGGGGACGGGTGTCGCAAAAATTGACAAAAATTTGCTGAACATTGCCGAAGATAAGGAGACGCGCGGATTCTTCGGGCATTGAGCGGAGCAGACGCTGCGCCTATCGGAGACTGCATGACCACATCCGCCATCATCCCCGTTATCCTCTCGGGCGGATCGGGGACACGGCTGTGGCCGATGTCGCGCGCCGACCGGCCGAAGCAGTTCCTCGCCCTCACCGCCGAGGCGACGATGCTCCAGCTGACCGCCGAGCGGGCCCGCGGCGCGCAGTTCGCCGCGCCGATCATCGTTGCCAACACCAGCCATGCGGGCGTCGTCGCCGATCAGCTCGCCCAGATCGAGGTGCAGCCCGCCGCGATCATCCTGGAGCCTGTCGCGCGCAATACCGCCCCGGCCATCGCGTTGGCGGCATTGGCGGCGGACGATGCCAAGGCGCCATTGCTGGTGATGCCCTCCGATCACGTCATTGCCGATCTGGACGCGTTCCGCGCCGCGATCGCCGCCGCCCTGCCGCTGGTGCAGGACGGCTGGCTGGTCACTTTCGGCATCACGCCCGACGCGCCCGAGACCGGCTATGGCTATATCAAAGTGGGTGCGGCGCTGGCCGATGGTGTCCACCGCGTCGACCGGTTCGTCGAGAAGCCCCCGCGCGAAGCAGCCGAGGCGATGCTGACGAGCGGCGACCATGTCTGGAACGGCGGCATCTTCCTGTTCCGCGCCGATATATTTCTGGGTGCGCTGGCGGTGCACGCGCCGGACATGCTGGCGGCGGCGCAGGACGCGATGGCCACGGCCGTGCGCGATGGCGCGCAAATCCGGCCCGATGCCGATGCCTTCGCCGCATCGCCATCGGATTCGATCGATTATGCGGTGATGGAAAAGGCCGCCAAGGAAGGGGATGGGCGCGTCGCCGTCGTCCCGGTCAGCATGGGGTGGAGCGATGTCGGCAGCTGGGATGCGCTCCACGCGCTCTCCGATTGCGACGATGACGGCAATTCCTGCCCGAACGACGAAGCGGTGTTGATCGACACGACCAACTGCCTTGTCCGCACCGACGGCGCGCGCGTGGCGATGGTCGGGGTCAGCGATCTGATCGTCATCGCCAGCGGCAAGGACATATTGATCCTGCCGCGCGGCCGCAGCCAGGACGTGAAAAAGATAGTTGAGGTGCTCAAAGAAAGCTGATCGGCACAAGCTGTTGATTCAGGCTGCGATTGATGAAACACTCAGACGAACTTTCCCGTAATCGGGAGGAGATCGAGTGACCATGTTCCAGACGCTGATGGCCACCCTGGCCGCGTTGTTCGGCACCGCGCCCGAACCTGCGCCCGGCCGGTGCGCTGCCGGTCTGGACGGCGTTGTCGCCGAGCGTCCGGCGGCGACCGATACCCGCCAGGCCGATCTGCTCGTCGCGATGGCGATGTCGCCCAAGCTCGCCAAGGTGACGCGCGAGACGGTCATCGCCCGGCCGAGCGTCTGCCAGCGCGGCAGCTTCGCGATCGGCCGCACCCAGTATATGCTGCTGGGCGATGACGGCGACGGCATGATCCCCCGCCGCGCGCGGACCGCGGGCAAGGCGAAGCCGGTCGCCTATCTGCTGTCGACGATCGACATGAAGGCGCTGGTCGCATCGGCCCATGGCGGCAAGACCGCCGGGACGCTCGGCTATGCGCTGATGACGTCGACCGATCGCGAAGATACCGGCTGGGCCTTCTACAAGACCATGCCGTCTGACGCGACGCTGCGCGCCGACATGGCGCGCGCATTGACCGGCACCGATCGCCCGATATTCCGCACCGACAGGAAAACGCGCAAGACCGAATTCGTCGCGGGCTAGCGCAACGTGACCCAGGTCGGCGCGTGGTCGCTGGCCTTTTCCTTGGCGCGGTGGTGCTTGTCGATACCGGCATCGGCCAGCCGGTCGGCGGCGATCGGGCTCAGCAGCAGGTGATCGATGCGAAATCCCGCATCGCGCTGCCAGGCGCCCGCCTGATAATCCCAGAAGGTCCACACCCCGCCCTTGGGGAACCGCGTTCTGAGCGAGTCGGTCCAGCCCTGCGCCAATAGCCGACGATATCCCGCGCGGCTTTCGGGCTGCATCAGCGCGTCGGTCGCCATCGCGCGGACCGAGAAGGTGTCGTCGTCATTGGGGATGACATTATAGTCGCCCGCCAGCACCACCGGTTTTTCCTCGGCGAGCAGCTCACGCCCGCGCGCCGCGAGCCGGTCGAGCCAGCGCAATTTGTAATCGAATTTGGGGCCGGGCTGCGGATTGCCGTTGGGCAGGTAGATGGAAGCGATCACCAGCCCGTCCACCTCGGCCTCCAGATAGCGACTGTGCTCGTCTTCGGGCTCGCCACCCAGCCCGCGCTGGCGCTCGACGGGATCCGCGCCCCGGGCCAGCACAGCGACCCCGTTCCAGCTCTTCTGCCCGTGCCACACCGCGCCGTATCCCGCGGCGCGGATATCGGCCTCGGGAAAGCCCTCATCGGCGCTTTTCAGCTCCTGCAGGCAGACGATGTCGGGCTTTTCCTCTTCGAGATATTCGAGCAGGCGGGGCAGCCGCGCCTTGATGCCGTTGACGTTATAGGTGACGATCTTCACGCGAAAGATCAGACCGCGAAACTGGAACCGCAGCCGCAGCCGGCCGAGGCGTTGGGATTCTGCACCTTGAACGCCGCACCGCCCAGCGATTCGACGAAATCGACCTCAGCGCCGCGCACCAGATCGAGACTGATCGAATCGACCACCAGCCGCACGCCATCACGCTCCGCGATGGTATCGTCGGCCTCGACGCCGTCCGAAAAGCCGAAGTTATACTGGAATCCCGAACAACCGCCGCCATCGACCGAGAGGCGTAGAATCGCGGGCTTGCCCTGCTTTGCGGCGATCGCGGCGACGCGTGCCGCCGCCGCGGGGGTCAGATCGATATCGGGAGCGCTTGCCATGCAGCCGAGATAGGCGTTGCCGGGGTAAGCGGCAAGGCGGCAGGCTCAGTTGGCCGGGCCACGCGCTTTAGTTGGCGGGGCCACCCTGGGCGACCTTGGCCAGGCTGCCCTTGTTCTGCACCGCGAGCAGATAATCGGTGGTCTGCAGGAACGGCATCGGGTTGATCGCCCGGCCGTCAACGCGGACCTCATAGTGGAGATGCGGGCCGGTCGAACGCCCGGTCGATCCCATATGGCCGATCAGCTGGCCGCGCTTCACGCGGACGTTGGAGCCGACCAGGATGCGCGAGAGGTGGCCATAGCGGGTCTGGATGCCTTTGCCGTGGTTGACCTCGATCAGGTTGCCATAGGCGCCGTAGCGGCCCGAGCGGGCGACGACGCCGTCCGCCGTGGCGTAGATCGGGGTGCCCGTCGGGCCGGGGATGTCGAGCCCTGCGTGCATCGCGCGGGTGCCGCGGAACGGATCGGAGCGAACGCCGAAGCTGCTGGTGAGGGTCAGGTTCTCGACCGGCTTCATCGACGGGATCGCGATCACGCCTTCCTGCAGCATGTCGAGCTTCTTCCAGCTCTTGAACAGCGCGCGGAAGCCGGTGTCGGCCTCGGTCATCGCCTCGTCCATTTCCTCACGATCGGGCGCTTCCTCGAACGGGCCGCCCATCGCGCCGCCCGAAACGAAACGCGTCGGCTTCATGCCGACGCGCTTGAGCACTGCGGTGGTCTTGGCGTAGCGCGCATCGATCTGGTCTGCGGCGGCCATCGCCAGTCTGTCCTGATGCGCCTCGACCCGGGCGAAGGGGGCGACGACCTCGCGGGCGATCGCCGCGGTCTCGACCGGCTGGATCAGCGCGGCGAGCTGCTCGGGATCGCCCTTGCCGCTCACCACCGACGCGATGAACTGCTGGCGGCGCTCGATGCGCAGCGCATGCGCCTCGGCGGCATGACTGATCGTCGCGACCTTGCTCTCCA
>JAESGW010000678.1_pt1 | contig 19091 bp, 19 predicted proteins | sample 9269791 | NCBI WGS metagenome assembly JAESGW01 (sample SAMN16773120, study PRJNA677053) | algae metagenome | isolation source: Aphanocapsa lilacina HA4352-LM1 and co-occurring heterotrophs from near cave... | place: USA: Maniniholo cave, near Haena, Kauai, HI | collected 2009-07-28 | reverse complement strand
AGGGTATTCTCGGCTCGGCCGTGATCAAGGGCCAGGCCACCGAGGTGATCGACGTCGGCCACTTCCTGCCGATGGCGTTCGCCGACTGGTTCTCGCGCAAGGAGATGCGGGCATCCTCGACGGCGCAATCGCTGCTGCTGGTCGATGACTCGGCGTTCTTCCGCAACATGCTGGCTCCCGTCCTGAAGGCGGCCGGCTACAAGGTGCGGGTCGCGGTCAATGCGCAGGAAGGGCTGCTGGCGCTGCGCTCGCAGAACTTCGACGTGGTGCTGACCGACATCGAGATGCCGGACATGAACGGCTTCGAGTTCGCCGAGACCATCCGCGCCGACCAGCATCTCAACAAGATGCCGATCATTGCGCTGTCCTCGCTGGTGTCGCCGGCGGCGATCGAGCGCGGTCGGCAGGCCGGCTTCCACGATTATGTCGCCAAGTTCGACCGTCCCGGCCTGATCGCGGCGCTGAAGGAACAGACCGCCGACGTGCAGAAAGCGGCGTGAGCATGACCCGGAAAAGTGGAACCCGGTTTTCCGAAAAGATCGTGCTTAAACGAAAGAGCGGAATTAGATCATGACAACCAAGACCGAGACCATCGAGGGCTCCGTGGCCGAATACGTGACCGCCGTGATCGGCGGGCAATTGTTCGGCCTGCCGATCTCGCGGGTACAGGACGTGTTCATGCCGGAGCGGCTGACGCGGGTGCCGCTGTCGTCGGCGGAGATCGCCGGCGTGCTCAACCTGCGTGGCCGCATCGTCACCGTGGTCGACATGCGCGCGCGCCTGGGCTTGCCGAAGAACGACGATGGCAAGCCGCCGATGGCGGTCGGCGTCGACCTGCGCGGCGAATCCTATGGCCTCCTGATCGACCAGATCGGCGAGGTGCTGCGGCTGCCCGATGACGGTCGCGAAGAAAACCCCGTCAATCTCGATCAGCGCTTCGCCAAACTCGCCGGCGGCGTCCATCGTCTCGACGGCCAGTTGATGGTCGTCCTCGACGTCGATCGCGTCCTCGAAATCGTGCCTGACTTGATGGCCGCATAATCTCGGAAGCAAGCAGACCAAACCGCAATCAAAGATATCCCCGCGGGGATGTTGGGAAGTAGAGGCCTGAAATGAGAACATGTCTTGTCGTCGACGACTCGAGCGTCATCCGGAAAGTCGCCCGCCGCATCCTCGAAAGTCTGGATTTCCAGATCGTCGAAGCCGAGGACGGCGAGAAGGCGCTCGAAGTGTGCAAGCGCGCCATGCCGGAGGCTGTCCTGCTCGACTGGAACATGCCGGTCATGGACGGCTACGAATTCCTCGGCAATCTGCGCCGGATGCCCGGCGGCGATGCGCCCAAGGTCGTATTCTGCACCACCGAAAACGACGTCGCGCACATTGCGCGCGCGCTGCATGCCGGTGCCAACGAGTACATCATGAAGCCGTTCGACAAGGACATCGTTACTGCAAAATTCCAGGAAGTCGGGCTGATCTGATCGGCCTGTTGGGTTCCGGCGGCTGAACGGCCTTCGGCGCTATCGTTTATGTATTTGTGCCGCTGCGTCGTTTTCTGGTGAAAAAGTAATGAGTGTTGCGTTGATGAGTTCCCCGGCCGCCGCCCCGACACGGCAACGCAAGTTGCGTGTGATGGTGGTCGACGACTCCGTTGTGATCCGCGGAATGATCTCGCGCTGGATCGGAGCCGAGCCGGATATGGAGGTGACAGCCTCCTTGCGCACCGGCCTCGATGCCGTCAACCAGCTCGAGCGCGTCAACCCTGACGTCGCCGTGCTCGACATCGAAATGCCCGAACTCGATGGCATTTCGGCACTGCCGCGGCTGCTGGCAAAGAAGCGCGACCTCGTCATCATCATGGCATCGACGCTGACCCGCCGTAACGCGGAAATCAGCTTCAAGGCACTTTCCCTCGGCGCATCCGATTACATTCCGAAGCCGGAAAGCACGCGCGAAGCTACCGCCGCCGAGACCTTCCACCACGATCTGATCCAGAAAATCCGTCATCTCGGCGCCAAGGCCCTGCGCCGCGCCGCATCGACATGCCCTTCCACGAGTGCACCAGCGGCACCGGCTGTCGACCGGGCGCGCGAGGTAACAGCCCGGCCGGCCGCGGCACCGGCTGCGCCCGTACAATTGGCGCGCCGGCCGTTCGGTAACCTGGCGCCGCGGGTGCTCCTGATCGGTTCGTCGACCGGCGGACCGCAGGCGCTGATGACCCTGATCGCCGACATCGGTCCGGTGATCGATCGCTTTCCGGTTCTGATCACCCAGCACATGCCGCCGACCTTCACCACGATTCTCGCCGAGCATCTGGCGCGCGCGAGCCGCCGGCCGGCGCATGAGGCCGTCGACGGCGAAGTCGTCAAGGCCGGCCGGATCTATCTGGCGCCGGGCGGCCGCCACATGCGCGTCGTGCGTCACGGCGCCGAGACCGCCATCGCGCTCGATGACGGCCCGCCGGTGAATTTCTGCAAGCCCGCGGTCGACCCGTTGTTCAGTTCCGCGATCGATGTCTGGCAGGGCGGTATCCTGTCGGTCATCCTGACCGGCATGGGCTCGGACGGCATGCGCGGCGGCAAGGAGATCGTTGCCGCCGGCGGCAGCGTGATTGCACAGGACGAAGCAACGAGCGTGGTGTGGGGCATGCCGGGCGCGGCCGCCAACGCCGGCATCTGCGCCGCTGTCCTGCCGCTCAATCAGATCGCACCGAAACTGGTTCGGTTGTTTTCGGGAGATCGCTCGTGACGCCGTCAGACTATGAGTATCTGCGCAAGCTCCTGAAAGAGCGCTCCGGACTGGACCTGTCCGCCGACAAGCAATATCTGGTCGAAAGCCGCCTGGTGCCGCTGGCGCGCAAGTCTTCGCTGCAGGGCATTCCCGAACTCGTTCAGAAGATGCGAAATGGCGCCTGCGCGCTGACGGGGGAGGTGGTCGAGGCGATGACCACCAACGAGACCTTCTTCTTTCGCGACAAGCTTCCATTCGATCATTTGAAGGAAGCGGTACTCCCGGCGCTGGTACAGGCCCGCGCGGCCCGCCGCAGTCTCCGCATCTGGTGCGCGGCGTCCTCCACCGGGCAGGAGCCGTATTCGATCGCGATGTGCCTGAAGGAAGCGGGTGCGGCGCTGTCGGGCTGGCGCACCGAAATCGTTGCGACCGACCTGTCGCAGGCCGTGCTGGAAAAATCGAAGGCCGGCATCTTCAGCCAGTTCGAAGTGCAGCGTGGCCTGCCGATCCAGTTGCTGGTGAAATACTTCACCCAGACCGGCGAACTCTGGCAACTCAATGCCGACATCCGCGGCATGGTGCAGCATCGTCAGTTGAACCTGCTGCAGGACTTCTCCCACCTCGGCACGTTCGACATCATCTTCTGCCGCAACGTGCTGATCTATTTCGATCAGACCACCAAGGCCAACATCTTCGATCGGCTCTCGCGTATGCTGGAGCCTGATGGCGTGCTGGCGCTCGGCGCCGCCGAATCCGTGGTCGGCATTACCAGCGCCTTCAAGCCATATCCGGATCGGCGCGGGCTCTATCGTCCGAACGTGGCGCCGGCGGCGCGCGGCGGCATCACACCGATCGGACTGCGGGCTGCGGCTTCCGCGGCGCGCTGATCCACATCACAGTATCGCGTGCGGCACGAACCGTGACGTATTGCCGGTGATCGGGTTCTCGTCCTCTCGGATCGACAGGCCGCACGGCGTGTGATCGACCAGCCAGCTTCCGAGCACCGGGTATTGATCGGAGAAGCTTGGCATCGGCGCGAAGGCCTGCCGGATGAATCCCTCCGCGCCGTAGGGGCCTTCGTGTTCGGCCAGCGTCGTACCGGCGCTGACCAGCGCGACGTTGGCGCCCTCGCGCGAGTAGAGCGGCTTGCGCACGAACGAGCTTCCGAGCATCGACGCCTTGGGATCGTCCTCGAAATAGGCCGGCAGCAGGTTGGGATGCTTCGGAAACATCTCCCATAGCAGCGGAAGTATGCCCTTGTTGGAAAGGATCGCCTTCCATGGCGGCTCGATCCAGCTCGTCGGCGCGCCCGACAGCTTTGCGCCGAACGCATCCTGAAACATCCATTCCCAGGGATAGAGCTTGAAGGCGAGTTCTATGCTGCGGTCGTCGAGGTCGACGAAGCTGCCATCGTCGCGCAAGCCCACGCTCTCAATGTCGATCATCGTGGTAGCGAGGCCTGCCTGGGTTGCGGTGTCCTGCAGATAGGCGAGCGTGCCGGCGTCTTCGGCATTTCCGGTCATGCCGGCGAGATGAAGATGTTTTGCGCGGGCGACTTTCTTCCAGGCCCCGATCAGGCGCTCGTGGATCGAATTGAACTGGTCGGCGCGCTTCGGGATGATGTTGCGCTCGATCGCCTGTTCGAGCCAGGTCCACTGAAAGACCGCGGCTTCAAAAATCGAGGTCGGTGTGTCCGCGTTGTATTCCAGCAGTTTCGCCGGGCTCCAGCCGTCATAGCTGAGGTCGAGGCGGCCATAGAGGCTGGCATCGTCGCGGTGCCAGCTCTCTGACAGCAGCGGCCAGAACGCTTCGGGTATCTTCAGCCGGCGCAGATAATTTTCATCGCCGATTACTCGGCCGACCAGTTCGAGGCACATCGCGTCGATCTCGCCGGTGGGCGTCTCGATCCGGCGTTCTATCTCGTCCAGCGTGAAGGCGTAATAGGCGCGCTCGTCCCAGTAGCGTTCGCCGTCGAGGGTGTGAAAATCGAAGCCGGTGCGCTCAGCGGTCGCATGCCAGTCGTCGCGTTCGGGGCAGACGATGCGTTGCATGGATTTCAGCCGCCGCTGGAGAAATGCGAGCCGAACGAATGCGCAAACGCGCCGAAGCCGCCGCGCGCCACCGCGTGCGAACCCGAATCGCTCGTGCCAGATGATGATTGGCTCGATGAGGAACCGCCGCTGTAGTAGCTGCTGCGCGAGGATGAACTGCCGCCGGAGCCGCCATGGCTGCTGCTGGAGGATGAACTGCGCGGCGGACATTCGGTGGCGTTGGCGTTGCTCTGCAGGAGCGACGGCTGCGGCGCGTTGGGTGGCCGCTCGCAACTCCGGCTCGGCATCAGCGCGTAGGCGGCGCTGCCGACCGCAAACGTTCCCATCAACAGCAGGGCGACGTGACCGGAACGTTTTGCCGGCGGGCCTGGCCGCGGCGTAACCGGCACCGAGACCGGCCTGCGCTTGCCGAAATCCTTGTCTGGCTTGTTGCTCATGGTCAGTAGATCATGCAGGCGGCGTTGATGGCGCCGGCGGCCAGCGAGGAAAGCCCGAGCCAGATGGCGGCAGCGAGTTCGCCGCCGGCGATCCGTTTCGAGAGGTTCGGCACCGGAACCCTGACCAGGAAATAAACGATGATCTGCACGATCAGCGCGATCGTAGCCCAGATCAGGCAGTCCCACACATTGGCGGAGTGGGAAATGGCGCTGACCAGCGGCAGCGCGAAGCCGAGCAGGCTGAGGCCGAGCGCGATCGCCGCCGCAGGCTCGTTGGCGCGGATCAGGTCGAACTCGTTGTGCGCGGTGACGCGGGTATAGACGAAGAGGTAGGCCACCACGGCGATGATCGCCGTGCAGAAATAGACCAGGAACGCCGGCAACCCGGCGAGCGATTGAAGAATCATTCGAAGAAGCCCCCAGACGTGCGCTCCCGAGGTTCGCACGATCTGTCAGTCGCCGCATCGCCGTTCCGGGTTCAATCCCAAACAAATTCTGCGCAGACAAGCCTCTCCATTTGCTGCGGGTTATCGTGTGTTGGGTTGATCAGGTCTCCGGGCCAGACTGCGAATCAGGCGGAAGGCCAGCCAGAAGAACAGGATCACCAGCGCGAGCGCGGCGAGAGGGGCTGCCAGCGCCAGGATAGAGATCAGCGAGGCGCCGCCGAGTTCGGCGGTTGCGACTGCCGAATTGCCGAGGCCGCCGGTGAAGACCGTGGACTTTGCCCTCAGCATCGCGGTCAGACCTTGCGTGATGCCGGCTACGCCGCCGCCTGCGATAATGGCCGCCGTCCATTTCAGCATCGGCGGCAGGTCGGTCATGACGGCGGCGGATACGATCGTCCCTGCGACGACAGCGCCAGGCGTTGCCACCGTGTCGAGCAAGTTGTCCACGCCCGGAATGTAGAATGCGGCGATCTCCACGATCGCGGCGGTGCCGAGCATGATGACTGCGGCTGGTGTCGCCAGCCACGCGAAACTCTCATTCAGATTTGCATGTCCGGTGTAGGCTGCGACGCTCAGCACCAGCAGCGGCAGGAACAGCCGAAAGCCGGTAGCGGCAGCGAGCCCGATGCCAAGTGCAACCGACAATGCAAGATCCAGGTTCGCCATGTCCTGCCAGCTCCATGCGCCATCAGCACTCTCTCACGTTGCGCGCCGGTTCCCAAATGGCAGCGGCGCCAGTGGAACCCGGATCAGTCCGGAGAGGTTGTAATATAAGGTGATCAAACCTGGGAGACGCAATCCGGAGTGAGCGGACTAACGTAAGCACGCAAATGTATCCTGCTCAGGAGGACCGCCATGGCGACTAATCTGGTCTCTGTAGTGATGCAATTTCTCACGCCGGACATGATAGCGAAGATCGCATCTGTTCTGGGTCTCGATCGCACTGTCGCGCAAAAAGCCATCGCGGGTGCGATACCCGCGCTTCTTGCAAGCCTCGCTGATGTTGCCTCCACGCCCAATGGGGCGCGCCAGCTTACCAACACGCTGACGCAGCAATCCGATTCCCTGGAGAACCTGAGGAATCTCGTCGGCGGTGCCGGCCAGAACCTCGTGGCGGATACCGGCACGAACATGCTCTCCGGCCTGTTCGGTGGCGGGACGCTCGATACGATGGCGCAGACGATCGGCAAGTTTGCCGGGACCGGCGAGGGCACCAGCAAGTCGCTGCTCGGCATGCTTGGCCCCGTGGTCCTCGGCGCGTTGGGCCAGCAGCAGCGCAGCCTGGGTCTTGATACAAGCGGGCTGGCGTCGCTGCTGACTTCGCAGAAGAACCAGATCGCTCGTGCCATGCCGTCCGGTCTTGCCGATCAGTTGAGCGCCGCCGGTCTGATGGAGGGGACGACGGAAGGCCTGCGCAGCGGTGCGACGGCAGCAAGTGCTGCAGGCAGCCGGATGGCCGACGCTTCGGAACGGACTTTTTCGCGCGCCTCCGAGGCAGCGACCATGGCGGCCCGCTCGAGCGCGACGTCGCAGTGGCCGTATTGGCTGGTCGCCGCGGTGGTGGTCGGCGGCCTTGCCTGGTTTGCCTTTGGCCGTTCAGGAGAGGACACCGTTGCGCAGGCGCCGCCTTCCCCGATGACGCGAACCGCGACCGGAACGGTGGGCGCAGCGCCGACGGACCTGACGGTTGGAGGTGTCAATCTTGCGAACCAGGTCAACTCGTCGGTCGGGTCGCTCAAGACCGTGCTTCCGGGCATCACCGATGCGGCTTCGGCCGAGGCTGCCCTGCCGAAGCTGAAGGAAGCGACGGCTCAACTGAATGAGGTCAGCACGCGCGCGACGCAACTCTCGCCGGAAGGAAAGACTATTCTCGTAAAGCTGATTGTGGCCGCGACGCCCACGATCAATCAGTTGTGCGACAAGGTGCTGGCGACGCCCGGTGCGGGTGCGATCGCGAAGCCGGCGATCGATGAGCTTCGAGGTAAACTGGACGTACTCGCGCGCTCCTGAGCGACGCGAAGGAGGCGACGATTCCAAACAAAAACCCTGTCCTTTCGGACAGGGTTCGCAATCTTTCCATAGCTGCCCCGACGCTGGCGGCTATTCCTTGACCTCGATCTTGCCCTTCATGGCCGGGTGAAGGCCGCAGATGTAATCGTAGACTCCGGCATCGGCGAGCGTCAGCCGGGTGGTCTGGCCTTTCAGCGCGATCGACGAGCGTTGCGCCTTGGGGCCGGTGATCGTCACCTGGTGCGGCGAGGAATCGGTATTGTGCCAGGTGATGGATTGGCCCTTGCTGACGACGACTGTCTCCGGCCCGAACTTGAAGTCGGAGATCGAGACCACGCCGGGGCCGGCCGCGGGCTTTGCCATCGCGCCTTCTGGGGTGCCCTTCAGGCCCGCCAGCGAGATAACAAAATCCTGCCCGGCGTGCGGCTTGTGGCAGGTGAAGCAGGCCGTCAAATTGGCCTTGTCGTTGACCTTCTTGTCCCGGCCGAACGCCTGGTATTCCCATTCGCCGTTCCGGATGTCGTCCTTGTACTCGGCACCCCAGCCGTCGCGCTTTTCCATCACGGTGTAGGCGACGAGGTCGCCCTTCAGGAAACGGCCATTGCCATCCTTGAGCGGCTCGCCGGCCGCATCGAGCTGCGCCTTGTACTGCACCAGCGTCAGCACCGTCCCGCTCGGGATCGGCTGCCCCTTGCGTACCGCGTCGACCGCCGCCGCGGTCGCATAGAGTTCGCGATACTGCTTGTTGTCGTAACGATCGACCGTGGCGTAGAGCGTGTCCTTGTCGAAGCTGTCCGGAAAAGCGACCTTGTCGCCGCCGGCGAGCGCGGAATAGCCGATGAGTGCACCCGACGCCGATCCGAGCGCGACAGCGGCAATCAGCCTGAAGTTTTTCATGACTTCCCCCTCGTTTGCGGACAATTCCGTCAAGTACGAGACACCGCGAAATGGGTTTCAATCCGCGGGAAGGGAATTTATCGCGTGGCCCAAACAAAAACCCCGCCGTTTCGGGCGGGGTCCAGTCGGGAGGAGGAGCCTCTTGCGGCTCGCCGTAAACCCTTGGCTCAGGCGGGGATGCGCTCGTCCGCCTCGTGCGGCTCGCGCAGCACGTAGCCGCGGCCCCACACGGTTTCGATGAAGTTGCGGCCTTCGGAGGCGTTCGCCAGCTTCTTGCGCAGCTTGCAGATGAAGACGTCGATGATCTTCAGCTCGGGCTCGTCCATGCCGCCATAGAGGTGGTTGAGGAACATTTCCTTGGTGAGGGTGGTTCCCTTGCGGAGCGAGAGCAGCTCCAGCATCTGGTATTCCTTGCCCGTCAGATGCACCCGCTGGCCGCCGACCTCGACCGTCTTGGTGTCGAGATTGACCACGAGGTCACCGGTCTGGATGACCGACTGGGCATGGCCCTTGGAACGACGGACGATGGCGTGGATGCGGGCGACCAGCTCGTCCTTGTGGAACGGCTTGGTCATGTAGTCATCGGCACCGACGCCGAGGCCCTTGACCTTATCCTCGATGCCGGCGAGGCCGGAAAGGATCAGGATCGGGGTCTTGATCTTCGATACCCGAAGCTGCTTGAGCACGTCGTAACCGGACATGTCGGGCAGGTTAAGGTCGAGAAGGATAATGTCGTAATCGTAAAGTTTACCGAGGTCGACGCCTTCCTCTCCGAGATCCGTCGTATAGACGTTGAAACTCTCGGATTTCAGCATCAACTCGATTGACTGCGCGACAGCGCTGTCATCTTCAATCAGCAAAACGCGCATGCCAGTCCCCTTTAGTCCGCCGCTCCGGGCGTCAGGTCGGCCGCACCTGCGGCACTCAAAACGCCTTTGAACAACTGATTCGGATCCTGACAGACATATGGTTAACAAAATCTGATTCCGCTTCGCAAGCTCTTTAAGTGCAATTTTTATCGAATCGCCCTAAGATGTTGCGCGAAAGCAGCTTTTCCTAACCGTGCCTACTCATGCTCCAGATGAAGAGACGGGCCTAACCGACTCCCGCGTTTCGCCCTTCTTCTGATGGGCGAGCGCTCTCAGTCACCAAAGACAGTGACGTAATGATTAACGATGCGGGTAAACACGAGGTTAAACATCGGCGTCTAAGGTGCGGAAACTTAAGGTTTTCGCAATGAAGGCGCTTGCGGACCAGATCGGCGATATCGACGGCATCAATATATATGGCCGCGTCGTTGGCGTGCGCGGCCTGATGGTCGAAATCGCCGGCCCGATTCATGCCATGTCGGTCGGCGCGCGTATAGTTATAGAGACAGGTGGTAACCGATTTATTGCTGCCGAGGTCATCGGCTTCTCCGGCAGCAACGCGGTCGTAATGCCGTTCGGCGGTCTCGATGGTGTCAGGCGCGGTTGCCGCGCCGTCATTGCCAGCGCGGCCAGCCAGGTGCGGCCGTCGCCGGCCTGGCTCGGCCGCGTCATCAATGCGATGGGGGAGCCGATCGACGGCAAGGGGCCGCTGGTGCAAGGCCCGTCGCCGATGCCGTTCCGCAATTCGCCGCCGCCTGCGCATTCGCGCAAGCGCGTCGGCGCCCCGCTCGATCTTGGCGTGCGCGCGCTCAATACCTTCCTGACCTGCTGCCGCGGCCAGAGGCTTGGCATCTTCGCCGGTTCCGGCGTCGGCAAATCGGTGCTGCTTTCGATGCTGGCCCGTAATGTCGATGCCGACATTACGGTCATCGGCCTGATCGGGGAACGCGGCCGCGAGGTGCAGGAGTTCCTGCAGGAGGATCTCGGCGACGAGGGCCTGGCGCGTTCGGTCGTCGTGGTGGCCACGTCGGACGAGCCCGCCTTGATGCGGCGGCAGGCGGCCTACCTGACCCTGGCGATCGCGGAGTATTTCCGCGACGAGGACAAGGACGTGCTGTGCCTGATGGATTCGGTAACGCGCTTTGCGATGGCGCAGCGCGAGATCGGGCTGTCGGCCGGCGAGCCGCCGACCGCCAAGGGCTATACGCCTACCGTGTTCACGGAACTGCCGAAGCTGCTGGAGCGGGCAGGGCCGGGAACCGGCGTCGGCACCATCACCGCCATTTTCACCGTGCTGGTGGACGGCGACGACCACAACGAGCCGATCGCGGACGCCGTGCGCGGCATCCTCGACGGCCACATCGTGATGCAGCGCTCGATTGCCGAGCGCGGGCGCTTTCCCGCCATCAACATCCTCAAATCGGTTTCCCGGACCATGCCCAGATCGGCCGATCCCGCCTATTTGCCCGTGATCCAGCGCGGCCGGCAGGTCATGGCCACCTATGCCGACATGGAGGAGCTGATCCGGCTCGGCGCCTACCGGGCGGGGTCGAGCCCGGAAGTCGACGAGGCGATCCGGCTGCACGAGCCGCTGGAGGCCTTCCTGCGCCAGGCCAAGGACGAAAAAGCCAGCCTGGGCGACGGCTACCGGCAATTGGCGCAGATCCTCACCACCTTGGAAACGGAACGCTAACTTTGTCAGGCCATCATCCGCGGCACATGATTAATGATGCCGGCGGGGCCCCCCGGGGAGCCGGCAGTGTCCCGCGTTCAAATTGGGACTTCTGGGGAGTATGAGTCGATGAAGTCACGCGAAACGCTGATCCGCCTGAAGAAATTTCAGGTCGACGAAAAGCGCCGAAGGGTTACCCAGATCGAAGGCATGATCGCCGATTTCCAGCGCATGTCGGTTGACCTCGAGCGCGAAATCCAGACCGAGCAGGAGCGGGCCGGGATCAACGACCCGACCCATTTTGCCTATCCGACCTACGCCAAGGCCGCGATCCAGCGGCGGGAAAACCTGACCCGCTCGGCCGATGAATTGCGCGTTCAACTCGAAGACGCCAAGGGTCTGCTGGGCGAGGCGTTCGAGGAACTCAAGAAGGTCGAACTGCTCGATGAGCGCGACCAGGCCCGCGAGCGCGCCGAGGAGAGCGCCCGGGAGCAGGCCGACATGGACTCGGTCGGCCTGATGCGCGCCCGCCTGGGCGGGGCCATCGCCTGAGACGCTTCGCCACCTGAACAATGCCGAACCCGGGCTGCAACGCCCGGGTTTTTCTTTGTTGATATGGGCGAAATCGGCGGCTGGGTGGCCCGTTTACCACTAGGTATGCTACGAAGCTTCCCGATTGCTCTCCGCGTAAAGCGCGATGGGGGATCGCGATTTCAAGGGGACGTGAATGCTGACGCCAGCCGAACTGGTATGGCTGATTGCCGCTGTGGCGAAGGGGGATGAGGCCGCTTTCGAGCGCCTCTACGCCGCCACGCGCGCGAAACTGTTCGGCGTCGTCCTCCGTATCTTGCGGCGTCAGGATCTCGCCGAGGAGGTGATTCAGGAAACTTACGTCAAGATCTGGAACAGTGCCGGACAGTTCAATCCGGCTCTCGCGTCGCCGATCACCTGGATGGCGTCGATCGCGCGCAACCGCGCCATCGACGTGGTGCGCAAGAAAAGCGAGGCCTCGATCGAGGAGGAGCCGGCCGCCATGGAAGTGGCAGCCGAGTCACCCGATCCGCTGGCGCGCCGCGAGATGACGGAGGAGTTGAAGCGGTTGCTGGAATGCGTCGGCCGTCTCGAGCCGGATCGGCAGAAGCTCGTGCTGCTGGCCTATTACAACGGCTGGAGCCGTGAGCAGCTGGCCGCCAAGTTCGAGACGCCGGTGAATACGGTGAAGACCTGGCTGCGCCGCAGCATGCTGGAAATCCGGGAGTGTCTTGGACTCTGATGGCCCATAGCGAAGACCATATCGCGCTCGCCGCGGAATACGCGCTCGGCACCCTCGATGCCGGCGAGCGCGCGCAGGTCGAATCCATGATGGCCGTCGACACCGAATTCACCGCGATGGTGCGCTCCTGGGAATATCGTCTCGGCGCCCTGAACCAGATGGTCGGATCGATCGAGCCGCGGCCGATCGTGTGGGAAAACATCAAGGCCGCCATCGGTCATGCCGACGCGCAGCAGCAGGCACCGCTGGTGCTTCCCGAAGCGCCACAGCCGGCGCCGCACCAACCGGCGGCCACACCTGACGTCGCCCCGGCCGTCGTGGAGGCGCCGCCGGCGGCCGCCTCGAACGTCGTCGATTTGTCGAGCCGCGCGGCGCGCCGCTGGCGCAACGTGGCCTCCTTCGCCACGGCGCTTGCCGCAGCCCTTGTCGCGATGCTGGCGGTTCAGGTCTACCAGCCGGAACTGTTACCCAACGCGCTGCGGCCCGCGCCGCGGATCCAGACGGTGGAGGTGAAAACGCCTGCACCGTCGCCTGTGCCATCAGCGCAATATGTCGCGCTGCTGCAGCGCGACGGCGGCTCGCCCGCGTTCATCCTGACCGTCGATGCGGCGACCAAGAATTTCACGGTCCGCAAGGTCGGTGCGGATGCCGAGCCGGGCAAAAGCTTTGAGCTGTGGCTGATCTCCGACCGGCTGCCGGCGCCGCGTTCGCTCGGCGTGATCGGCGGCAGCGACTTTACTGCGCGTCCGGTACTCGCCGACTTCGACGCCAGTACGATCAATTCCGCGCTCTTTGCGGTGACGGTCGAGCAGGCCGGCGGCTCGCCGGACGGCAAGCCGCACTCGGCGCCGGTCTTTACCGGCAAGCTGATCGAGACCGTGCCTGCGGTCGCAGCGCCGCGCTGACGCCCCCACAAAAAGAAAACGCCCGTGGGGAGCGGGCGTTTTCAGCAGTCAACTTGGGGGTAGTTGGGGTCTTACTTATTATCCACGTGGCCTTTGGGGGGCTATAAAGAACCACGTGAATTGGTGAATTCCGTTAGCGTACGACTGAGCTCCCTGAGCTTGTAATCACGACCGGCTTGCCGGCCTTCATGACGGGCGTACTTGCCGTCTGGGTGAAGCCTTCATCCGCGGTGTTGTGCGCGGAGATGCTGAACCCGGCGATCAGGATACCTGCGACGAGGGCTACGACCACGATCTTGAGATGGGTCGTGCGATCGGCGCTGTAGATCGAATGGTTCATTGGAAGTCTCCTGCCGCCTTCCGTTCTGCAAATTTGTCGAAGTCGCTTGCAGTCCGGTTCAACATCTCACGTGCAGGAAACGTAGGAATCCGACGTTTCGTTCCCAAGATGCGATCACAAGGCGGTGAAAAGACTTGAACGGTCGCGATCGAAAAAGCCGCGTGCGGCTTCCCGATGAACAAATGTTTAGACATTACATCGTTTTAAGAAACGATCGCGGCTTGCGGGCCAGGGCACTGCTCGTTTGGCCTGTTTCGACAAACCATTTGCGTGTGACGAAAAAGCTTCGAGCAAATCAGCTGATTTGCCCGCTCAGGAAAGCGCTCCCCCGGTCCCGGCAGTCCAGCCATGGCCGGGCCGGCCATGATGGAAGCCGTTCGAGAACGGTGCATCGAGCGACAGTTCGTCGAGGCAGGCCAACGCTTCCGCAACCGTCAGTTCGTCGTCGAGCAGGCCGCGAAAGACGGATGCCACCCTCACCATGTCGCAAGTATGCGGCGACATGCGGTAGCGGGAAACGCCGGCCGCCTTGAGCGTCGGAATTTCCTGTGCGAGATTCAGGTATTCCCACGACAGGGTCTGCACGCCGTTGGCGACGAGAAACGGCTTCTGTTCCAGTGTCGAAAGCACCAGCCCGTCGGGATCCTTGTCGCAGACGAACAGACAGGTGTCCTTGGTACGGCCATGCGCCCGGGCGTGGTAGCATCGTGCCGAAAGCGCCAGCGACTGGCGGCCGAACACCTGGACCTCGATGGTGACGTTCGCGGCGCCTGCAGCCGCGCACAGCACGCCGATCGCAGAAAACGGCAGTTCGACCGGGAGGCAGATGTTCCGCGCGCCTTTGCTGGCGAGAAAGCGCAGGGTCTCCTCATTATACACGTTCATCAGCTGGCCGATGCAATGCGGCCGGCCGCGCAGGTGGAACGCCGCCGAAGCGTCGTTGGCCTCGACCAGATCGGATGTCCGCTCGCAGACATCGCTGACCAACCGTCGGTCGACCCGCGACGCGGTTTCACCGAGTGTCGCATGCACCACGGTCTTGCCGGCGGCGCGGAGGCGCTCGGCCACCTTCTCGTAATGATCCCGGAACAGCGGCGCGCGCTTGGAGCAGATGGTTTCACCGAGATAGACCACCGACACCGGTGCCTCGTCGGCGATCCGGAAATAAAAGTCGCGCCAAATTTCAGGCGCCCAGTTGAACAGGTTCGGTCCGAGCGTCAGTTCGGTTTGCGTGGCCGCCATGTCCGGCTACCTCCAGCTCTTGCCTTGAAAGGCGCCCTGGGTCTCCTTGTGGCCCTCGGTCAGCGCGATCAGGTCGGTCAGCGACGCTTCCTTGCCCGCCATGATCTCGTCAACCGCCCGGCGAAATGCCGCCACCACGGACTTGACGTAGGCGCGGCTGCGCTGGCGTCCCTCGATCTTCAGGGCAGTGACCCCGGCGCGCATCAGATCCGGCAGCAGCGCCGAGAGGTTCAGCGAGCGCGGCTCCTCGAAGGCGTAATAAGGCTCGGGCTGCGCCGAGCAGGAATAGCGTCCCTTGCAGATGGTCGGATAGCCGCCGTTTTCGCCGCAGCCGTAGCGATCGATGACGAACGATCCGAGCCTCGTCGTCAGCGTGCCGTCGGCCTCCTCTTCATAGCGGACGTCGGCGGCTGGCGAGCATACCCCGTCCATATTGGTCGAAACGCCGGTCACGTAGTTGGTCAGGCTGCAGCGGCCTTCCGCCATCATGCCGATATTGCCGAACACGAACGCCTCGATCTCGCAAGGGATCTGCCGATGAATGTCGGCAATCTCGGCGACGGTGAGAATCCGCGGCAGCACCACGCGCCTGACGTTGAATTCCTCGCAATGGAAGCGGATCGCCTCCGGCGAAGATGCGCCCGCCTGCACCGAGAGGTGAAGACGCAGTTGCGGGTATTCGCGGGCGGCAAAGGTTGCAACCCCCATGTCAGCGACGATGATCGCATCCGCCGCGACCGAGGCGGCGATTGCGATGGCGTCCTTCCAGAGCTGGAATTGGCCGGCCGGGGGAAATGTATTGACGGCCAGCAGAACCTTGGCACGCCGGGCATGGGCATACTCAACCGATTTCCGCAATTCATCGGGCGAGAAGTTCAGTCCGGGAAAATTTCTTGCGTTGGTCGCATTCTGAAGGCCGCAATAGACGGCGTCCGCACCGGCATCGACGGCGGTGCGCAGGCTCGCCGGCGTGCCGGCCGGGCAGACCAGTTCGGGGCGGCGGGGCGCGAGATGCTCATTCATGGTTTCTTCCTCTGCCGCCAAGCGTGCGCATATGGGCAACCGTCATCGCGGCAACGCCGGAGAGCGGGCCGAACGCCCTGGTGATGCTTTCCACGACTCCGCCGTCGACGTCGTCGAGCGCATTGCGCAGCGCGACCACGGCTTCGGTGTCGCCGGTGACGCGGAGCTTGCGCGAGAAGAACAGCGCGTCGCCGTCCAGCGATCCGTCGATCAGGTCGAATAGATTGAGGAACGAGCCGGCGATGCGCGCATGCGAATGCGGAGCGCTGCCGCGGCGCCAGGCGCTGAGCGCTGGCGCCTCGGGTCTCGGCTTCAGCACCAGCACAAACGGAAGATCGGTCGGATCGATGACAAAGGATTTTTGCGCGTGCGGACCGAGGCGCGCGAACACGTCGGGCTGGGCTTTCGCAACCTGGGTACCGATCAGAGTGAGCACGGGTTGCAGGAGCGGAAGGGGCAGGAATCGAAGCAGCGGGAGCGGCCAGGGAAGATCGGCTGAACGTTCAGGTGCGCGCGGCGAAACCAACATGCGGCGTCATGTAGCGTCGCGACAATTCTACGACAAGCGAAACATAATTCCAGCAAGGATTCCGCGCATGATACGCAATTTCAATCGCGGCTGTTGAACACCAGGGCTACACGCTGCCCACCGTCTTCAGCCGTGCGCGCGGGTGGATCTCCGCCTGCGACAGCACGGTGGTCTGCGATCGGAAGCGTTCCACGAGCGAGTGCACGAACGGCCGGATCGCCGCCGAAGTCACCAATACCGGCGCCTCGCCTTCGCGCGCGGCTTGCTCAAAGCTGTTGCGGACCGCGGTCATGAACTCCGACAGTTTCGAGGGCTGCATGGCGAGGTTGCGTTCCTCGCCGGTGCCGACGATCGATTCCGCGAACGCCTGCTCCCATCGCGCCGACAGCGCGATCAACGGCAGGTAGCCGTTGTGGGAGGTATTCTGGGCGCAGATCTGCCGCGCCAGCCGCGCGCGGACATGCTCGACCATGGTGGCCGGGTTGCGCGAGAACGCCAGCGCATCGGCGATGCCTTCGAGGATGGTGGAGAGATCGCGGATCGAGATCCGTTCGGCCAGCAGCAATTGCAGCACGCGCTGGATACCGGACACCGTGACCTGGCTCGGCACGATGTCCTTGACCAGTTCGCCCTGTTCCTTCGGCAGCTCCTTGAGGAGCTTCTGCACCTCGCCATAGGACAACAGGTCGCTCATGTTGTTCTTCAGGAGCTCGGTCAGGTGCGTCGACAGCACGGTGGCGGCGTCGACCACCGTGTAGCCCTTCAGCGAAGCCTCTTCCTTCAGCGCGGCATCGACCCAGGTGGCGGGAAGGCCGAAGGTCGGCTCGACGGTATGGATGCCGGGCACGCTGACCTGGTTACCGGCGGGGTCCATGACCATGAACTGGTTCGGCCAGATCTTGCCGGTGCCGGCGTCCACTTCCTTGATCTTGATGATGTAGGTGTTGGCCTCGAGCTGGACGTTGTCGAGGATGCGCACGGCCGGCATCACGAAGCCCATTTCGATCGCGAGCGAGCGGCGCAGCGCCTTGATCTGTTCGGTCAGGCGGTCGGTGCCGTCGGGGCCGTTGACCAGCGGCAGCAGCGCATAGCCGAGCTCGATCTTGAGATCGTCGATCTTGAGCGCGTTGGCGATCGGCTCCTCGGCTGAAGCCTGAGCGGCTTGGGCTGCGAGTTCGGGCGCTGCGGCTGCGGCCGCTTCCGCCGCCTTGGTGACGCGGTTGTGGTTGCGCGACTTCCAGGCCAGCGCCGCGGCGCCGCCGCCGAGCGCGAGGAAGGGCAGCATCGGAATACCCGGCAGCAGCCCCAGCACCAGCATGACGCCGGCCGACATGCCGAGCGCCTGCGGATAACCAGAGAGCTGCTTCATCATCGCCTTGTCGGCCGAACCGGTGATGCCGGCCTTCGACACCAGCAGGCCTGCCGCGGTGGAGACGATCAGCGCCGGCACCTGCGTGACCAGACCGTCGCCGACCGTCAGGAGGGTGTAGGTGCGGGCGGCATCGGAAAAGCTCATGCCCTGCTGGGCGACGCCGATGATGATGCCGCCGATGACGTTGATGAACACGATCAGGAGGCCGGCGATGGCGTCGCCGCGGACGAATTTCGAGGCGCCGTCCATGGCGCCGAAGAAGCCGCTTTCGTCCTCCAGCGCCTTGCGGCGCTCCTTGGCGGACTTTTCGTCGATCAGTCCGGCGGACAGATCGGCATCGATCGCCATCTGCTTGCCGGGCATCGAGTCCAATTGAAAGCGCGCCGCGACTTCGGCGATGCGGCCCGAACCCTTGGTGATGACGACGAAGTTCACGATCACGAGGATCGCGAACACGATGATGCCGATGACGAAATTGCCGCCCATCACGAAATTGCCGAAGGCCTCGATGACGTGGCCGGCTGCCGCCGTCCCCTCATGGCCGTGCGACAGGATCAGGCGTGTGGACGCCATGTTGAGCGACAGCCGCAGCATGGTCGAGATCAGCAGCACGGTCGGAAACGCCGAGAATTCCAGCGGCCCCTGGATGAACAGCGCGGTCATCAGGATCAGGATCGACACCGTGATCGAGATTGCGAGGAACAGGTCCAGCACCATCGCCGGCAGCGGCAGAATCAGCACCACCAGGATGGTGAGGACGCCGAAGGCAAGGAAGAGATCGCCGCGCTTCAGAATATCGCCGATTTCGCGGAGGCTCGGGAATCCGCCGCTGGGCCCCGCGCCGCCCTGACCCGCCGTGACATCGACCATGGTAGCCGCTTCCCCCCGCGTATGGCGCCGGGCGCCAAACGTCTGCGCGGCGGCCGGAGGGCCACCGTTCCGAAAGTGAGGTACCGCACTGGCGTCCACGGGGTCCTCCCGTTTTACGCGGCCGACGACACTCGACTTCACCCGGCAATTCTTGCCGGGTGTATGGTTAGCAAACGGTTAACGGGTGGCGACGGGGCCATCCGAGACCGTCATTCCGCTTCCTCTACCCGTCATTCCGGGGCGCGAAGCGACCTCAGGTGCGCAATTGCGCACCGGGGAGTCTCTCGCGCCATACCTAACCCGTCATACCCGCGAAGGCGGGTAGATGGATTCACGTTTGAAGTGCAACGGTTGATTTGAGGAGAGAGAATGCTTCGGTTGGGGTTTTGAAGTCGAGGCATTTTCGCGGCGTCTCATTGTAAATTTGA
>JAESGW010000677.1_pt1 | contig 19103 bp, 21 predicted proteins | sample 9269791 | NCBI WGS metagenome assembly JAESGW01 (sample SAMN16773120, study PRJNA677053) | algae metagenome | isolation source: Aphanocapsa lilacina HA4352-LM1 and co-occurring heterotrophs from near cave... | place: USA: Maniniholo cave, near Haena, Kauai, HI | collected 2009-07-28 | reverse complement strand
AATGCTTCTACAACCCGACCCGGCGTCACTCGACCCTGGGTTACCTCAGTCCTATCGACTTCGAACGCGAAGCTGGGGTAGCCTGAATGAACTTATCTCGGTGTCCATCAAACCGGCAGCAGGCCACCTTGCCGTGAAGCGGCTAGGCGAAGTTGGATGGGGGTGATGGTGCGACCTGCACTATGCCGAGATCGCACCCCCACCGCTGCGACTAGCGAACAAGTTCGCAAGTCCCGCTGCCTCCCCATCAAGGGGGAGGACTTTGGAGTCAGGCCGGGTAGGTCCAGGTGGTGTCGCGCGCGAAATTTTCCGCCGCGAAATCCCAGTTGAGTAGTTCGTCGACCACCGCATCGACATAAGCTGGACGCAGGTTCTTGCGGTCGATGTAATAGGCGTGCTCCCACACGTCGATCACGAGCAAAGGCTTGATGCCCGCTGTCAGTTCGGTGCCGGCGTCGTGCGTGTCGGTGACCGACAGCGTGCCGTCGCGCGAGACGAGCCATGCCCAGCCCGATGCGAAATGGTTGACCGCGGTTTCCTTGAGTTTCTTCTTCAGCTCGTCGATCGAGCCGAAATCGCGATCGATCGCGGCGGCGAGATCGCCCTCGGGCGCGGTCTTGGCGGGGCTCAGGCTTTCCCAGTAAAAGGCGTGGTTCCACGACTGCGCCGCATTGTTGAACAGGCCCTTGTTGCCCGATCCTTCGGCGTGGTGGACGATTTCCTCGAGCGGTTTGTCGGCGAGTTCGGTGCCCTCGATCGCGGCATTCACCTTGTCGACATAGGCCTTGTGATGCTTGCCATGGTGCGTCGCCAGCGTGTCGGCCGAGATATGCGGCTCTAGCGCGTCCTGGGCATAAGGCAGGGGAGGATGGGCGATCGTCATGGCAGTCTCCATTTTATTATCGAGGGGTTTGCGGCCTTAAACTCGGTATCGGACCCGCGGGTTGCAACCCTGTGACGAGGAAATTTTCGAACAATTCCCCTCCCTGCAAGGGAGGGGTTAGGGGTGGGTCGCCGCAGGCGCTCTTGGCCGCATACCCACCCCGCTGCGACTAGGCAGCAAAGCTGCCAAGTCTCCGCACCCCTCCCTTTCAGGGAAGATCTAAGTCACCATCGCTTGCAGCGTCGCGATGCGGTCGGCCTCTTCGGCGGGCTTGTCGCGCCGGATGCGTGAAATGCGCGGGAAGCGCATCGCCAGGCCCGACTTGTGGCGTTTGCTGCCGTGGATCGAATCGAAGGCGACTTCGAGCACGAGCGATTTCTCGACCTCGCGCACGGGCCCGAAGCGGTTGAGCGTGTTATCGCGGACGAACTTGTCGAGCCACTTGAGTTCTTCGTCGGTGAAGCCCGAATAGGCCTTTCCCACCGGCAGCAACTCGCCCGCGTCGGACCAGCAGCCGAAAGTATAGTCCGAATAGAAGCTCGCGCGGCGGCCGTTGCCCCTTTGCGCGTACATCATCACGCAGTCGGCGACGAGCGGGTCGCGCTTCCACTTGTACCACAGCCCCGCGCGGCGCCCCGCAACATAGGGCGCATCGCGGCGCTTGAGCATCACCCCCTCGATCGCGGCATCGCGCGCACCCGCGCGGCGTTCGGCGAGGTCGTCGAAGTCCTTCGCGTCGATCACCTGCGACAGGTCGAAATGGCTGTCGGCGAGCCGCGGGACGAAGCCTTCGAGCTGCCGCCGCCGTTCGGTCCACGGCAGGGCGCGCAGGTCGTTGCCGTCGACGCCCAGCAGGTCATAGACGCGCACGAAGGCTGGATAATCGGCGAGCATCTTCTTCGATACCGTCTTGCGCCCGAGCCGCTGCTGCAATGCGTTGAAGCTTGCGGCCTCCCCGCCCTGCACCTCGCCGCGCACGAGCAATTCGCCGTCGATCACCGCATCCTGGTCGAACGCCGCGACCAGTTCGGGAAAGGCAGCGCTGATCTCCTCGCCGCCGCGGCTGTAAATGCGCGTCTCGCTGCCACCACGCACGATCTGGACGCGGATGCCGTCCCATTTCCACTCGGCGGCATAGTCGGCAAGGTCGACGCTCTCCGCCTCGAGCGGATGCGCGAGCATGAAGGGGCGGAAGAAGGCCACATCGGCAAGGTCGGGTCGCGCGGCACGCCCCTCGCCCCACGCGAAGAGCGGTGCATAGGGCGGCGGGATCGCGTGCCACAGCTCCTCGACATCGTCGACCGGCACGCCAAACGCCTGCGCAAACGCCTGTTTGGCGAGCCGCGCCGACACGCCGACGCGCATCCCGCCAAGCGCCAGCTTGAGCAAGGCATAGCGCCCGTCGGCATCGAGCCGGTCGAGCAGCGACGCGACCACCGCGGGCGCATCGCTGCGGCTCGCGGCGGCGAGCGCATCGACCGCCGCCGATACGCTTAAGCCCCTCCCCTTCAGGGGAGGGGTTGGGGGGGGGTCAAGCGAGGTAGCGCCAGCCTTCGAAACCCCAACCCCTCCCCTGAAGGGGAGGGGCTTTTCAGGTTCCGGCCACAGCAGCGCCGCCGTCTCGGCCGTATCGCCGACGAAATGCCGCGACAGGCGAAACAATTCCTCGTCGACCCGGCTCCCGAGCAAGGTCCGTACCGTCCCCGCCTTCACCGCCGGGAAATCGAGGCTCTCGGTCAGCGCCGCGATCGCCCAGCCGCGATCGGGATCGGGCGTGTGGCGAAGATAATCGACGATCAGCGCGAGCTTCGAGTTGCGCGAACGGGTGTAGACCAGCCGGTCGATCAGCGCCGCAAAGCACTTCACGCCTCTTCCTCCAGATCGCGGCCCACCAGATGCAGCGCGCGGGCTTTCCGCTGATGGAGTTCGCACCAGCGCAGCAGCCCATCCTCGCTGCCGTGGGTGATCCAGCTCTCCTTCGGGTTCACCTCCGAAATCGTCGTCGTCAGCTCGTCCCAGTCGGCATGGTCCGAAATGACGAGCGGCAGTTCGACCATCCGCTGCCGTGCGCGCTGGCGCACGCGCATCCAGCCCGACGCCATCGCGGTCACCGGATCGGGCAGCCGCCGCGACCAGCGGTCGTTCAGTGCCGAGGGCGGCGCGATCACGATCTGCCCCGCCATCGCCGCCTTGTCGGTTTCACTGACCAGCCGCAGTTCGCCAAGGTCGACGCCGTGCACCGCGTAAAGCGCGCACATCCGTTCGAGCGCCCCGTGAATATAGATCGGCGCATCCCACCCCGCGCCGCGCAGTTCGGCGATCACCCGCTGCGCCTTGCCGAGCGCATAGGCGCCGACGAGCACCGAGCGATCCGGCTCGGCGCGCACCGCACCGATCAGCTTGGCGATCTCGTCAGCGGTCGGCGGATGGCGGAACACCGGCAGCCCGAAGGTCGCCTCGGTGATGAAGATGTCGCACGGCACGACCTCGAACGGCACGCAGGTTGGGTCGGGCCGCCGTTTATAATCGCCGGTAACGACGATTCGTTCGCCCTGATATTCCATCAAAATCTGCGCGCTGCCGAGGACATGTCCTGCGGGATGGAAGCTGAACCGCACCCCGCCGCGCTCGAACCCGTCGCCATATTCATACGCCTGATTATGGCTCGCCTCGACATCGACGCCATAGCGCAGCGCCATGATCGCCAAAGTTTCAGGAGTCGCGAACACCGCGCCATGGCCGCTTCGCGCATGATCGGCATGACCGTGCGTCACCGCGGCGCGCTCGACCGGACGCGACGGGTCGATCCACAGGTCGGCGGGCTTCACATAGATGCCGCCCGGATGCGGCTCGATCCAGGACTTCGCCTTCGCCATCAGGCGGCGAGCTTCCGCGCGCGGATCAGGTCGGCGACGAACGCCGCTCGTTCCTCGGCCGCACGCTCGCGATCGGGCAAACGCAAAAGGAAGGACGGGTGGATCGTCGCGACCAGCTTCGTCTTCCCCTCCAGTTCATGCACCGCGCCGCGCATCGACTTGATGCTCGCGCTTTTTCCCGTCACCCCGCGCAGCGCACTCGCACCGAGGGTCACTATCAGGTCGGGCTGAACAAACGCACGCTCCTTGTCGAGCCACCAGCGGCAGACGTCGATCTCGCCCGTCGTGGGGTTCTGGTGGAGGCGTCTTTTGCCGCGCGGTTCGAACTTGAAATGCTTGACCGCATTGGTGAGGAACAGCCGCCGCCGGTCGAGCCCCGCTTCCTCCAGCGCCTCGTTCAGCACTTGCCCCGCGGGTCCGACGAACGGACGCCCCTGCAGATCCTCCTGATCGCCCGGCTGTTCGCCAACGAGCATGATCCGCGCATCCGCCGGCCCTTCGCCCGCCACCCCCTGCGTCGCGTTGCAATAGAGCGGGCAGCGGGTGCAGCGATCGACCGCGCGCGCCAGTTCGTCCAGCGTCTTCACATCGTCATCGAGGGCCAGTTCGTCGGGCACGCGCGTCCGCCACTTGTCGGTCAGAGGGTTCGCCAAGGAAACGGCCGCTTCGCGCATGCGTTCCACCCGCGCCCCGGCGCCCGCAAGCAAGGGCGCGATATCCTGCGCCTCGGGCAGGTTCTTCCAGTATTTCTTCGGCATCTCGGCGCGCATCGCGTCAACCTTGACCCGCGCGGGGTTGAAGATCGCGCCATAATAGGTGCGCCACTGGTCCTCGACGACGTCATGATCGGGCACCTCGCCCTTCGTGCCACCCGGGCCATAGACCAGCCTTTCATCGCGCCAGATTGCGCGCGCGTCGGGGGTCACGATCGCCCAGTCCATCCCGTAGAAGCGCCGCTGGAAAAATGGCGCCGTCAGCCGCAGGATGCGGTGCGACGGCTCGAACCACGCCGCGAAGCTTTCGCGCCCCGCCGCCTCGCCCAGGCGGCGGAAGCGCACGAAGGCATGCATCTTGTGCACGTCGCGGCGGATCGCCTTGTCGGCCTTGTTCAGCCAGACGACATCGTCGTCGGTCCGGCGCGCCAGCAATTGCCGGTCGCGCGCCGCACGCCAGATGACGCGATAGAGCCGCGCCGGCACCTCGGCATCGCGGTGGCAGATCACTCGCCCGGCGATCTCGAGCAATTCGCGCGGCAGCGAGACCGCTCCCGTAGCCGCCGCCCCCGTTTCGTCGCTGAACAGCGACGCGCCCGCGTCGCCGTCCCGCCAGCTCACATCCTCGGGCGCGACCCCGCGCGCGAGCAACCCGCGGGCCACGCCGCGCCACTCGGCGAAATCGCCGGGGGTTTGCAGCACGACCTCCCTCACAGCGCGAGCGCCAATTGCTCGGGCGGGGGCGCAAAGCGTGCGCGCAGATCGGCGCTGTCGGTGAGTTTGCCCGGCCGCCAATCGGGGGTGACGATGAAGGGCAAGACCTTCTTCACCGACGCGGTGAGCTTCGCGAGATCGCCGAGCCGGAGCCTGCCCAGCCGCCGCGCCGCGACGATGCGGTCGACCGCGCGCGTTCCAAGTCCCGGCACGCGCAACAACAATTCGCGCGGCGCGCGGTTGATGTCGACCGGAAAGCTCTCGCGCCGCATCAGCGCCCAGGCAAGCTTGGGATCGATCGCCAGATCGAGCATCCCGCCGCGCGCCCCTTCCATGATCTCCGCCCGCGCGAAACCATAAAAGCGCAGCAGCCAGTCGGCCTGATACAGCCGATGCTCGCGCATCAAGGGCGGCCGCACCGGCGGCAGGTCGTGGCTTGCGTCGGGGATCGGGCTGTACGCCGAATAATAGACGCGGCGGAGCTGGTAGCCCGAATAGAGGTTCGTCGCGGTCTTCAATATATCGTCGTCGCACGCGGCATCGGCGCCGACGATCATCTGCGTCGACTGCCCGGCGGGCGCGAAGCGCGGCGGCATCGCCTTGCCGATCAGCCGGCTTTTCGCCGCCTCGATCGCCTCCTCGGCGCCGACGCGCACCGACGCCATCGTCTTGCGGATCGTCTCGGGCTTTTTCTCCGGGGCGAAGCTCGACAGGCCCGCCTCGGTCGGCAGCTCGACATTGGTCGAGAGCCGGTCGGCATAAAGCCCCGCAAGCGCGATCAGCCCGGGATCGGCGCCCGCGATTGTCTTCAGATGGATATAGCCCTGAAAGCGATGCTCCTCGCGCAATATGCGCGCGACCTCGACGAGCTGCTCCATCGTATAATCTTCGGAGCGGATGATGCCCGACGAGAGGAACAGCCCCTCGATATAGTTGCGCTTGTAGAAATCGAGCGTCAGCCGCACGACCTCCTGCGGGCTGAAGCGCGCGCGTTCGACATTGCTCGACGCGCGGTTGATGCAGAAGCGGCAGTCGTAAATGCAGAAATTGGTCAGCAGGATCTTGAGCAGCGAGATGCACCGCCCGTCGGGGGCATAGCTGTGGCAGATGCCCATGCCCTCGGTCGACCCGATGCCCTTGCTCGCCACCGAATCGCGCGTCACCGTGCCCGACGAAGCACAGGACGCGTCATATTTGGCCGCATCGGCGAGGATGCTCAGCTTTTCCAGAATCGGCTTGGCGGACATGCCCCATGACTAGCACAGGAACATAGAGAGAACAAATTTGCGGGCCGCGCTAGGCTTCGAACCCTAAGCTTCGCGCCATTTGGCAGGCAACGCGATTTCGACCACCAGCCCCGTCGGTTCCCAATGGCGTGCGATCGTACCGCCCAGATTGTTGCGCACGCTGCGCTCCATCAACAGCGTGCCGAAACTGGTACGGTCGGGCGGCCCGATCAGCCCCTGCGTCCCGGTTTCGGTCCAGGTCAGGCGGAACATCCGCGACTCGCTGCCTTCCGGGTCCTGCGACCAGTCGATCTCGACGCGGCCCGCGTCGTTCATCAGCGCGCCATGCTTGACCGCGTTGGTCGCAAGTTCGTTGAAGGTCAGCGCCATCGCGACGAGCGCATTTTCGGGAAGCAGCAGGTCGGGGCCCGACCAGCGGATCCGCGGGAAGGCGGCCTCGACCTCGCGCAGCAGCGCGTGCATCGACCCGGTCATGAAATTGGCGCCGAGCAGGACATTCTGCGCGCGGTTGAGCGCATCGAGCCGGCTGCTGATCCGCTCGACATAATCGTCGACGTCACGCGCGGCGTGGCGGGTCAGCGAGATGATCGCGCTGACCGTCGCGAACAGGTTGCGCATCCGGTGGTGCAGTTCGCGCATCAACAGGTTGGCATTTTCCTGCCGGCTTTTCTGTTCGGTGATGTCGATGCTGACCCCGGTCAGCATCGCATCGTTCGACCGGACATCCCAGTCGCCGCGCACGGCATTCCAGCGCACGCCCCGTTCGGGATTCACGATGCGATATTCGGCCGAATAGGGCGTTCCGTTGGCGATCGATTCCTCCAGCACCACGCGCACGGCAGCGCGGTCGTCGGGATGGACCAGATCGAAAAAGCCGTTGCCGGTCGCCAACATCGCCTGGAATTCGGAGCCCCAGAGTTCGGCGCCGGCGCCCTGCGTGCGCAGGCGGTCGGTCCGCGGATCATATTGCCACGTCGCGATCCCCGAAAAATCGAGAGCGCGCTCGAGCGCGCGGCGCGCCTCGTCGCGCTCTGCGCCGATGCGGCGAAGATCGGCTTCGGCCATGATGATCCCGGCGAAATCCTCGAGCCGTTCGAGCTCGATATTGCTCAGCCCGGCGCGCTCCTCGCGGTCGATCACGCAAAGGCTGCCAAGGATGGCGCCGTTATAAGCCCGGAGCGGGACCCCGGCGTAGAAGCGGATATGCAGATCGCCGGTGACCAGCGGATTGTCGTGGAAGCGCGGGTCGCCGAGGACATCGGTCACCACGAGCGGGCGCTCCTCGGCGATGACATATTGGCAGAAGCTCATCTCGCGCGGTGTTTCGCTGGTGTCGAGGCCATAGGCCGACTTGAACCACTGGCGGCAATCGTCGACCAGCGACACCAGCGCGATCGGCACGCCGTACAGATCGGCGACCATCTTCGTCACCCGGTCGAAGGCCGCCTCGGGCGGCGTGTCCATGATCCGATATTCGCGAAGCGTGTCGAGTCGGCGCCGTTCGGCCCGTGCCGCCGCTTCGTCTCCCCCATCCGTCAAATTCCGCCCCTCGCTGCCTGACGATGCCGATGGCCCCGCATCGCTCATATTCCCGGGGCGCTGCTCTGCCATGAATATGGTCCCTAAAAAAGCACACATGCCACGGAACAGGAAAGCAGTGTTATTCCACCGACTTATCCCGCAGCTTCATCGCGTCCCGGCAGACTCTACGCACCGCGGCGCGACAAGTTGCAGCCGCCCACGCGGCTTTTCGGCTACAACTGGCGGAACCGATCCGCGCCGGAACGCGTATGACTGGCCTTAGAGGGAGGAATATTGATGACATTGGGTGAGGAAATTCGCGGACACCTTCCCTACCTGCGCCGCTACGCGCGCGCGTTGACGGGCAGCCAGCAACATGGCGACAATTTCGTTCACACGACGCTGGAGGTGATCGTCGCGGCGCCCGACGAATTCCACAGCTGCGCCGACACCCGGATCGATCTCTACCGCAATTTCCACCGCATCTGGGAAAGCGCCTATATCGACGATGGCGAGGGCAGCGACGATGGCGAACACCCGCTCGTTCGTGCCGCGAGCCAGCGCCTTGCCCAGATCACGCCGCTCGGCCGGCAGATTCTCCTGCTCACCGCGCTCGAGGGCTTTTCGGTCGAAGAGGCCGGCCTGATCACCGGGACCGACGGCGCGACGGTCGAGACGTTGCTCGCCGATGCGGTCGGCGACCTCGACCGCGAATCGCGCACCTCGGTGCTGATCATCGAGGACGAACCGCTGATCGCCATGGAACTCGAACAGATCGTGCGCGACCTCGGCCACCGCGTCGCGGGGATCGCGACGACGCACGAGGATGCGGTCGCGGCTTTCGAGGCGACCGATGCGGGGCTCGTCCTCGCCGACATCCAGCTTGCCGACGGATCGTCGGGGATCGACGCGGTTCAGGACATATTGGCGATCGCGCCGGTGCCGGCGATCTTCATCACCGCCTTCCCCGAAAAACTGCTCACCGGCGGGCGGGTCGAACCGACCTTCCTGATTTCAAAACCGTTCCGCGAAAACACCGTGCGCGCGGCGATCAGTCAGAGCCTGCTCTTCACGCCCCAGCTCGCCGCCTAGGCCGCCTCATCCGGGCGTCGACGAGGCGTCCGGCGTCGCGAACATCGCCTCGGCCGCTTTTCTTTCGGGCGAATCATACGGACCGAACAGCACGGGATACAACAGCTTGCGCGCGAGATCGGGCTGGCCCTGCCGGACCAGTTCGGCGCCGAGCGCAAGTCGCGAGGCGGGGGCGGCGGGGACGAGGCGGATGGCTTTTGCCATCGCCGCCATCCCTTGCTCCGGAACGCGCTCGCCCGCTTTGGCGTAGCTTTCGAAATAGGCGATCAGCGGTAGCGGCGCGTCGCCATCGCGCGCGATCGCGCGTTCGATCGCCGCGCGCGCGCGGCGCAGGCCATCGGGCCGCGCGCCGGCGTCGCCCGCGAGCGCAGCATCGGTCAGGGCCACGCCCTTCCAGCCCAGCGCCTGCGCGTCGTCGGGTGAGCGCTCCAGCACGCTGTCGGCCGCGGCGAGGCATGCCTGATAGCGATGGCGCCGGCATTCGCTCTCCGCGAGGAGCAGCGCCGCCTCGATGTCATGGCCCGGCGCACCCGCCGCGCCGCGCGAGGGCAGCCCGAGGCTCGCCTCGAGCATCGCCGCATTGGCGAGCGACAGGGTGGTGATCGACGGCTCCTGCACCGGCGCCCCGGACGGTTCGGTGCGCGCATAGGTCAGGCCGTCGCGGTCGGCATAGCCCGATATCTCACGCCGCAGCTTGCGCATGTCGCCGAACACTCCGGCGGCCTTGGCCATCGGCACGCCCTGATGGACCGCGGTCATATAGCGCCGGAATTGCGTGCGCCGTTCGGGCGTCAGATCGGAATAGACGAAGAAATGCACGAGCAGCGCCGCGTGAAAGGGCGTCCATTCCATCTGCCCCGACGGCGCGTCCAGATAGCGGCCGGTCAGCACGTCGGCGGCATTCAGGCGCCCGTAGGAGCGGAAGACCTGCCGGTTCGCGAGCGACACATTCGCATAGTCGAGCGCCCCGTTGCGCCGCATCCTGACCGTCGAGAAGAGCGCACCGATCCCGTCGAGATACCAGCGCGGATAACCGGCGGGGAGGTAGTTCAGGACGAAATGCTGGGCATAGGCCGAGAACAGGATCGCGTCCCACGGCCGCGCGGCAGGCGCCGGCCGGTTCGCCACCTCGGCGCACGTCTTTTGGGCGAGCAACAGATCGGGGCCCATCTCGTCGCAGAAGGCATCGCGGGCCTTCGACGTATCGAGATCGATGACCTGATCGGCGCGCGGCAAGACGAGCACCGCGCCATCCTCGCGCGGGTCGTAGTAGCGCTGTCCGGCGAAGGGCGGCACATAGGGGCCTTCTTCCGCCCGCAGGTTGCGCAGCGCCATGTCGCGATAGGTGGGCACCGAATCGATCAATATGATCTTGAGCTTCGCGGTTTCGCCAGTTTGCGCGTCCGGGCCGTAAAGTCGCACCATCAACTGGTGAAGCCGCTCGACATCGGTCGCCGCGCGCTTCAGCTCGGCCTCGCCGCCGTCGCTGAACATCAGGACATGCTCGCTTTCGGCGCGTTTCCAGTTGCTGCGCCCCTCGCGCCGCGCTTCGACGACGATCTGCTCCTGGCCGATCTGGGCTTGCGCCGGGCTCGCGGCATCCGCCTGCCCGGCTTCGGCGCACGCGGCGCTCCAGGGCGAGAGCGCGAGCGCGAAGGCGATCAGGGACCGCGTAACAGGACGCATCGGGCCTGGACCATCACGCACAAGATCATCCCTGTCATCCCGACCGGCGAAACCGATCGCCTATCCGAAGAGCCCGAAGCGTATCAATCCGGTGACGGCCCGCCGCCGGTGAGCTGGTCGACATTGTCCATGATCGTGCGAAACGCCTCGCTCGACGGGATTTCGTCGGTGCTGCGCCTCGGCATTTCGCCGCTTTCCAATATCGTCTGCAGCGCCGCGCGGCCGCGCGACACGCGGCTTTTCATCGTGCCGACCGCACAGCCGCAGATCGCCGCGCCTTCTTCATAGGACAATTGCCCGGCGCCGATCAGCACCAGCGCCTCGCGCTGGTCGACGGGGAGCAGCAGCAGCGCCCGCTGCACATCGGCAAGGTGCAGGCTGTCGTCCTGATCGTCGGGCGCCACGAGCAGCCGCTCGGCCGCCATCTCGTCATATTCGGCGGTAAATTTCTTGCGCCGCATCTGCGACAGGAAGCAGTTGCGCAGGATAACGAAGGCCCAGCTTTTCATGCTGGCGGGACCCGGCACATATTGCGCGCGCGCCTTCCACGCCTTCAACATCGTTTCCTGCACCAGATCGTCGGCAAGATCGGCATTGCCCGTCAGGCTGCGCCCGAAGGCGCGCAGATGCGGCAGCATGCCCGCCAACTCGCGTTTGAAGCTTGCATCGTCAAGAGGTTGGGGCGTGACGTTACTGATGTTACGGCCTTTGTCTGAATGCCCTATTTCACAAGCTCATTATTGGCTTAGCGCGCTGCGATTTCATTGCAAGGTTGCCTGCCCCGCCGACGGCCGAGTGCGATGAAATTGCCGAGAATCCGTTCGTCATCGGCATCCAGATCGCCGTTCGCGGCCAACCGTGCGAGGCCGTCGGAATGCAGCTCGAAATGCGGCTCATACAACATCGACCATTCCGCGAAGTCGCGCCGATCGATCGTCCGCCGGCGAATCTCCACCATACCGCTGTGACGCGTATCTTCGCGGATTGCCGTAAGACACGCGTCGACCTGATCAGCCGGTCCCTCGAGCACCTGCATGAAGTTGTTACCGTTGTAGATAAGTGCCCCGGTCAAAGCGTCGCGTTCGTTGTTGCGGCGCGCCGAGGCAAGGATGAGCTCGATATCAGCGGAAGAAAGCAGCGGGTCTGCAACGCTGACATAAATTACGGAAAGCAAGCGGTCACACTCCAGATTGTTCGGCTGACAGATACCATGGCGTGACCCCTCACAAGCGGGTGAATAGGGCCGGTGTGGCTTCTTGGCAACGCGTTCGTCGCAAAAAAAAAACGCACCGGGAACCCCCGGCCTGTTTCCTCGTTGCTTCGACATGGCTACGCAAGGCAACAACAGGATGAACGGCAAGGGCACCCCGCACCCGATCACCGATGGCCCGCATCGGACGCAGGGGAGCTTCCCCGGCACGCACGGCGACCAGTGGCACCGCACGCTGACCGGCCGGCAGGCCCCCGAACCGGTGAGCGCGAAGCTGCGCATGATCTATGGCAACATCGTCGCCGAAAAACTGCCCGACAATATGCTCGACCTTCTTTCCCAGCTCGATCAGAAAAGCTCGAAGCAATAATGACCGAAACCACCGCTGCGTCGCAGCCGCAGGCCGACACCCTGTCGGACAGCGAATTCAAGACGCTGCTGGCTGGCGTCATTCCCCATTTGCGTGCCTATGGCCGCAGCCTGTCGGGCAATCCCGATCTCGCCGACGATCTGACGCAGGACACGATGGTCAAGGCATGGGCGTCGCGCGAGCGGTTCGAGCGCGGCACTTCGATCAAGGCGTGGACCTTCGTCATCCTGCGCAACACCTTCCTGTCGCAGATGCGCCGCAACAAGTTCGTCGGCGAATATGACGAAACCGCGGTCGAGCGCACGATGTCGACCCCCGCGAGCCAGGAAGACAGCGGCGAGATGGCCGACCTTCAGCGCGGGCTGATGGAATTGCCGCAGGACCAGCGCGAGGCGCTGATCCTCGTCGGCGCCGGCGGGCTGTCCTACGAAGAGGCGGCGAGCATCTGCGACTGCGCGCTCGGCACGATGAAAAGCCGCGTGTCGCGCGCCCGCGCGGCGCTCCAGGAGATCATGAACAGCGGCCAGTTCTCGCAGAAGCGCGCCGACGCCCCGCCGTCGAGCGAAGCGGTCGATGCGATCATGGACAGCGTCGAGACGATCACCGCACGGCGCGAGGCGGCGAGCCGCTAACCCCGCCAACGCCCCTCGACTTTGCGGCGCCGACGCGCCAGATTGGCGATATTCTTCCCCAGCAAAGCGAGCCCCCTTCCGATGAACAATCTGCCACATCTCGCCCTGATCGCCGCGCTTTCCGTCGCCGCCTGTTCGGCCGCCCCCGCGTCGAGCGAAGCCGCGCCCGCCGATACCGCAAAGCTCGACGCATCGGGCGACCAGCCCGCGACGCCGCTCGCCGACGCGCCCTTCACGGTCAGGGAAATCGCGAGCTTCAACGAACCCTGGGCGATGACCTTTGTGCCCGGCACGCGCGCCGCGCTGATCACCGAGCGATCGGGCAAGCTCAAACTCTGGCAGGAAAGCGGCCCGACGCTCGACGTCGCGGGCGTCCCCGCGGTCGCCTATGGCGGTCAGGGCGGACTTGGCGACGTGATCGTCGCGCCCGACTTTGCAACGAGCGGCACGGTGTATCTCAGCTGGGCCGAACCGGGTCCCGGCAAGACCTTTGGCGCCGTGGTCGGCAAGGCCAGGCTCAAGCAGGGCGCCGCGCCCGCGCTCGAGGGGCTCCAGATCATCTGGAAACAGGATCCAAAGGTCACGGGGCAAGGCCATTATTCGCACCGCCTCGCCTTCTCGCCCGACGGCAAATATCTCTTCATCGGGTCGGGCGAACGCCAGAAATTTACACCCGCACAGGACATGACCGGCAACCTCGGCAAGGTCCTGCGCCTGAATCCCGACGGCAGCGTCCCCGCCGACAACCCCTTCGCCAGTGAAGGCGGCGTGACGGCGCAAATCTGGTCGCTGGGCCACCGCAACATCCTCGGGCTCGCCTTCGACGGCACCGGAAAGCTCTGGAACCAGGAAATGGGACCGAAGGGTGGCGACGAGGTCAACCTGGTCGAGGCGAAGGCGAATTATGGCTATCCGATCGTGTCGAACGGCGACCATTATGACGGCAAGGACATTCCCGACCATCCGACGCGCCCCGAATTCGCCGCGCCGAAGCTGTGGTGGAACCCGGCGGTCTCGCCCGCCGGGTTCGTCTGGTACGGCGGCGACCTCTATCCGGGCTGGAAGAACAGCCTGTTGATGGGCGCGCTGTCGGGCGAGGGGCTGATCCGTATGGCCGTCGACGGCGACAGGCTCCACAAGTCCGGCCGCTGGGATTTCGGCCAGCGCATCCGCGAGGTCGAGGTGCAGGGCGACGGGTCGGTCTGGCTGCTCACCGACGGCGAGAATGGCAAGCTCGTGAGGCTGGTTCCGAAGAAATAACGTCCTTTCCGTTCCCCGGCGGAGTCGCAGACGGCGCGTAGCGCCACCGCCGGGGCCCCGTGATTGGCTCCGCACTGTTCCGGGCCGCGCCCGGAGTCACGCGCCTCCGGGCGCCTTTCGCCGGGGAACAACCATGACTATATGTTTCCCATGATCCGAGGCTTCCTCACCCGGCGCGCCGAATGGCCCGCGCGCATTCCCGATACCGAAGCGCCGCCGCCGCTGAAGCTGCTGTGGCGCGAGATCGGGTCGCTGGCGCGCGCGATCGGCGGGCGCATCCGGCCGATGCCGCCCGAGCCCAATCCCGACAGCGAGCATCCACCGGTGATGGTGCTCCCGGGCTTCCTGTCGGGCGACTGGGCGACAAAGGCCTTGCGCGCCGACCTCCGCCGCTCGGGCTTTCGCTGCTATGCTTGGGGCCTCGGCTTCAACCGCGGGGCGACCGCCGACATCATCGACCGCATCGACACGCGCGTGCAATGGATCATCGATCGCACCGGTTATGCCCCCGCGCTGGTCGGCTGGAGCCTTGGCGGCATCTATGCCCGCGAATATGCCAAGCACCACCCCGACAAGGTCGCGCGGGTCGTGACCCTCGGATCACCCTTTTCGGGAAGCCGCCGCGCCAACCGCGCGTGGCGTCTGTATCACCTGATCGCGCGCCACCCGGTCGACAATCCGCCGATCGACTTCCACCCCGCGCCGCGCCCCGAAATGCCGACCTTCGCGCTCTGGTCGAAGCACGACGGCGTCGTCGCGGTGAACAGCGCGCGCGGCCAGCCGCACGAAAGCGACCGGCAGGTCGAGGTCGACTGCGGCCATATGGGCTTCGCCTATGCGCCGACATCGGTGGCGGCGATCGTCAAGGCGCTGACCGAAGAGGTGAGCGCCGGGCCCGCCGGTCAGCATACGTCGATGCGATAGGCGGGCGCCGCGCGCCAGCTCATCAGCATCCGTCCGGGGCGCTTCCCCGCACGCCCCGTCGACACGAAGCCGATCCGGCGCAGCAGCGCGCGCGATCGCTCGTTTTCGGGATGGCATTCGGCAACGATCGAACAGCCGGGCCGCGACGCAGCGAGCGCCCCGACGACCGCGCGCACCGCCTCGGTCGCAATGCCCCGCCCGCGCACGCGCGCCGCGAACCAGTAACCGATCTCATATTCCTGCCCCAGGCGGCGATGGACTCCGATGACGCCGTTGAGGTCGAGGCCGCTTTCGTCGCGCACGGCGTGAAACACGTCGCCGCCGCCCGATCCCGCGATCAGCGCGCGGGCATCGGCCTCGGTGAAGGGTGCGGGCAGGAAATGGACCTGCGACGTCACCGTTTCGTCGGTGATCGCGGACAGCGCGCGTGCATCATCGGCAAAGAGCGGCGTGATGCGGCAATGGTCGGTCGACAGGGCAAGCAAGGTATCGGTCATGTCGCGTCTCTTCAAAAAGCGCACGCCGTGACCGGGGGGTGATGATGGGGTGATAACCATTCGCCTTGTCCGAACACGGCGGCGATGGTCACAGGTGATGCCATGCCGCTCCTATGTAAAGGAGCGCCAATACGCCTTGAATCGGGTGGATCGGTCGTTGGTCATCGCGAGCGGACCTAACAGCGCCGCGTTTCCCGATCAAGCCCCGCCTTGACGTTCGCCTTTCACGCACTATTTAAAGTTACATGAAACGCGACAGCCGACTCTCGGGCGTGCTCCACGTCCTCCTCCACATGGCCGAACAGGGCACCCCGATGACATCGGACCAGCTCGCGAAAGCGATGCAGACGCACCCGGTCGTGATCCGCCGTATCCTCGGCGGCCTCCGCGATGCGGGCTTCGTCCATAGCGAAAAGGGCCATGGCGGCGGCTGGACGATCGCGAAGGAGCTCGGCCAAATCACGATGCGCGACGTCTATGACGCGATCGGGCGGCCCGGCCTGATCGCGATGGGCAACCGCACCGAGGCGCCCGGCTGCCTCGTCGAACAGGCGGTCAACGCCGCGCTCGATACCAGCTTCCGCGACGCCGAGGCGTTGCTGCTCGCACGCTTCGGCGAAGTGACGCTCGCCGCGCTCGCCGACGATTTCCACGCGCGCATGGCCGCGCGATCGGCCTCCCCCACCGCACAGGAGCAACTCCATGGCTGACGGCGCGCAACATTTCCTCGACAGTTTCAAGGACCCCGAAGCGGTCGAACGCTATACCGAAGGGCCGCGGCGCTTCGTCCCCGGGCTCGACGGGCTCCACCGCATGACCGGTTTGCTGCTCGCCGAGCGCGTCCCCGAGGACGCGCATATCCTCGTCCTCGGCGCTGGCGGCGGCAGCGAGATGAAGGCGATGGCCGAGGCGCATCCCGGCTGGCGCTTCACCGGGGTCGACCCGGCGGGGCCGATGCTCGATCTCGCCGCGCGGGTCATGGGACCGCACGCGGCGCGCGCCGAACTGGTCGAGGGCTATATCGACGATGCCCCCGCGGGCCCGTTCGACGGCGCGACCTGCCTTCTGACGCTCCATTTCCTCGCCACCGAAGAGCGTATCCGCACCGCTACGGAAATCCGCGCGCGCCTTAAACCCGGCGCGCCGTTCGTCGCCGCGCACGGTAGCTTCCCGCAGGGCACGGGCGAACGCGACCGCTGGCTCGACCGCTACGCCGCCTACGCCATCGCCTCGGGCGGCGACCCCGATCAGGTCGCCAAGGGCCGCGAAGCCGTCGCGACGCATGTCGCGATGCTCAGCCCGGAGGCCGACGAGGAGGTGCTCCGCGCCGCGGGTTTCAGGGAGGTCGAGCAATTCTATGCCGCCTTCACCTGGCGCGGCTGGGTGAGTTATGCGTGAGCCGCTTCCGGAGCGGACGGGCATATTGCGCCGCGGTGACCATGCGCTAGGATAGGGATCATGGTCCGCGATCTGCCCATCGGTCTGGCGCTGCGCCGCTTTCGCCGCCTCAACGGCATCAAGCAGGGCTATTTCGCCGAACTGCTCGCGGTTTCGCAGGGCAGCGTATCGCGGTGGGAAAGCGGTACGCACGAACCCGACCCCGCCCATCGCGAGAAGATTTCGGCGTTCATCGCGGCGCACACCGCCAACGATGCGGACGCCGCGCTGAAAAGGCTGGTGGAGACTTCGTCGCAGGCGGTGCACCTCGTTTGCGACGCCACCCATCGGCTGCTGGCCGTGTCGCCGGCGCGCGCCGCGTCGTGGGACGGCGACGCCCGATCCTATATCGGCACCTCGCTGTGGCGTTTCGCCAGCCGCGAAATCATTCTGGCCGAGGATGGATTGGGCGGCGCCGGGTGGTTCGATCGCCCCTTCCAGACCTTGCGCTTTCGCACCGGCCGCAACCACAGCACGAAAATGCCCGTATTCCCCGGTCAGATATGCTGGGAAACGATTCCGCTTTCGGGCGGCCGTACCGGCCGGTTGACGACGACCGTCGACGACCGCGCATAATTTTTGCGTTCCCGCGCCCGGCACCGCTTCCTAATGGCCGATCCATCGCATTCATCGCCGGGAAGCAATCGATGGAACAGGCCATTGCCATGGACAGCGCGCGGCTCGAGGGAATTATCGCCTTCGTCCAGGCCGCCGAAAAACTGAAAGATACGCTGCGCAGCGGCATCACATCGCAGGGACGCGCCGAAAGCACCGCCGAGCACAGCTGGCGCCTCTGCCTGATGGTCATGCTGTTCGACCGCGAACTCGGCGAATATGACCGGCTGAAACTGCTCAGGCTTTGCATCGTGCACGATCTGGGCGAAGCGATCTCGGGCGATGTTCCCGCGACGCAGCAGGTCGCGGGCGACGGGCGCGCCCGGCAGGAACGCGCCGACCTGATCGCGCTTTGCGAACCGCTGCCCGACGATCTGCGCTCGGAACTCGTCGCGCTCTGGGACGACTATAGCGCGGCCGCCTCGCCCGAGGCGATCCTGGCGAAGGGCTTCGACAAGCTGGAAACCATGCTCCAGCATCTGGTCGGCCAAAATGCCCCCGACTTCGACTACCGGTTCAACCTCGGTTATGGCGCGAAGCACACCGCACGGCATCCGCTGCTCAACCAGTTGCGCGGGCTTGTCGACCGGGAAACCCGAAAGCGCATCGACGACGCGCCGGGCGCGCCTGACCGCCTCTAGAAGCTGATTTCCACCGATGGGGCGCTGCGCTGGTGCTCGCCATGATAGACCGCCTCGATATTGTTGCCGTCGGGGTCGAGCAGGAAGGCGGCGTAATAGCCCGGATGATAGGGCCGCTCGCCCGGCGCGCCATTGTCGCGGCCGCCGGCGGCCAGCCCCGCCTTGTAGAAAGCGTCGACCGCGCCGCGGTCCGCCGCCTGGAAAGCAAGGTGATGCCGCCCGGTAAGCTTGCCGAGCGCGGCTTCGCTGTCGGCGGTCGACACGAACAATTCATCGACCCAGAAATAATCATCGGCCTCGCCGCCGATCGGCATGCCGAGTATGTCGAAGATCGCGTCGTAGAATTTACGGCTGGCCTTGAGGTCGGCGACGACCAACTGGATATGATCGATCAGGCGGCCGCGGTGCAACAATTGTGTTTCCATCGTCTCTCTCCCGTTTCCGGATCGGCAGAAATACGGCCACACCCCGCCGAAGGTTCCCCGCGTCAGAGCGCGCGGACCATCACCAGCGCATCGACGAAACCCTCCGCCGGATGTTCGAACGCGCCCGGCAGGCGGCCGACCACTTCGAACCCCAGCGACTGCCACAGCCCCACCGCGCGGACATTGGCGCTGACGACGAAATTGAACTGCATCGCACGAAAGCCGCGCGCCCTGGTGATCTGCCCCCTTCTGAGTGGTCCAAAATTGATGATATTTTGGATGACGAAGGAGATTATGAATGCCGACCAAGAAGCATCGCCCGGAAGAGATTATCGGCAAGCTGCGTGAGGCAGAAGTTGT
>JAESGW010000676.1_pt1 | contig 19142 bp, 17 predicted proteins | sample 9269791 | NCBI WGS metagenome assembly JAESGW01 (sample SAMN16773120, study PRJNA677053) | algae metagenome | isolation source: Aphanocapsa lilacina HA4352-LM1 and co-occurring heterotrophs from near cave... | place: USA: Maniniholo cave, near Haena, Kauai, HI | collected 2009-07-28 | reverse complement strand
CTTCGGAGTCGAGAGTGTGGAAGCTGTTGTGGGAAGGAGAGGGTGAAGATGGCATAGGCATCTGGTCGACCTCTGCCCTCAGAGAAGGAGTTTAGGCAGTTGTCTCATCCATACTCACACAGAGGGAACTGACGTTAAAGCATCCTCAAGGGAGTGATGCGTAAGACGACGGCCCTTTCCCAAGCCTATCTTGGAGGGCAAGAGCAAAACCCAGGTATATCGCTCCGCCGGCCCCCGGCACGCTAGCCTGAACTAATCCAAATTATCAATGCGACTTGCTGACCACCAGCACCCCAACTGTTCCGCCGATTAACGGATAGTGGAGCACCTGGCTAAATCCGGCTTGCCGGGCCAGACGCACCTGCTCGTCTCCTTTAGGAAAGCACTCCAGGCTCGGGGCGATGTAGGCGTACTCGGCCTCCAGTCCTTGGGCGCGGCCGAGTGCCGTGACCCGGCCTTCGAGATACCAGCGCTGAAAAGCACGCCACCCGGCGTCGGCCGGGGCGTGCAAATCGAGAATCACCGCTCGGCCGCCGGGTTTGAGCACCCGACGCAGTTGTGCGAAGCAGGCGGGAATATCGACGACGTTGCGCAGTCCGAAACCCTGAGTCACCGCGTCGAAGCTGTCGTCGTCGAAGGGCAAATCCAGGGCGTCCGCTTCGAGCCAACGCACCCGCCCTTCCCGATCGCGGCGGCGGGCCTGGGCCAGTTGGGCGGCGGCAAAATCGACCCCCCAGACAGTACCTTCCACCCCCACCCGCCGGGCGAGCAAAAAGGCCAGATCCCCGGTGCCGCAGCACAGATCGAGCACCGTGTCCCCCGGCCCACACCCACTCCAGCGCACGGCCATCTTCTTCCAGACCCGGTGCAAACCGAAGCTCATCCGGTCGTTGATCCGGTCGTAAACCGGTGCGATGGCATTAAAAATGTTCTGGATCCGCCGGCTGTCTTGCATCAGGACAGCGCCCGCTCGCCCTGCTCGGAGAGATCTTCAGGAGTGTTGCAGTTGCGCAGCATGGCGCTGTTCGCCGCACTCAGCTCAAAAATCTGGATGCGCTCCAACCAGCCTTGAAACGAGCGGCCCCCCTCCGCCAGGTACTGCATCGCCGAAGGAAAACAGCGCCGCCGGTAAAAACCGCACAGCGGCTCCCACCCCTTCGCGCAAGGCACCAGGGCCGCCAGGGCGCTATCCGGGGCGTCAGCCAGCGCGCGCGCCCAGCGGCCAAGCACCCCGGCATCCAGATCCGGCAGGTCGCAGGCGAGCACCAGCACCCACTCGCTTTGAATGTGGGGCAGAGCCTGCAAGAAGGCGGCAAAAGGGCCTTCGTTGTAACGCTCTTCGATCCACACACACCCGGGTAGCACCTCGCGGTAGCGATCCGGCCAGGGGGTAATCGCCCACAGCGGCACACCCGCCCCGAGCCCACCGCGCACCGCTTCCCAGACGCGCCCAATGAGCGGCTTGCCGTCGATCTCGATAAGCGCCTTGTCGCGACCCATGCGCGAACTGTGGCCGCCGGCCAGGAGGAGCACGCCGAGCGTGCCGCTCGCAATGGAAGGAGAAGACGACGAATGCTGGGGATCCAATGGTGTAGCCTCGGGCACCAGGCTTACGATAGCCTGGAAAGCGGCCGGGCGCGTCCGTTGTGTGAAGTTGCGCAACCAAATCGGCAGGATTTATGCTTTTGGGTTGATACTCCCGCCGGACCGGATATTGATGATTTCAAGAAGAACATTCCTGTTTTTCGCTGCGACGGTTGGTCTGGGAACCGGCCAGGCCCATGCTGCACTCACCGAATCAACCACAAAACCACCGATGAAACCACCCATTGCCGAAGCGATCCCCACGACCCGCACCCTCCACGGCGAAACGCTGGTGGACGGTTATGCCTGGTTGCGCGGCAAAGACAACCCCAAAGTAATCGCCTATCTGGAGGCAGAAAACCGCTACACCGAAGTGCTCATGCAGCCCACCGAAAAGTTGCAGCAGACGCTCTACAGCGAAATGCTCGCGCGCATCCAGCAGACGGATCTGACGGTACCGGAACTGTGGGGCGGCTATTACTACTACCGGCGCACCGAGGAGGGCAAGCAGTACCCGATTTTGTGCCGCAAACCGGGCAGCCTCGAAGCCGCCGAGGAAATTCTGCTCGATCAAAACAAGCTGGCCGAGGGCAAGAGTTACTTTCGCATCGGCAGCTACCAGATGAGCCCCGACCACCGATTTATCGCCTACAGCGTCACCACCACCGGCGCGGAAGTCTACACCATCTTCATCAAAGATCTCCAGAGCGGCCAGACGCTCGCCGAGCAGCTCACCAACGCCAGCGGCTACGGCTTCGACTGGGCTGCGGATAACCAGACGCTTTTTTACACCGTCCAGGACGCGGCCAACCGCCCCTACCGCATCTACCGCCACACCCTCCGCAGCGATCCCAAAACCGACCCGCTCCTGCTCGAAGAAAAAGACGAACTATTCAACTTGACCCTGGAGAAGACCCGCAGCGACGCCTATTTCCTGGCCACCGCCGTCAGCAAACAGACTTCCGAAGTGGCCTACCTGAAAGCCGACGATCCGACCGGCTCCTTCAAGATCTTCGCGCCGCGCCAGGCGGGGGTGCGCTATTTGGTCGATCACCGCGGCGACCGGTTCTACATCGTCACCGACCAGAACGCCAAAAACAGCAAACTCCTGCAAACCCCGACCGCCGATCCCTCCCCGGCCAACTGGCAGGAATGGCTGGCCCACCGCAGCGACGTCCTGCTGGATGGCATCGACCTGTTCAAAGACTACCTGGTGGTCTACGAGCGCGAGAACGCCCTCAAGCGCCTGCGCATCTACGACTTCAAAGCCGGAGCCTTCCAGCCGGTCGAATTTGACGAACCGGTCTATTCGTTCTTCCCGGTGCGCAACCCCGAATTTGACACCGGGCAACTGCGCTTCACTTACACGTCGCTGGTCACCCCGCCCTCGGTCTACGACTACGACATGGGCCGTCGTACCCGCGAACTCAAAAAGCGGGAGACCGTTTACGGCTACGACCCGACCCTTTACACCAGCGAGCGGCTCTGGGCCACCGCCCCGGACGGTGTCCGGGTGCCCATTTCGCTGGTCTACAAAAAGGGCCGCCCCCAGGACGGCAGTGCGCCGCTGTTGCTGTACGGCTACGGTGCCTACGGGTTGAGCATGGACCCGGGCTTTTCGAGCAACCGGTTGAGCCTGCTCGATCGCGGCTTCGCCTTTGCCATCGCCCACATCCGCGGCGGCGAGGAGATGGGCCGCGCCTGGTACGACGGCGGCAAACTGCTCAGCAAAAAAAACAGTTTCACCGACTTTATTGCCTGTTCCGAGTACTTAATCTCACAAAAATACACCACCCCTGCAAAGCTTGCCATCTACGGCGGCAGTGCCGGGGGATTGCTGATGGGAGCGGTGATCAACCTGCGACCGGAACTGTTCAAATCGGTGCTTGCCAAGGTACCTTTTGTCGATGTGATCAACACGATGCTCGACCCGAGCCTACCCCTCACAGTAGGCGAATACGAAGAGTGGGGCAACCCCAACGACCCTGTCTACTTTCGCTACATCCGCTCGTATTCACCCTACGACAACGTCGAAGCGAAAAGTTATCCCAACGTCCTTTTGACTACGGGCCTCAACGATTCCCAGGTCCCTTACTGGGAGCCCGCCAAATGGACCGCCAGGCTGCGCAAGCTCAAAACCGACGATCGCCTGCTGTTGCTCAAGACCAACATGGGAGTTGGCCACGGCGGTTCCTCCGGCCGCTACGACGCGCTCAAGGAAGTGGCATTTGATTATGCATTTTTGCTGATGACGATGGGGCTGGGTTGAACAGCTGTCCGCAAGAAAAAGCTCTCTGGCGCCCCGCACACACGAATCTCCGCCGCAGTCGCCACGCATCGTGCAGGCCCTATAAGAATAAACCGATCCCACCCGCCAAGCCTCGTTCTCGGTCGTGCCCCTGAGTTCGGGGGGGTGGCACGCCCCGCGAGGCGGGGAAGGAACACCCCCTTCGGGTGTCCCTCTCGCACCCACAGATCGTCGTGCACAACCAACCGCCAAACCCATCAGGCTCGACAACGCGCTTTGCACCGGCCCGAACAACGCCCAAAAAAAGCCAGCTCAAACCACCAATCGATTTTGCAGTTCATTCCAGAGCCCCCAGCGCCGCAGAATCGCCTGCAACTGACCGGCAGAAACCAGTTCATCCATAGCCAGATCGAGCTGCTCACGGGTTGATTGATCCTGGGTGCGCACCAGCCCAGCAAGCGCCACCGGCAACCACCCCGGCCCCAGCCGCCGCCAATTTTGATGTTGCATCACCTGCCAGGCAGCCACCGGTGCTTCAATTAGCGCCATGTCCAATCCGCCCCCTTCCAATTGGGCGAACAAATCCTGGAGGCTGCGAAAGCCAACTATACCAATAGGCACCACATTTTTGCGGTTATAGGCGCTCACTAACGCCCAGCCGCCGCTCTGGTCGATCACCCCGACCCGTCGGCCCGCCAGCGCCACAAGCGTCTTGGGGGCACTTTCCTCTACGCCGGTGTACAGGATTTGCTGGCTGCTCAGGTAGTAGGGCCGGGTGGGCTCGTAAGGCAGGCGGGGAGCATCCTCCGCCGTTGCGGGCGGCAATTCATGGCCATTGAAGAGCAAATCGACCTTTTGGGCCACCAGCGCCCCCACTTGCTCCGGCCAGGCGATTGGTGTCACCTCCAACCCCACACCCAACTGGCGGCACAGCGCCGAGAGAATCTCCCACTCAAACCCCGCATACGCGCCCGCCCGCTCAAAAAAATAGGGCGCCCCCACCAGCGGATCGGCGGCGGCGCGCAAAAATCCCCGCTGGCGCACCAGCACCCAATCGGGTCCAGCGCTCGACACCGGAGCGGTCCCTGCGCAACTGGAAAGCAAGCTAGTCCCGAACCAACCCAAAAACAGGCGGCGGGAGCAAGTTGGGGGCATGGAGAAGACAAAGCGACTGCCAACCATCTTACGAAATCCGTCTCGGTTGATCGGCATCTTCCCTGTAGAATGCCTCAAGCAGTCCACTCTTCCATGGCACCGTTATCCGAGCAAACCCTGCGCGCCATCTTGAACTTGCAAGGGCATCTTCTGTCTATCGTGAACCAGGCTGGAGCTGTTGAGGATGCCATTTTCAGGCTGTACGGAGAGAGCGCAGCTCCAGCCGCTGCGCTTGAGCAGATGAAAAATGTGGCGCAACGTTCAGCTTCCGCTTATACCAAACTTGGAAATTTGCTGTTGCGCATCAGTGAGGCACAACCGTCTGCTTCCACTGCTATCTTGAAACTACTTACTGAAGCAACCGAACAGGCGAAAGTCATTTCGGCTTCTGCAGCGCAGAGCATCACAGAAACCAGGCGCGATTGGAATCTATGACAATTCAGAGACCCCTGCCGGATCCCCAAAAAGTTGAGCAGACGAATGCGCGCCTGCGCGAGGTGTGTCAGCAGTTTGATGCGCTCAACGAGCTATTGGATCGAGCCATCGTGCAGGTGGAAGCGGATATTCGCCGCCACCGCCGCACAACCGGGCGCTTCGAGCGGAGCACCTGAGCCATTTCACCGAAATGCCTGCTGCGCCTCCAGCGCATCGAGGGCCGCCCGCGCTTCTTCTACCCGGTCGCCCCCCGGAAACTCCCGCAACAGGCGCTCAAGATGGCTGCGCTCGTGGCTTAGCTCGTAGAGAATCATCAAAGCGTCGTCTCCAAAGCGGCTACCAGGAAATTCGGCGATCAGCCGGTTGGCGAGATCGACGCTCTGGCGGACGTACCAACGCGATCGAGCACAACTGGTTTTGCAGTACTGCCCTGGAAGACCTGGATCGCTGACAACCCCGTTTGAAAAACGGGCAAGATCGCCCATGGCTTCGGTTTCCTCCTCGGGATATGCGTGAAACTGCCGGTACAACAAAGCCAGCTGTCGGTAGCGGCTCTTCTCGCGCAATTCTGCAGGTGCACTCTTATCGTTGACGAGCGGCCACAGCAATTCGATGGCAACGGCGTTGCGGTTGGCCCGCTGGTAGTTGGTGGCTTGCTCGGCTGGAACGAGACCGTCTTCGATGAATAAACCACCAAACCGTCTTCGATCGTAAAGCGCCAGATACCCCAGTTTCCAGCCGTCGCCTTCGGCCCACCGCTGGGCCAGAAGGTAGCGCTTTTGATGGGTAAACGGCATGCCATTCAACTCACGGTGCAAAGACTGCCATTGCGTCCGCTGCCACCGGAAGGTCTGCTGCATCCACGTCTTTCCTTGTTGAAGCGAATGGATGCGTCCGTATCTGTCTTTGATCAGAAACGGCGTATGCTCCCATAGACCCGTGTCGAAAAGCTTGGCCTCCAAATTTTCCGTCAGCGCGAAGGCTTGCCCATAATCGTGTCTGCGGGCGTGGCGCACGGCGAGAGCATACTGTACGAATGGCGCTAAAGGATAGTTCCGCTTGAGAAAATGCTGCAAATTGTGCTCGGTGGTTCCCACATCGAGCATCCGCAGAAACTGCAGCCCAAAGTTGCCCCGCATGTCGCCATCGCCGCCGGGAACACGCAGGCGATCGGCAAAAAGCACAAGGGCAGCGGTGTGCTTGCCCTGCCACTGCAGCGTTCGCCCGAGCCAGTAACTGGCGTCGTCTTCGCCCGGGTGGCCCGGGTAAGCCTGCAGCCAGGCTCGCCAGCGAGCCTCCTCGACGGCAGGAGGAAGAATCTTGGGCACCGGATCATAGCGATGCCAAAAACCGGCCCGGTAACCGCCGTAGTATGTGCCGCCGCGGATACGGGCGTACTCCCGGCAGGCGCGGGTAAAGCGCGATTTGGGAAAAATTTCAGCGAAGGCGAGACCAGGGTAGATTTCGTTGAGCAACCCGGCACTGAAGTCACCATTGAGAGCGGCTTCGAGTAGCTTCAGGCCGCGGCGATCACCCTGTTCGAAAAGATACCAGGCTGCCTGCAGCCGCTCGTCGTGGCGGCTGTCGTTGTCCTCGACCACCGACTCCAGCACTCGCCTGCCGCGCACATCTTGATGGCTGTCCAGGATCATGGCTACAAGGGCGCGATCAGGGCTTCTCCGGTCTGCAAGAATGCGCGAAGTCAAAATGCCGAGGGCAGGATACTTGTGCGCCGAGCCTGCACCGCCGAGGATCAGTAAACTGCGGCGCTCTTCTTGTGTCAGTGACCAAAACAAAGCCTCGACCACTTGAGGAGTAGGCGCTACCAGGGCATCGAGGGCCGCTCGCACCTTGGAGACATGGTCGGGGGGCGGTGCCAACTGTGCCTGCAAGGCCCGTACAGACTCGGCCATCTCGACTGGAACGCCATTGAAGTCGTATGGAAAGGCTGCAAGGAGCAACCCGGCACGCTCTTTGGGTACTCTTCGGGCTGCCGCCAACAATTCCAGCCAGGCAGGCCCGCCGACCGTCTGCAAAAATCTCAAGTTGAACGTCGAATCCGGGTGGATAGAAGCGATGGCCAGCCGGATTGTCGCTGCCATCTTTCCGGGCTCGTCGATACCGAAAACCGTTTTCCAATCGCCAAGCAGCTTGCCGGTTTGAGGGTCAAGAAGCATCGGCTGATTTGGAGCAAGATGCTCAGGCCACCACGCTCGCCAATCTTGAGAATCGCGTTTGAGCCGATCTTCAAGCCACCAGGTAGTAAACGGCGGCCCATGGTGCAGGATGGTTTCGCGGGCGTAGCGCCTGCGGATGCCGTCGCGCGAACGGCTCCACTCTATGAGTACCGGAAACGTCACAGGAAACCAGCGCTCGGCACGGCGTTCTACCCGATCAGCCAAGCCGTATCGCAATCGGGCGGCGTCGTAGCGCAGGTCGGCGCGTATCTGCCTTTGCAGCCACCAGCCAGCGACAACCAGCCCCCCCGGCCCGATCGCCAGTACCAGTAGCAAGAGCAAAACAAAACCGGTGCGAGGACGCAAGGAAGGGCGACGCGCATCCATGAAATCACCGGGAACTTATGTAGAGCTATATTAAACGGTGGTTGCCGTTACTGACGGGTGTAGGGCACAAATTCGCGATAGCGGTTGAGCACGTACAGCGTCGGTTGCGGCAGGGGCAGTTGCGAATCCCAAAAAAGTACCCAGCTTTTGCCCTCAGAATCGGGAGCGGTGCGGCTGCCGTCGGTGGTGAAGCGGCCCACGTCGCGCACGGGGGCCTGGCCGCGCACGTACTCGGCATTGTCGTAGGCGACGCGCTCGGGCAGGCCGCTAAAGACGAACAAACCCTTGAGGACCGTCGGATTGGTGAGCACCGATTTGAGGCGGCCTGCCCAGACCCGGGCGATGGGCAGCACCCGAGAAGTACCGTTGGGGGCGGTGTCGCGAGGGGTCAGTTCGACAAGTCCCCGGTCGTTGACCAGAATGATCGCCCCACCGTCGTTGCCGCGCACGGCGACCGACAGCTGCGGCTGGGGCGATTCGCGCACGATGTTGGCGAATCGCTGGGTGGCCTGCTCGACGCGGGCGGTGCTGTCGGGGCCGCGCAAAGTGAGGATGGTATAACCGGCAATCTTCAGCGTCGCCGCCGCCGGCGGGAGCGGGGGCACCAACACCGGCGCTGGTTCACTGGCAGTCGGCTGCCCGGGTGTCTCCGCCGGTGGCGGTACCGGAACTTGAGCCAACAGCGGCAAACTCAACATCACCCACAGCATCGATCGCCTCCTTTGTAGGGAACCAGGTACACAGTCTGACGCACCGCCACCGAAAACGGGCTGACTCCCAGAAGCGGGCCAGTTGAGGTTCAAACGAGTGGAGGCGAAGACAAAGCCCAGGCTCCATCTGCTCCAGTGGCGGCTTCCTGGTTCAAGTTTTTCGGACGATAGCCGAGCGTTTTTCGCACTCAATCGAAGCACCAGCAAAGGTGCTATGCCCCTAAGCTTCCTGAATCAACTTCTCCCACCCCAGCGACTTGAGGGCGTTGTTGCGGTCGAGGGGCTTGCGCACCATCTTCAGCATCTCGTGGGCGTTGGTGAAGCCGTGAATCATGGCAAAGGTGAACTCCACCGACCACTTGGTGGTGATGCCGCGGGCCTCCAGGGGGTTGGCGTGGGCCATGCCCGTAATTACCAGGTCGGGTTTGCACGCGTAGATGCGCTGGATCTGGTTGTAGTTGTCGGGTTTTTCGACGATGCGCACCGGTGGGTGGCCGAGTTCGCGGCAGGTGCGGTCGAGCAAATCGAGTTCGCCCTGCTGGTAGCGCTTGTCCATGTAGGGGATACCCACCTCGTGGACGATCATGCCGCAGCGGATCAAAAAGCGCGCCATCGAAACTTCAAGCAGGTTGTCGCCCATGAAGAAGACCGAGCGGCCCTTGAGAAATTCGACGTCGTCGCGCAGCGCATCCCAGATCTGCTGCTCCCGTTCATCGAGGCCTTTGGGGGTGACGCCAAGAGCCCGGCAGATGGCCTCGATCCAGCCGCGGGTGCCGTCGGGACCGATCGGAAAAGGTGTTGTGATCAAGTTGCAGCGCATCCGGCGCTGTAGGGCCGAGGCGGTGCGGCTCAAAAACGGATTGACCCCGGCCACAAAAGTCACCCCCTGCTCGACGATGGGTAACTCCGTGTAGCGCGGTGCCGGCAGCCAGCCGGAAACGCGGATGCCCTGTTTTTTCAGCTCCAGCGTCAGTTGATTGACCACCGGATCGGTGAGCGAGCCGAACAGCACCAGAGGTTCGTGATCGACGTACTCCGAAGGGGCGGGATCGGCAGCTTTTTTCTCGTCTCTTTTGCCGAGGCTAAACAGCGTGCGCAAGCCGCCGGTGCGCTCTTTTTTCTCTGCTTCGGAGCGCACTTCCTGCGGGGCTGGGCAGCGGGAGGCCATGGCGGCCAATACCGTGTCCTCGCCCTGGGTGAAGGCGTAGTCGAGGCCGTTGGCCCGCGCCACCACGATTGGGATGCCGATCTCGTCCTCAAGCTTGGGGGCGATCCCTTCGAGGTCCATCTTGATGATTTCGGTGGTGCAGGTGCCGATCCAGACGATCACCGAAGGGTTGCGGTCTTTTTTGACCTGCAGGCACAGCCGCTGTAACTCGTCGTAGGCGTTGAGCTTGGCGTTGACGTCGCCTTCTTCGAGTTCGGCCATCGCGTAGCGCGGTTCAGCAAAGATCATCACCCCCATGGCATTCTGCAAAAAATACCCGCAGGTCTTGGTGCCGATCACCAAAAAGAAACTGTCCTCGATCTTCTGGTAGAGCCAGGCGACGCAGGAGATCGGGCAAAAAGTATGATAGTTACCCGTCTCGCATTCGAACTGCGGCCCACCGATTGTTGTCGGCTGCGAAACCATCGTGTGCTGTGCTCCTAAAATTAAGCGGGAACGGGAGTGCGGCTGTAGAAGTCCGACAACAGCTCAAAGAGCGCGCGGTCGGGAGATTCCTGGGGCACCACGCCTTCGGGGCAGGCGAGTAGATGATCGGCGATGTTGAGGTAGTACTGGCAAACCGGTTCGAGGGAAGGGTCGCTCTCGGCCATCTCAAAGATCGTCTTGCCCTTGACGCGCGAAACGCGAATGTCTTCGATGAGGGGCAAAATTTCGAGCACCGGCATCGGCACCGCCTCAACATATTTGTCGATGAGGTCACGTTTGTTGGTGCGGTTACCCACCAGACCCGCCAGTTTCAGCGGGTGGGTGCGGGCCTTTTCGCGGCAGGACGCGGCGATGCGGTTGGCGGCAAATAGGGCGTCAAATCCGTTGTCGGTAATAATCACGCAGTAATCGGCGTAATTGAGCGGGGCGGCGAATCCACCGCAGACCACATCGCCCAATACATCAAACAAAATCACATCATGATCTTCAAAAGCGCGCAACTCTTTGAGCAGCTTCATCGTCTCCCCCACGACGTAGCCGCCGCAACCCGCCCCCGCCGGCGGACCGCCCGCCTCCACGCAGTGCACGCCGCCGTAACCTTCGTAGATCACATCCTCGGCGTAGACATCTTCGTAGTGATAATCTTTCTCTTCGAGCGTGTCGATGATCGTCGGGATGAGAAACCCAGTCAGGGTAAATGTGCTGTCGTGCTTCGGATCGCAACCGATTTGCAACACCCGCCGGCCACGCCTGGCCAAAGCCACCGAAATGTTGCAACTGGTCGTCGATTTTCCGATGCCGCCCTTGCCATAAACTGCTAGCTTCACGACGATACTCCTTTGCGCAAACAACGGAGATCTTGGCCGTTGCTGGGTTTCACTCTACACTACAACCGCAAATGCCCAAGAAAATGGGCTCATTGCAACGTTATATGAAGAGCGGGGGTGCCCGGATTGACATGCCAGGACAGCCTGTTACAATCTGTGAAGTTTTAACCGCCGTACTCGTGAGGAGGTTCTGGTCGTGTCCAGAAGCGCCATCCCGGCAGACCGGCGCGGTCGCCAGCTGCTCAAACAGATTCCCCAGTTTCGCATTTGTTGCTCGGAGGACAAGCCGGTCACCGCCGCCCGCCGATTCGTTCAAGAAAACAACATCGTGCCGCCGGCGGTGATCGCGGTGCAGCGCAACCAGCAGGCGGCCGAGCGCTTTTTCTGGTCGACGCGGGGACTATTTGGGGCGCGCTACGCCGAGGAGCACTATTTTCTGTTTCCGTCGCTGGTGGCGATCGTGCACCAGCAGGCCAATGCGGGCGAGCAAAAAGTCGGCTGACCAACCGAGGCTATCCTGCAAGTAGAGCCCCACCCGTAAAGAGACATTGCCATGTCGATGCTTGAGACCCGCGCGGAGCGCATGGTCATCAATCTCGGGCCGCACCATCCCTCGATGCACGGTGTGCTGCGCCTGATTGTGACCCTCGACGGCGAGAATGTGGTCGATTGCGTGCCGGTGCTTGGCTATCTGCACCGCTCGATGGAGAAGATTGCCGAGAGCCGCACCATTATCCAGTACCTGCCCTACGTGACGCGCTGGGATTACCTGGCGACGATGTTTACCGAGGCGATCACCGTCAACGCGCCGGAGCAGTTGGCCGGGGTACAGGTACCGCGCCGGGCGCGGTACCTCCGTGTGATCATGCTCGAACTGTCACGGATTGCCAGCCATCTGTTGTGGCTCGGACCTTTTATGGCCGACATCGGCGCCACCTCGCCGTTCTTCTATATCTTCCGCGAGCGGGAGATGATCTACGACCTCTTTGAGGCGGCCACCGGCATGCGGATGATGCACAATTACTTTCGCGTCGGCGGGGTGGCGGTGGACTTGCCCTACGGCTGGGTGGACAAGGCAAGAGACTTCTGCCATTACCTGCCGCCCAAAATCGACGAGTACGAACGGCTGATCACCAACAACCCGATCTTCCGAGGCCGCGTCGAAGGTCTCGGCTACATCGGCCGCGAGGATGCGATCAACTGGGGGCTTTCCGGGCCGATGCTGCGCGCCTCGGCGGTCAACTGGGATCTGCGCAAGGTTGATCACTACGAAATTTACGACGAACTGGACTGGAATGTCGCCTGGGACACCGGCGGCGACACCCTGGCGCGCTACGTCGTGCGCATCCAGGAGATGCGCGAATCGGTCAAAATGATTCGCCAGGCCCTCGATCAACTGCCCGGCGGCCCCTACGAGAATCTGGAGGCCCAGCGGCTGTCCGGTGGTCCCAAGTCCGAATGGAACGGCTTCGACTACCAGTTCATCGGCAAGAAATCCTCTCCGACGTTTAAGATGCCCAGGGGCGAGCATTACGTGCGCGTCGAAGCGCCCAAGGGCGAGCTGGGAGTGTATCTGATCGGCGACGACAGTACCTTCCCGTGGCGCTGGAAAATTCGGCCGCCCGGGTTTATCAACCTGGCGGTCCTGCCCAAGCTGGTGCAGGGGACGAAGCTTGCCGACTTGATGGCGATTCTCGGCTCGGTGGACATCATCATGGGCGAGGTCGACCGCTAGCGCCCCGGCTGTAACCAGTACAGGACGCTCGTGGCGGCGAAGATCGCCATCATCCCGATCGACAAGCCGTACCAGAACTGCAAGGGCCGGTCCAGCAGTACGGTTTCCTCCGGGGCGAACCAGCCCATCTCGGCGGCCTGGCGCAAAATCCGGCCGCTCAGCCAGCAAAGAGCCAGCAGCAGCAAGCCGCCCACGACCACGCCGCCCGAATCCTGCCGGTAAAAGCTGTACCAGGCGAGGGTCGGCCAGCCGATGCCGGGCGTGCTCTGCCGCCACAGCCGCCAACCCAGAAGCGCGCAGGCGAGGGCCACCCCGCCCAGGTAGAGCGCCCGGTTCAGCATCCGCCGCCCCCGCCGGTATAGATGACTTCCCAGGTTCCCTCCCGGCGCTTGAGGATCTGGTAGCGGTAGACTTCGTTTCCTGTCTGCTCGACAATCAACTCCGGGGTGCCGTCGCGGTCGAGATCGATAGTATCGCGGAACACCTGGCCGATAAAGTCCTGGCCGTAGATGTCAGAAAAGCGCTTTTGCTCGGCGTAGACCACCTGCCAGCCTGCCGCGGTGGGTTCGAGCAGCACAAAGGCCGTCGCCCCCGCCCGCCCCACCGAATCGGCCAGGGCGCTCACGGTGCCCACCAGGGCCGGTTTGCCCGCCACGGTGATCCGGGCGGCGTCGGTCAACTGGGCGGCTTGCAGATAGGATGGGGTCAGGCCCAACTGGCCGAGCCGTTCGCGGGCCGTCCGCTCGACGAGGGCGCGCTCCTGAGCGGTGAGTGCCGCCGCCGGTCGGGGCGCATCGAGGAGGAGCGCCGTGCTCGCAAGCCAGTAGGTGAGCCCCTGGGCGCTGAAGGTTTCTGGTCCCGCCGGGACGCTCAACTGCAGCCGGGCGTTGTACTGGGCCGGGTAGCAGCTGTATTCGGCCGCCCCGGCGGCCTGCACCCTGCCCACCAGCTGTCCCTGGCGATAAAGGGGCAGCACCCGCTCACCGGTATGGCGCTCCATGAATTTCGTATCGCCGGCCGGCTCGTAGAAATGGCCCTTCTCGATTTTAACCACCGGCTCGATGGTCACCCCGCCGTGCTCGCGGTCCTGGGTGACCAGAAACAGGACCGTATCGACGTAGCCGGGAGCTGAACAGGTGACCAGCAACAGGCTGCACAGCGCCAAAAGCTGTCTCCATGCTCTTGCTGGAGGAAATGAAGGCAGTGCAATAGCTGGGAAATTCCAGGAATAGTGCTGACTTTTAAGCAACATCCAGATGGGCATGTGCCGGCGGACCCCTGCGGACTACCAGACTAGCGCACCTGTGCCTGGCGGTATCATGGGGTGGGTTTTCAAATGACGCAGCCCAAGTTTATTGCTGTTTATTCGGGAGAAGATGCCATGGCCCTCAATGTCGGAGACAAAGCCCCCGATTTCACCGCCAAAGACACCCACGGCAATACCGTGTCGCTTGCCAGTCTGGCGGGCAAGAAGTTTGTCCTCTACTTTTATCCCAAAGACGACACCCCCGGCTGTACTAAAGAAGCCTGCTCCTTCCGCGACAACTGGTCGACTTATCAGGCCCAGGGCATTGGCGTCTACGGCGTGAGCATGGACGACGAAGCGTCCCACCAAGCCTTTACCAGCAAGTACGCCCTGCCTTTTGCGCTATTGGCCGACACCGACGGTGCGCTTGCCAGAGCCTACGATGCCGACGCCGGCAACTACGCCAAGCGCGTGACCTACGTCATCGATGAAGCGGGCACGATTTCTCAAGTCTTCACCTCTGTCAACACCGCGTCTCACGCGAGCGATGTGCTCGCCGCCGTCGGTGTCTAGGCGATGAGCGAACCGCTCAACGTGGGCGATCCGGCGCCGGATTTTACTGCTGAGCAGACCAGCGGCGAGCGGCTGTCCCTGGCCGATCTGCGCGGCAAAAAAGTGGTGCTCTACTTCTATCCGCGCGACAACACCCCCGGCTGCACCAAGGAGGCCTGCGCTCTGCGCGACCGTTACGCCCAACTGCAGGCGGCGGGAGTGGCCGTGGTCGGGGTGAGCACCGACAGCGTGCGCTCCCACCAGAAGTTCACCGAAAAGTTTGCCCTGCCCTTTGCGCTGTTGGCCGACACCGAGGGCGCCATCGCCCGGGCCTACGGCGCGTGGGGCGAAAAGAAGTTCATGGGCCGCACCTCGGTGGGCATCTTGCGCCACACCGTCGTCATCGACGAAGCGGGCCGCATCGCCCACATCTACAGGAAGGTCAAACCCGAAGAGCACGCCGAGCAGATTCTGCGGGATCTGGGGATTGCTTCTGAAGCCTGAAGGAAGCTGTCCGCGATCTCCAGCCTCCTGCGGGCATTGTGCCAGGGAGGCTTCTGGTTTCCCGCTGCGATTCTCATGGCTCATACATTTCCCATGGCTGAGTTGTTGACTGCCAGGGAGAAAATACGGTATGGTCTTACGAAAAATGGCGTCCGATTTTGAAACTTTGCCCCAGGCCGCTCTGGGAAACGCAACACCCGCTATACGATGACTGATTTTGATGACATCCCGGTAATCCAGCGCGCTGCTACCGCTGCGCCGATGCCCGCCCCGGCGGTGAAGGCCAGTTTCCCCAAGCCCCCGGTGTTTGTCGCGGCGGTTGGAGTGCTTTTTGTCGTGGGGCTGGGGTTATTTTTGCTGTTGCCCAAGCCCGGGGAAGATTCGCCCAAGGCGGCCCAGGCGCGTGCAGCCGCAAGTAGTGCAAAGTCGGCGGGCGCGCCCGCAGGCACGCTGCTCGGTCATTACCGCTACACAGAAGCTTTCAAGGGCGATCTGGTACAGATCGACTTCTGGCGGGACACCGACCGGCCCATCTTGCTGCACAAAGGGGCGGTGGAGAGTTACCGACAGCTGGTGCAGGCAGCCCGCGCGCAGGGGGTGATTTTGGTGACGCTCTCGGGATTCCGCTCCGAGCGCTACCAGCAGGAAGTTTACGCGCGCCAGTTGGGCAAAGCCGGCACCACCAGCACCGCCACGCTCATCAACGCCCCGCCGGGCTACTCCGAGCATCACACCGGCTACGCCATCGACTTTGGTGACGGCACTGTGCCGGGGGCGAATCTGAGAGCGCGCTTCGAGCAGACCCCCGCCTTTCGCTGGCTGACCGCCAACGCCCGCCGCTTCGGCTTCGAGATGTCCTTTCCCAAGGACAATCTCCAACGGGTGAGCTACGAGCCCTGGCACTGGCGCTACGTGGGCGACAAGCGCAGCATCGAGACGTTTTATCTGGGCAAGGGCCGTTAGCCGTCGAGCACTTTGCCGTTCGACCAGAAAATGTAGCACACCCAAAATTGGGGCGGCTCCAGTGCAGTTGCAAAGGCTGGAACAACACCGTGGGAGGATTTATGGTTCATTGCTCAAAGAGCGGAAGCTTCCCAATCCTCGACTCTCAATCCGGCCACCCGTAAAAACTCTCGCACATTGTGGGTGATCAAAGTCAAATCGTGGGCGCGGGCGGTAGCAGCGATCAGCAGATCGTTCGCACCGATGGGTTGGCCTTGGCCTTCGGAATCAGCTTGCGCACCAGGGCCAGGCGGCGCTTCATAAGGCCAATGCAGGCATTGGTATCGAGCAAGTACACCTACAGCTCCTCGCGCACCTCGGGCAACACCCGCTCCGGTCGCTCCAACGGGCCTTTCCAAACTACCGAGTACCTCGGTGAAATAGCCCTGCGGCCAGTCAGGATTTGGCTGCAGATTGTCGAACTCGTCCGCGTTGATCTGGGTGTACTGCCAGGGGGCACGCCGACGGCCGACTTCCTCCAGAAACTCCGATACGCTGCTGTAGCCCAGCTCCTGCACGACCGACCGGATGCCCTGCCAGCCTGTCGCAGTCACACTGACGCGGCGATCGACCTTGGGCTCTCCGTAGGTCCGCAGGGTGCGACCGCACTGAAGATTTTTGAGCGAGTTGGGGTTTCGACCGCGGGGCATGGCCGCTCCAGAATCCTGGACCCCCAATTTTACCGCATGCCAACCGATTCAACGTTTCGAAACTACCGGCTACGTTGGATAGCGAAAGGCTTCCGGCGAAGACGCGTCAGGCTGGAGACCTACCGCTGTCTACGAGGACACCGGCATCGCAGCAGCCAGTTCCAGGCGGCGCTGCACCTCGTCTCCTCCCAGGATCGTGAGCACCTCGAACAGGGGCGGTGTCTGCTCGCGGCCGGTAATAGCGATGCGCAGGGTCATAAAGAGCTTGCCGTCTTTGACCCCGGCTTGGTGAGCCAGATCGCGCACGCTCTGCTCCCACTCGGCCTGGGGAACGTCCGGTTGGTAGAGCTTCAGGTACTCGTCCAAAAGCGCTTCTACCTGCTCGGCGCTTCCCAGAGGTTTGGCCAGCAGCTTCGGGTCCACCGGGCGAAACAGCGCCCCGAAGAAAAAGCCGGTGTTGAGGACGATATCGCTCAGGCGCTTGTAGCGCTCCGGCTCCAGCATCAGCACCCGCTCGCTGTAAGCCGGATCGGCGCTGAAGGCTCCATAGAACGCTTCCAGTTCGCTGCGCGTCAGGGTGTGCTTGATGGGAGCCGCAGGATGATAGCTCTCGAAGGTGATGTCCTGATCCAGGTCCAGCAGGAATTGCAGATAGTCCACCGTCGCTGTGTACAGTGGCTCCGGGGACAGTCGGCGCAGGTACTGGCCATTGATAAAGTCGAGCAACTGCGGATCGACGATGGGACCGGTGTTGGGCAGATCCTCCGGCTTGAATAGCCGCACGAACTCCGCGTGGTCGTAGACGTCCTTGCCCTCCGGGTGGGGCCAGACGATCCGGGTGAGGAAATTGCGCAGACCCTCGGGCAGGTACCCCTGCACCCGGTAGCCGGTGATCGATGTGTCGCCGCTGCGCTTGGAGAGCTTGCGGCGGCTCATGTCGCGCAGGATGGGTGTGTGGGCGATACGCGGCATCGCCCAGCCGAAATACTGGTATAGAAGCACGTGTTTGGGGGTCGAGGGGATCCACTCCTCGCCGCGGATGATCTGGCTCACCCGCATCAGGTGATCGTCTACCACCACCGCCAAATGGTAGGTAGGAAAGCCGTCGGACTTGAGCAATACGCCGTCGTCGATCGTCTGGGACTCAAAGGCGATCCGGCCGCGCACCAGATCGTCGAAGGCAATCTCGGTATCGTCGGGGACCTTCAGGCGCACGACCGCCTTTTCACCACTCGCCAGCCGCGCTTCGACCTGCTCGCTGCCCAGGTTGCGGCAGTGGCGATCGTACATGGTCGGTTTGCCCGCCGCCTGCTGGGCGAGGCGCACCGATTCGAGCCGCTCCGGCGTGCAGAAACAATAGTAGGCGTGCCCCGATTCGACCAACCGGCGGGCTGCCGCCTGGTAGATAGGCAGCCGCTCGCTCTGGACATAGGGGCCGTACTTGCCGCCGCAGGCGACGCTCTCGTCGGGCCGAATCCCCAACCAGTCGAGGGCTGCGAGCAAATCTTCGACGGCACCCTCAACAAAGCGCTCCCGGTCGGTGTCCTCGATGCGCAGCAGGAACGCACCGCCGCTGCCGTCGGCCAGCGCGCGGTTGATCACCGCCTGCAAAGCCGTACCGACGTGGGCTTTGCCCGTCGGGCTCGGCCCGATGCGGGTCACCAGCGCCCCCGGCGGCAGTTGCCGGGGCGGGTAGGCAGCCTCGTACGGCTCAAAATCCATCGGCCCCTCGCAGGTTTCGCATTGTCACATTTTATACGCCTGGCCCGCACGGCTGTGGGCGCGATATCTCAAGAAGTGCCCGCTTGCAGATTTAGCGATCATGCCGCAAAACCAAACGCCTGCAAGGATATTGCCCGCCCCACGGAGCCATTCTCAAGAATGCCCCAAATATGTAGCATAAAACACGAAATCAGCAAAAAAAAAATACTAACCTCTGAGAGTCGCATTTGCACGAGGCACAAATGTTGAAGCGAAAGCTTATACTTATGGCGGCAATCAGCTTTGTTGCTTGTTCCGCTTTGTCGCATACTCTTCCAGCCTGGGCGATTCCTGTGCTGCCGAGTGGGCAGGCAATTCCCGTCAGATTGCGCGACCCTGGCAGTGGGTATTCTCAAAATGCTTTTTTAGAGGCCATTCCCAGTGGTGGGTACCAGAAGTGTTGAATGTCAGGAATTGATCCTACAAAAACAGCCCGAAGTAGTGTAAACTTCGGGCTGTGAATCATTTCTTTTTCGTTAGAGCGATGCTACTCGATTTTCCGCAACTTGTCAAAA
>JAESGW010000675.1_pt1 | contig 19147 bp, 17 predicted proteins | sample 9269791 | NCBI WGS metagenome assembly JAESGW01 (sample SAMN16773120, study PRJNA677053) | algae metagenome | isolation source: Aphanocapsa lilacina HA4352-LM1 and co-occurring heterotrophs from near cave... | place: USA: Maniniholo cave, near Haena, Kauai, HI | collected 2009-07-28 | reverse complement strand
TTGCAATGTTGTATGTGTCAGGAAGTCAGTTATGTGCATTGGCTGGGAAAATTGCTGGGCAGCTGGAGGCGCAGGGTCTGGCCCCTCGAACTGTGTGCAAGCGTTCACTGATTCAACACTTCTGATCCGCCCCCTTAGATTGCGTCTGGAAAGTCCATCCATATCACGATTTGGAGTAGGTCCTGCCAGTTCCGTGGAGTTGTCCTGTGCTCATTGCAAGACTGGTTGCCACCGGCCTGTTGTTCGCCGGTGCAGGTGCACTGCCGGTGCAGGCGGTGGGTTCGTTCGGCACGCCCACAGCCGGGGTAGCGCTCGCCCCTCATCCTTCAGCCTTGCTGGTGGCCCAATCGCCGGCTGAGGTGATGCGGCAGGTGGCGGCCAGGCGCAAAGGTTCTGTGCAGGTGCTCGAGTTGCCCCTTGATCCAAGCGCCCCGTTGGGCGAGGCCGACGGATTGCCTGTGATTGCCTTCGGCCAAAGGACGGTTTATACAGGCTGCCCTACGCTGGAGCAGGCGGAAGAGCTGCTTCGACGCGAAGAAATCGCAAGTCGCGTTTCGAAGTATTGCTCTACGGATTTGAAAAACAGTTCAGTCCGCTCTGCACGCTGCTTGCCGCCGGGTTGCGCCGACTGGAACTCGACGAGGATGCCGTTCGCTTCTTCGATGTCCACTCCGAAGTCGACGTCGATCACGCCGAACAGTTGCGTGCGGGCTCACGACCCCCCGCATCCGCAACATCGGTCGGGGTGGGGCGGCCGGGGCCGGGTTTTGAACCCAAAAAAGCGGCGCACCAACCGGTGCGCCGCTTTGGTGACTTTGCAACCGGTTGCTACGGCAGCGGCGCGTTGACGGCCGCTTCGGCGTCGATAAAGCCGAAGCCGTCCAGAATCGAATAGCCCTTGCCGATTTTGTTGGTGAACACCCCGGTGATCTGAGCGCCCGAGGCGAGGGTGCCGGTGAAGGTGACCCCGCCGGTGGCGACGGTCCCCTGCGGAATCAACACCCCGTCGCCCAACAGGTCGGCGGAGTTGCCGCCCGCCGCTGAGGGCGGATTGAAGGCGGTCGGAAACTCATCGCGGTCGATCCCGAAGGTAAGCAGGCTGCCGGGGCCGAACACGCCGGGGGTGAGGGTGACGGCCAGCGTGCTCGATTGGCCTGCCGCACCCGGTGAGGGCGGCGTCGGCCCGAGGGTGCCGGTGACGTCGGAGGCACTCAGGCCGCGGGTGATCCCGACCGTAAACGGCAAACCGGAGCCGTCGCGCGAGTCGAAGACCAGACCTGGATCGCTGGTGGTCCCGGTCGGATTGCCGGTGGTGCCGTCCAGGGTGAAGCGCTCCAGGCTGCCCGCGCCGGTGAAAGTGACCCGGAAGAAGTTCGGATCGGTCTGGGAGGTGAGGCTGCCGTCGCCCACCGCCTTGAAGGTGACGCGAGCGCCGCCCAAGCGCACAAGGCCGCTGGCGAAGTACGGGTCGAGGTCGTGGGGGAAGGCGCTCTGCTGGAGGATCGTCTTCATCTGGGCGGGGGTCACCGAGAAAGGACCGCCGTTTTTGTCGAGCACCAGTGCGGCGATGGCGGCGGCGTGGGGGGCGGCGGCGCTGGTGCCAAAAAAGTTCGCGAAGCGGTCCGGATCGGCAGTGCTGTCGCCCACCGAGGGCACCGGCGAGGGGAAGAAGGTGTTGTTGGCGCCGTCCATGGCGGCCATGTCGGGCTTGAGGCGCACCTCGGGAACCGGGAGACGATTGCCCTCGGTGTCGAAGAAGATCGTCACCGGACCGCCGGAGGTGAAGCTTTCCGGGATAAACGGCGCATAGAAGGCGTAGGCCGCCACCCCGTTGCCGCCCGCCGCCGAGTTGTGGCCGAAGGTGACCGGGTAGTCGTAGGCGAAGTACTCGGTGGGCTCGCCCGTGGTGAACCAGACGTAGCGCAGTTTGCTCGCCGGGGTGGGCGAAGGGGCCGGGGTATTGGCGCGGGCGATCACCAGTTGCAGTGTGTCGAGGCCCGAGAAACCGGCCAGTTCCAGGGGGCGGTTGGCGCCGATATTGTCGGTGGCCGCTGCCCCGATGAAGTTGCCGTCCGCGTCAAAGAACAGGGCATTGAAATCGGAGGTGACCGGTAGCGCACCGGTAATCTCGTTGGCGGTGATCGTAAACGGCCCGGTGTCGCCCTGGAAGCCCGAAACTTCTACGGTGTAGGTACCGGCGACATCGGCGGTGAAGCCCAGCACCTCGGGGCTGGTGCCGGTGTCGATGGTCTGCAGGACGGTACCCGCAGGATCTCTAAGCGTCAGCACGATGTCGAGATCGCCCGAGGGCACGCCGTCCGCGAAGACCTGCACGGATTGTCCGGCACTCACGGCAATCGGGAAACTGGCCACCGGCTGGGCGGCGGTGATCGTGCCGCTGCTATCGAGCAGCGTCTCGCCCAGGGGAATTTCCGCGTCGTAGGGGTCGTCCCACTGCAGCACCAGCGTGCCGCCCGCGGCCGGGTCGAGTCGGATCGACTGGGCGATATCGAGTCCTTGGGGGTTGAAGTTGTGGAAGCCCCCGGCGTACAGCGCACTGGGAATGCCCGCGAGCTTGATGTTGGTGCCCGCTAGGGCGGCGGGGGCGGCCGGTACCAGCCTCAAGTCCGAGAAGTACGCCTGGGTGGAAGGCCGGTTGCCGGCCGAGGAGAAGTAGGCCACACCCTGGGCGGCCACCTCGTCCACCGCCTGGGCGATGATGCCATCGGTAAAGAACGGTTCAGACAGATAGATGATGTCGTCCACAATCACGCTGGCACCACACCCCAGGGTCGGATCGGCGAGATTGCGGATGTTGTTGGCGAAATTCACCTCGCCGCCGGTGGCGGTGGCAAAGCACAGCTTCGCCTTGGGAGCGAGGTCGTGGATAATCTGCAGCATCGCCCGGCCCTCGTCGATGTCATCGGAGGCGCCGTCCTGGAGCACTACCACCGGTTGGGCGTTGTTCGGATTGCCCGGGCCGGGCAGGTCGCCTGAGGCGACGTCGTCCGCCGCCCGGATAGTGAGCGGAAAACCGCCCAGATCCACTGCGGCCGTGTCATAGCTGTCGGAGAGGGCGCCCACGGTGATGCCGCCGCCGTCGATACCGGCAGGGAGCTTGTCCACCCGGTGCTGGACGACGCCCTGGCTGGTGGTCTTACCGACGTCGGTCACCGGTTTGGGCACCAGGTGCACCGCCGAAACCCCCGGTAGCCCCGCCAGCTTCGCGACCAGGGCGGGCGGCACGAACGCCTCGAAGACCCCGGCGCGGTAGCGGTCGCTCTCGGCGGTGATGCGCAGATCTTTCCAGTCGGTTCTGCCCTGCAGGGTGCGTTTGATCGCGGAGAGCGACTGCCTGCGGTTGAGGTGCACAGAGACCAGCACCCGGTTTTGTTTGTCGAACTGGGCCAGTTTGGTGAAATTCAAGCCGCGCCGGACGGCGGCCCGATTGAGCTGCCCCTTCTGCGCCTCGAACTGCTGGAGAAGCGGGGCGAGACCGGCGCCCAGATTGGCAGGTCGGCCGGAGGGTTCGGCCAGGGCAGGCGACACCGCCACGCCGAGGCCGAGGGCCAGACACGATGCAACAACGCTCGTGCGGCGGGTGCTGGAGGGTAGAAAAAGTCGATGCATACAGGTGATTCCACGCTTTGGGCAGAACCGCAGGATTATATAGGCCGCCTCCAGCCAAAATCTAGTGGGCTCTGTTACCACGAGTCCGACTCGGCCCGTGCAAAGAAGGCGGGCCACCGCTTTGGACGGTGGCCCGGGGTAAGTGTGAATTTTTCTCGCTTTGCGTCAAAAAGTGAACTACGGCAGCGGCGCGTTCACCGCCGCCTCGGCGTTGATGAAGCCGAAGCCGTCGAGGGGCGTGTAGCCGGCGCCAATCTGGTTGGTGAAGACACCGCTGAAGCTCTGGCCGGAGCCGAGGGTGCCGGTGAAGGTGACCCCGCCGGCGGCGACGGTCCCCTGCGGAATCAACACCCCGTCGCCCAACAGGTCGGCGGAGTTGCCGCCCGCCGCTGAAGGGGGGCTGAAGGCGGTCGGAAACTCGTCGCGGTCGATCCCGAAGGTGAAGAAGTCGCCGCCGCCGAACACGCCGGGGGTGAGGGTGACCGCGAGGGTGCTCGATTGGCCCACCACCGCCGGGGCCGGTGGGGTCGGGCCGAGGGTGCCGGTGACGTCGGACGTGCTCAGGCCGCGGGCGTTGCCGACGGTGAAGGGAAAGCCGGGAGGCGAGGTGGCCGCCGTGCGCGAATCGAAGACCAGGCCCGGATCGGCCGAAGCGCCGGTGGGATTGCCGGTGGTGCCATCCAGGGTAAAGCCGCTCACAGTGCCCAGGCCCGCGACCCCGACGCGGAAAAAGTTCGGATCGACCTGGGAGGTGAAGCTGCCGTCGCCCACGGCCCTAAACGAGATGCGCGTAGCACCCGCCACGGCCACACCGCTTGCGAAGTAGGGGTCGAGGTCGTGGGGGAAAGCACTCTGCTGCAAGATCGTGCGCATCTGAGCCGGGGTGACCGAGAAAGGTCCGCCGTTTTTGTCGAGCACCAGCGCGGCAATGGCCGCGGCGTGGGGAGCGGCGGCGCTGGTGCCGAAGAAGTTTGGGAAGCGGTCCGGATCGGCGCTGGTGTCGGAGGTGAAAAAGGTCGTGTTCGCCCCGTCCATCGCGGCCATATCGGGCTTCTGGCGCACTTCGGGGGTGGGGAGGCGATTACCTTCGGTGTCGAAATAGATCGTCACTGGACCCGGCGAGGTGAAGCTTTCCGGGATAAACGGCGCATAGAAGGCGTAGGCCGCCACGCCGTTGCCGCCCGCCGCCGAGTTGTGACCGAAGGTGACCGGGTAGTCGTAGGCGAAGTACTCGGTGGGCGAGCCGGAGGTGAACCAGACATAGCGCAGTTTGCTCGCCGGGGTGGGTGAGGGGGCCGGGGTATTGGCCCGGGCAATCACCATCTGTACCGTCCTGGAGCCGCTGATCGCAAACAGTTCCAGCGGGCGGTTGCCGGCGATGTTGTCGGTGGCGGAGGCGAACAGGAAGTTGCCGTTGGTGTCGAAGAACAGCAAGTTGAAGTCGGAGGTGACCGGTACAGAACCCGACGACACCTCGTTGACCACCACCGTGAAGGGTCCGGTGTCGCCCTGGAAACCACTAATTCGGATCGTGTAGTTGCCCGTCTCGGCGAGGGTGGCCGCGTACACTTCGGGGCTGGTGCCGGTATCGATGGTGGCCAGCACCGTACCGTCGGGGGCGACGAACTCCAGGACAATATCCAGATCCCCGGAGGGCACGCCGTCGGCGGTAACTTTGATGGCCTGTCCGGCGGTCCCGGCAAACGGGATATTGGCCACCGGCTGGGCGGCGGTGATTTCACCGGAGGTACTGAGCAGTTCCGGCCCTTCTTCGATGGGGGCGTCGTAAGGGTCGTCCCACTGGAAGCTGATCGTGCCGCCGCCGCTCAGCGAAATCGGTTGGGCGATATCGAGGCCGCGCGGGTTGAAGTTGTGGAAGCCCCCTGCGTAGAGCGCTGGATCGACGCCGGTGAGCTTGATGTTGGTCCCGGCGAGCGAACTGGTCGTGGGTGCCACCAGCCTCAGATCCGACAGATACGCCTGGGTGGAAGGTCGGTTACCGGCCGAGGAGAAGTAGGACACCCCCAGGGCCGCCACGTCGTCCACCGCCTGGGCGATGACGCCGTCGGTGAAAAACGGTTCATCCAGGTAGATGATGTCATCGACGATCACGCTGGCACCACAACCCAGGGTCGGATCGGCAAGGCCCCGGATGTTGTTGGCGAAGCCCACCTGGCCAGTGAAGGCGGTGGCAAAGCACAGCTTCGCCTTGGGAGCGAGGTCGTGGATAATCTGCAGCATCGCCCGGCCCTCGTCGATGCCCACATCATCCAGTTCTTCGAGGATCACCACCGGCTCGGTATTGCCCAGCGGGTTACCGGGACCGGGCAGATCGCCGGTGGCGATATCATTGGCGGCTTTGATTGAACCTGTAGAAGTGTTGTAGCTGTCGGAGAGCACACCCACCGTGATCCCGCTGCCGTCGATACCGGCGGGGAGCTGATCCACCCGGTGTTGGACGACGCCCTGGCTGGTGGTGGCCCCCACGTCGGTGATCGGTCTGGGAACTAGGTGCACAGCGGCGACCGACCGCAGCGCGGCCAGTTTGGACACCGCCGCTATCGGCACGAACGCTTCGACGATCCCGGCGCGGTAGCGATCGCTCTCGGCGGTGATGCGCAGGCCCTTTAGATCGTTCCTGCCCTGCAAGGTGCGCTTGAATTCGGCCAGCGGCCGGCCGCGCTTGAGATGGATGGCCACCTGCACGCGGTCTTGTTTGTCGAAGATGGCAAGCTTGGTGTAATCGGCGCCAAAGCCGGGGGCTGTGCGATCGAGCGCGCCGCGGCTAGTGTTGTAGCGCTCGACAAGCCAGCCCAGACCGCCGCCCAAGTTGGCGGGTGCGCCGCCGGGACGGGCGGCGGCGGGGGTGGCGACACAGGCGGTGCCCAGGCCGAGCGCCAGGATGGAAGCGGCAAAAACTGCCGAGCGCCCGATCGGCAGCGGGGAGAGTCGGTTGGTAAGAAGCATCTACACCACACAAGACAGAAACCGCAGGATTATAGTGGCTCCGCAGGCTGCTTCACAAGCCGGTTTTCCTGAATAGAGACAGCAGCACATCATGCCGTACCAAACTGTGCAGTTGCTTACAATAAAGACAATCAGAACTGCGCTATCTTGTGAAATTGCAGATGCGGATTGCGCTCGCTCATCTGTTGAAAGCCCCAGGGGGTCTTAAAGAGAATCACCAGACGGCCTTCGTGGTCCTTAAGACCCAGGCTGTCGAAGTACCAGTCGATGGTCTCCAGATCCTCCGGCTGCTTGGCGGTGATCCAGCGCGCCAGCGTCCAGGGCAAGGGTTCGAGGAGGGTTTCGACGTTGTACTCGCTTTCGAGGCGAAAGCGCACGACGTCGAACTGCAACTGGCCCACCGCCGCCAATATCGGGTCGCGCTTCGCTTCGTCCTGGTGAAAGAGCAACTGCACAGCACCCTCTTCGCGCAGTTGGATGACGCCTTTGAGAAACTGTTTGTACTTAGAAGGGTTCGGGTTGCGCAGGGTGGCAAAGTGTTCCGGAGGAAAAAGCGGAATGCCCTCAAAGGCGAGCGGTTTGCCCAGACAGATCGTATCGCCGATGGCGAAGGTGCCCGGGTTGATGACACCCACAATGTCGCCCGCGTAGGCTTCTTCAACCGTCTCGCGCTCCTGGCCGAACAGTTTGAGTGAGCGCGAGAGGCGCACTTTTTTGCCCGAGCGGGTGTGGTGGACGGTCATGTCCTTTTCGAATTTGCCCGAGCAGACCCGAATGAAGGCCACCCGGTCGCGGTGCTGCGGGTCCATGTTCGCCTGGATCTTGAAGACGAAGCCTGAAAAATCCTCGGCCACCGGCGAGACGACGCCGGTATTGGCCGGCCGCGTCCCCGGCCGCGAGGCAAAGCGAATAAAAGCATCGAGGAACAGCTGCACCCCAAAGTTGTTGGCGGCGCTGCCGAAGAAGACTGGGGTGAGTTGGCCCGCCGCCACCCGATCGAGATCAAAAGGCACCCCGGCCGCGTCCAACAGCTCGATCTCTTCGACAATCTGGGCGTAGGTGCCTTCGTCCATCAGCGCGCGCATGCGCGCGTCGCCGATCGCCCCCACCGTCACCGGTGCCATCTTCTTACCCCCGGTCGTGCGGTCGAACAGATGGACCGTATGCTCCAGGCGGTCGAAGACCCCCCGGAAGGTATCGCCCATGCCGATGGGCCAGTTGACCGGGTAGACATCGATCCCCAGCACTTTTTCAATCTCGTCCAACAGTTCGAGCGGCTCGCGCCCCGGCCGATCCAGTTTGTTGATAAACGTAAAAATCGGAATGCCGCGCATCCGGCAGACGTCGAAGAGCTTGCGCGTCTGGGCCTCAATGCCTTTGGCGGCGTCGATGAGCATCGCGGCGTTGTCGGCGGCAGCCAGCGTCCGGTAAGTATCCTCCGAAAAATCCTGGTGGCCCGGCGTATCCAGCAGGTTAATCTGGCAGTCGCGATAGACAAACTGCAGCACCGTCGAAGTAATCGAGATGCCGCGCTGCTGCTCCATAGCCATCCAGTCGGAAGTAGCGTGGCGCTGGTTGCGCCGGGCGCGCACCGAACCGGCCATGTCGATTGCCCCTCCGTAGAGCAGCAACTTCTCGGTGAGCGTCGTCTTGCCGGCGTCGGGGTGCGAAATAATGGCGAAGGTGCGGCGTCTGCCGACTTCGGCGGCGAGGGCGGGGTTGCTCATGGGGGCAGAATTGCGGGTGGTACCTGCCACCAGCCTAACGTCTTGCGGTCGGGGGGCTCAAGTTGACATCGTCCCGGACTTGATTAATTCTAAGATTAGACTTTGTACGCATTGGCCATTTTAAGAGGAGACCTGCCCACCATGACCGCATCCGTTGGACTTCCGGCTCCGAGCTTCACGCTGAAAAGCACCAAGGGTGCCACCAGCCCCAAGACTCTGGGTGAGCCCATCTCGCTCACCGACTACCGGGGCAAGTGGTTGATCTTCTTTTTCTATCCGCTCGATTTTACGTTTGTGTGCCCGACCGAAATTCTCGCCCTCTCCGATCGCTACGAAGAGTTTCAAGATCTCGACACCGAAGTGCTCGGTTGCTCCTGCGACAGCGTCTTCAGCCACTGGGCCTGGATTGGCACCCCGCGCGAGAAAAACGGCATCGCCGGGCTGAAATTCCCGCTAGTCGCCGACTTTACGAAAGAGGTCGCCGAAGCCTACGGCGTGCTCAACGAAAAAGAAGGCTACTCCCAGCGCGGGCTGTTTATCATCGACCCCGACGGCATCCTCAAGTACGCGACGATCACCGACGACAACGTCGGCCGCTCGGTCGAGGAGACTATCCGCGTGCTGCAGGCGCTGCAAAACGGCGGCCTGTGCCCGGGCGACTGGAAGCCCGGCCAGAAAGTCCTCGAAGTCGTCTAGCCATGGCACTGCGCATGCGCGCTCCCCTGCCCTCTTTGGCGGGGGTGCCCACCTGGATAAACGGCGGCGAACCGAAGCCCGAGGATTACCTGGGCAAGGTGGTGCTGGTCCACTTCTGGTCGATTAGCTGCTATATCTGCCACGACGTGGTCGCGCAGTTCAACGCCATCCGCGACGAGTACCAGCCCAAAGGCGTCGTGGTGGTGAGTATCCATCAGCCCCGCTCCGAAGCGGAACTCGACGCCGGGGCGGTGACCAAGGATGCCCTGGAGGCGATGTTGCTCACCCAGCCGTGCGCCATCGACAGCGAGCACACACTGGTGGAGCGCTTCACCAACGAGTACGTCCCGGGTTACTACGTCTTTGACCGAAAAGGCGAAATGCGCCACTTCCAGACCGGCGGCAAAGGCTACGAGCGCATCACCAAGGCGCTCGACCGCTGCCTGGCTGAAGGGTAAGCAGCTCCGTCGGTGCTGTTGTTGCGAAAGGTGTCGGAACCGGCGCCCTTTTGTTTTGACTATTTAGCCGCGCTGCCCGAAGTAGCGCAGCTGCCGCACCGGACCGCGAACTTCCAGGCGGCTTACCGAAGCCCAGGGTGGGTTGAAGTGCCAGAAGCACTCCAGCGGCAAGCCGAGTCCCGCCAGCACCATGGCCCGAATCGGCCCTCCGTGGCAGACCGCGGCGATTGTCCGGTCCGCAAAGCATTCAAGCGCCTCTTGGAAAAATTCTCCCACCCGTTCGGCAAGCTGGGCGACCGATTCACCGCCCGGCGGCCGAAATCCCACCGGATCGGCCATCCAGGCGGCAAAACCGGCGGGATCGCGCCCCTGCAATGTGTCGCCATCTAGACCTTCCCAATCACCAAAATCGCTCTCGCGCAGGCGCGGCTCGACGACGGGCGACGGCCAGGCCGGTTCGAGCAGACGGGCCGTCTGCCGGGCGCGCAGCAAGGGACTGGTGAAAACTTGTGCGGGCAGCGATTCGCCCGCGAGCCAGCCCGCTAGAGCACGGACATTTTGGGCTCCCCCCGCGCTGAGATCGGGATCGGTGCGCCCACAGAATTGTCTTTTTTCACTCAACACGGTTTGCCCGTGCCGCACCAGGTAAACAATGGTCAAGTGAACCTGCTCCTGCGGTTTTGTTACCTGCAATACCGTACCAATCTTTGCGATCGCCCCACAAGCAAAGTGATGCCTTCGACCCGTACCCAGAACGCTGTTCTGCCGGCCCGCCACAACGCCCAACCACAGTCGATGCTTCGGTCGATGCGCTTAAGCGCATCGATCTTTGCGTTCAAATAACCGACGCGGAAAGTTCACTTTTTTACGATGGGTTTGAAATCCCCCAAGCCGAAACCACCGCCCATCAGCGGCGACCAACTCAACTCCTGCTTCTCGCATTTTGGGCACTACGGCGCCGCACCGCCTACAACGACGTTGCGGATGCGCAGGCTGGGGCCGCCGCAGCCCACTGCCAGGCCGTCCTGCCCGCCTTTGCCGCAGCCGCCCGATTCGTCCCACTCAAAATCGTCGCCAATCGCCTCAATGTCTGCGAGAGTTTGAAACACATTGCCTGAAAGGGTGACATCGCGCACCGCTTCGGCAAGTTTGCCGTCTCGAATCATCCAGGCTTCCCCGGCGGTAAAGGTGAACATCTCGCCGTTGGTCATGCCCCCCAGCCAGTTGCGGGCATAGACACCCTCGCGCACTCCGACGGGCAGGTCGGCCACCGGTATGTCGCCCCGCTCGATCCAGGTGTTGGTCATGCGCACGATGGGCGGATAGGTGTAATCCAGGCAGCGGGCGTTGCCCGTCGGGGTTTCTTCCAGTTTGCCCGCCGTCTCGCGCGAGTGCAGGCGGCCCACCAGCTCGCCGTTGCGAATCAAGTGGGTGGTGGTGGCGGGCACCCCCTCGTCGTCGAAGGCGTAACTGCCCCGGTGACCATCGGGCAGTGCCCCGTCGAGAATATTGAGGCCACTGGGGCCGAAGCGGCGGCCGAGGCTCATCACTTCGAGCAAATCCGGGTTTTCGTAGGCCATGTCGGCCTCCGAGAGGTGACCGAAGGCTTCGTGGACGAACAATCCCGTGAGAATCGGGTCGATGACGACGGTGTAGATACCGCCTCTGACCGGCGGCAGGCTCAGGGCGACGACCGCCCGCTCCGCCGCCGCGCGTACTTTGGCATCAAGATCCAACAGATCGTCGAAACCCCGCCGCGAGCCGTGGGTCTCGCGCCCGGTCTGGACGGTGGCCCCGTCGCGGGCGATCGCCGCAAAGCGCATCTCCAGGTCCACCCACTCCTGCTCCAGCAGCGTGCCCTCGGAGGTGGCAATCAACACTTTTTGATGGCTGTCGCCGTAGCGGACGGTGGTGCTTGCCACCCGGGGCGATGCAGCGCGCAGGATTGCGTTGTAGTGGTCGCAAAGGGCCTTTTTTTCAGCCAGCGGCACCCGGCGCGGATCGCGGCCCACCAGACGCAGACCCGTGACCCGGCGCACCGGTTCAACCGGCGCCAGCAGCGTTTGCTCGGTGCCGGTGAGCCGGGCGGCGGCGATTGCTTCTTCAAGGCGCGCTTCGAGGTCCGCCAGGCGGTTGAAGCTCGCGAACCCCCAGCCGCCGTTGTGGCAAGTGCGCACATGACCGCCCACCGAGAGCGTCTCGCTGAGCGTCTCGACCAGATCGCCGCGCAGGGCGATGTCGGTACCCTGGGCCTGCTCGATGCGAATTTGCAAATAATCGACTTTGGAGCTGTGGGCGTGAACGAGGCGGTCGAGCAGATCTAGCATCGGGTTCACTCGCGGGCGAGGTTGCGGTTCCAGGCGGAAATTTCGATAACGATGTCGCGTTTGCCGTTGGGCACGCACTGGCAGACCAGGCGCGAGCGGCCCACCACCAGGGCGCGGGCATTCACGCTGTCCGGCAGGCCGTCATCACCGTAGGGGATCCGGGCCTGCCGGGTCGACGCAGGTCGCCAGGCCCTCGGGCAAAAAGCGGAGCGCATAAGCAATTTGGGGAAGCTCGTACTCGACTTGCTGGATATAAGGCTTGCTGCCGCCCATCAAGCTCAATCCGACTGTCCGTTCATTATGGCATTGGTGCTGGAGGCCGCTTGCCGCCTGCTGCGGTATTCGACCACCAGATCGAAAGGAGCCGCCTCATCCGCAAGCAGCGTTCCCACCGGTCGCTCGTCCTCCGCAAAAAACCAGACCAACCGCCCACCCAAGGCCTCGACGCGCTGCAGCAAACCCCCCAGACCGCGGCAGACCAGGGCAATGCGCTCACCCTGGCTCGCCCGCAGATAGGCCAGGGCAGGCAGCGGAAAAAGCTCCGCCGCCGCATGCACGGTCCGGGGCGGCTCGGCTGAAGTCACAGCAGTATTTGGCATAGAAGGACATGTGTTCACAATATGACCCATTCTAGCACCGGTGGACCAGCTCAGAATGTCAAGCGGTTGAGCAGACGCGCCACAGCTTTGGGGGTAAGGTTCAGGCGGTCGCGCAGGTCAGTAAGGTTCTGGTAGTCGCCGTGCTGCTCGCGCTCGCGCACGATGCGCACAGCCAGGTGGGTGTCGAGGCCTTCCAGTTGTTCAAGCTGCACGACGGAAGCTTCGTTGACATCGAGGGTGACCGGCAACGCCACCGGCGGCTCGTAATAGCAAAACTGCAGAAGCGGTTCGAGGCGGCGGACTTTGATCGACGAAAGATCGGCGCGCTCGACCAATTCGTCCGCCGAAAGGTACGGCCCGCCGCTGCGGCGCGCCTCGACGATGCGGCGCGCTTCGATGATCGAAAGACCCGGCAGGCGCAACAGATCGTCGATGCTGCAGCGGTTGATGTCGATGCCCATGCCCAACTCCCGCGCCAGGCGCATATCCTGATCCGATTGCAGACGCTGCTGGGGATCTTGCATCAGCAACAGGCGGTTCTGGTATTCGCTTTGCACCTGAAAGGTGTGTGCGGCCACCAATCCCCAGACCGTCCAGAACAAAAACCACTCCCCCGCCACCGTGCCCGCGATCACGCCAAGGGAGCTGAGAATGGCGTAGACCACCGCCCAGCGCACCCAGGAGGGCTTGCGCACTTCCTGTCCGGCGAGCATCAGCCCCAGCCAGTTGACGATCGGCACCGCCAGTAACCACCTCCAGTTGCGCGCGCTGTCCATGGCCTACCCCCCGGCGTCAACCGATCCGATCGATGAGTTTGCGGCGCTTTTCCTCGAATTCTTCCTCGCTAATGAGGCCCTCCTGGCGCAAAGCCTCCAGGCGCCGCAGCGTGTCGATCGGATCGCCTAGAAATTTTTGGGGTTCGTAGGTCAGCTTCGCGTTGAATTTGCGGTTGAATTCGCTGTCGCTCTGCACCAGATAGAGCACCCCTTCGACAAAACCGATGAGCCCCGGCAGACCGGTCCAAAAAAACAACAGGTAGACTATCCCTGCGACCGGGCGCCCGAGGTAGAACTTGTGAGCCCCCAGCCACCCGAGCAGCATGGCGAGGATGGCTGCTGTCGAACGGTTCTTCTCACCCATGGATCGCTTCCTGTGTTCTAGCTTGGCGCCCTTCTATCTTATCGTTCATGCCCCGGCCGGCGGCGGCTCGCTTGCGATCCCGGCCCACGCACTACCACTGGCCCCATTTGTTAGACTCTAACGAGTACAAAAGACAGAGAAGAATATGATCGAGTACAGAAAGTCTGTCACAGTCCACGGACGCGAGATCGGGTTAAGTACAGGCGTCCTGGCGCAGCTGGCGGGCGGTTCGGTGTTGGTGCAGTCGGGGGAGACTGCGGTATTGGTGACGGCCACGATGGCCAGCAAACCCCGGGAGGGGATCGATTTCTTTCCATTGCTGGTGGATTACGAAGAACGCCTGTACGCGGCCGGACGAATTCCAGGCAGTTTCGTGCGCCGCGAAGGTCGCCCGCCCGAAAAAGCGATTCTTGCCGCCCGCCTGATTGACCGGCCGCTTCGGCCCCTGTTTCCCAAGGGCTTCATCAACGATGTGCAGATCGTGGCGACGGTGCTTGCCCTCGACATGAACGTACCGCCGGATATCCTCGCCATCCTCGGCGCCTCGACGGCAACGATGCTCGCGGGCATCCCCTTTGACGGGCCGGTGGCAGCTACCCGGGTTGGTTTGATGGGCGACGATTTTATCATCAACCCCACCTACAAAGAGATCGAAGAGGGCGAACTCGACCTGGTGGTGGCCGGTACCAAAAACGGGATCATGATGGTCGAGGCCGGGGCCAACTGCCTGCCGGAGGAGGACATCATCGATGCCATCGACTACGGCTACGAAGCGGTCCAGGCGATGCTCACCACCCAGGAGGAGTTCATCCGCGAACTGAAGATCGAGCCGATGGCCTTCGCCGCCCCCGCCAACGACCCGGTGCTGGTTTCCTTTGTCGAAGAGAAAGCTTCCGAGGCAGTCGCCGAGGTGCTGCGCAGCTTCGAGCTGAGCAAAGACGAGCGCGACGCCAAGCTCGACGCTATCGAGGCAGAACTGGGGGCCACCTTTGCCGGTCTGGGCGAAGAAGACCCCCTGCGCGAGAAAGCGGCCGCCAATGCCAACAAGTTGCCGGCGCTGTTCAAATCCACCACCAAAAAGCTGATGCGCAAGCAGATCCTGGTGGAGGGCAAGCGCGTCGACGGCCGTTCCCTCGACGAGGTGCGTCCCATCTCAAGCGCCGTGCGGGTGATCCCGCGGGTGCACGGTTGTGGACTGTTCACCCGGGGCACCACCCAGGTGCTCTCGGTGGTGACCCTGGGTACCGCTTCCGACGCCCAGGAACTCGACGATCTGCACCCGGACGAGTCCAAGCGCTATATGCACCACTACAACTTTCCGGGTTTTTCGGTGGGCGAAGTGAAGCCCCTACGCGGCGTCGGCCGCCGCGAAGTAGGCCACGGCGCCCTCGCCGAGCGCGCCATCGTGCCGATCCTGCCCGAGCACGAGCAGTTTCCTTACGTCATCCGCGTCGTCTCCGAGGTGCTCTCCTCCAACGGTTCGACTTCGATGGGCTCGGTGTGCGCCTCGACCCTCGCCCTGATGGATGCCGGGGTGCCCATCCGTGAACCGGTCTCCGGGGTGGCGATGGGTCTCATTAAAGAAGGCGACGCAGTGCGCATCCTCACCGACATCCAGGGCATCGAGGATTTTCTGGGGGATATGGACTTCAAGGTGGCGGGCACCCGCGACGGGATCACCGCGCTGCAGATGGACATTAAAATCCAGGGGATTACCCTGCAGATCCTCGAAGCCGCCATCCAACAGTCCAAGGCGGGCCGATTGCACATTCTGGAGAAGATGCTGATCGCCATCGACAAACCGCGGGTCGAACTGTCGCCCTACGCGCCGCGCCTGCTCACCCTCAAGATCCCGGTCGACATGATCGGTCTGGTGATTGGTCCCGGCGGTAAGACGATCAAGCGCATCGTCGAGGAGACCGGCGCCAAGGTCGATATCGAAGACGACGGCACCGTGGTGGTTTCTTCGATAGACGGCGCGAAGGCTCTGGCTGCTAAGCAGATCATCGAGGGGATGACCCGCACCGTCGAAGTCGACAAAGTTTATCTGGGTACGGTCACCCGGATCATCCCCAACCTGGGGGCTTTCGTCGAAGTGATGCCCGGCAAAGAGGGCTTAGTGCACATCTCACAGCTGGCTGAGCACCGGGTGCGCAAAGTCGAAGACGAACTGAACGTCGGCGACGAAGTCGTCGTGAAAGTCAAAGAGATCGATCAAAAAGGCCGCATCAACCTCACCCGCCGGGGAATCCACCCGAGTGAGGTCGAGGAGGCGCGGGGGCAGTAGCCCTCTGGATCCCCCCCTGCCTCCCCAGGGGGGGATCCATTCCCACAATTCCGGTCAGGCGCCTCGCCTCGGCAAGGGTCAGGGGCAATACATCCTCGACGCGGTAGACCCCCGGCTGGCCGGTGACCATTTTGGTGCGACAGTACAGGTGGCGGTCGTAACCTCGGAGCATGCTGAGCAGCATCGCCCGGCGCGGTACCCGGTCAAAATCGACGTCGAGGCGGCAGATGAGGGCAAACCCGACAATCGCCGCCAGACGCGGAATGCCGAGGCTTGCAGCCTCCGCCCCGCCTACGTAGGCTTCGCCCAGGGGGGTGTTGGGCGCCTCCATGAGGATATGGGTGACGTCGTGGCGGTCGATGTGAAAGCGAATCGCCCAATCGACCGGCGGGATGTGCGTTATCGGGATGGCGTTGTCCGGCTTGTCGAATCCGTGTTCAGCAAAGCGCTGCTTCAAGAGTTCGCCGACGGTCGGTGTGCTCATCGTGGGGTCGTCTTTTTTTCTAAGCTAGCTCAGCTGGCTTAGATTGGATTTTATGTGAACGAGGATGCGGTGATCGCTTGGTGGTGGCAGGTTGTCGCGATCGGCCTGTACGTAGGCAGCGTGCTGGGGATTGCCCAGTGGCTCGCTTCTCGGGGGATAGCCGACGAGCGCAGCCGCAAATTCGTCCACATCGCCACCGGCAATATCATTTTGCTGGCCTGGTGGCTCGCGGTGCCGCTGTGGCTCGCCCTGGCCTTTGGGGCGACTTTTTGTGCCGTGACGTTGCTTTCTTATCGCTACCGGCTTTTGGGGAGCGTCGGCGGGGTGGACCGCAAAAGTTGGGGGACATTCTTTTATTCACTGAGTATTACGCTGCTAATCGCCTTTTACTGGCCCCAGAATCTGCAGGTGGTGGCGGCGGTGGGCGTCCTCGTGATGACCTGGGGCGATGCCGTGGCCGCTTTGGTGGGCCAAACCTGGGGGCGGCGCGAATACAAAGTGCTGGGCATGCGCAAGACCGTGGAAGGATCGCTGGCGATGGCCGTGGTGAGCTTTGCCGTTTGCCTGTTGCTTCTGGGTTTTACCTGCGGGTGGAGCCTGCCCACGGTGCTGAGTGCTCTCGCTATTGCCGGTGCCGCCACGGGTCTGGAAATAATCTCGGTAGGCGGCATCGATAATTTGACGGTGCCCCTGGGTAGTGCTTTGCTGACGCAGGGCCTTATTCAGGCATTTTTATAACAGATTGTTGCCAAAGTGTTGATCCATGGAGAACATTTTTTACGTAAAATACGCCTTAGCTTCGAAACAGTCCCCATTTTGGGCCAACCTACGTGAACCGAACCGCACCGTCCAGCGCCACGCTCGATTACCGCTCCGACACCTACCGCGATGCGTACTCCCGCATCAACGCCATCGTCCTCGAAGGTGAGCGGGAAGCCCACGCCAATTACCTCGCCCTCGCTGAGATGCTGCCGGACCATGCCGAGGCGCTCAAAAAACTGGCCGCGATGGAAAATCGCCACTTCAAAGGCTTCCAGTCCTGTGCCCGCAACCTCGAAGTCACACCGGACGACCCGTTTGCAAGGGCCTACTTCGAACAGCTCGACGGCAACTTTCAGCAGGCGGCGGCAGAGGGGGATATCACCACCTGCATGGTCATCCAGGCACTGATCATCGAGTGCTTCGCAATCGCAGCCTACAACGTCTACATTCCGGTAGCCGACGCGTTCGCGCGCAAAGTGACCGAGGGCGTCGTCAAGGACGAGTACACCCACCTCAACTTCGGTCAGCAGTGGCTCAAAGAGCACTTCGTGACCGTGCGCGAGGGCATCGAGCGCGCCAACGCCCAGAATCTGCCCCTCGTCTGGCGGATGCTCAACGCCGTTGAAGCGGACACCGAAGTGCTGCAGATGGATAAAGAAGCGATCGTCGAAGACTTTATGATCGCCTATGGTGAAGCGCTCGGCGACATCGGATTTTCGATGCGCGAGGTGATGAAGATGTCCGCCCGCGGCCTTGCCTCAGCCCCCCGCCAGTGAAATCATGTTTGGCCTGATCGGACACTTGACCAACCTTTCCCATGCCCAGCGGGTCGCCCGCGACCTGGGCTACGACGAGTATGCGAGCCACGACCTCGAATTCTGGTGCATGGCCCCTCCCCAGGCGGTCGATGAGATCACGATCACCAGCGTCACCGGTCAGGTGATCCACGGCCAGTACGTCGAATCGTGCTTCCTGCCGGAGATGCTCGCCCAGGGCCGCTTCAAGACCGCCATGCGCAAGATTCTCAACGCCATGGCCCTGGTGCAGAAGCGCGGCATCGACATCACGGCCCTGGGAGGCTTCTCGTCGATCATCTTCGAGAATTTCAGCCTCGATAAATTGCTCAACGTCCGCGACATTACCCTCGACATTCAGCGCTTCACCACCGGCAACACCCACACGGCCTACATCCTTTGCCAGCAGGTCGAGCAGGGTGCGGTACGCTACGGCATCGATCTGGCCAAAGCGACCGTGGCGGTGGTCGGGGCCACCGGCGACATCGGTAGCGCCGTCTGCCGATGGCTCACCGATCGCGCCGGCATCCACGAACTCTTGCTGGTGGCCCGCGACGCCGAAAGGCTTGACCGGCTGCAGCAGGAACTCGGCACCGGTCGGATCCTGCCGGTCGAAGAAGCACTTCCCAAAGCCGACATCGTCGTTTGGGTCGCTTCGATGAACCAGGGCATGGCCATCGACCCCGCCGGCCTGCGCACCCCCTGCCTGCTCATCGACGGCGGCTACCCCAAGAACATGGCCGGCGCCCTGCAGCGCCCGGGCATCCATATCCTCGACGGCGGCATGGTCGAGCACTCGCTCGACATCGACTGGCAAATCATGTCGTTTCTAAATGTGCCCAACCCCGCCCGCCAGTTCTTCGCCTGCTTCGCCGAGTCGATGCTGCTGGAATTCGAAGGGCTTCACTTCAATTTTTCCTGGGGCCGCAACCACATCACCGTCGAGAAGATGGCTCAGATCGGCTCGCTGTCTAAAAAACATGGCTTTTGGCCCCTGCTTGAACCCAGTCAGCGCAGCGGCAAACTCGTACACGGATAAGCAAAGCTCATCGTCCATATCAGAAACAAAGAAGGGCGGCCTGTGCCGCCCTTCTTAATGTTTGTTACATTCTTTTACATAGACAGTTCCTTTACCGGATTTTTCCAATCATGACTGCAACCCTTGAGCGTCGTTCTTCACAGGGTCTGTGGGACCGCTTCGCCGATTGGGTGACCTCCACCAACAACCGCTTCTACGTCGGTTGGTTCGGCGTCCTGATGATCCCCACCTTGCTTT